>Ga0105248_10010073_pt1 | contig 10407 bp, 12 predicted proteins | sample KBSS34metaG_FD_81524 | JGI IMG/M metagenome (GOLD analysis project Ga0105248, IMG submission 81524) | Switchgrass rhizosphere microbial communities from Kellogg Biological Station, Michigan, USA - KBS S3-4 metaG | ecosystem: Host-associated > Plants > Roots > Rhizosphere > Soil | place... | reverse complement strand
TCGATTCCGCCTTCTGCCCCTGCATGTTGGCGAGGATGTTCGCCTTCGTCGCCGTGTCCGACTCCGCGATCTGCGTGTCGTTCTGCTTGTAGAGGGAATTATTCTCCGCGGCGTTGTTTTCGAGGATGCTCAGGACTTCCATGCCTGCCTTGAGCTGGGGATAGATGGGAAGCTGGGTCAGCCCGGTCGGGAAAATCGAGAACGCCCCGTAGTTTTCGACGGGCGGGGTTTCATCCGGCGTGTTACCGTCCGCGTACTGGAAATTGACGCCAAAGGAAAAGGTCGCCGAATCGCACGCCCGCGACTTCATCCGATTGATGAGCGTCGAAAAATAATAGTTCTTGATGCCAAAGCCCTTGATCGAATGCACCATGCCGTCCGTCCCGGTATCGTACCAGAGGACCGGGAGGAGTTGGCGGAAGGTCTCAAACTGCTCCTCGTCCTTGTAGAGAAATTCATTCACGCCGGAGGCGCGGGTGAAAACGTAGCAGCCGATTTTCCCCGGCTTGTTGTTCTGCCCGAACTGCCGGATGTAGAGCCAGACGACCTCCTGCGGCATGAACGGTGTCGTGATGGAAATATCGTTGTTCACCAGTTGGTCGTTCAACCGGGTATAGTCGCGGTAGTCGGGGGCCGGGCCACCCTCCTTGCATTGTACAATCGTCGCCTTGATGGCGTTCACGTTCCATCCCGCCTCGGCGTTCACCTTCGCCGTTTTCTTGTCGCGGATGTATTTGTAAAGTTCCGAGGCCGACATATCGCGCACGAGGGCCACGACCTCCCATTCGTCGGGCGACATCTTCGTGTTCTTCGGGAACAGGAGACGGGTCGGATTGATGGCCTTGTAGCGCGGGGTCTCGTCATCGCAGAACTGCGCCGGCCCGGGGCCAAAATTGACGTAGTTCGCCACGACCTCCATGAACTGGATGTAGTAGTCCGCGCCCCAGTCGTCATGGAAATCATCGAACGCCTCCGCATAGGAAGCCTGCCACTCCTCGGATTGCGGGGCTTTCGAGTCGATGAAGAAGGTAGCGCGGTGCGGCACGTCATTGACCATCTTCCAGAAGGGCTGCAGGACACGGTTCCGCGCCGCCTGCGCGTCGCCGAAGTTCACGTTGCAACTCCACGCCTCGCCGTTTGCCGCCAGCTCCACCGGATCGCGCGGACGGCCACCCTCCATCTGGTTACGCACGGTCGAGAAGGTCGCCGACCGCTGCATGTTGTCGCGGATCAGCCGGTCATAAATCGTGCGGGCACTCGCCACGTCACTCAGGCGCCGGGCCTCGGCCACCTGGTCAAAGTCCTGCCCGGTCGGGTCGCCACTCGTCTTGGCGATGGACGTGGTGGCCTTCGCCGCCTTCGACGACTTGGCCGGCGGCGGCGGATACTTGGACTTGCTAGCCATTAGCCGGTCGCCGACTTGAATCCGGACTGCGGAAAGATGGTCGCGGCGGTTTTACTGGCGGGTGAGGCGCGGCCCGAAGCCTGCGGCACCTGGAGCTTGATGCCGCCCTCCAGCGTGATTTTCTTCGGGGTCGAAGTGGGGAGGGCCTGCTTGGTGGACTTCATTGTGAGTTAGGGTCTGCGGGTTAGGCCGAGGTTGAGCCTCTGGCCGGGGATGAATTGCTTCGGCGTCCGTTGCGCGCTCGGGGTGACGGACGGGCTTGGCTGGTAGCCACCCATCACATCCCAGCCACCCTTCGTCACAAACTGCGTCGGCGGAACGTGCGACTTGTCGGGTTTCTTAGCCATGCATGACGCATTGGCCTTTTTCCGGGGCGAGGCAAGTATTTACGGCGGGGATACGGGAGCAGACTTCGCCATGATGTCCTTCTGCCAACAGACTTCCGGCCACTGGATGTCGCGCCCCTCGTTCGAGACAACGACCTGTTCCTCCGTCAGCAGCACCTTCACCCCGAGCGTGCAATGACACGCCTTGCAGACGTGCATCCCGTCAATGCGCCGCGCCGCAGGGATCGTCTTGTCGAGCAACTGATAGAACACGTTGCACGAGCACCCGGTCATTTTCTGGTTGAGCGGGCACGCCCGGCAGATGGCCGCGCGCCGCTGGGATTCCTCGGGTGGCACGAGCGAACCCCCGCTCGTCACGAACGCCATCGCCGCCTTGCTGAAGGCAATCACGTCTCCCATCGTCACCCGCTCGCGCTCCGGGTTGATGGGTTGCCACTTATCCTCGCGGCCCTCCTTCGCGCATTCCTGCGTCCCGAGCTTCGTGCAAATCTGACGGTGGATGTCGAGCCGCACCAACTCCGGGTCTTGCGGCTGCAGGTTGCGGTACTTCCGGTGGGCGACAACTAGGTTCACGATGTCCGGTTCGTTCTCGCCCAGCATCTCATGTTCGGTCTCGCGCTGGAAATATCGCCACTGTCCGGGCGGCGCATCGCGGCGCGATTTTAGGAGTGCCATAAATAAGGTTGTCAGCGTGTATGAAACTTCTACACCCTCGCCGTCAAGTGCATCTGCTCAACCTACTTGAACCCATCGGACTTGGCAAGACGCACGGGGTACTGGAAGCGGGCGATTGGCTGCTGGAGGATCGGAACGCATTCGAGATTGCCTACGCCGCGCCAACGAAGTCGGTCCAGCTCCGCAACTCCGGGTGGACGCCATGGCTGAATCCCGAAAGCGACACGACGCTCATCATGCGCTCGGGCGCCATCGGCGACCTACTGCGCCTGACGCCAGCCATCGCCGCATGGAAAGCGAAGACCGGCCGCAAGGTCGCGCTCTCCTGTTTCGCCGCGCATCACCCGATTTTTGCGGGCACGGGGGTCGTGGACGAACTCGTGCCATACCCGCTGCCTTTCAACCGCGTGAATCACTTCCGCGAAATCATCACCTTGGAGGAAGTGATGGAGATGGATCACGAGAACCACATCACGGATGTTTTTGCGAAGGCACTCGGCGTCGAAACCCCACTCGAAGACTACAAGCCGCTCTACAAGGTGACAGACGAGGAAAAGGAGGCGACGAAGAAATACCTATTCGCCAACCGGACCAACGTCGCCCTTCAACCTCGGGCCTCGGTGAAGAACCGCGACTACCCAGCGAGCCTCTGGGCGCAGGTCATGCTGAAACTGGAGGCGCACGGATGGGGCGTCCTGCTCCTCGGTAAGAAGGGTCAAATCCCGCCGCTCCCGCCGCAACTGCAGACGCCTTTCATCCGCGACTTGAGCCAGGAGGATTTGTCGCTGCGGGAATCCGTCGCCGTCCTCGCGCAGTGCGACGCCTTCGCGGGCGTGGATTCCTCGATGCTCCATTTCGCCGCCGCTCTGGAAATTCCATCCGTGGGACTGTTCGGGCCTTTCAGATGGGACACGCGGACAGGTAAAGACCCTAAGACAATTGCCTTAAATGGGGTCGGGGAATGTGCGGGGTGCGGCTGGCACATGAAGAACTTCGTCCACTTCCCGCCGAACAAACCTTGCTCCCAAATCGGGGTTTGCGTTGTGCTGGCGGGAATTGATCCGAAACGCGTCGTCACCAAAATCGACCTGCTGAAACCGTGAGGTTTACCGTCTCCATCCTCTGCCACGTCGCGCTGCGCCAAGCCAAGGCGTGCATCGCGTCCATCCAGCGGTCGCCGCTTCCGTTCCGGCTAATCTTGACCGCGAACGGCAACCCAGATGCGGCGGCATACTTCACCCAACTCTCGGCTGAGTTCCCGAACATCACGGTCGTCGTGAACGAGAAGAACGAGGGATACATCGGCCCGCAGTCGCACGCCTTCTCTCTCTGCCAGACCGAGGTGTTTATCATGCTCAACGACGACACGCTCCTCCCTGCCGACTGGCTGGTGAAAATCGGGTCCGAGTTCGACAAGTTCCCAACCGGGGCCTTGGTCGCGCCCAAGGGTGGCTGCCAGTCCCTGCGCGCTGATTTTCACGGGTTCAACGGCCCGCAGTTTGAATATCTCAACGGGGCCTGCCTCGCCTGCAAAACGGAAATCCTCCGCAAGCATGGGCTGTTCGACCCGCATTTGAAATGGGCCTATGGCGACGACGCGGACACCTGCCTGCGGATGCGGGAGCTGGGCTACACCCTCCATTACGCGGACTTCACCCTCCAGCACGAGATTGGCGCGACTTCGCGTTTCGTGAAAGAGGTCCGGGTTAACCAGTCGGCGAACCACATGTATCTCCAGAAGCGGTGGGCCTGGTATCTGCGGGTCCGCACCTTTGGCTATCCGATTGTGGTGAAGCGCGGCGCCGCCCATGGCGATGTCCTCCTCACAACGCCAATCGTGCGCGCAATCCATGAGCGCAGTCCGCTCTCAGAAATCTACGTCGAAACCTTAACCCCTGCCATCTATGCCAACCACCCATTCGTCAAAAAAGCGGACCGGCGCATCAACATGGGTCCACAAGCCCAAGTTATCGACCTCGACCGCAGTTACGAGACTCACCCCGACCGGCACATCATCGACAGCTACGCCATCAAGGCAGAACTCGAAAACATTCCTCATCGTACTGAACTTTTCCTGCACGAATCCGACAAGGCGTTCGCCGAAAAAAGGCTGTCCGAAGGCCGCTGGTGCGCGGTCCACGCCGGCCCCTCGACGTGGAAATCGAAAGAATGGCCGCTCGACCGCTGGCAGGCATTGATTCCGGCCCTGCAAGAAGCGGGCTTCAAGGTCGTGCTCGTCGGTTCTCACGGTCCCAATCTCCCGTGCGACGTGGATCAGCGCGGCGGTACGACGATTCACCAGATGGCGGCGCTCATCCAGCGGTGCCAGCTTTTCGTCGGACTCGACAGCCTGCCATTCCATTGCGCGGAAGCGGTCGGGACGCGAGCCATTGGACTTTTTGGCATCACCGACCCCAAGTATATCAGCACGCGAGATGGCGGGGCTTCCTGCGTCTGCGGCACAACTGCCTCCTTCGGCCTGCGCCACCGCATCAAGAATGCCACGACCGTCGATGACGGCGGCGAGGCGATGAAAAGCATCACCGTCGAAATGGTTATCACCAAGGCCAACCTCTTTTATCCATGCAACCCAAGCCTGTCCCCGAATTAACTTCCTCAGATTTGGAAAGATTTTGGAAATACGTTTCCATCACCTATAAAACATCCTGTTGGGAGTGGACGGGTTGCTTGGGAGGGAACAAATCCCAAGCCATCAGATATGGAGCTTTCCGACTTGCCGGAAAACATCACAAGGCGCACAGGGTTTCGTGGAGAATTTACCACGCAAGATCGCCTGCAGACCGAGTATTGCATACCTGTGATAATCCTAAATGCGTGAATCCGGCACATCTTTTTGAGGGTTCTCCCCTCGATAATGCTTTGGATAGAAAGGAAAAAGGAAGAGGCGCCACAGGAGATAGAAACGGCTCTCGAACCCATCCTGAAAACCTAATTCGAGGTGATTTACACTGGACTAAAACAAATCCAGAAAAACTCTCTCGTGGCTCTATGCATTGGTACGCAAAACTAACGGAAGAAGATATTTTAGACATTCGCTCACTCATGGCCTTTGGCGCAGAGCGGCATTCTCTAGCAACCGCCTATAATGTTACATACGAAAATATCGTAGCTATTGTGGCTCGCAGAACATGGAGATATTTATGAGCCACAGATATTTGGTTGGCAGTTCTTACTTCGACAAACGCCAGGCTAACCGGCCGGAGTTCTTCCTGCATTGGCAGAAGAACACCGCTCGCGTCCTGCCGAACGCTTCGCGCGTCGTCATCATCGCGGAGGCGGGTTCGCTGCCCCCGAAGCCGTATCCAGAAAACTATGACATCGTTCACCTGACGGGAGACTTGGGACACGTCACGATGCTGGAGAGCGGAGCCAAGAAGCACACCTTTGGCGGATGGACCGCCCATATGCTCTCGCTCGCCATGATGGCTTATTGCGACGAATCCGATTTTCTATATAAAGAGTCTGACTGCTTGGCTTTCGGCGACATTGAAAATCAGATGTATGCCGACCTCGCTGATGCAGGAATAGTTTTCGGACACCCTCATCCTGGACCACCCGGAATGCCAAGCAGCCAATCTCTATTTCTAGTCAGACATGAATTTATTCCAGAGTTTGTCCGATCCTACATCAGTTATGGGCCCGATGCTAAGGTTTATGGAGAAACTAAAATGTGCCGACTTCGAGACGACTTTGGTGGGGCGCGCGTGCGGATGCTTTCTTTCGGACAAGACAGATGCCGACCTATTGAATGGCATCGTAAAACTTTTTACGTCCAACAGGTTTATCCTGAGGAATTAAAGGAAATGGAGAATCGCGGATTGTTATGAAATCCATACCTCTGCTGAATAGCGATAAGAGTGCTCTCGTGGATGATTGTGATTACGAGCGGATTTCCGCCGTAGGATGGCGTTTTCATGCCTTAGGATATGCCACAAAGGGAGGGCCGCGCCAAGGTCAGCGGCTTTATATGCATCGCGTCGTGATTGGTGCCGTTAAAGGCGAGTGCGTGGACCACATCGACTTCAACAAGCTAAATAACACGAGAGAAAATCTTAGAATTTGCTCTCCGTCAGAAAATGTTCGGCATAAGCACGCCCAAAGGGGAAAGAAGTTCACAAAATTCAAGGGGATTTACTGGAGACCAAAACGGAAAAGCTGGGAAGCATCTATTTTCTTCAACGGAACAAGCCATTATCTGGGTCACTTCAGCGAAGAAAAAGAGGCCGCAGAAGCGTACAATCGAGCCGCAATTCTGCATTATAAAGACTTCGCCCACCTAAATAAACTATGAAAACTTATCCCTCCCGCCTCGCGATGATCCAAGAACTTCCGCCCGGTGCCATCGGCGTCGAGGTCGGCGTCTATCGCGGTGACTTTAGCCTCGAAGTTCTGTCACACACCCAAGTCAGCCACCTCTACCTCGTGGACCCGTGGGTGCGGCAGGCCGACTACAAGGACACCATCAACGAGGAGGACCAGGAAGGTCACATGCGGGAGACGCTGCGGAAGGTGACGCCTTTCGTCGATGGCCGCCGCTGCAGCGTAATTCGCGGATTCTCGGCGAAGGTCGCGAACGACAACACCCATATTCCGCTCCTCGACTTCGCGTTCATCGACGCCTATCACGCCTACGAGGCCGCACTGGAGGACATCACCCTCTGGTCAAAGCGGCTAACTCCTCAAGGAATAATATTCGCACATGACGCTTTTGATGGTCCGAAATACGGCCATCAAGGTCACGCATGGTACAGCGGAGTTCTGAAAGCGATTGACGAGTTTATGAAAAACTCTCCCGAGTGGAAATTCGTCGCGATTACCACTGAAGATTTGCCCACAGCCAAGCTGGAACGCAAAAAGTGAAAGTCGTCGCCCGCAGGTTCCACGACCGGGCCGGGAACAATCTTTTTCAGTACGCGCACGCCCGCGCCTACGCGGAGCGCATCGGCGCCGAACTCCAGACCGACCCATGGTGGGGGCAGGAGGTTTTCGGCCTGGCCGAGAAACGAATCGCGAAGGACTTGCCCAAGGTCGCCGACATGGATTTCGAGAAGTGGGACGGCGACTGGGACGTAGAGATAACCGGCTGGTGCCTCCACCAGAAATGCCTCATCTACTCGCGCGCAGACGTGAAGGACTGGCTCCGCTTCACGGACGAGGTGGAGGATGCCGTGCAGTTCGTGGAAAGCCACGAGGTCGCCTACCATGTCCGCTGGGGCGACTTTCAGGGGATGCACGACTTCATCGCGATTTCCCATGACTCCTACGAGAAGGCGATCCGCGAGCATCTGCCCGATTTCCACCACCATGCGAGGATGGTCTGCGCGTGGGACTCGCTGCGTTCGACCAAGCTGGAAAACGCCGGGCTGGGTTGGATTCCGGACTTCGTGGCCTTGATGCGGGCGAAGAACCATTTCCGCGCCAACTCCACCTTTTCCTGGTGGGCTGCGGTGCTGGGCCAGAACGAGCGGGTGTTCGCACCAAACTTGGAGGGCATCACCCCGCAGGCGAATATCTTCCAGCGGGCGCCATTTGTCTCCGGCAACTGGCCGGCGATTTCGTGCTTCCATCCCAACTGCTCAAACCTCTACCTTCGCGAGACATGAGCAATACGGCGCATCTTGGGGGCACGGCGTTGGTGGGCGACCCCATGACCTTCGTGCCCGACGTGTGGGAGAAGCTCATCGAGAAATACAGCATCAAGACGATGCTCGACATCGGTTCGGGAGTGGGAATTAACGCCAAGTGGTTCGCCGACCACGGCATCCACGCGCAGGCCGTCGAGGGGTTTCCCGACTACATCGCCAACTCGGTCCTGCCGGAAGGGGCGATGAAGGCCCACGACTACACCAAGGGTCCATATGTTCCTCCCTGCATTTTCGACCTCGGCTGGTCGTCGGAGTTCGTCGAGCACGTCGAGGAGCAATACGTCCCAAATTTCATGGCGACGTTCAAGCTCTGCCGCTTCGTCTGCATGACGCACGCGACACCGGGGCAGGGGGGCTACCATCACGTCAACGAGCAGCCGAGCGGCTACTGGATCGAGAAGATGCGTGAAGCGGGATTTTCCCACCTCGAACGCGACAGCCAATGGATGCAGGCGACCGGACCCGACACGCATTACGGCCGGAGGACTTTGATGCTTTTCCGAAATGAGCACAATTTTTGAGCGGTACCGGGACATCATCCACGGCACGACTTCGCCGGTCGTGATTGAGATTGGCGCGGCGGACGGGCAGGACACCGCCCGCCTGCAGGAACCGCTTCTTCATACCGGTAGAGAGTGGCGGCTGCTAGCCTTCGAGTGCGAGAAGAACAATTTCCCGAAGTTTCGGGAGCGAAAGCTGGATGGAGTGGAGTTCTTCGAGCTGGCGGTGAGCGACAAGTGCGGCCCAGCATCCTTCGTCGGCTCGGGCAGTTGGCCCTATTCCGGCTCGCTGAAGGAGCCGAAGCTGCACCGTATCTCGCACGCCTGGATTCCGTTCCAGCCCCCGGTTGAGGTGAACTGCACGACGCTCGACGATGTGTTCCAGACCTGCCGGTTGGATCACTGTGACTTTATCTGGATGGATGTCCAAGGGGCGGAGGACTTGGTAATCGCCGGGGGCCTTTCCGCACTCAATAAGACAAGATACTTATATACAGAGTATTACGGCTCTGAGGAATACACCGGACAATTAAACCGCGAGCAGATTGTCGAGCGACTCCCCGGCTGGGAAATCGTCCAAGACTGGAGCGGGGACATGCTCCTCCAAAACACGAATCTATGAAGATTTTCCTCACCGGAGGCGCGGGCTTTATCGGCTCGCACCTCATTCCAGTCCTGCTCGCGCGGGGCGACGAAGTGACGGCCTACGACAATCTCTCGACGGGGCGGTACGAGGATGTCCGAAACTATCTCGACCATCCGCATTTTCAGTTCGTCAAAGGCGACCTGATTGACGCGACGAGCCTGAGAAACCACATGCGGGGCCATGACCTCGTTTGGCACCTCGGGGCGAACACGCTGATCCCGCCGGGCGGAGACAACCGCAGGCTCGACCTGCACAACAACACGCTCGCGACAGTTATCGTGCTGGAGACGATGGTGGAGTTTAGAATCAAGGAGATGATTTTCGCCTCGACCGCGGCGATCTACGGCGACGAGCAGGGCGTGGCGTTCAGCGAGGGCTACGGCCCGCTGCATCCGATTTCTCTCTACGGAGCGTCCAAGCTCGCCTGCGAGGCGTTCATCAGCGCCTATTCGCATCTGTCCGGAATCTACGCCTCGATTTTCCGCTTCTCGAACGTCGTGGGTGGCGGGATGGGCCATGGCGTTATCTATGATCTAATCCATAAGTTGAAGAAGAACCCAACCCGCCTCGAAATCTGGGGCGACGGCAAGGGACAGAAACCCTACTTTCTCGTCGAGGACTGCATCTCGGGGATGCTCGCCGCCTATGGTCTGCCGCCGGATTCTCGCCCGCTCTGTGACACCTTTAATCTCGGGTGCAGCACCTTCACGCGCGTTGACCGGGTGGCGGAGATTGTCTGCGAGGAAATGGGGCTGACTGGCGTGGAGTTCCTGCACACTGGAGGGCGCCACGGGTTTCCTGGCGATGTCCCATTTGTCGCATACGACGCCTCGAAGATGGATTCGTTCGGATGGCGAGCGTCCTGCACTTCGGATGAAGCCGTGAGAAAAGCCGCACGGCGGATTCTCGAAGGCCAGCCCTAGCGCAGATTTAGCCAGAGACCGATGATGAGTTCGATGTCCTCCTCCTCCATCGCCTCGTTCGAGTAGGGTTTGCGGCGGGCGTTTTCCCGGCCTTTTTGATGGTCACTCGGCGGCGGGGGCGGCGGTCCTCCGCCTTCCAACAAGAGGTGCCCGCAATTTTCCAGTCTGAGATAAAAACCGCTTTCCAGCAGCAGCGCCGGAGCAATCGGCGGGACCGGCGGGCAGCCGCGGTCAATCAGCAGGTG
>Ga0105248_10010071_pt1 | contig 10411 bp, 6 predicted proteins | sample KBSS34metaG_FD_81524 | JGI IMG/M metagenome (GOLD analysis project Ga0105248, IMG submission 81524) | Switchgrass rhizosphere microbial communities from Kellogg Biological Station, Michigan, USA - KBS S3-4 metaG | ecosystem: Host-associated > Plants > Roots > Rhizosphere > Soil | place... | reverse complement strand
TTCGCCAGACCTTCTTCAGCGCTGGCGCGGACCTCCACCGCGTAGCCCTCTCGCTCGAGGTATTGAGTTAACAGCCGGGTTACCGCCGCTTCGTCGTCCACCAGAAGGATCCGAAGCGGGGGCGTCATTAGCGCTCTCTAGAACCAGGAGAACGGAATTTCAGCTGGGCTGAAGGTGAGACCGAGGGTGAAGCGATTCGCACGGCGGTTGTAGCCCACCAGATCGATGACGCTGAGCCGATAGTCGTAGCGAGCCGTTATCGAGGTGTATCGAAACAGCTTGTAATCCGCATTGACGCCTGCGACATACTGTCCGTACTGAGATAACGCCTGCCCGATCGACCCGAGCTTAGAATAGCCTCCGGTCAAGCCGAAACTCGCTTTTCGCAGACCGGTATACGAGTACGTACCGGTATAGTTCTCAGCCGAAGACGCCAGATACACTCCGTTTCCGGGGTTTACCGCGCGTGTCGCCACTGCACTCACGGAAAACAGCCGATAGCTTCCTGTCACCGAAGCCGAGTAGCTTGGCAGCACCGTAACTCGATAGAACGCTTGAATCACTGTCCCGGTTCCCAATATCGCGGCGATCGCCGGATCCAGCCCAACTCGCTGCAGTCCTTCTGTCTCTGCCCGAAAGGCGCCTCCGGATATTTGCAAACCCCACCGCCGGCTGAGTCGGTGACCGATGCCCAGTTCCAGTCCGTTGATATCCGACTCTCCGAAAGCGCGAGGGAAGTCGTAATGGGTGTGGTTGTAATTCGCGGTTAAAGCGGTTGACTTGGAATATTGATACTGTACTCCGCCCCGCAGCGTATATCCGTTGACTCCGACCAGCGCCGACGATTGGCGCCGGACGGTGTACGCATCGCCGCCGGCCACGAAGCTTAAGCGCGCATTCTTCTGGTAATTGAAGTCCATCCCGCCTTGAACGGCGTTGACGCGGTTGTCAAATAAGAGGCTCGTCGGTCCGACAATCTGGCCGACATCACTCACGGCGATCGTCGAAAAAGCGCCCAAGCCTCGCGAAATCGAGTTTCCAACACCGCGGAAGTTCACCTGCAACTGGCGCGTCGGCTGCATTGAATAGCCGATGGAAGCCGACTGATCGCTGCCATCGTAGTAGGAGTTCTCGTTGTAGTGGCGATATGAACCCTTGTAGTCGATGCCGAGCTGGCTCCGGCGAAACGTTTTCGATCCGTAGGCGCCGACAGATGCTTCCACTCCTACCAAGGCGCCCAACGTCGGGATTTTTCCGCTGCTGTCTACGGTTATCGGCACGATCCCGTCATCCACGGTACCGGTCAATGACGCGAAGAAACGGATTCCTAGCGCCCGGCCGCTGCGGTTGCCGATGGTTCCGGCGCCGCGGCTCAGAACGCTTGGCCCCTCGAACCCGCCAATTCCTTGAGAGAACGCAGGAGGCGCCACCACGGCGCCTACGAGCACGAGCATCCCGAATCGATATCTGTTCAAACGAATCTCCGAAGCGAACGGTTTGTTTGGACCAGCCGTGAGTCGGCAGTCTCGCTAAACTAAACCTTTAGGAATAGCATACAGGGCTGCTGCAAGGGAATCCAGATTCGCGGCATATCCCCTCCGAGAGGTGCCAACGATGAAGCGTTTTTCCCCCTTTTTAGGAATCCTGCAGGCGATGCTGCTGACCCACTCCGCTTTCGCCGCCGAACTGCCAGTCCGTGAGGTCGTTCTTTTTAAACACGGCGTCGGTTATTTCCAACGATCCGGCGACATCAAAGCCGGCGAGACCGCCCAACTCGACTTTAAAGCGGACGAGATGAACGACGTCCTGAAATCCCTGACCGTCGAAGAACGGGGAGGGGGCAAGATTACCGGCCTGCGCTACGACTCCTCAGACACCCTGGAGCACAAGCTGCAAGCCTTCCCGTTCGCGATCGGCGACCGCCAATCCCTTGCCGCCTTCTTCGACCACCTGAAAGGCGCGCGCGTCGAGATCAAAACCGGCTCTGACACGCAGGCCGGGGCCGTCGTCGGCGCGCGAACCCTGCCTGCAACCAATTCCGCACCCGAGCGCGAAATGATCACGCTGCTCACCGATTCGGGCGACATCCGCACCGTCGATCTCGCCAGCGCGTCCTCGATTCGGTTTGCGGATCCCACGCAGCAGACGCTGCTCAAGGACTACCTGTCGCTGCTCAATCAGGCGCGCTCGAAAGACAAGCGCAGCGTCTACATCGATTCGACCGCCAACGGGGCCCGCCAGCTCTCGGCCAGCTACATGGTGCCGACCGCCGTCTGGAAATCGAGCTACCGCCTGATCTTCGGATCCGCCGACCAGCCGACGCTCGAGGGCTGGGCGATCGTCGACAACACCACCGGCGAAGATTGGAACAACATCCGGCTGGCGGTTGTCTCGGGACGCCCCATCTCGTTTATGTCCCGGTTGTATGAGCCGCGCTACCGCACGCGGCCCGTCGCGGAACTCGCGGAAGAAGCCTACGTCGCTCCGATGCTGTTTGAAGCCTCGCTCAGCAAATCCGCGGCGACTCCCGGTCCGATGGTCGCGGCTGCTCCGGCGCCTCCGCCCGCGCAAGGACAGATGTTCCGCCGCGCCGAGGCGCGTCAAATGGCCAGCGCCGACGTGATGGCGGAATCCGGCCGCGTTGACATGACGTCCAACATCGCCGCCTCCGCGCAGGGACGCGACCTCGGCGACCTGTTTGAATACCGTTTCGGAAATCCGGTCACGGTCAAGAAGAACGAATCCGCCATGCTCCCGTTTCTGCAGCAGAAAGTCGGCGCGCGCCGCCTGCTGATCTATTCGGAATCCATGGGCGTCAACCCGATGAGCGCCGCGGAGATCGTCAATGCCACCGGCAAGACCCTCGACGGAGGCCCCATCACGGTCTACGATTCCAATTCCTATTCCGGCGAAGCGCTGGTCGAAAGCATCAAGAACGGCGACAAGCGCCTGATCTCGTACGCGGTCGACCTGGGAACGCGCATCACCACCGCCTTCGATTCGTCGCGCGAGCTGGTTCGCGAAATTCATTCGCGCCGCGGCATCCTGACCACCAGGAATGCGTTGCAGGAGACCCGAACCTTCACCATCCGCAACGTCGACGCCAAGCCAAAATCTCTGATCATTGAGCATGCGCAGCGTCCCGGTTACGTCCTTCTCAATATGAAGGCCACCGAAACGACGGTGAACGCGTATCGCTTCGAAGTGAAGCTGGCGGCGAATTCCAGCGAGAAGTTCGCGGTCACCGAAGAGCGCGTCTACGACACCACGACGGCCCTCACCAGCATGACGCCGGACACGCTCGCATTCTACCTGCAGAACAAGAGCATTTCGGCGGAAGGCAAACAGCAGCTCGAAACCATCGCCGCGAAGAAGCGCGAAATCGCTGCGAACAACGGCCTCATCGCCCGCACCGAGGCGCAGATCAACACGATTAATAACGATGAGAGCCGCCTCCGCAGCAATATCGAAAGCCTGAACCGCGTCAGCGGGCAGCAGGAACAGGTCCAGCGCTACGCGCGTCAACTGGCGACTCTGGAGGCGCAGATCACCACCGCGCGCGACACGCTCAGCGACTTGAACAAGAAGAAAGCGGCCCTCGATGCGGAGCTCAACGGCCTCATCGAGAAAGCCAACTTCTAGTGGGTTGTCCGCGAGTGATCGATAGCTGCATTCGGTAGTGCTGAAATGATCCCAACTCTAACGAGTGGGGCTATAGCCCCGCCCGTTAGGGCGGGGATGCTAGCGGGGCCTCAAGGACAGCCCACTACATCGGAAAGCAGGCATCCCTCAACCCCGCCCGAAAGGGCGGGGATTTTTCTTGGCGAAATCGCGGGCGGAATCGAACGCGGGATCCCAGCCGGAAAATGATGGACCTCGTTAAAATTTCGATACAGAAGCCGTCACATTTTGTTACGCTGCATTTTGCTGGGATGGAGCCGGAAACTGTCGTCATATTGCCACGTGCAATCTGGAGGACCACTGTAGATGGCCGCTGAAGCCTCTCTGCAGGAATTCCTGGAAGCCCCGAATCCGGGGTTGGCGGAGCACGTCCTCGGACGCCTGGTCTTCGAAGTCGCCGATCCGGTCATCCGGCGCACCGTCAACTACCGCCTCGCGACGCTTGCCACCTTTCAGGATCGCGAAGACGTCTGTGGCGACGTGACGCTCGATCTCGTCGCTCGCCTCCAAGGCTGCCGCACCGGAGACGCCGAGCCGATCGGCAACCTGCCCGGATACGCCGCCGTCACGGCCCACCATGGCTGCGATCGGTTTCTTCGCCAGCGCTATCCGCAGCGGTTCCGCTTCCGTAACCGGCTGCGATATTTCCTCGAAAATACAAAGGGCCTGATCACGTGGGAAACCCCACAGGGCGAACTGGCGTGTGGATCCGTGGACGACCGCGGCAAAATTCCGGCCAGGCCACCCGAAGGCTGGCAGAGGAACGCGGCGGTTCGCGCCGGCGCCTCCGAGGGGGACGTTGTAAAAGCGCTGCTGGAGGCGCAATCTCCCGTCATTTTCGATGACTTGGTCCGCGCCGCAGCCGACCTGATGAACGTCAGCGACACGGCCGGAACGTGGGAAACCGCCGAGCGCAAGGCCACCGCGCCGACCGACGATGCGACCGAACGGCTCGACCGGAAACGCTTCCTCGCGAAGCTGTGGACCGAGATTACGGAGCTGCCGGTAGCCCAGCGCGCCGCCATCCTGCTGAATCTTCGCGACGACGAAGGCGAATCCGCGGTTGTCTGGCTGCCGGCGAGCGGCGTCGCCACCATTCGCCAGATCGCGCAGGCGCTCGAAATCGAACCGTCAGAATTCGCTGTCATGTGGCGCGGCTTACCGATGAGCGATCTCGAAATCGCCAGCCGCCTGGGCCTCAATCGCCAACAAGTGATCAATTTAAGGAAAGCGGGCCGCCAGCGGCTCGGCCGAAGATTGGGAGAGGAATGGAAACTCTAGAACTCTCGCCTCCTAAGGTCTATACCCGGTAATATTCGAAACAAGTCCCCTTCCTTTCGAATAGAGGCGCCTGGAACTCCAAGCTCCATTAAGTGAACATCGTGTCAAACCATCCCAGCGACACAGAACTTCTCGAATTTCGCAGTGGAAATGCTCAGCCCGCCGCGATCCTCGCCGTCGACGACCACCTTGCAGAGTGTGAGGATTGTCGCGTCCGTTTGACGGCCATCCTTCCTAAGGAGGGCAGCCTGCAAAGCTGGGCCGTCGGAGCCATCCGCGACGAGCGCGAAGAAGCCTCCAACGTCACAGCCATGCCCGCGCGGAGGAGCTTTTTTCCGATCGCGCTAGCTGTGGCGGCGGCGATCCTGCTGGCTGCGATCGTCTTCTGGCGTCCCGCTCCGAAGCCTGAAATTGCCAAGGCGCCGGAAAACAGAACCCGCGTCAAAGACGCTGCCGGGAGCCTCGAAATCGATCAGAACGGCAAACTCTCCACCACCGCGGCGCTCTCGCCGGCACAACAGACCCTGCTCGCGGATGTTCTGCGGAACGGAAAATTCGCGACCGGCGTCGTGCCTGCGGAACTCACCAGCCGCCAGGGAACGTTGCTCGGCCCCACGACCAAAACCGATTTCGCGCCGGTCAGCCCGCTGGGGATGGTCGCTGAGGATCGTCCTCAATTTGAATGGAAGCCGCTCGAAGGCGCGTCGGCGTATCGCGTTTCCGTCTTCGATAAGGATTTCCGCCAGGTCGCTACAAGCGAGAATGTGACCGGCACCACTTGGATCGCTACGAAGTCTCTTCCTCGTGCAACCATGTTGATCTGGCAGGTCGCGACGAAGGTGAAGGGCGCGAACGTCACCGCTCCGATGCCGCCGGCCCCGGAAGCGCGATTCCAGATTATCGCCGAGGGCGATTCGGACGCCATCATCGCCGCCCGGGTCCAACAGCCGCCCAGCCACCTGCTGCTGGCCGCGCTGTATGCGAAGTCCGGCATGAAGGCCGACGCCCTCCGCGAACTCTCGATTCTTGAAGCCCTGAATCCCGATTCCGAAGTCGTCAAGAAACTCCACAACAGCCTCGAATAACGCCGAGGCGTGACCGTCAGGTCACGCTCACCAATTTCTGACGCCGTGACTCCCCCGGCTAGAACCCCGCGCGTCAGCAAGGGGACTCCTCCCACGCAACTTCGCCTCTAATAACCCCGGGCGTCAGCCCGGGGACTCTAATCTCCCCACCGAACCGCGACCATCACGGAGCGGATACTGACTCTTTCCGGCCGGCAACACGCTTGAATCTCTCACCGCCCCGCGGATTCCAGCTGGCTGGGTTGGCGAGGACCGGCTCCCCGCTGTGATACCATCAGCACCCATGCCCGATCCCCGGCACTTGGCGACTCGACGTCGCGTCGCCAAGCGGCTTCTTCCGTACCTCTGCCTGCTCTACTTCATCGCCTATCTGGACCGCACCAACATCGGCATCGCCAGCCTGCAAATGAACAAGGAGATGGGCTTCTCCAACGAAGTCTACGGCTTCGGCGCCGGAATCTTCTTCTTCGGCTACTTCCTGCTGGAAATCCCTGGAACCCTGCTCGTCGAGCGCTGGAGCGCCCGCAAATGGATTTCCCGCATCATGATTTCCTGGGGCATCGTCGCCGTCCTCACTGGCTTCTTACGCAGCGAGACGGAGTTCTATTGGCTTCGCTTTGCGCTCGGGCTCGCGGAAGCCGGATTCTTCCCAGGCGTGCTGGTCTATCTGACGCACTGGTTTCTCGCCGAGGATCGCTCCAAGACCAACGCGATGTTCACCATCGCGATCCCTCTTTCAACAGTTCTCGGAGGGCCGATCTCCGGTTGGCTGCTGAAGTTCAGTTGGCTTGGACTGGCAGGGTGGCGCTGGCTGCTGATCCTCGAAGGCATTCCTGCTGTACTGCTCGGCATCGTCACGATCTTCTATCTCACCGACAAGCCCTCGCAGGCCAAATGGCTTCCCAAGGAAGAGCGCGACTGGCTCGAAGCCGAACTCGCCAAGGAGCGTCTGCTGGTCGCCGGAAAGCACGGCACCGGCATTCTACAGGCCCTCACCAACTGGCGGGTCATCACGCTGACCGCCTGCTACCTTTGCGCCGTCACGACGTCGTACGGCATCAGCTTCTGGCTGCCAAAATTTGTCGCACAGCTTTCCGGTTTCAGCGACGCCACCGTCTCGATCCTGTCCGCGCTGCCCTACGTCGCGGGATCCATCATGGTCCTCTATGCGGGATTCCTGGGAGACAAATCGCGGCGTCCGCGGCTGCTCGCCGGCTGCGGCTTGCTGGTGACGGCTTTGGCACTGGCCGCGACCCAAGCTCCGGGAATCAGCGTCACCGTCACGATCCTGTTCTTCACCGTCGCAAACGCCGCCTACATGTTCGGCTTCCCGAACTTCTGGGCCCTGCCTTCGAAATTCCTGACAGGAGCCGGCGCCGCCGCCACCGTCGGCCTCATCAACTCGTTCGGAAACCTGGGCGGATTCCTGGGACCGTATGCCGTCGGCTACATGAGCGAAAAGGTGGGAGGCTACCGCGCCGCCTTCCTGTTCCTGGCGACTAGTTCCCTGGTCGCAGCCGGATTGGCGTGGCTCTCCGGCTACAAGTCGAAAGACCCCCAACTCACGATCGAAGATCCGAGATTGGGCGTCGAGCCCGGCAGCTAGCGGGGTGACTCGTCAGTGGTGTCATCCGCTTCCGGCGCGTTCGCTCCGAACGCTCTGGGCGCGGCTCGGATGAGCGCGGCTCGGATGGACGAGCGTTCGGGTTGTGACCCGTTCACTTTCGCAGCGCTTCGCGCGGCTTCGTTCGGGGCTCTAACTCAATTTATAAAAAATCTGTTCCAACGTCTCCGGAACCGTGTCTTGTCAGGCATTGGGCAATCGGCAAGTCCCGCCCAATGCACACAAGTGGAAACGGAGATTGAAAATGTTTTACCACCGCATCACCAGAGCCTCGCACCAACGGCTCTTCGGGCTTGCGTTTCTGGCGGCCGCCGCGCTCTTCGCGCCATCGTCCGCTTCCGCGCAGTCCTCCTCCTCAGTCGTCGGAGGCCTCGGAAATTTCGACGCCGCCAATAACGAAGGCAAAGAAGCCCACGGCTTTGAAGTCCAACTCGAGGGGATCCAGGTGAAGGACCTGTATCCTTCCTGGTGCGGCAACAAGTACGGCTGTCCGGTGATCGTGCCCTATGCCACCGGCGTCTACGTTCGCTACGTGAGCCCGTACGACTCGGCCTCCGGAACCTTCACTGCAACGACCGTCCCCAAGACTCCGAATTCTCCGTTCGCCGGAACCTGCTACGGTACGGCGCCGAATAACCAGGCGGGCTGTGACCACTTCGGTGTGCATCTGGGCGCCATCAACGCGACCGCCACTTCCTATCGCTGGATGTTTGCGGACCCGGCCAATCCGGGTCAGTTGATCGCTTCTCCGAACAACATTTTCGTGCCGACGCCGATCTACAGTTGGGCACCGCCGCCAACCGTGGGCGCGCCGCCCGTGCTGGTCGTGGAAATTCAGCTTCCGGATCCCCCCGCTCCCCAGTTTGGCAACGCGACGTGGATGAAGGTCTTAAAGAACGAACTCAATCGCGAGGTGTTCCTCGATGAGTTGGTCGACACGAACCCGGTCGTGACCGCGGCAGTCGTCGAAACCGAATGGACCCTGATGCAGCAGTCGCCGCCCTCAAACGGCAACCGCCGCCGCCGCAATCGCCAGGTCAACTCGGGCGGCGTCAACGGCAACACCCACTCCGTCATCCGCCGCTACGAAACCTACGCCTACACCGGCACCTACGATCCGCTCACGCACGAAGTCACCTGCGGCGGAGACGGAACCTGCAACGTCCCGCAGCCCGGTGAACTCGGCGATCTGCTCGTCGCACAGATGGCCGCCGCGAACGTGGCCATTCCTTCGATGACCGTGACGATCGCCGGCGGCGGCAACGTCTCCTCCGCTGACAAACTGATCTCTTGCGGCAGCAAATGCAGTGCCGCCTACGCTGTCGGAACCGTTGTCACCTTGACGGCGGCTCCCTCGAGCAAGAGCGTCTTCTCTGCGTGGACCGGCGCTTGCACCGGCAACACGCTGACCTGCACGGTCACTATCACCGACGCGCTCACGACAACGGCGACCTTCGTCGCAGCCCCGGCCAGCGGTGGCGGAGGCGGCGGTGGTGGCGGTGGATCCACCACGCAGTTCACCCTCTCGATCGGACGCTCGAACGTCGGAACCGTGACCAGCGATCTGCCCGGCATCAACTGCGGCAGCACCTGCTCCGCGAAGTTCAACGCCGGCACGGTGGTGACTCTCACTGCGACGCCGCCCGCGGGCAAGACCTTCGTGAACTGGAGTGGCGGTTGCTCCGGTACGTCGAATGTCTGCACTCTCCCCGTCAATTCGGATGTGTCCGTACAGGCCGTCTTCAGCAAGTAATCGAAAAGCAGCCGCAACTGAAGGAGGGGCCGAAAGGCCCCTCTTTTCGTTTTGAGGGACTCGGTATGAGACCGATTTGAGCGAAGCCGCGATTCCCAGGTCCGCATTCGAGGCGCGACCGTAAGGTCGCGCTCACTAATATCGCCCGAGGCGCGACCGTAAGGTCGCGCGTACCAATATCGCCTGTCCCCGAGGCGCGACCGTAAGGTCGCGCGTTGCCCCCATCGCCCTGAACGAAGCAGCGCGCGCAGACCTGCGAAAGTGACGGGTCTCCGTCAACCCTTCGCCAGACTGGACGCGCCGGAAACAAGTCTGTGGCCCGGCTGCTGACGCGCGCGGTTCTTTTGGGTCAGCACGCGCGACCTGACGGTCGCGCCCGGGGCAATGCGGATCGTCCGGAGACCCGTCCCTTTCGCAGCGCTTCGCGCCGCTTCGGTCGGGGCTCTGAAGCGCAACCCGGACTACTGCCGCCAGCGGACCCCCAGGCCCAATTCCTTCTTCGCGTACTCCACGCTCCGCTCCATGTGCTCCCGCTGCTGGAACTTCATCGCTTCCTGAAACTGCGGCGCAATGGGCTTGCCCTGGATCTCTTCTATGACGACGTGCTTCTCATAAGGACGGCCGGCCTTCGCCAGCGCCACAAAGCGAGCGAACTCGCCCGCGCGCGCCTTGGGATAGCTCTTCCAGAAATCCGCTTCGAGATACGGAATGATATCCGGCGGACGTCCGGTGATCGGCTTGACGTACAAACGCACCGGCGGACACAACTCGCGGACTTTGGCCACGATCTTCTTGAAATCCACGACGCCTTCGCCCAGCGGAACCCACTGCACGCACGCGCCGCGCGGATGCTCGTAGACCACGCTGTCGCGCAGGTGGACCGTCACCGCGTACGGAGCCAGCGTCTCCACCGCGACCATCGGATCCTCCGCAACGTACACCGGATTCGCGGTATCGAGGTACGTGCCCGCGATATCGCGGCCCGCG
>Ga0105248_10010070_pt1 | contig 10411 bp, 10 predicted proteins | sample KBSS34metaG_FD_81524 | JGI IMG/M metagenome (GOLD analysis project Ga0105248, IMG submission 81524) | Switchgrass rhizosphere microbial communities from Kellogg Biological Station, Michigan, USA - KBS S3-4 metaG | ecosystem: Host-associated > Plants > Roots > Rhizosphere > Soil | place... | reverse complement strand
CGTGGGTTTGGCCACCGGGCAAAACTGGTCTTGGGATTGGGAAGGCAACGGTGCCATCACGCCGCAGGGCAACCCCGGGTTGGCGTTGGCGGTGGCGGGAGGATCCTTTGGCGAAGGCAACGCGGTGGTGCTGACCAGCGATACGGCCGCCAACGCCATGTCGTTCAGCACCACCCTGCCCGACGTCACCCATTTGCCCGCCGGGAGCACCAGCGTGTTGCCCTGCCCGCTGCATACCAACTCCGAACCCCCCGTCTACGACGCCTGCATACCCTACTGAATGAACCCCCCCCTATCAACTTCGAAGCCCCCTATCAACTCCAAACGCCTACCTACCCTACTGAACCAATTTCACTTTACTAAATGAACCTATCAACTCCAAACCCTCCGTCTACGATGCTTGCCTACCCTACCCTACTGAATCAAACCGGCACGACGTTCCTGGGCGATGCTCCACGTGACAAACTCCTCCCCACGCGCGGCCACATTATAGGAGTAACTGAACAGCCAGTACGACACGCACAACTTGGCCACATCTGTGATCACACCCACGTCTTCGAGCACGTCCATAATGTAGGCCACCTCGTACGGCACCCCGATCTTCTTCTGCTTGAGCAGCGTGTCCAAGTACCAACAACCGTCCTTCCAATGAAGAACCACCTTGCCGCTTTTTTTCATAACCCGCATCGAATACGTGGTGAGCAAATGGTCCGAGACATAAAAGGGCAACCCTCGCGCGATCAACTGCCGCGCGTGGACGTACTTCCAATACGACCGGTGGTATTTCTCGTACAGCAACCGCGTGCACTGCGTCACAAACCACGCCAACCGGTCCAGAATGGCACGGTGCAACGCACGTCCGGTCCACACACTGGCAATGCTGGCCAGGAGTTTCGACCGGCCCGCGGCGGCGCCCAGTTCACGAAACGACATGAGGTGCCGCAGATTGGGAGGGAAGGTGTAGGGCACGGTGGCGGGGTCCAGCCACGCCACCAGATAGCAAAAGTGGGGATCGCCCCGCAGCCAGGACAAGAGTTGGGTTACGTTGGCTTGTTCCACCTGCTGGACGCAATGGCGGTGAAATTCCTGCTCGCAGGTGTACAACCGTGCCGCACTGGCTCCGGTCGGCTGGAACGGAATAAAGCGATGCATGGCTTGGTTTTTTAGGTGACGTTTCAGGATTCGATGGCTCCGGGCCAACGTGGCTGCCCTTATCTTTTGGCCCACAACGTGGCTGCCCTTATCTTTTGGCCACCCGTTCCAACGCGCGTCGGAACGGGTGGCCGGAAAAAAAACTGCATCCAAGAAAAATGGATTCCCCCTCGGCCACGGAATCTTTGCAGCGGACCATGGAATGGGTGCAAAGTTATCTGGGAACGTTGCAAACCTGCCGCAAATGCGGATTGTGCTTCCAAAACCGGCACCACGTGTACCGCGGGCAGGTGCCGCTGTGCCGACGCTGCCGAACGCAAAACCGGTTTCCGGCGGTGGTGGTCCAATGCGAAACCGTGGATCAAACGGTCACGCCCCCCATCGTGTTTCGGGACGAGTACGTCATTCCTGCCGAACTGCTTCCGCTGGAGATGTTCACGTCGCTGGCAGCCTTGGATGGCACGACCATAACCACGCGTCGGGTGCCGCACCCCGAATTGGGTCTGTACCTGCCTCACACCACCTACGCGGACACGCACGGTATAGCCTTCCACGAAACCTTCCCCCGCGAGGAGTATCGTACGGCGTACGACCCGTTCCATCACCATATGATACAGCGGTACCAGTACCGCCGCGAATTCGTTCCTCCTTGACACAGTGTTTCGTCTCCGGTTCCGTAAAATCTGGTGAACGTTGGAAAATGACTCTCCTGCCCCCATGGCACGTCATCTGCTGCTACACGTGTTTGTTGTTCCGATGACGGGTGGAGTGCAGCAAAAACCACCAAAAGTTCAAAATGAACAACTTTGACCATTTGCCCCCCAAGGCTCGTGAAACAGCCATCTCTTTGGATCAAGGTACCAACCGCGATGTCACCAAGGCAGTCGTTTGCTCCTCCAGTTGTGGGTGCATGACCACCCACATCCACTGGGTCAAAGATTGTCATCACTTTGAAGACGACCGGACGACGACGGTGGTGGATCTTTGCCAACGTCATGCCCAAGCGTCGGACCATACGGATGGATAACCCTATCTCAATACATTGGCGCCTCCTTTCTGCCCACGTCACCTCCTTTCTGGCTGCGTTCAATCTTTCATAACCATCGGTTCTTGGGCACTTTCACTCCTGTGTTTCTCACTATCGCTCCTGTGTTGGGTGATCACGGTTCGTTCATTACAAGCGCGCGCGTGGCGCAGTGAGGATTTCGACGGCCTGGGTGTCGGGATGGATGTTGACGCCTTGAAAGTGTCGAGGAAAGGGCGGCATCCGTTCCGCGTCGGGGTCGGTTTCGCGTCGGGCGTTGGCCCCGTTGCAACTGCGTGATGGTTAAAGGGAGAACTCCCCACCGGCGGCATTGGTGCAGGACCAACGCCAGTCCTTGTGTAACAACCACCTCAAAGACAAAGCGTCGGTTCGTCCGGGGGTCACACGCGCTGATGTTCCACGTGGCCATAAAAAATGTGGCGTTACCCGAAAATCAACAACACCAACAGGATGATGCTGGCTACTGCCAAAAAGGCGATCAAGCCCCAGGGCCAACAGCAACGTCCGGATCGGTCAAGCAGGGTTTGGGTTTTCTTCGTCACCACGCCCAACGTGCCTTCCGTCCCGTCGAGAGAATCCCCAAGGTCGTCCGTCAAGACCTTTTGTTCCTCCAGTTCGCCGTTTAACGCGGCAGCATGGCCTTGGAGACGCACCACACTTTGTCCCACGGCGTCCAGCACACGGTCAGTCTCCGCCTTCACCTCTTGTCGCTGCGCCATGGGCTGCCGCTGGAGATGTGGCCCGTCGACGTGCTTTGTGCCACCCTCACAAGTTGGCTACAAGACGGTGGGTTCGTCGCGGTTTCCTGAAGATGGTGGGTTTATTATGATTTCCCCAATACGGTGCGTTCGTCGCGGTTTCTGGCTACACGCGCCGGAGAGGTTCGGTGATGGTTTTGGCTACACGCGCCGGAGAGGTTTGGGGTTGTTTTTTTTGCCGCTGGGGGTGGCATAGTACCATGCCGTCCCGCGCGTGGGGCCGCCGTACCAAGCGTCGGGCCAAGAAGGATCAACCACTTTCGGCGGACTCTTACTTGGCCCTGACCAAGACCACGACCACGCAGTTTCCTGCACCTCCCGGCCTGCAACTGACCGTGACTGACGTCAACGTCCGGACGCGACCCGACGATGCGGCCTACCAAAAGTCCCCCGAGTTGTGGCGACGCGTGCCCCGGGGGTCGGCCACGGTAGTGCTTCAGGACGACGTTCGCATTCTCTGGACGGGCACCATCACCGGCTTGCCCAAGTTTGGTTATGCCACCGACACGATGTACCAATTTCCCCATAAACCTGCCGACGTGGCCTACTCGCTCTTCGTGTCCAAGGAAAACGGCGAATGCTTCCATTTTTCCTGCAGCCCGCGGCTGGACCAGGTCGGGCGCGTCTTCGTGTTCGGGTCCAAGCAGGTGCACGTGGCGGTTGTGTTGGCGCGCGACGAGGACTTTTACACCACCGACTGGATGGCTCCGCTGCGCGTCGGAAGTTGGGCTACGGAACGGTACAACTATGCCTTTCAGTTGGTGGCACAAATGGTCCAAGGTCTCCGCACTTCGCCCCACCTTCAGCAACATTGGGAGGCCATGCTGAAAACGGTCACCGATCGTACGGCCATCGCCGAAGCCTGCGACCTGGCCCGCGCGGAACACCTGGTGAACTACGACACGCCGGCCCTGTATTGGCTGGGCTGGCGTGGTCCGGAAGACACGGCCTCCTTTTGGGCGGATCCGCCCCTGAACCAGCGCGCCCAATTCCAACACTGGGGTTGGCAGGTGCCCCAAAAGGCCGTGCGCGCGATGACCCCCGCCGAAATTCACACCACCCAAGAACACTTCCGCAACGCCCCCAATTGCGAAGGCGCGGTGCAATACGTCGTCCTGACCGATGGACGCACCGTCGCCCTGATCAAGGACAAGAACTACGACTACGTGGCCCGCCGGGCCGTGCGCGAGCAGATCAAGCAACAGGCCACCACAGCAAAATTGCGCCAACGGATCGAAAGTTTGCATGTGCCTTACACCCCGGCGTTCCTGACCTGGGCGTTGCGCTTCAACGCGTGGGTGCAGCGGCAAGGGCTGTCCGGCCCCATGCTGAACGATCGGTTTCTGACGTGGGAACGGGCCTTTGACGCCTTGCCCGAGGCCGAACGGGCAGCCATCGCCGTCGAGGAGGTCGTTTCGTCGTCGTCTGCTCCGCTGGTCGTCGTCGTGGCCGGCCCCTGTCCGGGCTGTGGCAAAACGCGCTTGGGCCAGACGCTGAAACATGTGCTGGACCAACTGGACCTGTCCGCCGTGCGTCTGAGCCAGGACGATTGCCAGCGACAACGTGGAGTGTTTTTGCAAAAACTCCAAACCCTCTGCGACGATCGCAAAGTGGACGTGGTGTTGGTCGACAAGTACAACAACCGGAGCAACCGCCGCGACTACGAAGCCCTTTCGGGGCGCCGCGTCTGCTTGTGGTTTTACCACCCCCAAGACGAGGCTTCGGACGCACCGCGCTCCCACCTGCTGTCTTGGTGTGCGCAGCACATTCGCCAGCGCGGAGAACGGCACCTGACCTTGCGCAGTTCGACGTTGACGGATGAGGCATTGGTGTCGTTGCTGTCCTCGTTCTCCGCGGGATGGACCGCCCCCGACGAGACCGAGGGGTTCAGTGCCTGCATCGCCCTGTCGGTGCTGGATGACACCCTGGCACACGTTCAGTTGGTGCTGCGGGAACTGGAGCGGGCGCATCTCGTGACGTTGCCGCCGCAGTGGGAGAGCGCTGTGCCGCGCTGGGTCGACGAAGGCCTGCAGGCTCATGCCGCCTACGAACGCGAGAGTTCCAAGGGTGCGCCCAACCCTGTGCCTTCTGTGTCCCGTTCCGCAAGGGCCTCCGTGTCCCGTTCCGCTGCGCCTCGTTCCGCAGGGGTCTCTGCGCCGGTGCTGCCCGTTACGCTGTATTGGAAAATAGAGATCGTGGACCCCGAACCCTTGACGGCGCTCTGGGCCGTCCAACGGTCGGACGACGAACGCCGCATGTACCGCCTCCAGCCCTCCTTTCACATCACCGTGGCCTATTTGCAACCTATGGACGAGAAGGTGGACCAAGACTGGCAGGCACGTGAAGGCGAAACGGTGTCGGTGGTGGTGGATGGTTACGCCGGGGATGCCCAAGCCTGGGCCTTGCGTGTGGCAGAACCGACCCATGTACCGCCGTGGCACATCACTTGGGCGTTGCTTCCGGGCACCCCGCCAGTTCATGCCAACACCCTGAAGGCCTTTTGCCCCCTGGAGCCGCCGGTGCGGCTGAAGGGCGTGATCCAACGCGTGCTACGCACAAAGAAATAAAAATGTTGTGGTTGCGTCTGCGATCGTGTCCGTGGCTGTGTCATTACTACCGACGATTTTGGGTCGGCGACGTTGCTGCTGCAGGGCGTGATCCAACGCGTGCTACGCACAAAGAAATAAAAACGTACTCTCGGATTTATGAAGGCCGTGGCACAAGCACAGTTACTGCTGATGATGGATCCTTTGTCCCGTTTATGTTGAGGTCGACGTTGGTGCTGGACTGGTCAATTCCACATTACTGCTGCTGGCGGGTTTACCGGATTGGTACACGAACCAATCGTTGCCGGCTGCGATCAGCACCAGCAGAACTCCGGCGCCGACGAGCAGCCCTCCCAAGTGGCGGGGCAAAGGGATGTCCATTTCGATGATTTGGGTGTGATCCGTGGCCGATACATAAAGGGACACCTTATGCCCTACGGTGTAATTCGATCGGGTGCCCGTGGTGAAGGTTCGAGTGGGCGACGTCGATGTCACTTGGTACGACACCGTAACTTGGCAGGGGTAGTCGGCACTGTGGGTGGAGCCGCAACTGAAGTCAGTGACGACCGCCGACTCGGCCAGGACGGCATTATGGGGTGCATCCAACGGTTTTTTGGTGATCAAGAGGTACGCCCCCGCGACGATCATCGACAACCCCATGAGCAGGGGCAACAGGCTGACAATGTACAAAAACCCCCGATAACCTTGAGATAGCGCAGACATTTTTTATTTTGAGACAACACAAAGTGAACGAAATCTTCCAACTACCCACCATCGTACCTCTGCCCTGCTGCCCACCATCGTACCTCTGCCCTGTTGCCCACCATCTGCCCTGTTGCCCACCATCGTTCTTCCCGCCCACCAGTTTAGTTTAGTTTTTTATGTATTCCCGCACCTTTTTCTCCAGGGTCTTCGGATCGGCCCCAGCGAACGACGTAACTAACTTCCGATCCACGAACACCTGAAAGGTGGGCAATGCTGCAATGTGATAGGCCTCCGCCAAGGCCTCAAACTCTTCCTGATCCGCCTCCACCACCAAAAACACGGCCTCGTGCGCATAGGTCTGGGCCAACGTGTCGTACAACGGTTGGATGCGTTTGCAGGGGCCGCAAAACGAGGCCGACCATTTCACAAAGGCCACCGGCGCGGCCTTCACTGCGTCTACCAGGTCACGGGCCGTAGCAGGGTGAAGCGCCATGAGGACGAAGGTTTGATCTTAACCATTTTTTTCTGAACGAAGACAACAAACGTAACAACATGGGCAACTGTTGGTGCACCGAACCTGCCTGCTCCAAATGCGGCTGTCCCCAGAAGCATTACGAGGGCCGATCCTACCAGAGTCTCGATTTCACCTGCCGCATGCATTCGTTTCCACGAGACCTGAACCGCTGCATCGATTGCGGCAAAACCCAGGCGCAGTGCTCGGTGCAGAACTGCCATCACCGCTGGACCGGATGGACTTGCGAGTAACACCCTGCGGTGAAACCCCTTTGGGGAAATTGCGTTACTGTAATAAACATGTCTCTCGAACGCATCGTAAGGCCAACACCCCCTCAGCAAAACCCCGAAACCAACAACGTAGCCCCAGAGGTTGCATCAACCACGAAACCCAAGGACACAACGACGAAACGAAAACCCAAACCCGACGACGTAGCCCCCGAAGAGGTGGCGACAAAGACAACCACGAAACGAAGCAAGAAACGGAAACCCGAAACCGACGTAGCCCCCGAAAAGGTGGCGACAAAGACAACCACGAAACGAATCAAGAAACGCCAACCTGACGTAGCCCCCGAAGAGGTGGCGACAAAGACAACCACAAAACGAAGCAAGAAACGGAAACCCGACGTAGCCCCCGAAGAGGTGGCGACGGACGGTGCGACAGAACCGTCGTCTGCCCCTTTATTTGCCACGTTGAAGCAAATCCGCACGTTTGTTCAACAATACCAACACCAAACGCTGACTGCGGCCCAACCTCACATATGGGAGCAGTTTCGGCGGCTGCTGTCGCAACATCCCACGTGGAAAGAGCAGTGGGACACGGTCACTCAAATACACGTGGGATTGAACTTTACGAAGCGCGCCACCGTGCTTCGACTCCAAACCACGCGGTCCAAAAAGTTCTTCACCATCTCGTGGCGCAAATGCCACGTGCCTCGCCGGAAAAACCCAGTCCCGCCGCCCGCCTCCGTTCCTTCCGATATTCCGCCCGTCTCCGTTCCTTCCGATAATCCGCCCGTCTCCGGGGTGTTGTTGCCCGCCTCCGTCCCCTCTGCTATTCCGCCCTTGCTGACGGCGGCGTTGCGGTACGCCGTGCGTCGCCAAATCGCCCTGTGGAAGCGGCTCCACGCCTTGGGCCGGCGGTGCGTATCGTGTTCCTTGGTGGCCCGGCGGTTGCAAGCCGACCATGTGGAACCCTTCAGCCATTTGCAGCGCACGTTTTTGGCCCAATGCGGCCTCGCGTGGCCCACCGCCTTCCGGTTCAGCCGAAGCACTTGCCAACCGATCTTTTTGTCCCAGGACGCCACCTTCAAACGCCGCTGGCAAGACTACCACCGTCGCCAGGCGCGCCTGCAGTGGCTCTGCGGGCCGTGCAACTTGACCAAAGGGGCCAAAAGAACCAGCGCGGAATAAACGAGGGGAACGGCACTCAGAACCCAAGGGGTTGGTTTCGTCGGCGATTCCAACCCCTTGGGGCGGTTCATTTCAAAAATTGCAAACTGGTGGCCACCAAAGCCAACCGGTCCCGAATGACATCCATCAGCATGTCGATGCGGGCGCAGGCGCTGGCATCGCCTTCGTACGTTTGTTTCAAATGATTCAGGCTCTCCACCGCCCGCGTCACGGCGTCCGTCATGCGCGTGATGGTCTGTTCGTTTTTCTGTTTTTGCACGACGTCGATGCGGCAGAGAGGGTCTTTGGGCTTGAACACGTGTTCTCGCTCCTGCAGGGCGGCTTCGATCACCAACAACGCCCCGACAAACACGGCCTTGAGGGCTTTGAGGTTGGCGATGCGATCCTCGCCGTTGGTCAACCGAATCAGCCAGATGGGGTACAGCACGTCCCTCCACGTCGCGGGACGCTGCGGTTCGGGATGAATGTAGATGCCCGCGTGCGTGGAAAACCGTTCGTGCGGCTTGACCGAGGCAATCACCTTCAAGGCGTGCAGCAAATCGTCGGGGCTTTTGAACACGTCGGCAAATTTGGGATGGACGGACAAGCATTCTTGCAGTTCCTTGACGTCCGACGCGTTGATCAGCCCGGAGCGGATCAAGGCTGCCTCCACGTGCGGCAACGCCGCCAGAGGCGTGGGAGCGATGGGGGATGGATGTTCGTCCTGCGGTTCGGGACTGTCCGCACGGTCGGCCATTTTTTATTGCCAGGACTTTTTTTGCCCGTCGTCCTGCTACGTCCGCTGGGGGACAGCATCTGTGTAGCAGGCACCTGGCTAAAACACGGGCTATTTTGCCATCATTGAGCCATCCGTCATTTCTCATGGATTCTCCGCCATCCAGGGGTCCGCCCTCTCCCGTGGGTTCTCTGACATCCATGGATGCACCACACGAGCGATGCATCTGGGCCATGGCGTTAGAGGCGTACAACAATTCGCACCAACTTTGGAAACAGTTGACACAGCACATGGTCAATGCCATCTGGCAGAAAAAAAAAATTGTCTTCTACTTCTTGCCGGACAGCGACCTAAAGTTGTCAGACACCACCGAGTTACCAGAACCCACTCAGTTACCAGAACCCACTCAGTTGATGGAGGACTATGCGAATCAAACGAAGTCGGTGTTGTTGTACTTTTTTCAACACTTTGCCCAGAAGGGCCACCACTGGCGGTGGATGCGCAATGTCTGTCAAGGCCAGGTTCTGGAGCCCACGTCGCTTGACAAGGTTCTGGAGCCCACGTCGCTTGACAAGGATATGGTGAAATTTTGTGCCGAGACGTACATCATCAATCCCGAACAAAAGGACCAAAGTCGCTTCGTATTGATCGTGGACACCACCCCCCAATGCTGGAACCCAGAACGATATTAATCGGCTTTGGTTGCGCTTTGCGTTGCGAGGGTGTCCATAAAATTGATAGTTTTCCTCTCAAACGATGGAAGATAATGTGCCGTTGAGTGTGTTGCCTCATCAGTTGGGCAATTTTGTTCATCTGCTAGCCTCTAAGGATTATCACACCGTGCCCGCGGAATATAAGGATGATCACAACATGCCCGCAGAACATCACGCAGATTCCATTCAGTCTTCCTTGAAAAACGTGGCCGTCGATACGGTGGAGGTGCCCTCCACGAACGGTCCAGTCAGTTTGCTGGTGGCCGACTACGTTCAACACCTATTCATCTGGGCTGCCACCTGGATTCGAACCGTTCGCGTACAGGTGTGGTCCAAGTACCAGCCGGACCAACCCCAGATCGCCCTGGAGTTTTGGCCCCGAAGACACCTGGAATTTCCAGACACGTTCCACAGCGACGTGCCGGGGTTGGCCTTGGCTGCCCCGGGCTTCAACCAACCCGCGTTAGTTTATGACAGCCCCTATGGTTGTTGCGTACTCTGCCCCTTGAAAATCAACCCTCAACAATTTTCACGCTGGCACATCGACGTGGAGTACCAACCCGAACTAACCTCGGAGTATGTATGTGACGATGTGTGGCGTCTGTGCCAAACATACGCTCAACGATCCGCTCCCACGCGTCTGTTTACGCAACTTTTTTACATCCACCCTCGGCCTGCTGAGGACGTAACCCAAGCGGTCCTTCTACGCGTGGCTGCGGTACGACCCCCACCACCCCTGAATCCGGTAAACTTCCATCCACAGCCCTGGATCGCCGGCGCACAATGGACAGCGCCTCTCGTCTTGTCGTGGCCTTTGTCGGCGGACCCAACAATATTTTATCACCTCCGGG
>Ga0105248_10010069_pt1 | contig 10413 bp, 10 predicted proteins | sample KBSS34metaG_FD_81524 | JGI IMG/M metagenome (GOLD analysis project Ga0105248, IMG submission 81524) | Switchgrass rhizosphere microbial communities from Kellogg Biological Station, Michigan, USA - KBS S3-4 metaG | ecosystem: Host-associated > Plants > Roots > Rhizosphere > Soil | place... | reverse complement strand
ATGAACTATCTCGTGCGCGACCAGGCTGTGATCTTCAACCTTGCCGGCCAGGTCAGCCACATCGACAGCATGCGGGATCCGTACACGGATCTCGAGATCAACTGCCGCAGCCAGCTGACGATTCTGGAGGCCTGCCGCTACCACAATCCGGGCGTCAAGCTCGTCTTCGCCGGCACCCGGCAGGTGTACGGCCGCCCCGACTCGCTGCCGGTCAACGAATCGCACCTCGTGCGGCCGACCGACGTCAACGGCATCAACAAGGCGGCCGGCGAGTACTACCACCTCGTGTACAACAACGTCTTCGGGATCCGCGCCTGTTCTCTCAGGTTGACCAACGTCTACGGTCCTCGACAACTTCTCAAGCACAACCGGCAGGGCTTCATCGCCTGGTTCGTCCGCCTCGCCATCCAGAACGGGACGATTTCGATCTACGGCGACGGCTCCCAGCTTCGCGACTTCGTCTACGTGGACGACGCCGCGGACGCATTCCTGCGCGCGGGCGCGACCGACGCGTGCAACGGCGAGGTGTTCAATGTGGGCGGCAACGAGCCCATCAGCCACCGCGATCTGACCACGCTGCTGGTCGACGTCGCCGGCTCCGGACGCGTGGAGTACGTCGAGTGGCCGCCGGAAAAGAAAGTGATCGACATCGGCAGCTTCTACGCGGACTCCACCAAGTTCGCCTGCGCGACCGGCTGGGCGCCAGCGGTCAGTCTCCGTGACGGCTTCACGCGGACCGTGGCGTTCTACCGCGAACATCTGAACCGGTACCTGGACGCGCCAGCGGAGCGCGGATGACCCGGCCCCGCGTCCCGTTCCTGTCGCTCGCCCCCGGAGGCGACGCCGACGACGCGTCCGCCGTTCGCGCCGCCATCGATCGCGTCGTCTCCAGCGGCTGGTACGTCCTCGGTCCGGAAGGCGAGGCGTTCGAATCGGAGTTTGCCGCAGCGTCGGGCGCCTCGTGGGCAGTCGGAACGGGGACAGGCACGGACGCGATCGCCTTGATTCTCCGAGCGCTGGACATCGGCGCGGGCGACGAAGTGATTACGACGCCGCTGTCAGCCGCATACACGGCTCTGGCCGTGATGATGGTCGGGGCGCGGCCGGTCTTTGCGGACATCGATCCGATCCGTCTCACGCTCGACCCTGGCCAGGTCGAACGCGCCATCACGTCGAGGACCAGGGCTATCCTGCCCGTCCATCTGTACGGCCAGGCGGCCGACATGTCGTCGATACAGCGGATCGCGTCCCGCCACAACCTTCCCATCGTCGAGGACTGCTGTCAGGCGCACCTTGCGACGGCCGGGGGACGTCCGGTTGGTACGATCGGCGTGGCCGGCGCGTTCAGCTTCTATCCGACGAAGAATCTCGGTGCGCTCGGGGACGGCGGCGCTGTCATCACCAACGATCGCGGTATCGCCGAGCGCGTGAGGCGGCTGCGCAACGGCGGCCAGACGAGCCGCTATCACCACCAGGAAGCCGGCGTGAACTCGCGCCTCGACGAGGTGCAGGCGGCGATCCTGCGCGCGCGGCTGACGTACCTCCAGTCGTGGACGGACGAGCGCCGCACGCTGGCCGCCCGGTATCGCGCGCTCCTCGCTGGTGCGGTCGGCGTTGACGTGGTCCCAGAGCAGGATTCGGGCCACGTCTACCATCTGTTCGTCCTGCGAGCGGCTGCCCGGGCCGAACTGCACGCGCACCTGACCACCGCCGGCATCGAAATGCTGATCCACTACCCGGTGCCGATCCCCAGACAGCCGGCGCTGGCGTCGACCCAGCCGGCCCCGTGCCCCATCGCCGACCGGGTATGCAACGAAGTTCTCTCCCTGCCGCTTCACATCGGCATGAGCGATGAGGACCTGCGGACCGTGGCCAACGCGGTGAAAAGCGCACCGTCCACTACTGCGAAGCACACCTGAGAAGGGATGACACGTTGCGCGCGTTAATCACCGGCGGAGCTGGATTCATCGGGTCGCACCTTTCGGACGCGCTGCTCGACGCTGGCCATCAGGTCCTGCTCCTCGACGACCTGTCCACCGGCTCGATCGACAACATTGCCCATCTGAAAGGTCGCCCTGGGTTCGAGTACTTCATCGACTCGGTCGACAACGAGCCGCTGCTGGCCGAGCTCATCGATCGTAGCGACGTGGTCTTCCATCTGGCGGCGGCCGTTGGCGTGAAGTTGATCGTCGAGCAGCCGGTGCACACCATCGAAACCAACGTCCACGGGACAGAAGTGGTCCTGAAGCACGCGAACAAGAAGAAGAAGCTCGTGGTGATCGCATCGACATCCGAGGTGTACGGCAAGAGCGAGCACGTACCGTTTCGCGAGGACTCGGATCTCGTGATGGGCCCGACACACAAGCACCGCTGGGCTTACGCGTGCAGCAAGGCCATCGATGAGTTTCTGGCGCTCGCGTATTGGAAAGAGCGCAAGCTCCCGGTGATCATCGTGCGCTTCTTCAACACGGTTGGACCGAGGCAGACGGGCCAGTACGGGATGGTGATCCCGAATTTCGTCCGGCAGGCGCTCGCGGGCCAGGCGATCACCGTGTTCGGCGACGGCACGCAGTCGCGCTCGTTCTGCCACGTAGCCGACGTCGTCGGAGCCTTGTTGAAGCTGGTGGCGGAGCCGAAGGCCGTTGGCGAAGTCATCAACATCGGCAACGCGCATGAGGTCACGATCCGTCAACTGGCCGAACGCGTCCGCGACCTGAGCGGCTCGAAGTCCCCCATCAAGCTGGTGCCGTATGACGAAGCCTATGAATCGGGCTTCGAGGACATGCCACGGCGGGTGCCGGACCTCACGAAGGTTCAGGGGCTTATCGGCTATCAGCCGCGCCACTCTCTCGACGACATCCTCAATCAGGTCATCGAGTACTTCCGGCGGCGGTAGCCAACAGGCTTCCACGGGGGGAAAGGGGCGCGTATACTGGCCCTATGCGCATCGGAAAGATCGCTGCGGCCGTTCTGGTTCTCCTGGCGACAGGCTCCACGGCGTTTGCCCAGGTCCAGCTCAGCATCCGCGACGGGCGCGTCACCCTTGTCGCGAAGGATGCGACCGTCCGACAGATCCTGGCCGAGTGGGCTCGCGTCGGGCAGACGCGAATCATCAACGCGGAACGGATGCCCGGCGGTCCGATCACCATGCAGCTCACCGACGCTCCCGAGGAACAAGCGCTCGACCTGCTGCTGCGAAACGTAAGTGGGTATGTGGCTGCCCCACGTGCTGCTGTGGTCAGCACCCTGTCGCGATACGATCGGATTCTCGTCATGCCGACCGCCGCCGCCGCGCGGCAACCGCTGGTTGCCGCGGCATCCGTGTCGCCCGTCGCGCAAAGACCCGGTGTAGCTCCGTCGCCCGACACTGCCGACGACGAGCCGGTCAGGGACAACGTACCGGCGACGACAGTAGTCGCGCCGCCTAGAGGACCCGTGTTCACGACGTTCCAGCAGCCCCAGTCCGCCGGCCCCCAGCCCCAGGTTGGCGGGCCAGGCCCGGCTCAGCCGATGCCAGTGCCGAGTGGAGGGATCCCCGACACAGGCGCACCGTCGACTGCACAGCCGCCGCTGTCGAATCCGACGACTTCGTCGGCGCCAACTTCTCCTGGGGGCGTGCCAAGGCCCGGCATGATCATTCAGCCTCCGGCGCCTGCGCCGGGGCGGCTGCCTCAGTAGGTCCCTGAGGATCCAGCCGGCCCAATGGCGTTCATCAACGACGTGAACGCGGCCATCGCTGACGCGATGCGCGCGAAGGAAGTGGCGCGGCTGAGCGCGCTCCGCATGCTGAAGGCCGCCTTGATGAACCGTGAGGTCGAACGCGGCCGGGCGCTCGACGACGGCGAATCGCGCCAGGTGGTGAGCTCCCTCGTCAAGCAGCGGAAGGATTCCATCGAGCAGTTCACGAAGGGCGGGCGGCAGGATCTCGTGGACAAGGAGGCGGCCGAAATCCGCGTCCTCGAATCGTACCTGCCGCCGAGCGCCGACCCCGCAGCCATCGAGCGCGCGGTGCTCGACGCGATCGCCGAAACCGCCGCGACCTCGGCGAAAGACATGGGTCGCGTGATGAAGACCGTGATGGCAAAACTCGCGGGCCAGAGCGTCGACGGTAAGGCAGTCAACGAGCTCGTCCGCCAGAAGCTGGCCGGAAGCTGAACCGCCAACACCAATCCATTGGAACGCGGCTCGCGCGCTCCGCCGGCATGACCGGCGCGGCGACGCTGGCCAGTCGTGTCCTCGGCCTCGTCCGCGACCAGGTGCTGGCCGGCATCTTCGGGGCTGGCAACGATATGGATGCGTTCGTCGTCGCGGCCCGAATCCCGAACCTGGTCCGCGATCTGTTCGCCGAGGGCGCCATGAGCGCGGCGTTTGTCCCGGCGTTCACGCGCCATCTCACGCTGGAGGGCAAGCCGGCGGCGTGGCGGCTGGGGAACAACGTGATGAACGTGCTGATCGTCGTCACGCTGGTGCTGGTTGCGGCCGGCATGGTGTTCGTCCGTCCCTTGGTGACGCTCTACGCCGGCAACTACGCCGACGTGCCGGGGAAACTCGAGCTGACCGTCAGCCTCACGCGCATCATGCTGCCGTTCCTGACGATGGTGGCCGTCGCGGCCGTGGCGATGGGGATGCTGAACTCGCTGCACCACTACTTCGTCCCGGCGCTCTCGCCGGCGATCTTCAACATTTCGACCATCGTCTGCGCCATCGCGCTCGTCCCGTTGATGCCGGCGATGGGCCTGCCGCGGATCATGGCCATCGCCATCGGGGCGCTCATCGGCGGGTTGGGGCAGGTCGCGGTCCAGTGGCCGTCGCTCAGCAACGAAGGCTTCCGCTACCAGACAATCTTCGATCCGTCCGACCGGGGACTCCGCGAGATCGTCATGCTGATGGGCCCGGGGACCATCGGCATGGCGGCCACGCAGGTCAACATCTTCGTCAACACGCTGCTGGCCACGGCCCAGGGAACGGGCGCAGTGTCCTGGCTGACGTACGCGTTCCGGCTGATGTATCTGCCGATCGGTCTGTTCGGAGTGTCCATCGCGACAGCCGTTCTGCCGGCAGTGTCGCGACACGCCGCCGTCGACGATCTGGCGGCAATCCGGATGACGGTGTCACGCGGGCTGGCCATGATGCTGATGCTGAACGTCCCGGCGACACTCGGCCTCGTTGTGCTGGCGCGGCCCATCGTCGAACTGCTCTTTGAACACGGACGCTTTACGCCGGCCGACACGGCGGCCACAGCCGCGGCGCTACAGTTCTACGCGGTCGGCCTCGTCGGGTATTCAGCGGCCAGGATCATCTCGCCAACCTTCTACGCACTGCGTCAGAGCCGGATCGCGGTCGGCGTGAGCCTTGCTACGATTGCGGCGAACGTGGCGCTCAGCGTTTCACTGGTGGCAGCCATTGGATTCCGCGGGCTCGCGCTGGCCACATCCATTGCGGCGCTTTTCAACGGAAGCCTGCTCGTGCTGCTGCTGAGACGGCGTCTAGGCGGCATGGAGGGACGGCGACTGGCCCTCGCGCTGGGCAAGGTCGCCGTCGCAGCGCTCGTCATGGCAGGTTCGGCCTGGGGCATCAACGCCGCCCTGTTAACCGTCGCGCCTGGACCGGCGGTCCTGCTCCGCGCCGGACGACTGGCCGCAGCGATTGGCGGAGGCCTCGTGGTCCTCGCGGCATCGGCGACGCTTCTGCGGATTGAAGAGTTCCAGGAGGCGCTCGGCGCGCTGCGGGCGCGCGTTCCAGATGTAGTACGATCCGGCCGTTCCTGATGCGCCGCTCTCCTTCCTCGTACGGTTCGTCGTTTTCTTTCGGTCCCGGCCCCCTGTCGACTGCACTCAAAGCCATCATCGGCGCGAACGTCGTCGTCTTTCTCGCGCAGGCGTTTGTGCCTCTTGAGTACACGCTCGGTTTGGTACCGATGCTCGTCGTTCGCAAGCTCTGGCTGTGGCAGCTCGGCACTTACATGTTCCTGCACGGCGGTCTGTCCCACATCCTGTTCAACATGCTGGCACTCTGGATGTTCGGCACCGAGCTCGAGCGTGTCTGGGGCAGCCGCTACTTCGTGAAGTTCTACTTCGTAACCGGGATTGGCGCGGGGGTGCTGACGGTACTCTTCTCGCTGCTGCCGTTTGTCCCGGCACGACAGCTGTATGGGTCGGACATCATTGGCGCGTCGGGTGCGATCTACGGTCTCCTCCTCGCGTACGCTTTGTATTTTCCCGACCGTCCCATCTACATGTACCTGCTCTTCCCGATTCCCGCGAAGATCTTCGTGCTCATTTTCGGCGCAATCGCCTTCTATGCCTCGCTATCGGGAGCCGGCGGCGGCGTGGCGAACGCCACTCATCTTGGCGGGTTGCTCGTGGCCTATCTCTACCTCAAGGCCCCGCGCTCAAACCTGCTCGGCGAGGTCAGGTATCAGTATTTGAGGTGGAAGCTCAATCGGACGCGGAAGAAGTTCGACGTCTACTCGGGCGGGCGCTCAGACGACTGGAACCGGCGCATTCACTAACCCCTGAGGCTGAGCGGCAGCCGCACACCCCCGAGCGCCAAGGCAAGGGTTCCTCCAAGCACCGGCAAGCCGTACGGGTTGGTGAGAAACGCGTAGTGGAAAATCGTGCCGCCCGCGATGTGAAAGTTGGCCACCATGAAGAAGGCGAGCAGCGCGAACAGCGACGTTCCAAAGCCGAGAACGAGTCCGATGCCGGAGGCGATCTCCCCGAGCGGCACCAGCCGGGCGAATACGCGGGCGTACGGAATCGCGATACGCTCGAGATACTGCGCGCTGATGGTCCCTGCCGCGGCGTCGTGGTGCCAGGCCGCCAGCTGGCTGGTCAAGCCTGACGTGTCGACGAACCACCGAAGCTTGCTCAGACCCTGAAACAGGAAGAACGCCCCGATCAGGATCCGCAGAACCGTGAGTCCGGTGCCCTGACGATCAATCGCCATATCTTCATTATTGCTGAAAGGCCATCGCCTTCAGCGCCGCAATGCGCGCCGCCATGGGCGGATGCGAGGCAAACCAACCCGACCAGGAGCCTTCACCGATGTTCAGCTTCCTGCCAAGCGGATCTGCGATGCACAGATGCGCCGACCCGTGATTGATCGCCCTCGTCGGCTCCACCGCATCCTCGATCTTTTCGAGCGCTCGTGCCAGGCCGAGCGGATTACGCGTCAACTCGGCCCCCGAGGCGTCGGCCAGGTACTCGCGCTGCCGCGACACCATCATGGCCAGGGCCTGGGCAAGCACGGGCGCCAGGATGATGGCGATCAACCAGACGACGAAGAAGACGATACCGGCGAATCCGCCGCGCCTTTCGTCGTCATCGCGGCGCCGCGATCCGCCGCCCCACATCATGCCCCGCCGGGCCCAGTCCGACAGCAGGGCCACCGCGCCTACGAGCGCTGCCACGAGCGTCAGCACCCGGACGTCCAGATTCTTGATGTGGCTCATCTCGTGCGCGACGACGCCCTGGAGCTCCTCGCGATCGAGCGCATCGAGGAGGCCGCGCGTGACGGCAATCGACGCCCGCTCCGGCCCCCGGCCCGTGGCAAAGGCATTGGGATCGGGGTCTGGTACGACGTAGACCCTCGGACGAGGCAGGCCCGCCGCGATGGCCATCTCGTCCACGACGTTTTCAAGCTGGCGCAGCTTCAGCGCGTCGCCCTCCGTCGCGCTGGCGGCAACCTCTTCGACCGGCACCGCGCCGGCGGCCGCCAGAACGGCCCGGTCGCCCCCGAAATAACTGGCCAGCGCGGACACCGATCCGACGCCGAGGGCAAGGATCGATCCGACAGGCACGTAACCGCCCGCCGCGCCGACATAGAACGCGTCGAATCCGGCCCCGAGCAGCAGGAGAAACCCGACGAAGGCCAACACAATCAGCCACGTCCGGCGACGGTTCGCTGACTGCTGATCGTAGAGGTTCATGACGCTTCACCACAGAGGACACGAAGGACACAAAGCAAAACCCAGATGGGCCGTTGTGTCCATGGTGTCCTTTGTGGTGACTCAGCGTTTCGACAAATCGACGACTGGCACGTCGCGATCAGAGGGCTCGCTGATCTCGAACAACTCCGATGGCTTGAAGCCGAAGGTCGTCGCAAACAGGTTGGTGGGGAACACCTGCTGCGCGGTGTTGAAGCGTGTCGCGATGTCATTGTAGAACTGTCGCGCGAATCCGACTTTGTTTTCGGTCGCCGACAATTCCTCCTGTAGCATCTTCACGTTATCGTTCGATTTCAGCGTCGGATAGTTCTCGGCGACGGCCAGCAGCCGCCCGAGCGCCTGCGACAGCTGCCCTTCCTTGGCGGCCGCGTCCGCCGGACCGGCCGCTCCCATAGCCTTCGCGCGGGCGTCCATGACCGCGGTCAGCGTGTCACGCTCGAAATCCATCGAGCCGCGCACGGCGTTGACCAGGTTCGGGATGAGATCGTGCCGCCGCTTCAGCTGCACGTCGATCTGCTTCCAGCCGTTCAGGACCTGATTGCGCAGGCCGACCAGCCGGTTGTAGCTGGCAATCGCCCAGACGACCAGGAGCACGATGATGCCAAGGAGTACGAGACCGGCCATGATGAGGTCCTCTGCAATTAGCGACGCAAATACTCGTCGGTTTGTTCCAGCCAGTCCTGGCGAATCGGACTGAAGACGTCGAGCGAAAACGTATCGTCCAGCGCCTCGGCCTGATGCTCCACCCACGACGGAATGTGCAGCACCTCGCCCTCGCGCACGGTAATCTCGTCCCCGCCGACGAGAAACTTGAGCGCGCCCTGTAGGATGTACGTCATCTGCTCGCTCTCGTGAGAGTGCATAGGCACCACGCAGCCCCGTTTCAGATACACCTGCGCGAGCATCTCGCGCTCGCCGGTGACGATTTTCCGCGACAGCATTTCCGTGACTTTTTCGAGGGCAATTTCGTCCCATCGATGCAGACGCACACTCATCGTTGGTCGAGCATATACCAACCGGCAAGTCGATCGGCCGGCCGGCCCGACCCGGATGCTATAATTCGAGCCCGGAAATGAAGTCCGCGGTCGTCAATGGACGCGACGCGTCCACCGAGCAGAAGCATGCAGGCCTGAGCGACAGCCAGTTGCTCGCCGCGTATCGATGCATGCTGCTCTCGCGGCGTCTCGACGACAAAGAGATTCAGCTCAAGCACCAGAGCCACATCTACTTTCAGATCAGCGGAGCGGGACACGAGGCGATTCAAGTGGCCGCCGGGCTGGCGCTGAAGCCGGGCTACGACTGGTTCTATCCGTACTATCGCGATCGGGCACTGTGCCTGCAGCTTGGCGTCACGCCGCTCGACATGCTGCTGGCCGGTGTCGGAGCCAAGGACGATCCCAGCTCGCACGGCCGCCAGATGCCGTCGCACTGGAGCAGCCCCGATCTGCACATCGTCTCCAAGTCGAGCGCGACGGGCACGCAGGTACTGCACGCCGTCGGCGGGGCCGAGGCTGGCGTGATTTACAGCCGCGTCGAGGCCATCGCGGATCGTCAGTCGCGGTTCCATGCCGACGAGGTGGTATTCGTCTCCCTCGGGGACGGGGCCACCAGCGAAGGCGAGTTCTGGGAAGCGCTCAACGTCACCTGCACGAAACAGCTGCCGCTGCTCTTCCTCGTCGAGGACAACGGCTACGCCATCTCGGTGCCCGTCGAAGCGCAGACGGCCGGGGGCGACATTTCACGACTCGTTCGATCGTTCCCTGGCTTGCACGTCGCCTCGGTGGACGGCACCGATCTGTTCGCCAGCGTCGGCGCGATGCGGGAGGCCACCGATTATGTCCGCGCGCGTCAGGGCCCCGCACTCGTGCACGCGCACGTGGTTCGCCCGTACTCGCATTCGCTCTCCGACGACGAGAAGCTGTACAAGACCCCGACGGAGCGTGAGGGCGAAGCGCGCCGCGATCCCATTACCCGGCTGGCCGAGTTCCTTCGCGCCAACGGCCTCGCCACCGACAACGATCTGACCGCGATCGCCGCGGATGTCGACGGCGAGATCGCGGATGTGACCGGCAAGGCCCTCCAAGCACCCAAGCCGGCGAAGGAAACGGCCGCACTCTGGGTCTACTCGCCCGATGTCGACCCGACCTCGGCGGCGTTCGACACACCGGCGCACCTCGAGGGCAAACCCGAAACGATGGTCACCGCCATCAACCGGACACTGAAAGACGAAATGGCGCACGATCCGCGCATCGTCGTCTTCGGCGAGGACGTCGCGGACGCCAGCCGGAAAGAGACCCTGAAGGTCGTGTCCGGCAAAGGCGGCGTGTTCAAGGTGACGCACGGCCTGCAGCGCACGTACGGGGAGGATCGCGTCTTCAACTCGACGCTCGCCGAGGCGGCCATCATCGGCCGCGGCGTCGGGATGGCGGTCCGCAAGCTGAAGCCGGTGGTGGAAATCCAGTTCT
>Ga0105248_10010066_pt1 | contig 10415 bp, 5 predicted proteins | sample KBSS34metaG_FD_81524 | JGI IMG/M metagenome (GOLD analysis project Ga0105248, IMG submission 81524) | Switchgrass rhizosphere microbial communities from Kellogg Biological Station, Michigan, USA - KBS S3-4 metaG | ecosystem: Host-associated > Plants > Roots > Rhizosphere > Soil | place... | reverse complement strand
GTCAGCTACGGCGGTTTCGTCAAACAATATCAAGTCAATGTGTCGCCCCACGTGCTCAAAGGCTACAACCTGAGCCTGAAGGAAGTGCTCGACGCCCTTTCGTCGAATAACTCCAATGCCGGCGGCAACTTCATCGAGCAGGGTGGAGAAGAAATTATTGTTCGTGGTTTGGGTCGCATCGACAGTATCGACGACATCAAAAACATCGTTATCAAATCGGTGGCCGGCACTCCCATCAAAGTGGGACAGATTGCCCGCTGCGAGATAGGAGAAGCCTTCCGCCGCGGCTCTGCCTCCATGGACGGCAAGGGCGAAGTGGTTTCAGGAATGGTGCTGACACGCAAGGGTGTCAATACAAAAGAGGTCGTCACCAGGGTGCAGCATCGCCTGCAGGAGCTGGCCCACGAGCTGCCGCAGGGCGTCAGCCTCGTCACTTATTACGACCAGAGCGCACTTGTTGATAAGACTATCCATACCGTGCGCGAGATTCTTACCTTTGGCGGCGGGCTCGTCATAGTGGTGCTCTTCGCCATCTTGCTCAATATCCGCTGTGCCTTGATAGTCTCCACAATCATCCCCGTCTCGCTCCTGTTTGCTTTCATTATGATGAAATACACGGGGCTGACTGCCAATCTTATGACACTGGGCGCGGTGGATTTTGGCGTTATTGTCGACGCCGGCGTTGTGATGGTGGAGAACATCTTCCGCCATCTGGCCGAGGAGCGCGAGAAGGTCGAGAAGGGTGAGCTGACCGAAGAACAATACAAACACAATCACTTTCAGACAATCTATAACGCTGCTCGCGAAGTGGGACGGCCAATTTTCTTCGCCATCATTATTATCATTTCGGTCTATCTGCCGCTCTTTTCGCTGGAAGGCATGGAGAAACGTCTCTTCAGTCCACTGGCTATGAACTATATTTTTGCTTTAGTCGGCGCCCTGGTTTACTCGCTCACTGTGATACCGGTGCTCTGTCTCTGGGCCTTGAAAGGTCGTGTGAAAGAACATGCCAGCCCGGTAATCGAAGTTTTGCGCCGCGCTGTTGATCCCATCCTCAAACTCTCGTTGGCCAAGCCTAAGAAGACTATGATTGCGTCCGCCGTCTTGCTCGTGGCCAGCGCCTTCCTGATACCGTTTCTCGGTTCGGAGTTTGTGCCCACGATAGACGAGGGATCCATCCTTTTGCGTACCAAGCTCTCGCCCAGCGTTGCCCATACCGAGTCTCGCCGCATCGCCGCTCTGGTCGAGAGCACGATCAAAGAATTTCCCGAAGTCGATATGGTCGTCTCCCACATCGGTCGATCCGGGATGGGCAGCGACCTTGAAGGGGTTGATAACGCCGACGTATATATAGGACTTAAACCGCGCAGCGAGTGGAAGACCACCAAAAACAAAGAAGAGTTGGTCAATGCCATGGCCGCTAAGATCAACACCATTCCCGGTCTGGTATCCAGCTTCAGTCAACCAATCGCCGACATGATTGACGACCTGGTCTCCGGTATTAAGGCCGACCTGGCTATAAAAGTTTTTGGCGATAATCTGCAAGTCATAGACAGCATTTCCAAACAGATTGAAAGTACGGCTGCTGGTGTGCGCGGTTCCTGCGATCTGCAGCGCGAACACGTACTGGGTATGCCCCAGCTCAACATCCGCCTGCGCCGCGATATCATCGCTCGTTATGATCTCAACGTCCATGACATTCAGGAGATCATTGCCACGGCCATTGCCGGTAAGGTTACCACCGAGGTGATTGAAGGCAACAAGCGTTTCGGCCTGGCTGTGCGCTTCCCCAAAGAGTATCGTGACTCGGTCGAAGATATCGAAGCGATTCTCGTTGATACTCCCAGTGGTGTCAAAGTGCCGCTCAAACAATTGGCCGACATTACAATCGACCGCGGCACGGTCATGATCAACCGCGAAGACGGTGAGCGCCGCACGGCAGTGCTGGCCAATGTGCGCGGTCGAGATCTGGGCGGCTTTGTGGAAGAAGTGCGCGAGAAGGTCCAGCGCGATGTGCGGCTGCCCAACGGTTATAGAATTGTCTGGGGCGGTCAATTTGAAAATCAAGAGCGGGCCATGGCCCGGTTGGCTGTTGTCGTGCCGGTGGTTTTGCTCATTATCTTTGTCCTGCTCTACGCCACGCTGCACTCATTGCGCAACGCCTTTCTTGTCATGCTCAATGTGCCTTTCGCCGTTATCGGCGGCATTGTCGGATTGCTTCTGGCCCGTGAACCCATCTCTGTTCCTGCCATTATTGGCTTCATTGCTCTCTTTGGTGTGGCGGTGCAAAACGGTGTGCTTATGGTCAGTTATATGATGCAACAGCATGACCTGGGTCTCTCCTCAATCGACGCGGCGGTAGAAGGCGTGCGGGTGAGACTGCGCCCTGTGGTGATGACGGCCCTGGTGGCCATGGTCGGTTTCCTGCCCCTGTTGCTGTCCGACGGTACAGGTGCCGAATTGCAGCGGCCTCTGGCCACCGTCGTAATAGGCGGCCTCTTTACCTCGACCTTTTTGACCCTGGTTGTGCTGCCCAGTATTTATGCTCTGATAAATTCAGAACCGCCCAAGAACAAAGATATTGGCGTTGTATAGTATAAAATCTAGGCGATTTGCTTTGCTAATAATAGACAGGGCTGAATGTCATTGCCGGATAATTTCAATTCCAATTTTGACGACATCTCTCTGTCCCGCACCTTCAAAATGGTGGACGGCCAGCTTCGGGTAGAAGATTCACTCGGCCCCCTGGCGCAATCCGCGCGTACCGGCGGAGCGCTGGCCATCGGCAGCGTTGTAGAAAGCAAATACAAAGTTTTGGCGCTGCTGGGCGAAGGCGGCATGGGTGTCGTTTATCGCGCGCTGCATCTCAATCTCGATAAAGAAATCGCTCTCAAAACTTTTCGATCGGCCAGGATTAAACCCGAGGCCTGGAGCCGCTTTCAGCGCGAAGCTGTGGCGATAAGCAAACTCAGCCATACCAACATTATCAAGGTTTTTGACTTTGGCATAAGCGATCAGAACGTTCCTTATTACACGATGGAGCTCCTGGGCGGCCAGTCTCTTGCGGATAAATTAGCCCAGAGTCCAGGCGGCAGGCTGCCGCTCAGCGACGTGGTCAAAACTTTTAGCGCTGTCGCCGCCGGTCTGGCGCACGCTCACAAGCATGGCACGGTGCACCGCGATATCAAACCAGCCAACATTTTTTTGGAGAAAAGCGGTGCCGGCCAAACGGTCAAAATAGTAGATTTTGGCCTGGCCAAACTAATGCAGTCGCAAAGTCTGGAAGGACAACAACTGACAAGCGACGGCCTTGTTTTTGGCAGTCCTTTATATATGAGCCCTGAGCAATCGCTGGGTCAAGTCACCGATGAGCGCACCGATATCTATTCCTTCGGCTGTAGTTTGTATCAGGCTCTCGTGGGCAAGCCACCTTTTGTAGGCGACAGTGTTTTGCATACTGTCATGATGCATCAGACCAATGCGGCGGAAACTCTGGCGGCGGCCTGCGCGCGCGCAGAAAATGAAAACGAGCCGGGTCGATCTCAAATTGAGACTGAAGCTCAAGCTCAAGTAACGCTCCCGGCGGTATTTTTTCCCGAGCGGCTGGAGGCGCTCATGACCAGGCTTCTAGCTAAGGATCCGAGCAAGCGCATGCAGACCTTTGAAGAAGTTATAGATGAGCTTTCGCGCGTTGATGTAACGCAAAAGAGCACGATTTCTGACAAAACCAACATGCCGGCCCCAGGCGGCGCCGCTGAATACGATCAGGATCAACATCAAAACGCGGTGACGCCGTATCGGGCCCTGGCAGTGATGCTGACTATGCTCGTGCTTGCCGGCGTAGGCGCGCTCTGGATAAATGGCCTCATCAGTCAGCGGGCAAAGTCACCTGACCAGGCCGTGTCGGCTAAGCCCGCGGCTGTTGCACCGTTGCAGACAATTGAACGTGTATTGTCGAAGGAAAGTAAAATCATACCTGTGGAGAAATTTCTTCGCGGTACCGCGCATGGTGCACGAATTTTTAAATTTCCGGTGCAGGAGGATGGCCTTGGTCGTTTGGAATGGAGCGGTGAGGTCAACGCACCGGCGCGGGGCGAAGTGCGGGTGCCGGTCGGTTGTGGCGCGATGCTTACCGGCGGATTTTATTTGTTCAGACATCCGGAACTGCTGCGCGGTTTCAGACCCAATGATCTGATCGGTCTAAAATGTCACAATGTCTGGGGCCTGAAGCAGTTTTCGGAGCTGGGCAGCGTTTCTCAAATTTATTTTTTGGATGCAAATAAAACCGAGTTGAACGCATCCAATGTCCATTGTTTGAATGTTTTGACACGCCTTAAAAAGCTACATTGTACTGAAAATGAAATAACCGGCTTGGACCTGGCGAAGCTGTCCATGCTAGGCCGGCTGGAGGAATTTGACGGTGGTCATCTGTCTAACATGCGGCCGGTCATAGATGTTTTTGTACGCAGTCAAAACATGAAGATTCTTGGTGTCAAAGACTGCGGCTTGAACGATGACGATTTTATTGAAATATGCAAAATCAAAAGTTTGACCGTCTTGTCGGCCGATTACAACGACATATCGCTACGTGCATTTAGTCACGTTGTTGAATTGCCCAAACTTGCAGAACTCAACATCGTTCGCACGAAACTTGGGCCTGAAATCATTGCCTTTTTGCCCAAACTTAAAAAGCTGCGCAATATGCGCATCACAACAGACACATGGCCGTCTGCGGACCAAGTGAGATTGAGAAAAGCGCTTCCGAACTGCACTATACAAGCCTATACGTCAAAGTTTACGAGTGATACGGATAATTAGAGAGTTTAGGCAGCCTTGCGTGGTTTCCACTCGCCCAGCTGGCAGACACCGTCCTGGCATACAGGTGTGATCACTGAAACGAGGCTGTCTCCGACAATTGCCAGTTCCACTTCGGCTGAAACCACGGGGGTTGAGAGTTCGGCGTAAACGGTGACATTTTTGTCCACCGAAGGCCAATTCTCTACTTGGAGAATGCAGTCATCACGTTTGATATCGATACGAGTGATTCTCATGGTGTCCTCTCTCCGGGTCGGGTTGCTGGCGGGAAATTTACTTGTATATGATTCACAAGAGGAAAGACGAAATTAGGAGGGCCCGGTTCCAAACCACAAGAAAGTTGATTAAGCCTGGTTGACGTCCTCTAATCAAGCTTTGGCTCAATTACATTAAAATGGCTTTTCCGGCCCATGCCCACCCCTAGCGAGCCCAATGCTGTGCCCAGCTCCAACGCATCAACAGACGTATCCTCAGGCCTCTCCGCCGACGAATCCAAAGACGTGTCCAGCGACGCGTCAGCCGGAGATGCGGTGATAAGCAGCACCTCGGCCCTGCGTTACGAGTCTAAGCTGAGTGGATTTGACGAGACGAGTCACTACGGGCGCCTGCTCAACCGGGTCGGCCACAATAAAAAAGTCCTGGAACTGGGCTGCAGCACCGGTTATCTCACCACGGCCATGACCGAGCATTTTAAGTGCTCTGTCGTATGCGTGGAAGTCGACCCTGATGCCGCCGCCGCTGTACGGGCTAAGGGCCACGAAGTTCATCTACTCGATCTCGATAAAGTAGACCTGACCCAGGTATTGGCCGGTCAAAAGTTTGATGTCGTGCTCTGTGCCGACGTTCTGGAGCATTTGCGCTCGCCTGAAGAAACCCTCCGCCAGGTAAGCAGACTGCTAAACGAAGATGGTTACGTCATCTGCTCAATTCCTCATGTAGCGCATGGCGACATCAGACTATCTCTCCTTACCGGGCGGCTGCCCTTTCGGCCTATGGGCCTTTTGGACCATACCCATATAAGATTCTTCACCCGGGCTCTTTTGGAAGAAGTATTCGAAAGCGCGGGGCTTCGTCTCGATGATGTCGAACGCAACCGCTGGCAGGTGACAAAAACCGAGGTCCAGGGCCGCTTACCTGCTCATTTGAAAGCCCTGGGCGAGCTGCTCTGCTCAGATCCTGAGTCTGAGACCTATCAATTTATAGTCAAAGCAAAGCCTTATAAGGCCCAGGAAAAATTGTCGGCGCTACCGGCCGCAGAGGCTATTTCCAGGGACCTGGCCCGCGTGGATGTGGTGGTTGTAGAGCAAGACGGCCAACCTGTCGACGACCTCTATCAGAAATATTTGGCCGCCATAAATTATCCTACCGAATTGCTCAAATTTTGGTTTGTGTCGGCTCCCAATGCTATTTCCCTCAGTGACAGACCGAAGGGTGAGGCCGCTCCTTATAGTGATAATGACTTTCGCACCTTCCGCTTTGTCGGCATGGGCGCAGGCGATGAGCAAATCAGTCGGGCTGAGATAATCTATGGCGATCAAAACTCCCAGGCCAGGTTAGGCGCCAGGGCCGTTGCCCAACCCGACTCAAGCGTCAATATTCCAGCGGTCTTGGCCCAGGTAGCCCGCGGCAGCGATGCTCGCTACATCTTTGTCTTGACCTCGGACACCCTGCCCGGGGCCAACTGCCTGACGGCGCTGGTGCAAGAAGCGAATAAGTATCAAGAAGCCAATAGGGTTCAAAAAGGCGCTAAAGATATTAGTGACCCTTTAATAGGCGCCAGGCCCGAATTGCGCATGCCGGGCGAGCCGATTCCACAGGGACCTGGGCCGGAGCAGCAGCTGTCATGGCATCCCTTCAGCGCCCTGCTAATTCCCCGCGACTTTTTGCTGGAGGCCAAGAGCCTCGACCCTAACCTCTGGACCACGACCGCCCAGGCGGCCGATATGTGCTTCAGGGCCTGGGCTTGCGGTCGTCAGGTGCTGGAGTGCAAAGAGGCGAATTATTTCAGCAATGGCCAACTGGCGGCCTTTGGCGACTACGATGACACCGTCGCCGACGGCCTGCGATTGCGCCGCCGCTGGGGAAGCTTGCGCAATATATTGGCTTTCGCCAAATATAATGCCGCTCGTTACGGATCGAACCCGCTGGTATGGCTAAAAACGGCCAATCATGTTCTGGCTGCACTGGCCATAGAAACCCCGCTGTACCAGGCTCTGCCTGAGGCCGCTCGGTCTCTGGTGATCTTTAGTGGTCCTGGAGCCTCTGAGATTGGCCGGACCTGAGGTTTGGCACTTATAATCTGCTAACATTTGTTGGCAGCCAAAGCGCAGAGCAAAGAAAGATCATCGGGTAATGAACAACAAGGAAAGCCGGGCATTTCTTAAGGGGGAGTTCGATTTCACCCCTCAGAGAATGATGCGCTATATCAGGTCGCGCGCCCGCCTTGCTACCGATGAAGATATCGAAGATATATTGCAAAATGCCCTGGTTTTAGTGACTCTGCATTTTGATCCCAGCCATCCCGACGCCAAGCTTGCCCCCTACTGCCTGGGCGCCTGCAATAAAGCCATTGCTCAAAACCTGGAGCGCTACCACAAAGTAGCGCTCAAACGGCGTTCTGACAGGGAGAAGGAAGCTTCTGACGCCAAAGAGAAAGAAAAAGAAGAAGCTGAGGCCGACGATGTCGAAATTAGCGAAGAAGAGGATATACAAGGATCCGGCGCATCTATAGATAGCGTTCGGGAAGCGGAGCTGGACGGCACCCGAGTCATCGTTAAAACGATAAAACCCGGTAAAGCCTTCGACGACAAGCCCTCAACCACAAGCCAGTACCGGACTACATCTCTGGACAGCATGTTTGATGAGGAAGACGGGCGCTCTGCTGATGATTTCTTCGGACCCGACTCCAATGTGGTCGCTTCCGGGGGCGGCGGATACGATCCGGCCGGAAAAGCCTTAATTAATGATCTGATTGAGCAAATAATGAAAGAGCTGCCGACCGAGATACACCGTACCTGCTTCGTTTTGAAATATGTTGAAGGATATAAGCGAGAAGATCTAATTGAGTGTCTAAAAATGGATGCGAAGAGTATAGATACCATCGACAAGAAAATCGTCCGAACGCTAAAAGCATTCAAAGACAAAATGGACCAGGACGAGGCCCGTAGTTAAGCAAAGCATTCAGGAGACGGCAAATGACTACGCTCAATGAAAAACTAGCAAAAGTTATGGCAATCAGTGATGAGAACGAGCAGCTTAAATGCTTGCACGAGTTCTGCCGTAACCATTTTGAGGACTTGCCCCTGCCGGGCGAGAGCAAGTTATTTGACCAGGCCATGTGGAATGCCTGTCAATTCGGCAGTCTCACTCCAGGCGATCATGCGATCGTTCAGAGAGTGACTGATCGAATGATTGCCTCCACCGTCACCGTCGGCGAAAAAGCAGCCAATCTTGTCTCCGCTGCTGCCGGCGCTACCGACAAAGCCGTCTTCATGCTCAAAGATTTGGTTGGCCAGGCCCGCGAGTCCGCCGTCTCTACCTGGCAGGACATGCTCGCCGCCAGTCAGTGGCAGCAAATGGTACCGGCCGGCGCCACACGTGGTGTGGGTGCGCAGTTGGTTTCGCTCGGAACCTTCGAGCGTCAGGTTGATCATGTACGAGTACAAATGAATCTCGGCTGGCTCGTTGACGACAACAACTTGAGACTCTTGCTCCAGGCCAAGGATGAAGAAGACAACGCCATCTCCGATGTCGAAGTACGCATCATGGAAAGCGATCGCGGTATGGTTTTCTCCCGCAAGACTAATGAAGACGGCGCCATGGTGGCTCCTTCCGTCAAAGTCGGTCCCGGTCAATATCAAATCCAGGTCTTCTTCACCGACAAAGTTGTTGAAACACCGTTCTTCCGCATCTAAGTATTAGACCTATCCCAGACTGGGCCTGAATATTGGCAAATTAGTGGCAGCGTAAAGCGGCCAGATATGCCAGAATGCCATTATTGGCTGATTTGAGCATTTGAGTAAATATTCAAACTTCAAATTCCGCTAAGGGTTGCTAAGAGGGTGTGGCTATTGTGCTATCTTAGTTTGCGGTCGAGCAACTAAACCCACTAGTTTGCTCACCTGCTTGTAAAGCATGGCAATATGGCGATGATGTTTGGTGCCCCAAGGCGACTCTGTGAGCGTTTGGTGGGCAGAAAGACAATTTAATGGCAGATTCTTGCTCTCAATATGACGACAAAAATGTCGTGCTTGCGCTCAGGCGCGAACACGAAACTTTGGCTGATGAACTTTCCCGCCTTATGGCCGAGGAAAAGAAGCTGCTTTTGGACTATTCGGTCAGTAAAGCCGAATATCTCAGTCGGGCAAAAACAGGCGGTTCTGCTCTGGCCGCGCATTTTGACCTGAGTCGGAAAGAAGATCGCGAAAAAATTCTGCTCGAATCCGCCTCGCGGGTCGAATATTTGATCGGCAACGACATGGCTCCGAGTTACCGCGTAAGCGCTGACGGTCGTATTCTTTCGGCCAACGGTGCCTGCGCAAAACTTTTGGGATATGAACGCGAACAATTTTATGATGGCAGCATGGGGGCCGCCGATCTCGTGCCCAGAGAACATGCCTCGATGGAAAGTGAGTGCCTGAGCGATTTTAAAGAGACGATCGTGACGCGCACGATTGTCACAGAACGCATAACTAAGAGCGGCAAAAAAATTCCCGTCGCCTGCAATTTCCGCCTGACTAAGGCTGATGCCAGTCAATGGGCCGTTTTTTTGATGGATTTGTCAGAGACCAAGACAATGGAAGAAGAGCTGAAGCAAAGGCAAAATCTTTTTTCCACCCTGGTCGATGAACTGCCCAATATGATTTTTCTTGTCGACAACGGTGGCCATACCTGGCACTTCAACCGGCGCTTCTATGAATTGACCGGTCTGGATGCGACCAAAGATGATGGTACTTTCGTCAATCTTGTCACCCACCCCGATGACCTGGCGATTAATCAAGAACGCTGGCAAAAAGCAATCGCCGAGCATCAACCTCTCTTTGGCGAAGTACGTGTGCGTGCAGCAACCGGCGAAGATTACTGGCATATTTTCAGGGCTATTCCCATAACTGATCCACTACCCGGACAAATGGAAGGCTTGCTCACTTTGGCGGCCAGTGTCTGTCCCGGAGTTGTGGAAATTTCAAAGCAGGATCCTAAACCCGACAAATTTTGGATCGGCACCTCTTCCGATATCGACAGCCGCAAGCGCGCTATCGATGATGTGCTGGAAAGCGCCTATAACTTCCAGTCTCTAGCAGATCAGATTCCGCAGATTGTTTGGACCGCAGGTCCAGACGGACGAATAGACTTTTTTAACAACCGCTGGTTTGAGTTTAGCGGCCTCGATCGAGACCTGCGCGTCGGTCTTGATTTTGCTTTGTTCATCCACGCCGACGATAGAAAAAATTATGTCAGCACCTGGAAAAACTGTGTCAAAACCGGCGACGCACTGGATGTAGAGTTTCGCCTGAAAAAAAGAGAGCGCGCCACCACTGATTTTTCCGACGATGATTACGAGAAATTTTTGGCCCGGGCTGTGGCTGTACGCAACAACCGGG
>Ga0105248_10010064_pt1 | contig 10416 bp, 8 predicted proteins | sample KBSS34metaG_FD_81524 | JGI IMG/M metagenome (GOLD analysis project Ga0105248, IMG submission 81524) | Switchgrass rhizosphere microbial communities from Kellogg Biological Station, Michigan, USA - KBS S3-4 metaG | ecosystem: Host-associated > Plants > Roots > Rhizosphere > Soil | place... | reverse complement strand
TGGCGGGCGAGAGGCCGTCGATATGCTCGACGTCCGGCTTCTGCATCATCTCCAGGAACTGGCGGGCGTAAGCCGACAGTGATTCGACGTAGCGGCGCTGTCCTTCCGCATAGATGGTGTCGAAGGCGAGCGAGGATTTGCCCGAACCGGAAAGACCGGTGATGACCGTCAGGCTCTCGCGCGGGATGTCCACGTCGACGGCCTTCAGATTGTGTTCGCGCGCCCCGCGGACGGAAATATGGGTCAGCATCGGCTGGTTTCTGTTCCGTTTATGTTCTGATTGTAGCGAGCCACCGTCGATGGTCAACGCGGCTTTCGCCTATGTGGGTTCCCGGTATTCAAACCGCAACTCATCGACACCAGCCGCACGTACGTCGATGGCCGGTGGATGGATTCTCTGATCCGATTAGCTAAGTCCTTGATCCAGACTTCACTTTTCGGGGGATTCCAAATGCGCTTCACTCATGCGGCGATTTCCGCAGCGCTTCTTCTCGGCAGCACAGCCCTCGCGGCCCCAGCCAGCGCCGAGCAAGGCTCGTCAACCCCGGTCTCGGCCGTGGCCGATCCCAAGCCGCTCCACTTCGGTGCCTGGGGCGTCGACCTGACCGCCCGCGACACGTCGGTGAAGCCCGGCGACGACTTCGACACGTATGCGAACGGTGGCTGGAAGGCGCGGACGCAGATCCCCGCCGACCAGCCATCGGCCGGAGTCGACTATGACGTTTACAACCTGACCCAGGACCAGCTTCGCGCCGTGGTTTCCAAGGCGGCTGCCGATGGCCAGATCGGTGCGCTATACCAAAGCTTCATGGACGAAGCGCGCGTCGAGCAGGTCGATGCCAAGCCGCTGATGGCCGATCTCTCCAAGGTCGACGCAATCTCCAGTCACGATGCGATGACGCGATTCATGGGCTCAGTTCAGGGGCGGTTCGGTATCTCGATCCTCGACCCGGATGTGTATGCCGATCCCGACACGCCGACGATCAACGACCTTTGGGTCGGCTCGGCCGGCCTCGGGTTGCCGGACCGCGATTACTATTTGAAAGACAGCTTCAAGCCTCAACGCGACGCCTATCGTGCCTACATTGCGCGGACGCTCAAGATGGTCGGCGTAGCCAATGCCGAAGCCGAGGCGGACAAGGTCATGGCTTTCGAAACGGAAATCGCCAAGGCTAGCTGGCCGATTGCCGATCGCCGCGATTTCTCCAAGATCACCAACCCGATGACGCCGGCAGAGCTAACCGCCTATGCGCCGCAACTCAATTGGACTGCGTTCTTTGAGGGGGCTGATATTCCGTCGCAGAAGCGGATGATCATCCAGGAAAATACGGCGATCCGCGACATCGTGAAGCTATACGCGGCGACCCCGCTCGACACGCTGAAGGCGTGGGAGAAATTCCACATCGCCTATGACGCCTCACCTTATTTGTCGAAGCGCTTCGTCGACAGCCGATTCGACTTCATCAAGACTCTTTCGGGAGTGACGGAAATCCGTCCCCGGTGGAAGCGCGGCCTTACGCTGGTTGACGGCAGCCTCGGCGAACTCGTCGGGAAAACCTATTCCGAGCAATATTTCCCGGCTTCGTCCAAGGCTCAGATGGAAGAGCTGGTCGCCAATCTGAAAGCGGCGATGGCGGATCGCATAAAGGCGAACAGCTGGATGGCGCCTGCGACTAAGACTGCGGCACTCGACAAGCTTTCAAGAATGGAAGTGATGGTCGGTTATCCGGATAAGTGGCGCGACTATTCAACGCTTTCGATCAAGGGAGACGACCTGTACGGCAACGTGCAGCGAAGCGGTGCATTCGAATATAAGTACAAGCTTTCCGACCTCGGCCAGGCGGTCGACCGGAAGAAGTGGGGAATGACGCCGCAGACGGTGAACGCCTACAACGGCGGGCTTGAGAACAAGATCGTATTTCCGGCCGGCATCCTGCAGGCACCCTATTTCGATCCCAAGGCCGACGCCGCGGTAAACTACGGCTCCATCGGATCTATCATCGGTCATGAGATCACCCATGGGTTCGATGATCAGGGTCGGAAGATCGATGCCTCGGGTGCTTTGAAGGATTGGTGGACCGCGGAGGATGCCAAGCGCTTCGAAGCGCAATCGGAAACCTTCGGTGCACAGTATGCCAAGTATGAAGCGGCACCGGGAGCCTTCGTTAATCCCAAGCTGACGATGGGGGAAAATCTGGCCGATCTGGCGGGCTTGCAGATCGCTTACGACGCCTATCATCGTTCGCTTGGCGGCAAGCCGGCGCCGGTGATCGACGGGCTTACCGGCGATCAGCGTTTCTTCCTCGGCTTTGCGCAGGGATGGCGGAGCAAGGAACGCGACGATGCGATCAAGTCGCAGGTCGCGTCGGACCCCCACACCCCTTCGCGCTTCCGTGTGATCGGACCGGTGCGCAACCTCGACGCGTGGTACGCGGCGTTCGGGATCGGTCCGGGCTCGAAGTTTTACATCGCTCCGGAACAGCGCGTCCGCATTTGGTAATCTCAATCGGCGGCGGAATGCTTCCCACCCGCTGATGGAAATGCGCGGCTCCCAGCATCGTCGGGGCCGCGCATTTCTTCACGGGTAGCGCTGTTCATCGAGCCTTTACGCAGTTTTGTAGAATGCGCGTGAACCATCAGGGCGCGTCGGCCTACCCATGGACGCATGACTGCCCGCTCCAGACAACGCATGTTGCGCGACCGCAGGAAGCTGCAGGATAGCCTGCGCGCCTACAGGGCTGGTGAGATTCCGGCCGTTGCGGGCGAGGGTGAGGGCCATTTCATCGAGAGTATCGAGCGTCGGCTCCGTTCGCTAAACGCCGAACTTAGAGCGATGGAAGCGGCCGTGAAGATGAAGCGAAAGGAGCCGCCCCTTTCGGGGCCGCCCCAATTGCACGACCGTTGATCGATCAGGCCATTTGCGTCAGCGACGGCCGGCGCCTGCGACGCACGGTAAAGCCGATCACTCCGAAGCCGAGAAGCGCCATTGCCCAGGTCGTCGGCTCCGGAACCGGTGCGGCCAAGGCCTGGCCAATCCGTATCTGGCTGACGCTACTAACCCCGCCGCCGGTAACGGTGAATGACAGACCTGCGATGGACTGACCGTTGATCCCCTGGAAGGCGAATTTGTTCTGGCCGTTGGTCAGGTCGTAAATGAAATCCCCAGTGCCGTCAGACGTGAAGACGTTGCCGAGGTCATCCAGCAGCGAGAAGCTCACTGTTCCCGCGCCCATCAGCGACAGCTCTATCCAATCGAACGATGCGTTGCTTTCGAGCGCGAGTTTGAACGACGTAATGTCGTACGTGTCATTAGGACTCTGCGTGCTTCGGTTAAGCCGCCCCGTAACAGTCGCCTGACCTTGTCCATTGGATAATCGAAGATCCTGATTCTGGGTCGTCGTGCCGGTGAAGATTACATCGATACCGCTGTTCTGCCCGAGCTCTCCCAAGACCGTGCGGCCCTGCGTTGCCGACCCGTCATTATGTACAGTCGTACCGTTCTGATTCGATGGCGGGGCCTGGACAATGTCGGCGGCAGCCGGTGCTGCGGCCATTAAAGCCGTGATGGCGAGCGTAGCTCTCAACAAATGTTTCATGGGCGCGACACCTCTGTTCCCCGGCCCGCAAACTCGCTGACCAGATCGCCGAACATTCGTTAACCATTTTCGTTCCTAGAGCTGATAACGATCAGCCGACTGTGCCTCTCTTGCACAGCCCAGCCGACGTTCCTCGTCGTCGAGTTGAGGCTAACGCCTTGGTTCCAGCCCATTCTGAGAATTCAGGACAGACGAAAGTCAGCCACTTCCTCATAATGCGGTCCGTGGCGACTGAGTTTGCTTTCGAAGAGAATGAAGCGCTCGACGGCGAACGGTGCGGACCTTAGTCCCGCGTTCCGTCGAAGGAAGGCCTCCACCGCCTCGGCGTTACCCCGATTCCAGCGCGCCAGCGTGATATGCGGCATGAACGAGCGGTGTTCTGCTTCGATGCCGACTTGCTGAACGGCGCGCTCAACCTTCGAAGCGAGGGCGGCGACCGGCTCTTTCGGCTGGACGCCCGCCCATAGGGCACCGCGGTTCCTCTGGTCGAATTTCCCCACGCCGATGACGCTCAGATCGAACTGGGCCGAATGGACCTTGTCGAGCGCTGCAGCAAGGTCGTTGGCCACAGGACGCTCGACTTCTCCAATGAAACGTAGCGTCAAATGCAACTGCTCGTCGCCGACCCAGCGGAGGGCAGGGCTGTCGTCCATGGCGTCGATCAACAGATCCCGAACGTCCTCCGGCGGACGAATTGCAATGAACAATCTATGCACGTTTTCTGAACGTCCGTTCAGTTAAGCCGTTTCGTGTCCGGTTTTGCTTGAAAGCCTCTCCGGCATCCACGATATTCCGCAGGTGACGGGCCTCTTGCCTGCCGCAAAGGAGATGAAATGCAGAACCAGTATGACCCGCGCACGACAGGCGTGAATACCGCGACAGTCGGTGTTCCGCGCGCCGCCCGCGATGCGGGCCTCCGGTCCTACATGCTTTCGGTTTACAACTACATGGCGTCCGGCGTGCTGCTGACCGGCATCGTCGCGCTGCTTTTCGCGAACTCGGGCCTGGCAGCCCAAGTGCTCGTGACTCCGCTGCGCTGGCTGATCATCCTGGCGCCGCTTGGCTTCGTCATGGCGATGAGCTTCGGCCTCAATCGTATGTCCACCGCCACGCTCCAGGGCCTGTTCTGGGCCTTCGCGGTCGCGATGGGTCTGTCCATGTCATCGATCTTCCTCGTCTATACGGGCGTATCGATCGCGCAGACTTTCTTCGCGGTGGCGGCCGGCTTCGTCGGTCTCAGCCTCTACGGGTACACCACGAAGCGTGACCTCAGCGGATTCGGCACGTTCCTGATCATGGGCGTGGTCGGCCTGCTGGTGGCGATGCTGATCAACCTGTTCTTGCAGTCGCCGGCGATGATGTTCGCCATTAGCGCCATTGGCGTGCTGCTGTTCGCGGGCCTCACGGCTTACGACACGCAGAAGGTCAAGAGCATGTACGCCTACGTTGCGGGCACCGACATGATGGGCAAGGTCGTGATCATGGGGGCGCTGAACCTCTATCTCGACTTCATCAACATGTTCATGTTCCTGCTGAGCTTCATGGGCGATCGCCGCTAGTGCAGCTGAGCCGCTCGGCGGCACGCTTCATGCGTGGCGCCTTGCGGATGTAAAGAAGGGAAGGGCCGGTGGAGCGATCCGCCGGCCCTTTTTCTATGCGTCCAGATGCACGTGAAAGAAGTCGAGCGTCCGCTTCCATGCGAGGTCGGCTGCAGCCTTGTTGTAGCGTTCCGACGAGGTGTCATTGTTGAACGCGTGGTTCACGCCGTCGTACAGGTAAAACTTCACGGGCTTCTTCGCTGCGCGCAACGCCTCGACCCAAGGGAATGAGGTGCTGTTGACGCGGTCATCCAGACCCGCGTCGTGGATCAGCATCGGAGCCTGCACCTTGGTCGCCTCGGACGGGTCTGGAGCAGGACCATAATAGGGCACCGCTGCGTTGAGCTTGCCTCCCGCCGCGACTGCGAGCCGGTTCACGAAACCACCGCCCCAGCAGAAGCCGATAGCTCCCACCTTGCCGCCGCGGCTCGACTTGGAGAGTTCGCCGATCATTGCGACGCCGTCCGTCACGGACCTTCCCAGATCGAGCTTGCCGATCGCCTCGCGGGCCGCATCTTCATTGGCGGGCGTTCCGCCGGATGGGGAGAGGAAGTCCGGTGCGACGGCGCGGAACCCCGCGATACCCAGCCGCCGTGCCACGTCGCGGATGTGGTCATTGAGGCCGCGATTCTCGTGAATGACGACCACCGTCGCCTTGAGGGAGCGGGTCCGCGGCTCGGCCACATAGGCCTTGTAGGCGCCGACGAGATTCTGCGTTCGCGTGGTAAGGCGCGGATCGTCGGCGGGAACGATCGCGGCAGCCGCAGGCGAGGCGGCGATCGAGGCGAGTAGGGCTTCTGCTGCAGCGACGCTTCCTGCAAGCGCGACCATCCGAGCCATGAAGACCCGGCGATCGAGGCCCTCGTGCGTAAAGCGGTCGTAAAGGAGGATCGCCTCTTGCTTCAGGCGGTCGTCCACTCGTCTCTCCTAGGCCGGCTGGGGCTGTGGAACTTGCCCTTCGGCAATCAGGCGAGCGTCGATATCCCTTGCCCGGCGGTACGCCTCGCGGTCGGTCATCCGGCGCGCATAGTCGACAAAGACCGGCTTGGGCTCGAGCAAGTTGAAAGCGAGCATGAAATTGACGTTGGCGCCGACGAACAGATCGGCCGCCGTGAAGTGATCTGCAGCGATATATTCGCGGCCGGCCAGCGCCTTCTCCAAATTGTTGATCGCGAGATCGTAATTGCCGTAGCCGAACATGCGCTGTCTCTCCGGTGTCGGCTCCCAGCCCGCGGCCTTGTTGCTGAACGCGGCTTCGACCGGTCCCGAAGTGAAGAATATCCAGCGATAATAATCTGCTCGGTCGGAAGGGGGAGGGGCGAGGCCTGCCTCCGGAAATGAATCAGCGAGATAGCAACAGATCGCGGCGACTTCGGTGACGACCTTGCCCTTGTGCTTGATGGCCGGGACCTTCCCCATGGGATTGATCGACAGATAGGGCTCGGCCTTCATGGTCGTGACGTAGTCGAGGACCTCGGTCTCGTAGGGAGCGCCGACCTCCTCCAGCATCCAGCGGACTGTCTGCCCGCGCGACTGGGGGTTGGTGTAGAAGATGAGGTCGGCCGCCATCTCGCACTCCTGTTGAATGAGGATGCGGCCGACCTACGCTTGTTCGAGAACTCGCTCCAGTACTTCGAGCAAATCTCGATTCTGTGTTGCTACAAAAGTTGTCCTGATGAAACCGTTGCGATCGTTAACCGCGCTCTCCGCCTGCCGGACGTTCGGCGGCGGTCTTGTCCCGAGTTGCGCGGAATTCGCTATCCGAGCTCCAATTCGGCCATTGCTGCGAATTGGCGAGGTCGCGTCCGAGGTTGTGGAGCAACTGGACATCCTCCGCCATGCCGCGGAAGTCCCACGTCGGCTGCCATTCGTCGCTCGGCTGGTGATAGTGCTTGTCGGTATATTCCCGGTTCAGCGCCTCGACGCGGGGGATACCGCCATTCACGAGGTCATTGCCGTCCCCGAAGCTGATCGCCGGAACACCGACCTTGGCAAAGGAGAAGTGATCCGACCGGTAGAAGCTGCCGTGCTCTGGATGGGGATCCGGGCTGTAGTAGCGCCCCTGCTTCTTTCCTTCGGCGATGAGCATGTCCAGCAGGTCGAGCTTGGCCGTTCCCGATATGGTGAAGTTCTTGGCGCGGCCGTAGATGCTTCCGCCATCCGTGTTCAGCACACCCGCCGTCTTCCCCGCCGGGAACAAGGGGTGCGTGGCATAATATTCTGACCCGAGGAGGCCTTTTTCCTCCGCCGTGACGGCCAGGAATACGACCGACCGTTGGGTTCGAGGCTCATGCGCAAAGGTGCGCGCCTGCTCGATCAGCTGGGAAATGCCGGTCGCGTTATCGAGGCCGCCGTTATAGATCGTGTCGCCTTTGTCATCGGGCTTGCCGATGCCGAGGTGATCCCAGTGCGCCGAGTAGATCACCGTCTCGTCCGGCCGCTTCGCACCCGGCAGGTATCCAACGACATTATGGGAGTCGATCACCTGGGCGCTTGCCGTCCCGTTGAGCGATAACTGGGCGTTGAGGGGGACGGGCTTGAAGTCCTTCTTCCTTGCAGCCGCCTTCATCGTCTCGAAGTTCAGGCCCGAGGCAGCGAAGATGCGTTCGGCGAGGTCCTTTTGGATCCATGCTTCGAGCGGCGGATGCGCGCCGGCCGGGTTCTCGCGGACGATGTCGAACATCGTGTTGGTATTGCTGTTCTTGACCGTGTTCCAGCCGTAGGACGCGGGCTCCGTCTCGTGGATGATGAGGACGCCGGCAGCACCCTGGCGGGCGCCTTCCTCATATTTGTAGGTCCAGCGGCCATAGTAGGTCATCGACTTGCCGCCGAAATTGCCTTCGCCGCCTTCGAAATCGGGATCGTTGACAAGCACGACCATAATCTTGCCGCGCATGTCCTGGCCCTTGAAATCGTCCCAACCGCGCTCGGGCGCCTTCACGCCGTAGCCCGCAAAGACGAGCGGTACCTGGCCGAGGTCGAGAGCCTTCTGGCCATTGGTCGGGGATCGCGCCGCGATCTCCTGGCCTTGCGTGAGCGTGACGGGCCTACCAGCAAGCGAAAGCGTCATTTGCGGCGCCGCAGTCCATTCGGACTTCAACAGTGGAACGGTCTGGAACCAGCCGCGCTGTCCGTTGACCACATCACCGGCCGGCTGGAGGCCGATCTCCTTGAACTGCTGCGCAATGTAATCGATCGTCTTCGTCTCCGCGCGCGTCGCAGGACCGCGGCCTTCGAACGCGTCCGACGAAATATATTTGTCGACGTCAGACAGGCGCTGCGCACTGATTTCAGCGCTCGCGGCGGTGAACGGAATGAGGACGATGGCGGACGCCGCCAGCCAACGGAATGTCTTCACTTTCTCTCTCCCCGGAAAGCGACTGCGCGGAGGACGAGCGGCCGCCAAAAAGGTTGCAGGACCGGACTAATCAGTTCGTCGTCCGAGGCAAGACCTGCGCCGTCTCCCCGCCCGGCTTCTGCCGGTAGCGTTCAAACCAGGCCAGGATCGCACTGGCCTTTGCCGCCGACTGAGACGGCCGTGCCGCAATGCCGCCGTGGCTTGCTCCCGGCACCTTCACCAGCGCGGTCGGAATTCCTCGTAGCTGAAGCGCTGTGTAATATTGCTCGGCCTCGCTGACGGGCGTGCGATAGTCTTCGGCGCCCACCACGACGAGCGTCGGGGTCTTCACGTTTCCGACGAGGCTTAGCGGCGAGTATTTCCAATAGCCCTGCGGATCCTCCCAGGGACGCTCCTTGCGCCACCCCGGTGAAAAGCCTGCGGCGAAGTCCGTCGTAAGAGAAAAGCTTGCGAGGTCGACCACGGGCTTCTGCGTGGCAGCCGCGCGGAAGCGGTCGGTCTTGCCCACGATCCACGCCGTGAGGACCCCGCCGCCGGAACCGCCGGTGACGAATAGATTGTTGGGATCGACGTGACCGGTCGCGATCGCGGCGTCGACTGCGCTGATCAGGTCATCATAGTCGTTGCCGGGATAGTTCTTGTCGATCTGGTCGGCGAAGGCCTGGCCGTACGACGTCGAGCCGCGCGGGTTCGCGTACAGCACAATGTAGCCGGCTGCGGCATAGAGCTGGTCATCGGTCGAGAAGGTCGGCCCGTAGGCGGCCCAAGGTCCGCCGTGGATTTCAAGGATCAGCGGGTATTTCTTGTTCGGGTCGAAGTCCGGCGGAGTCACCAACCACGCGTCGATTGGCCTCCGATCGAACGAAGAGGTAACGGGCAGTTTCGCAACCTCACCCAGCACTTTCGCGCCGAGGGCGCTGTCGTTGAGGTGCGTCAGTCGGCGCAGGCCGCCGCCCGAGGCAATGGCGACATCCGACGGACGCGACGGATCGCCGGCGGTTACAGCCACCGCGCCGCCGCGCGACACGCTGAACTCACCGCCCGAGTAAGGCCGGTCGAGACCGCTTCCGGTGAGACCGGCCGCCACGTCACGCACGGACCCATTCAGTCCAACGCGCGCAACGCGGTTGCTCCCATGTTCGTCGTACAGGACATAGATCGAGTCGCTGTCCGCGGACCAGACAGGATTGCTCACGGGTCGGTCGAGGGAACCGGTAAGCAGGCGCGAGCCCGACCCATCCAAGTTCATGACGTAGAGCTTGGGATCGTCATAGGATCTGCCGACTTCGTCATATCCGACATAGGCGATTTGCCGCCCGCTTGGAGAAACGACGGGAGAGCCGTCAGGACCCTTCCTCGAGGTGAGGGCCACTGGCGTGCCGCCGTCGATGCTCAAACGGTAGATTTCGGACTCGCTCGGCTCGCGTTCCCAATCCTTGCCTATGTTGGCGCTGAAAAGGACGGAACGGCTGTCGGGCGTCCATGACACGAGCGAGCCTGCGTTCGTCGGACCAAAGGTCAGCTGCGTGGTTGCCCCGCCGTCGGCCGGGACCCAGAAGATCTGTTGATAGCCCGGCTTGAAATAGCCTGCACCGTCGGCACGATAGGTTACGGCGTCGATGACCTGCAGCGGTTCGGCCCATTTCGCGCCCTCGGGCTTGGTCGGTGCTTGCCCAAGCTTCGGACCGTCATCGGGAACGAACATGGAATAGGCGATGCGCCGCCCATCCGGCGACCAGGCGATGCTGTCCGGGCTGTCCGGCAGCCCGGTGATGCGCGCACTTTCCCCGCTAGCCATCCAACGGACATAGAGTTGCGGACTTCCGACCTCCGCGCCGACATAGGCGAGGCGGGTGCCGTCGGG
>Ga0105248_10010063_pt1 | contig 10418 bp, 9 predicted proteins | sample KBSS34metaG_FD_81524 | JGI IMG/M metagenome (GOLD analysis project Ga0105248, IMG submission 81524) | Switchgrass rhizosphere microbial communities from Kellogg Biological Station, Michigan, USA - KBS S3-4 metaG | ecosystem: Host-associated > Plants > Roots > Rhizosphere > Soil | place... | reverse complement strand
TTGACTTCGCCCTCCTTCACCATGTTCATCACGTCGGCGACGGTCTTGGCCATCAATCAATCTCCCAGGCGGCTTTTAATCGGTGTGGTGGGGTGGCGAATCGAGGTGAACCTCCCGGAGGCCCCAAAATCGCGCACGGAATTTAGCAGAAAGCATGCCAGTCGCTTCCCGGGCGGGAACGCCGGGACAGTGCGTCCTGCGCACCTCGATGGCGCGCCAAGCCGGGGCCTAGCGCACCAATTCGGGGCCGAGCGCGGCTCCCTCGCTCTCGAGCCCGGCACGGAGCCGCGCATAGGCCGCCGCCAGCTGCGGCGCATCGCCCTTGACGCCAAGCTCAATGTGGCGGCCCCATTCGGGATGATCGACGCTCGGCAGGCTGAACACCTTGACCCCGGGGAACTCGATCTCGACCGCTTCCATGAGCGGCGTCAGCGCCGCCTCCATGGCGCCGAAGACGATCACCGAGCGCTCCTGCGTCGAAGGTTCGACCCGGAGATGAGCGAAGTGGGTGTCGAGCACCCATTCGATCATCGGCCAGGCCATGACCGGAAAGCCGGGCACGAAGAAGACGCCGCCCTCACCCGAGCGCACCGCGAAGCCGGCGATCTTGTTGTAGGGATTGGGGATGATCTCCGCGCCTGCCGGAAAGACCGCCATGTTCAGGCGATGCCGGTTGTCCTCGCGGTCGGGCTCGTAGGCGACGCCCTTCTCACGCGCGACGTCCTTCATCCGCTCGACGACGAAGTCGCGCGCCTCGGGGTGGAGCTCGAGCCGGGCGCCGAGCGCCGCCGCGGCGCACTGGCGCGTGTGGTCGTCCGGCGTCGCGCCGATGCCGCCGCACGAAAAGACGATGTCCCCGCTGGCGAAGGCATCCTTCAGATCGGCGGTGATCCGCTTCGGATCGTCGCCGACGTAGCGTGCCCACGCCAGCGAAAGGCCGCGCGCGGCGAGCAGCTCGATCACTTTCGGCAGATGCTTGTCGGCTCGCTTGCCGGAGAGGATTTCGTCGCCGATGATGAGAAGGCCGATGTTCATGCAGGACCTCGTTGGAGCGCGCCTCGACAGCGGTCTCGATCTTCGCGCGATGCGCTCACGCGGACCCGGCCCGAGGCTCGAGCGAAGCCCGCGCCGCGAGTTCGCCGACCTCGCCTGGTGCCGACGCGTCGCCGGTGACCTCGCGACGGATCCGCTCCAGCGCCGCGAGCAGGTAGTGCGCGAACCAGAGCGAAGAGAACGCGAACACGAGCGTGTAGAGCCAGATCGCGACCAGGATCAGCAAAGGCGCGAAGACGAGCGCGAGCGCGCTCACCGCCCAGAGCAGCGACGGCGCCGCGCTCAGCATCCCGCACGCGATTCCCATGCCGAGCAGCGGCCAGCGCTCGTCGTCGAGCAGGCGAAGACGCTCCTCGCGACTGGCCTGGGTCGAGAGCACGTCGTACGAGAGGACGCGGTAGGTGAGCCAGCCCCAGATCAGCGGCGGCAGGACGAGAACCAGCGGCGGAACGAACCAGAACGGAACGCTGAGGACGAGGGCGACGAGCGCCAGCGCGGTGCAGCCGAGCGACATCGCCAGGCCGCTCCAGAAGCTGCCGCCGCGGCGCGCCTCGAGGTGCGCGAAGCGCCGCGCGCCGACGAGGCGGACGATCGCCGGCGTCATGAGCAGCGACGCGACGAGCAGCGAGGCGACGACGAACGCCGGCACCGCGACGGCGACGATGACGAGCGGCGCCAGCACGCTGCTCCAGCCGCCGGCGCCGATCGAGCTCAGCCAGCCCGACATCGTCTCGAGCAGCGCCGCTTGGTCGAGCCACGCGCGGACTCCGGTGACCGCGGGCTCCCAGTAGAAGTAGCCGAGCGCGGCGGCGATCCCGCCGACGATCGCGAGCGGCGCGAGCGAGAGCAGCATCACCTTCGGATGCAGGCAGTACGCGACCGCGCGCCAGAACGAATCGAACAGCTCGCGCCTCATCGCCGGCCAGTGTACGAGCGCCGATGACGCGGCCCGCCGCGCCGCGCCGGCTGCAGCGACGGCGCGGGGCGCTGTCAATTCGTCACGTTTTCGCCGAGCACGGCGGCGCGGGACGCGACAAGAGGTCATTCGCCACCGAGCCGCTGCCTAGAATTTGGGCGTGTTCTCGTTACACATGTCGACCCTGCTCGCCGCCTTGGCGGCCGTGCTCGCGCTCGCCAGCGCCGCATCGGTCTCGGTCGGGCTGAAGCAGCACGCCCGCCGCGGCACGCGCTGGTGGATCGTCGCCAACTGCGCCTTCGCTGTGGCGCTGGCGCTTCGCGCGGCCAACGGCCTGCCCGACATCGCCGCTCCGATCGCCGCCCTCCTGGCGCTGCAGTGGCCGATCGTGATGCTCGCCGGCGTTCGCCGCTTCTACTCGCGCGGCGGGACCCAGATCTCCGAATGGGCGGACGGCATCGCCTTCGCCATCGCCGCGCTCGCGACGGCGGGGACTTGGGGAATGAAGTTCGAGTTCGCGAGCTTTTCCCAGCTGCACGCCCTCGCCGCCCTCGGACTGACGGCGTACGTCGCCATCGCCGTCTCTCGTCTCGAGGAGCTCGCGACGAGCCCCACCTTGCGCACGCTGCGCATGGGCCTGGTCGCCGGCGTCGTCGCCCAGCTCGCCTGGCTCGCCGTCGACCTCGCCTTCCTCGGCTCGCTCGTTCGGGCCATCGACGCCGACCTCGGCGCGATGCTGACGACCGGCGCCCTCGCCTTGCTGATGACGCAGCTTTCTCTGGTGATGAATCACGAGCGCCGCATCGCCCATCTGCTCGCCTCGCAGAGGAAGCTGCGCAACCTGGTCGACGTCGACACGCTGACGCGGCTGCCGAACCGGCGCCACTTCCACGAGCTCGCCGAGCGCGCGGTCGAGGCGGCGCGCGACGCCGCGACGCTGATCGTCTTCGACGTCGACCGCATGCAGCGCGTCAACGAGCTGCTCGGCCATCCGACCGGCGACGAGGCGCTGCGCCAGATCGGCACCGCGCTGCGCGAGACGCTGCGCCGGCGCGACGTCGCCGGCCGCCTCGGCGGCGACGAGTTCGCGGTCGTCCTGCCGCGCACCCGGCTCGTCGATTCCGCGATCGTCGTCTCGCGAATCATCTCGCGCCTCGACGACCGCCAGGTCGCGCCGCGAATCACGCGAGTCAGCCTCAACGTCGGCTCGGTGCAGATGGTCGCCAACGAGACCATCGCCCAGGCGCTGCGCCGCGCCGAGACCGCGCTCGCCAAGAAGCGCGACGAGACGCGTCTCGCCGAGACGATGCCGCTGGAACGACAGGCCCTGGTCGAAGAAGAAGACGATAGCCAGGAAGATCCGGCGAGGCCAACGCCGTCGGCGCTGATGAGCCTGATTCCGGTCGGAGACGTGAGGGTCAAGGCGGCGACGTAGCCCGCATCTCGTCGCGAGGCCCGCGACCGCGGGGCTGACAGAATGGTCGCCGCCGCATGCCCGACCTGCCGCTCCTCACCGTCGCCGCGGCAGCGCTCGCCGTCACGCTGGCCTACACCGTCTTCGGCCTCACCGGCTTCGGCGCCGCGATCGTCGGCGTGCCGTTGCTCGCCCACTTCTTCCCGATCAAATTCGCGGTGCCGATGATGCTGGTCTTCGACCTCTGCGCCGGCCTCCTTCTCGGCCTCAAGAACCGGCGCGACGTCGACCGCGCCGAGCTGCTTCGCCTGGCGCCCTTCGTCGCGCTCGGCATGATCCTCGGCGTCACCGCCCTCGTTCGCGCTCCCGAGCGCTGGCTGCTCGGCGTGCTCGGCGCGTTCGTCTTCGCGTACGCGGCCTGGAGCCTGCTGAATCGCGCCGCGGCGCGGCAGATCTCGGCGCGCTGGGCGATTCCGGCCGGCATGGCCGGCGGCGTCTTCACCGCGCTCTACGGCAGCGGCGGGCCGATCTACACGGTCTACCTCGCACGCCGGCTCGACGACGCGAACCGGCTGCGCGCGACCATCGCCGTCCTCATCTTCTGCACGGCGTGGGCACGACTGGCGCTCTTCTCGGGCACCGGCCTGCTGTTCCAGCCGTCGCTGCTGCGCCTCGCCGTCGTTCTCCTGCCTTGCGCCGTCATCGGCTACTTCATCGGCAGCCATCTCCATCGCCGCCTCGCGCCGCAGCGAGCGCGGCGCGCGATCTGGGTGCTGCTGCTTGCGAGCGGTGCGTCGCTGCTGTGGCGCGCGGCGAGCGTCGCCGGCTAGGCGCTTCGAAGCGCGCTGCGACCGTGCCACCGGGCGGTCGACGCCGCGGTCATCGTCGACGGCGGCTCGTCAGTCGCGCAAGGAGATTACCGGCCAGGTCCTTCGCGCGGCCTCGGCGCGAAGGCGCGGATCCGGATCGACGACGATCGCCCGACCGACCGCGCACAGAAGCGGCAGATCGTTGATCGAATCGCTGTAGCAGGTGGCAGCGGCCAGGACCGAGTCGTCGAGCCCCTGTGCGACGAGCCACGCCTTCATGCGGGCCACCTTCCCTTCACGCATGTTGACCGTCCCCGAAAGGCGACCGGTGAACTCGCCCGACGCACCGACCTCGAGATCGGTCGCGATCAGGTCGGCGATGCCGAGCCGCGCCGCGATCGGCTCGGTGAGGAACCGGTTCGTCGCGGTGGTGAGGACGAGGCGCTCGCCGCCGTCGCGATGCCGGCCGACGAGCTCGAACGACGCGTTGCCGAGGCGCGGCGCGATCGCCGCGGCGACGAAGCGATCGCGGAGCGGCGCCCACTCGGCGGCGCTGTCGCCGGCGAGCGTCGCTGCGTAGAAGGTCGCGAACTCGGCTGGTGCGATCTCGCCGCGCTGGTAGCGTTCGGCGACGCTTCGGTTCGCGGCAGCGAACGTCTCGCGCTCGAGGATCCCCGCGTCGATCAGGAACTCGCACCAGAGGACGTCGGTGTCGCCGGCGAGCAGCGTGCCGTCGAGGTCGAACAGCGCCAGCGTCGTCGGCGCCGAGGCCGGATCGCGCGTGCTCAAGCCGAGCGCAGGTGCCAGGCGCGCGGCCGCGTGAACGCCTGGATCCCGTACGTCGACAGCGTCACGCCGACACCCGAGTCGCCGTGCCCCGACCAGGGCAGGCGCGGGCTGACCCGGTCGCAGCAGTTCCAGTAGACGCTGCCCGCATTGACGCGCGCAAGCAGCTTCGCGGCGCGCGCTTCGTCGCGCGTGTACATGCCCGCGGTCAGGCCGTAGCGCGTGTCGTTCATCAGCGCCAGCGCCTCGTCGTCGCTCGCGACCTTCTGGATGCCGATGATCGGCCCGAAGCTCTCGTCGCGCATCACCGCCATCGTGTGGTCGACGCCGGTGAGCACCGTCGGCTCAAACCAGTTGCCGGCGCGTTCGATCCGCTTGCCGCCGGCCGCGAGCTTCGCGCCCTTGGCGACGGCGTCGGCGACCTGTGCCTCGAGAACGTCGAGCTGCGGCGCCCGCGTCAGCGGGCCGATGTAGGTGCCGTCGGCGAGCGGATCGCCCGACCTGAAGGCGGCGACGGCGGCGACGAAGTGGCGAACGAATCCGTCGTGGATCCGCTCGTGCACGTAGATCCGCTCGACCGAGCAGCAGCTCTGGCCGGTGTTGTACATGGCGCCGTCGGCGAGCGATTCGGCGGCGCCCTTTGGGTCGGCGTCGTCTGCGACGTAGGTCGGATCCTTGCCGCCGAGCTCGAGCTGCAATCGCACCATTCGCGATCCCATCTCCTGCGCGATCTTCGCTCCGGTCGCGACCGAGCCCGTGAAGAAGACGCCGTCGACGCGTTGCTCGAGCAGCGCCGCGCCGACGTCGCCGGCGCCGACGATGGTGATGAACACGTCGGCCGGAATTCCGCTGGCGTGCAGGAGCCGGTCGATGTGCACGCCAGTCAGCGTCGCGAACTCCGACGGCTTGTAGAGGACCGCGTTGCCGGTGAGGAGCGCCGGCACGAAGACGTTGCCGCCGACGAAGTACGGGTAGTTCCACGCCGAGATGTTGGCGACGACGCCGAGCGGGTCGTGGGCGATCCGCTCGATGATGCCGGCGTCGGCGAAGACGGTCTCGTCCTGCGTCGCCGGCTCGACCTCGGCGAGGAAGAAGTCGATCCGGTCGCGAAAGCCCTTCAGCTCGTTGCGCGATTGCGCCAATGGCTTCCCGACCTCCTGGCTGAGGGTGCGCGCGAGCGTCTCCGCCTCGGCTTCGACGGCGAGGCGAAATCGCGCGATCGCCATCGCCCGCTTCGCAAGCGGAGTCGCCTGCCACGCGGGCTGCGCCGCGCGCGCCCGCGCCGCCTTGGCGGCGACGCTGGCGGCGTCGTCGGCCGTCACCTCAGCGATCGACGATCCGTCGGCGGGGTTGACGATCTTCAAGGTCTTCATGCGGTCCTGGCGGCTCGCGCGGCGGCGAGAAAGTCTTCGAGAAGCGGCGCGTCGTCGAGCGTTCCTTCGCCGCGCCGATGGAACTCGGGGTGCCACTGCACCGCGGCCATGAAACTGCCACCCGGGCGCCGGATCGCCTCGATCATGCCGTCGACCGGGCAGCGCGCCTCGACGACGAAGCCCGGCGCGAGGTCCTTCACCGCCTGGTGGTGGACGCTGTTGACGACCGGCTCGCGAACGCCCTCGAAGATTTCCGCGAGGCGCGTTCCGGCGACGAACTCGACCGGATGGACGTTGCGGTCGTAGATCTCGGCGTTGCGGTGCTCGAGCGACTGCGGCCGCTGCGTGCCGATGTCCTGCAAGAGCGTTCCGCCAAAGGCGACGTTCATCAGCTGCAGTCCCCGGCAGATGCCGAGCACCGGCTTGCCGCGCTCGGCGAACGCGGCCAGGAGCGCCCGCTCGTAATCGTCGCGGATGCGGTCGCCGCTCCACTTCGGCTGTAGCGGCGTCTCGCCGTAGCTCGTCGGCGAGACGTCGGAGCCGCCTTCGAGGACGAGCGCGTCGAGCCAGTCGGCGTAATCGGCGAGCGCGACGTCGCCCTTCTGCGTGTCGCCGGAAGGGCTCGGGATCATCACCGCGATCGCGCCGCTCGACATCACCCAGTGCGCGATCGACTGCTCGACGTACTGCAGCGTCTTGCCGGTGAAGATCGGCCGCGTCGAATCGGCGTGGAAGAAGCACGCCGAGATGCCGACCTTGATGCGGTCCTTCATCCCATGGCTGCGGCAAAGAGCCGCTCGAAGTCCGCGCTTGTCACCGGCTGCGGGTTGGTCTGGTGGCAGATGTCCGCCGTCGCGACCTCGACCAGGCGCGGGATCGACTCGCGCTTGACGCCGACCGCCGCCAGGTTCGGCGCGATGCCGATCGTTCGCTTCAGGTCGCGCAGCCATGCGAGAAAGCCCGCCGCACCGCCGCTCGCGCCGACGACGTGCGCGAGTTCGTCGAACTTCTCCGGCGCCGCGGCGACGTTCCAGGCAAGGACGGTGTCGATCATCAGCGCGTTGGCCAGGCCGTGGTGCAGGTCGCAGACGGTGCCGAGCGCGTGCGCGCACGAGTGCACCGCGCCGAGGTCCTTCTGGAACGCGATCGCTCCCATCATCGAGCTCATCATCATGTCGGCGCGCGCGTCGATGTTGCCGGGCTCGCGCACTGCGGTGGCCAGCGAGCGCGCGGCGATCCGCGTCCCTTCGAGGGCGATGCCGTCGCAGAGCGGGTGATACGCCGGCGACAGGTAGCTCTCGACGTTGTGCGTGAGCGCGTCCATGCCGGTCGCCGCGGTCACCGCCGGCGGCAATCCGAGCGTCAGCTCGGGGTCGGCGAACACGACCTTGGCAAGGATGTTGGGCGAAAAGACGATCCGCTTGATGTGCGTGTCGTCCTCGCTGATGACCGAGCTGCGGCCGACCTCGCTGCCGGTTCCCGAGGTCGTCGGCAGGGCGACGAACCACGGCACGTCGACGCCGATCGAGCGCACCTGCGGATGGTCGTAGGCGTACTCGAGCGCGGCGCCGCCCGAGCTGGCGATGACGCCGACGATCTTGGCAACGTCGAGCGCGGCGCCGCCGCCGATGCCGACGACGCCGTCGGCGCGATGGGCCCGGAACGCCTCGGCGCCGGCCATCGCCTGGCTCGCCGTCGGGTTGCCGAAGACGCCGCCGAAGACGCTCGACGCGAGTCCCGCGGCTTCGAGGTCGGCCTTCAGCTCGGCCAGGATCGGCAGCGCGGCGAGCCCCCTGTCGGTGACGACGAGCGGCCGCCTGATGCCGCGCTCGGCGAGGTGCGGGCCGACGAGCTTTCTGGCGCCGGGGCCGAAGTGGATCGTCGTCGGAAACGAGAAGCGGGTGATGGTCATGGCAGGGTGGCGAAGAGAGCGAATCGGCTCACTGGCTGCGCAGCCAGCGCAGCTCGGGCGCATCGCTCGGCCATTGCACGAGCTGCACCTTGCGCTTCATCGCGTAGGTCAATGTGCGTCGGTAGAGCGGAACGAGCGGCAGCTCGTCGGCGGCGAAGCGGAGCACGGTCGCGACCATCGCCCGGCGCCGCGTCAGGTCGGGCTCGACGCGCAGCGAGTCGATCAGCGCGTCGAGCTTCGAGTTCGAGTAGCGGCCGGCGTTGAAGGTGCCCAGCCCGGTCTTGTCCCAGGTACGGAAGAGCGCATTCAGCGAGCCCCAGGCGTCGGTTCCCGCGGTCCAGCCGAACTCGGCGAGGCCGATGTTGGCGGCGGTCAGCTTCGGGAAGAACTGGTTCGTCGCCGACGAGCGCAGCGACGCACGGATCCCCACCTGAGTGAGCATTGCCGACATCGCCTGGCACGCGGCCTCGCGCCACGCGATGTTGACGCAGTCGATCATCACCGAGAAGCCGTTCGGATAGCCCGCCTCGGCAAGCAGCGCCTTCGCCTTCGCCGGGTCGTAGGGCAGGCGCCGGTCGAGCTCGGCGGGCGATCCATCGACGCGCGTCGACAGGTAGGCGCCCGTCGGCGTGCCGAGGCCGCGCAGCACCTTCTGCACGATCAGGTCGACGTTGATCGCGTGGTACACGGCGCGACGAACGCGGATGTCCTTGAACGGGTTCCTGCCCTTGACGTCGCTGCCGTCGAGCTCGTCGTGCCACTGGTCGAAGGCGAGGTACTGCGCGCCGAGGTCGGGCATCTGCACGACGGCGAGCGCGCCGTCGCCCTTCAGGCGCGCGACGTCCTGGAACGGCGGGTCGAGGACGAGGTCGGCCTCGCCGGAGATCAGCGCCGCCAGCCGCGTCGCGTCGGAGCGGATCGTGAGCCAGGTCACCTCGTCGACGTTGCCCGAGCGCTTGTCGCTCCAGCCCCACCAGCGCGGATTCCTCTTCAGGACCGTGCGAACGTCGGGCTCGTAGCGCTCGAGCATGTACGGGCCGGTGCCGTTGGCGTTGCGCGAGGCGAAGGTCTCCTGCTTGCCGTTGAAATCCTGCACGGGTTCGACCTTGTGCGCCTGCGCCCACGCGCGGCTCATGATCGGCATGCCGAAGAGCTTGTGTGGCAGGACGGCGTCGGGCGCATCGAGCGAGACCTCGAGCGTCTGCTCGTCGAACTTGCGCGCTCCGGACACGCCCTTCAGCTGAAACGAGCGCTGCGAGTTCGCGCCGAGCGCGCGCTGGATCGAGAACACCGCGTCGTCGACGCCGAACGGCGTGCCGTCGTGGAAGGTCACGCCCTGGCGCATCCTGAAGCGCCAGGTCTTGGCATCGACCGCCTGCCAGGAGGTCGCGAGGCCGGGCTCGAGGCGGTAGTCCTCGTCGCGGTTGACGAGCGAATCGTAGATCTGGAAGACGACCCGCGAGTGATAGAGCAGCGCCAGCGAGTGCGGGTCCATCGTCTGCGGATCGAAGGCCGTGGCGATGCGTACCGAGACCGCGTGCGCGGTGCCGGCCACGAGCGCCACCGCGGCGCAGGCGAGCGCGACGACGACGCTTCGCGCCCTGCCCCACCGCGCCTTGCTCGCCAACGTCATGGTCAGATGATCTCGAAGTACCGCTTCAATTCCCAGTCGGTGACGCCGTCGAGCCACTGGCGCCATTCCCAGTCGCGGGTCGCGGCGAAGTGATCGACGAATGCATCGCCGAGCCAGTCGCGCGCGATGTCCGATGCCTTGAAGTTTCGCGTCGTCTCGATCAGCGTCCGCGGCGCGCGCGGCACGTCCTCCGAGCCTTCGTTGGTTCCGGTGATCGGCGCGCCGAGCTTGAGCCCCTTCTCGACGCCGTGCAGGCCGGCCGCGATCACCGCCGCCATCGCCAGGTACGGATTGACGTCGGCGCCGGGGCAGCGCGTCTCGAGGCGGGTCGACTTGGCGCCGCCGGCGAGGACGCGAAAGCTCGCCGTGCGGTTGTCGATTCCCCAGGTCGGCTTGACGGGCGCCCAGAAGCCGTCGACGAGGCGCTTGTAGCTGTTGATCGTCGGCCAGAACATCGGCGCGAACTCCATCAGGCAGGCGACCTGGCCGGCGACGTAGCTCTCGAACAGCGGGCTCATCTTC
>Ga0105248_10010061_pt1 | contig 10418 bp, 8 predicted proteins | sample KBSS34metaG_FD_81524 | JGI IMG/M metagenome (GOLD analysis project Ga0105248, IMG submission 81524) | Switchgrass rhizosphere microbial communities from Kellogg Biological Station, Michigan, USA - KBS S3-4 metaG | ecosystem: Host-associated > Plants > Roots > Rhizosphere > Soil | place... | reverse complement strand
TTCATGCATTCCTCTCCATGGCACCGCAAGAAATATATCACTTGACACAATTTTATCGACTGGAATAATTGTGCCAAGTGGAAATAATTGGACCGATACGATGTCATCAACCGCAGGCTCTCCTTCCCGCCCGGTACCTACCGAAGGCTCGCGCCAGCCCGGCGCGCGGCGCCTTTCCCGGCGAACCTTGCTGATCGCTTTCGGCATTGTCGCGCTAATCGCAGGGGCGATCTGGCTGGCCCGCTGGTGGACCGTGGGCCGCTTCATCGAAAGTACCGACGATGCGTATCTACAGGCCGATAGCGTGACGGTCGCGCCAAAAATCGCCGGTTATATCACGCAGGTTTTCGTGGCGGACAACCAGATCGTCAAACCCGGCGATCAACTGGTGCAACTCGATGCCCGTCCGTATCAGGTAGCGCTCAATCAGGCGCTAGCCACGGTCGACGCGCGCAAGGCGGACATCGAGCGCGCGCAAGCCGACATCAAACAGCAGCAGTCCAATATCGCGCAGGCACAAGCGCAGCAGCAAGTGTCGCGCGTGAGCGCGCGGCATGCCAGCGATGAAGTTCGGCGTTACGCACCGCTCATCGCAACCGGCGCGGAAACCAGCGAACGGCTCGCCGAACTCACCAGCAGCCGCGATCAGGCGGACGCGACACTCGCAGCCAATGCAGCCGCCGTCGAAGCCGCCCGTGCGCAGATCGCTTCGGCCACCGCGCAGCTTGGGCAAGCACGTGCCCAGCTCGAAGCGGCTCAGGCAAGCGCACAACAATCGCAGCTCGATCTCGACAACACCGTGGTGCGCAGCGCGCTCGGCGGCAAGGTCGGCGACCGCACGGTACGCGTCGGCCAGTACGTGCAGCCCGGCACCCGCATGCTGACCGTCGTGCCGGTGCAAAGCACCTATCTGGTGGCCAACTTCAAGGAAACGCAGGTGGGCAGCATGCGCCTTGGCCAGCCGGTGGAAATGCATATCGATGCGTTGCCCGGCCATGCGCTGCACGGCGTGATCGACAGTTTCTCGCCGGGCACCGGCTCGCAGTTCGCGCTGCTGCCGCCGGAGAACGCCACCGGCAACTTCACGAAGATCGTGCAGCGCGTGCCCGTGCGGATTCGCATCGATACCGGTCCTGAAACGCGCAGCGTGCTGATGCCGGGGCTGTCGGTCACCGTCGACGTCGACACGCGTTCCGCGCGCGACCGTGACGCGCGTATCGATGCCGAGAATCATCGTGGCTGAACCGAACGCACCGGCTCCAGGCGCCGCGGCGCCGGCCGCTCCGCACGCGGAACCGCGTGCCAGCGCGAGCGACTGGATCGCCGTCGCCGCGGGCGCGCTCGGCGCGTTGATGGCCACCCTCGACATTTCGATCACCAACTCTGCGCTGCCGCAGATCCAGGGCGAAATCGGCGCGACCGGCACCGAGGGCACATGGATCTCGACCGGCTACCTGATGTCGGAAATCGTGATGATTCCGCTCGCCGCGTGGCTCACGCGTGTGTTTGGTCTGCGCAATTTCCTGCTGGCCAACTCGGCGCTGTTCATTGCGTTTTCGATGATGTGCGGCTGGTCGCACACGCTGCCCATGATGATCGCCGGCCGCATCGGCCAGGGTTTCACCGGCGGCGCGCTGATCCCGACCGCGCAGACCATCATCCGCACGCGTTTGCCGTTATCGCAGTTGCCGCTCGGCATGACGATGTTCGGTCTGATCGTGTTGCTGGGTCCGTTGTTAGGGCCCGTTGTGGGCGGCTGGCTTGCGGAGAACATCAGCTGGAGCTGGTGCTTCTTCATGAATCTACCGATCTGCGCCGCGCTGATGACCTTGCTGATCGTCGGTCTGCCGTCGGACCGCCCGCACTGGGAAGCGTTTCTGAAGGCGGACTGGCTCGGCATCGTCGGTCTCGCGATCGGCCTCAGTTCGCTCACCGTGGTGCTCGAAGAAGGTCAGCGCGAACGCTGGTTCGAATCGTCGCTGATCGTGTCGCTTACCTGCGTGTCGGTGTTAGGCATGGTGATGATCGCCGCCTCGCAATGGGTCGCGAAGAAACCGATCCTGCGCCTGAGCCTGATGCGCAACCCGAACTATGCGAGCGTGATCATCATCGTGTCGGCGGTAGGCGCGGCGCTTTATGGCGTGTCGTATCTGGTGCCGCAGTTTCTCGGCGTGGTGGCCGGCTATAACGCCGAGCAGGCCGGCGCGATCATGCTGCTGTCCGGGCTGCCGTCGTTCTTGATCATGCCGTTTTTGCCACGGCTGCTAGCGCGCTTCGACTTCCGCGTGCTGGTAATCACCGGGCTGCTGCTATACGCGATCAGCTGCATCCTCGATATTCACCTGACCGCGCAAAGCGTCGGCCACGATTTCGTCTGGTCGCAACTGATCCGCGGCACGGCGCAAATGCTGGCGATGATGCCGTTGAATCAGGCCTCGATGGCGGCGGTATCGCGCGAAGATTCCGGCGACGCCGCAGGCCTGTACAACATGGCGCGCAACCTCGGCGGGTCGATCGGGCTTGCGGTGATCGGTACGGTGATCGATCGGCGCACGACCTTTCATACCGCGATGATCCGCGAGTCCGTCAGCGCCAATTCGCTGACCGGCCAGCAACACATTGCGGCGAACGCCGCGAACTGGTTCGCGCATACAGGTGACATGGCGTACTCGCAGATGCGCGCCTTCGCGCAACTCGGCGCGCAGATCGGGCAGCAGGCGATCGTGATGACCTATTCGGAAACCTTCTATCTGCTCGGTATCGCGCTGATCGCGTGCATTCCGCTGGCGCTGCTGCTGAAAACGCCGCGCCGGAATGCGCCGCCGCCTTCCGCTGGACACTAATCTCTTTTGATCTCGCCATGACGTTTCATCGTTCGACCTGTTTCGCACTGGCTGCTGTCGCGTTGCTGTCCGTGTTGTCGGGCTGCACAGTTGGCCCGGATTATCACGGTGCACCAACCGTTGCGCAGAATGCTGACCACAACGCTAACTTCGTGCGCACGCCGAACGTCGGCATGACTGCAACGGCCGCGCCGAACCAGTGGTGGCTGGCGTTGAACGACCCGCAGCTGAACGACCTGATCGCCGCCGCGCTCGCCCATAGTCCCGACGTGCATATCGCGCAGGCACGGCTGCGCGAATCGCGCGCGCAGCTGGATCAGGAACATGCAAACGCTTTGCCGAAGCTGTCGGGCAATGCGGCCGCGCTGCGCACGCGCGAGCCCGACCTGGGCTCGTTCGGTCCATCGGGCTCGTCGGGTTCATCCGGCCGAGGTCCGTTGCAGTTCTACACGGTAGGCTTCGACGCAACGTGGGAAATCGATCTGTTCGGCGGCACGCGACGCGCAATCGAAGCCGCGTCGGCCAATGCGCAAGCTGTCGATGCGGATCTGTCCGATACGCAGGTATCGCTCGCAGCGGAAGTCGCGCGAACCTACGTCGAACTGCGCGACGAGCAGACGCGCCTCGAACTGGCGCAACGTCAGGCGCAAACCGAACAGAAGATCCTGACGCTCACCGAGGAACGCCGCCAGCGCGGCACCGCAGCGGACATCGACGTCGAACGCCTGAGCACGCAGGTCGAGAACACGCGCGCAACGCTCAATCCTCTCGACGCGCAAGTCACCGATTCGCTCGACCGCCTCGCGGTGCTGACCGGTCGCGAGCCCGGCGCGCTGGATACACAGCTCGCCAACACGCAACCGCTGCCGACGCTACCTCAAACGGTCGCGATCGGCGATCCGTCGGCACTGCTGCAGCAACGCCCCGACATCCGCGCAGCGGAACGCCGGCTCGCGTCGAGCAACGCACAAATCGGCGAACACGTCGCCGACTTCTTCCCGAAGGTGACGCTGCTCGGCGATCTCGGCTTTAGCGCGAGCGATCCGGGCCACCTGATCCGCAAGAGCAATTTCAGCTGGGTCGGCGCGCCGTATCTGCAATGGAATGCATTCGACTTCGGTCGCACACTCGGCGCCGTGCATGCCGCCGAGGCCTCGCGCGACGAAGCAGAAGCGCAATACACCAAGACCGTGCTCGAAGCGTTGCAGGACGCGAACTCATCGCTATCGCGCTACGGACATCAACGCGATCACGTGGTGACCTTGCAGAAGGTGGAAGCGTCCGCCACGCACTCGGCCACGCTGATGCGGCAGCGCTATTCGGCGGGTGTCGCCACGCTGATCGATCTGCTCGATACGCAGCGTCAGGAATTTACGTCGCAACAGAACGTAATCGCAGGGCAGGCCGAGCTGCTTAAAGACTTTATCGCGTTGCAGAAGAGTCTGGGGCTCGGCTGGCAGGCGTAACAGCCTGGCTGGCAGCCTGGTTGAGACGCCTGCGCCGTGAGCGCAAGCGCTATCGTCATTGCCCGAAGAGAATGCTATCCCGCCCTTCCGGCGCAGCTGCGGGGCTGAGTCTACTTTCAGAGCCACCGCTGCTTGCGCCGCCCACAGACCGCGCAGTGGCTGCGCGCATTTGTCCGGCGGGATAGGTCGAATCGGGTTCATCGAAGGTCCCCGCGTTGCGGGCCTGGATCAATTCCGCCTGCACCTGGGCGCGCGTTTTGCCATGCGTGGCTGATTCGCCGAACGCCGTCCACGACGCAAGGGCGCCGGCCATGACAACCACCAAAATCACCAATCGCTTCATTTCATATTTCCTGGTTCGATTGTTCAACTAGAACAAGATGCACAACAACAGGCGTAACCCGTGGATCGGGACGCCCTAAAATTGATTTCGCGGGAATCGCTACGAGCGGGATCAACGAGGCGGCATGTCCTGCCTTGCATAAGCCGACTCCCATCCGCCGCCGAGTGCCTTGCACAGCGTGACGAGGTTCACAGCGGAATCGGCTTCGCTGCGCTCAAGATCGCTTTGCGCCTGAAGCAGTTGCTTCTGCACGTTGAGCACTTCGAGAAAATCGACCGCACCCGCCTTATACCTTTGCTGCGCAATCGACAATGCAGTCAGGTTCAAGCTCACCACCTTCTTGAGGCGGTCTCGTCTGCGCTGTTCGGCGTCGTAGACAACCAGCGCATCGTCCACCTCGCGCCACGCCTCGAGCACCGTGCGCTTATAGACAATCGCCGCTTCCTGTTGCTGTGCCTCGCGCAGATGCAGCGTGCCTTTCAGACGGCCGCCTTCGAAGATCGGCAGCGTGATCGACGGACCCACCACGAACTGGCCGGATGCCCAATCAGCGAGATTCGACAACTGCAGGCTCTGGAAACCCGCGCTGCCGTTCAACGAGATGCGCGGATAAAAATCGGCCTTCGCCATGCCGATCGCCGCGGTCGCTGCATGCAATTGCGCTTCGGCTTGCCGGATGTCGGGCCGGCGCTGCGCCAACTCCGACGGAAAGCCAATCGGCACCTGCCCCGGCAACGCAGGCACGTCGCGCGGCTCGGCAAGCGTCTGTCGCAGCGCACCCGGCTCCTTGGCCAACAACACGCCGATCGCATTGATCAGCGTCGTCGAATGCGATTCGAGCGTCGGAATCAAACTTTCGACCGTCTCTTGCTGAGCCGCCGCATTGGCTACATCCAGATTCGTGGTGACGCCCTCGCGCACGCGAATCTCCGTGAGCTTCGTGGCATCTTTGGCGATCTTCAGATTCTGGTGCGCGATATCGAGCAACGCTTGCGTGTCGCGCAACTCGATGTAGTCTCGCGCCAGTTCCGCACGGGCTGACAGCAGCACCGAGTTGCGATCTTCGTAAGACGCCTGGCTCAACGCCGTGGCAGCCTCGACACCGCGTCGGGCGCGCCCCCAGATATCGACTTCCCACGATGCGTCGAAGCCGAACTGGTAAAGGTTATAGGTAGGCGAACCGCTCGAGCCGGGCAACGGCGCCACACCGAGCGGCGCAGCGCCCGAAGCCGATTGCGGCTGGCTGCCCGTCGGCGAAACGCCGAGCAAGGACAGGATGCCGTTCGGACTGCCGCGCTCGCGGTCATACGATGCGGCGGCGTCCAGCGTCGGATATTCTGCCGCGCCGGCAATGCGCTGCTGCGCCCTGCTTTGCCGCAGCCGCGCAGACGCCGCAGCCACGTCGAGATTCGCATCGGTCAGCTGTTGTTGCAGCGAATTCAGCGTGGCATCGTTGAACAAGGTCCACCAGTCCGGATTGAACTCAGCCGCGACGGCCTTGCTCGATGCCTGCGCGGATTGCGTGCGGTCGAACACATCGGGTGTCGATGCAACCGGCGGTTCGAAGTTCGGCCCAACCATGCAACCCGCGAGCGCCGAGCACAGCAGCACGGCCGCCGCCGACGTGCGAAGGGAAAATCTGCGCGCGTTCATTTGTTGTCCGTTCCGGCGATCGGCGCATTGCCGCCATGCCTTGCAATCGTCACCTCGGCTTCCACAGAGAGCCCCACGCTCAATGCGGCCGCAGCCGGCTGCCCTTGGTCGATCGTGATCTTGACCGGCACGCGCTGAACCACTTTCGTGAAGTTGCCCGTGGCGTTGTCCGATGCGATAGGCGCGAAACTGACCCCGGTCGCTGGCGCGAGGCTATCGATCTTCCCTTGAATCACTACGCCCGGAAACGTATCGACCTTGATGCGCACGCCGTCGCCAGGGCGCATATGGGTGAGCTGGTTTTCCTGGAAGTTGGCGACGATATAAGCGTCGGGCAGCGGCACGATAGCGAGCAGCGATGCGCCAGGCGTAACGAATGCGCCGACCCGCACCGAGCGCCTGCCCACCTTCCCGTCGATCGGCGCGTGAATCTCCGTGTACGAAAGATTGAGCCGCGCCTGTTCGAGCACCGCTTCCGAGTGGCCTACCGCACCGGCCGCCTTGTCGCGCTGCGTGCGCAACACGTCGAGATTCTGCTCGGTGGTGAGCAGCGCGGCGCGGTCGTGAGCCTGCTGCGCGAGTTGTTCCGCCAGCGTGCTGGTCGCATGCTGCTGCTCCTGCGTGGTACCCGCACCGGCATCCGACAGATTGCGATAACGCGATGCGTTGGCCCGCGCGAACTCGATCGATGCATCGTCGGATTTCAGCGTCGCGCGCGCCTGATCGACCAGTGACGGCTGCCGCGCGATCTCCGCGTCATAGTTCGCCACCGACGCCTTGGCCGCAACCACATCGGCCTGCGCGCTCATCAACGCCGCGCGGAAATCGCGATCGTCGATGCGGACCATCAGCTGGCCGGCCTTCACCTGCTGATTGTCCTGCACCAGCACCTCCGAGATCTGCCCGGCTACACGCGGCGCGACGAGGGTGAAATCTGCCGTCACATAGGCATCGTTAGTGGATTGCGTGTTCGAGTCACCAAGGAGCCCGGCAAGGGCCCATGCAATGATGCCGAGTGCAACCACGCACAAGACCAGAACAACGATTTTTTTGGGGAATCGAGTGGCAGATGACATATTCGTCGCTTAGCGGGTAGAAGGCGGCGTAGTGCTCCAGGGCGGATAGATACGCACGGGTAGAACCGGAATCAGAAGAAGGAAGCCCAGCGCGATACACGCCATCACCAGGTAGAGATCTGCCGACGTCAGCACCACGGCCTGTTCGTGAATGCGGTGGGCGAGTTGTCCGAGCCCGTGCGTCGCGTCGACGGCCTGATCGCCGACCAGTGCGTTATTGCCGAGCTGGTCGACCAGCATGTTCGAATGGAGACGTTCGCGAGCCGTCCCCACGCCGTCGAGCAGACCGGTCGCCGCAGCGGCAGAAAAGGTCTTGACCGTGTTGAACATCGCCGACGCAAATGGCCCTTCGGCCGGCGGCAAGCCTGTGGTGACGCCCGTCAGGATCCCAAGAATCACCATCGGCTGCGCGACGATCTGCAGCGATTGCAGCAGGTAAAAGTTTTCGCGAACCCAATCGGAGGTCATATAGCTGCCCATCGCGCAGGTGGTGATCATCAGCGACAGGCCGATGGCCATCACCCACCGGTGGTCGGCGCGCCGCGTGTTCAGCAACGCAGCCGTAAGAGGCAGCGCAACCAGCAACGGGATCGCCACCAGCAACGACAGCGGTGCGGTTTGCAGCGGCCGGTATGCGTGGATCCTGGCGAGATACTGGCCCGGAATAGCGGCCACGCCGACCAGCAGCATCACCGCACCCACCAGCGTGCTGAGCCCATGCGCGAAGTTTCGGCGTGCCAGCAGTTGCAGCTTGAAAAACGGCACCGGATGAAACCACTCGTTGACGAGAAACGCAGCGAGCAACGGCACGCCACCGAAAAACATCACGCGGATAAAGCCCGAATTCAGCCAGTCGAGCCGATCGCCCTGCAACAGAGCGGTGACGAGCATCACGAAGGCTGGGCATCCGGTGACGAATCCAACCCAGTTGAACGAACGGAACCGTTCGAGCTTCGGTGCATCCTGCGGCAGCCCCCATTGGATCGCGATACAGGTCAACACGCCCATCGGCACGATTTGCCAGAACGCCATGCGCCAATTGACATACTCGGTCCATAACGCGGCGAGGGGCGTGCCCACGGCCGGGCCGAAGGTTGCAGTGAGCGCGTAGCCGGCGAGCCCGTATAACTTGATCTTCGGCGGCAGATAGCGCAGCGCCACGATGATCAGCATCGGTGGCAGACAGCCGCCGGCGATGCCCTGCAGCACGCGCAACAGATAGAGGGTGTGCAGGTTCGGCGCAAACGGACACAGAACCCCGAAGATCATCGTGGCCAGCACCGCGCCGATCGTGAAGCGCTTCAGCGTGAAGGTGATGCCGAACCACGGCGCAAACACCATCGTCGTCACATTGGCCGCTTCGAATAATGCAGTGAGCCAGGTTCCATCGTCCTGGCCGATCAGCAGCGCGCCGCGAATGTCGGCCAGCGCCAGCGCGGTGACCTGCTCGTTCAGGATCGCGAGCAGCGACGCGCACAGCATGCCGATCAGACCCGTAGCGAGGCGCAGCGAAAATGCGGGGGCCGCGGGTGACGTGGGCGTCTGGCGCGCGGCGGCCGCCCCTTCCGGTACGGGATCCGGCAGCGAAGATCCACTCGCTGCAGGCTGCTCCGTGACGCTCGTCGAAGGGTGTGCGGTGATCATAGATGTGCGCCAGAAAAGTTAAGCCAATCGATTTTCGCTTTCTTATATCGCTCGTTTCGCATGACGAATAACCACTGCGGGCGCCATATGGAAAACTGATTGAATTCTAGGAAGGCACTCGATCTTGTACAACGCACCATTACGTGATGTATTGGCCATTTCATTTGAGAATCCGGCCAGCGTTGGTATTGCAGCTATACCCACGCGTTATCTGGAACAATGCTTTTCCGTTTGCGCCGCGCGGCATGCGCGGCACGCAGCGCGCTTGTGGCGCGTAAGCGTGCCTAGCTTCGCGTTACGCCTTCGGCTGCGCCTCGGCAAAATACTGCGGCGCCTCGCGGCGATCGAACATGCCGTACTCGCGGATAATGCGCACACTGCGCTGACGTGCGCCATCCTGCGCCGCGGCCTTGCTTGCAAAGGCGTCGGCCGCTGCCTGATCGACCCACGTCGCCACCACGATCACATCGCCAGGTGCGAGCAGTGCATCGAACGCGTCCCACTTGACGAGACCCGACGCGTTGCGGTCGAGCCCAAGCGAATCCGCCACCGCTTCCGCGCCGGCCTCCTTGACCCAGTCCGCCGCGCGTTGCCCTTCGAGCAACATCACTGCCTTACCTTCGCCGGTCTCGGTCACGTCGAGGCGTTGCTCGGCCAGCGTGTAACCCTCCGGCACGTGCGTATCCGTGACCACCTGGCCGATGCGCAGACGATAGTCGGCAAACACGCGATCGCGCGCGGCCTGCTGGATCTTGTAGTGGTTGGTGGTGACGCGCCAACGAATCAGCGCTTTCTCGTCACGCCAGCTTGAAAGCGACAGCAACCAGTTGGGGCGGGTCAGGCTCGCGTAACGCGTGTTGTCGATAAAGCCGTCGATCGTCTCGAGTTCCGGCCGCAGCATCTTCGCCATGCCGAGATAGGCATTGAATTGTTCGAGGATCGGATTGACTTCCAGCATTGCGGCGAACATGGCTAACTCCTTTTGCTTGATCACGAATAAGGTGAATTGATTATCCGAGAGCAAGCGATTTTTCCTAAGCTTTGTCAGGCTAACTATCGGGCCAAGCAGTGCGAATATCTTGCCAGGCGGCATTGGCGCTTCTCACAACGCACTAAATCTGGAATTAGTCTTTTTCCGCTGAGGTAACAAAAGCGGAGATCGATCATCGGCAAAGAATCGGCGATGGCAGAAAGCTGGACACATGTGTCGACTTTTGGGCCAATCGAAGCCGCCGGCACTTTCAATCGGCGGCTCGATACTTACAATCCCTTAACGTCCGCGTCGCCCTGCGCCGCGGATGTGATTGGCAGGTTCGCGGCCTCTCCTTTGCGAACACATTCAGGCAGAGAATCACGATGGACAGATTGCGCGAGATGGAGGTTTTCATAGCCA
>Ga0105248_10010060_pt1 | contig 10419 bp, 15 predicted proteins | sample KBSS34metaG_FD_81524 | JGI IMG/M metagenome (GOLD analysis project Ga0105248, IMG submission 81524) | Switchgrass rhizosphere microbial communities from Kellogg Biological Station, Michigan, USA - KBS S3-4 metaG | ecosystem: Host-associated > Plants > Roots > Rhizosphere > Soil | place... | reverse complement strand
CCGGATTACTCTGATCCACGTATCCCTGAATGAACTTCCCGAATCGAAAAGCCTTGGTAGCCGCCTCGGAAGCGCTGGTTCCCGTGAAGTTCTTCAGAGTAGGCGCATAGGGGAAGCTCATCGTCTCGAACTGCACGCCCTTTGTTGTGTCCCCGTTTCCGCCGTTGAAAGGGATCTGGTACGCGGGGGTGTTCAGATCGGTCATTCGCTTGGCATTCTTGAGTTTGATGTCATCGAACTTCTTCAGCTCGACGGCCTTGGCTTGCAAGGATTCATTCTGAGTGTCGAGAGTGTCAATCTCGGTCATCTCGTCGGTTGTAGCGGCCTTGTCTGCTCGCTTATTAATCTCCGAGAACAGAGCATCTATGCGCTTCGTGTTCGTAGAGACTACAGCCATGATCTCCGCGTGAGATCCGCTGGTCAATAGCTCCTCATGGGTTTTTGCCATTTATCACACTCCTGTTGTGCAGCCCGTTCTTGCGGCGTTCGTGCCTCAAGAATAGGTGCCTGGTGAGTGCAGCGCGCTTCTCTGTGTCGCTCGCCATCGGCTTGGTTTCATCGAGTAGATTCTGGCATTCGGTTACCGCTGCCGCCATCCGCTCCAAAACACCAGCCAAGCGCGTGCGATTCTTTTCGGAAAGCACCCTGCCCGCTTTTTGGGTTTTGCGCGCTTCGTGATTCGACTTGAAACGCGCAGTAATATCCCTCACGGCGGTTACCACCAATTGGGAGTGATCTTCTAAGTCTGTGCCTTTACTGAAGGCCGCAAAATCTTCCTGAGTCAACGCGAAGAGAGCCTTGAGATAGAAATCATCCATCATCTCGGGGCTCTCCACGTAATTTCGCACCTGTTCGAGGCTTGCCCCGGTCACGTCAGCCGCGTAGGACTGGCCGACCTCCTTCAAGGGGGCCTCGTATGCGTAATCTTCACCAACGGCCCGTGCAGCCTTGGCCGCTTCCGCGATTCGCTTGACCACGCAGCAGTAGGAACTTTGCATATCCCAAACGCTGTCCGTTCGGGCTGCTCGTTCCTCTTGATACAGATCCTTGATGGATTTAGGCGCGCTGCGGTCAGCAAGTTGGCGCAAAGTCTCGAATGGAAGCTCAAGCACCCGCCCGAATGCCTTTAGCTTGCTGTTTGCTGGCCTTCGGTGCTCCCCTGAAAGGATTTTCTCCACTTCGGGGGTATCTATCATCGCCTCTCGGGCCAAATGCTTCACAAGGTCATCCCGTGAACGTCCGTCATCTACCAGGTCGTCAATGTACTGACTCAGTTTCGCGGCCAGAGATCCGGCAGGAAGCGGTTTCGCATCTTGTGCGGGCTCATCGCCGTTCAGGTCCACGAATTTCACATCAGAAAGGGATTTCAGGGGTAGCGTGGTGCCGTAATTATCCGGCTCGCAGGGTCGAGGCGTCAAAGCCCACTCAGCAACCGGCCATGATTTGATTTCACCCGTCCTCGAATCCTTCTTTACCCGATGCCCGGCGCTGCCCGACGACCAGCCGAGTTTCCCCTTCTTCGCCATTTGGAATACGGCTTTCTCGTACTCATCGGAGAGGTCCAGCACGGTTTCAACCCAGATGCCTAGCTTCTGTCGATTGGCCTTGACGGGAGCAAAGGTATGGTCGGCGTACTCTTCGAGGCCGGACTTGATAGGGAAGCCATGATCGAACGTGCATTCGGCCCCGTCGCCTTCCTGCGGCCCAAGGTAGGTCTTAGCGGTGAAGTATTCCCCCGCCAGATCCTTCTTGCTCCCGTCCGAGAAGCGTATGCCGAGTGCCCCGACTCTGCCGTTATCATCAAGCGCTTTGACGGCATCGCCAAAGTAGATCATCGTGTCTTCCATAGCTTATTCTCCCCCGTCCTCAAGGCTGACCATGCTGTACTCTAAGCTGCATAGACAGTTGGACAAGCAATCTCTTTCACCGGGCGGATCTAACGTTCCTATCGGCACCCAATCCTCCGCATCCGCCGCTAAACACCCTTCGCAGTTGTTATCCGTGTTGCCAAGTACGTTGCGCTCCATCGCGAAGCCCGCATCAAGCATCTGGCCGCGCCTGATCCCCTCATAGGTCGCTCTCTCAGCCTCCGCGTACATCTCAGACCGCGCCATCAATCCGTCACCCTTGTCTATGTCCCCACGGTCAATTGCAAGTCCGAACTCGTTCAAGTACTTGTACTGCTCTCTTAACCTAACACCCACCCTGCCCGCCTGTGTTGCTGTCCACTGAGCCCGTCCCCCGCTTGCGATCTCCGACATAGCAACATGAGCGCCTTTTAGTTCAGCCTGTATCTGTGTCTGCCACGCGGGGAGATCAATCTTGCCGTCTGCGAATCGCTGGCTTATGTCACGCACTCGGGATTTAGAGCCTGCTACCGTGGCGTCTACCCATTCACGGATTTGAGTGTGAGCAACCGCCTGACCCGTGCTGGCGTTCTCGTACTGTTGGCGTGTTGGATTCCAGTGGTATTTAGGCACACGCTAGCTAGCCGGGGGATTCTCGATCTCGACAAGCCTATAGCCTGTGAGTTGACCGTTTTCTCTAACTTCCTCGTAACGTTCGATCTTCCCATTGACGATCATATACATTCCGGGCTCTAGGATTATCGACCTAGATACGCCGAACGCGGGGAAGAATCTAATATCGTCAATCATGCGCGTTAGTTTGCCTTACCATTCGGTCTAATTGTCGCGTCAATCAAGTCTCGGGCCTCGGGTGGAGCATTCGTGCGCCACCAATTCGCCCCAGCGTCCGCGTCCTTGTCTGTAATAGGCTCACGCTGGGCCTTGGTTGGCGCTACAGGCGGTTTCTTTCCCTTGGGCTTCTTACCGGGTGCCATATCCTGCGGCATCTCATCTGCCTGATTCGGGTCAGCATTAGGATCCCCTCCAAAGGGCGCTGCGGGTTCGGGCATCTCATCCAGCGGCGACAGGGTTATGTTATTCGAGGGTACGGGGTAGAACGTGTCCTCATCTTCCGTCTCAAACTTCATCCCCACCCCATCTAACGCCTGCGCCCGGCTGAACACCCTCGACTTGAACCCGTCAAACATCAGCCGCCAGTCCTTGTCTTTGTCGGACTGCATCAGGGGCGCTTCGCTGTAGTCGTGCACTATCTGAATCTCGCCTTCCTCTTCTCCGAAGTCAGGCAGCAGGCTCACTTCTAACGTATCCGCGATCTGATTATTCAACGGGATTATGTAGCCGCGATAATCCTGTCTCAAGTACTGCTCAGTGTTCTGATACTTCGCTAGATCCAATCCAGCAGCCAGCATCAGACTAATCGGAGAGATACCCATCGCCGCGCAGAATCTTTGCACGGGCGGCTGGCGCATCTCATCCAGTCCGAAGCTGCTCATATCGTGACCGAGCTTGTTAACCGTGGCTGGCCCCTTATGAACAAATGGCTCACCTAGCGCCATCATTCGCATCAGATTCGCCTTGGCTTCTTTCACGTCCCCCTGAAAGGGCGTTGTGTTATCGCCCATGCCTATCTCGATGGAGGGAACCAAGCCGTTACGCAGTAACAGCCCCGCAAGCTCCGAAGCCTGCTTGTCCGTGTAGAACTCCGAGAGCAACGCCGACGTACGATTAAAGCCTCTCCGCGTGTCCGGGTCAAGCATATCCGGCACCATAATCACGTCTTCAAGCGGGACGGGATACCAGACACCGTTTCGGAAAACTTCATAGTGGGAGATAAACTCGGACCCGTTCTGCGGCCAGCGGGGTTTGATGCTCCACCAAGGTTCATACCACAGTTCAACGACTGGCCCCCTCGATCTGCCCCGAACCTTCAACACATAGGCTGTCGCCGCTATCACCCACGAGGCCGCGATACCCGCATTCAACGTCGCCCCTGAGTAATACTTATTGGGTCGGTGCCAGAGCTTCGAGATCGGGTGGTCCTTTATCTCCGTCTGCTTACCGTCCGCGTCCTGCTTGACTACCTTCAGCCTTGAACTGTTGATCCCTCGCGCTACCCAGGTAACAGCGGCCTGAACCAGCGTGGACATTCGCAGATCGCCCACTTCTCGGGCAAAGTCTATCTTGCGATTCTGGGTATTGCCAAGGAAGAAGTCGGACCAGCTTGAGCCGCCCCACTGTCCCGAACCACCAGCATAGCCGCCTTGGAATGGAATCCTAGAAGGGCTGGATGCGCGAACCTCGGGCGATAGGAGGGTGAAGTTGTCCCCGCCGTAGGCTTTCTCTTCTCGACTCTCAAGGTAGTCTCTTAATGCACGTAGGGGGTTCAATGTTTAGGCGTATTCAAAAGCGTTCACGACAGCGCCAAGTCTCACTAGCGCCTGACTCATCTGGTCAACCCGGTCATCGTGCGCGCCGTTCGGGAACGCTGCACACTCTTCTACGAAGGGGTCAACCCACGCATACAGCAGCGGATGAGGGATAAACACGTTACCCGATTCGATCCCCGGCGACACGGCATTTACTCGCGCCACCTTACCGCCTTCGGGCTCAACCGCAATCAACCCAGCAATCTTATTCCTCAACGTAGCAATAACCGCAGGGCCATTCGCCTTATCCTCAACCAGCTTGGCATTAGCGTTAGGCCACTTCTGAGACAGGGCAATAACCGCCGAGCAGGTCTGTGGAAAATCCATCTGGGCACATACGAGGTCGAGGAAGTACTTATTCGCGTCCAGCCGTCCCCATACTCCCCCGGCTACGCTGTCAGGATCCCCGCCCTTAGCTGCCGTGGCATCCTTAAAGCTCATATCCCACGATTGCAGGATTTCATCGAACGTCTCAGGCAATTCAACCGGCTCGATCGTTTGATAGCTCCCATCCGCCATCCGAATCATTACGCCGCCAAGATCAGAGCCTCGGGGCTTCCAGTAGCGCCACCAGAACCGCTTGAGCATCCCACCTTCCGCAGGACTCGGTCTCTGTTGCAACTGCCCGGCTGCCGCATAGCTTCCAAGATCCCTCTTGAGTCGTGTGATTTCCTGTTCGCGAAACCTCGCCGGCCAAAGTAGCTCTCCAGGCTGAGTGCGCGGGTCCGACCATCCAATCAGTGATATAAAGGTCTTCGGCTCATATTCCGCTGGCAGACACAAATGCTCATATCCGCCTTGCTCCAGTACGTGGCCACTTAGATCCCGCTCGTGAAGCCGCTGCATCACAATAACTTTGGTGTCTTTCTGCGGGTCGTTCAACCGAGTGGCCATCGTTTGATCCCACCACGTTAATGCAGATTCTCTCTGCGTATCACTTTGGGCCTGAGTAGCGTTATGCGGGTCGTCAACCACGATACGATTCCCGCCTTCCCCTGTGCCCGAGCCGCCAACTGAAGTTGCTATTCGATAGCCCGTCTTGTCGTTCTCGAATCTCATCTTTTCATTTTGATCCGAGGTAAGACTGAAGATGTGGCCGAACTTGGCTTTGTACCAGAGGGAGTCTATCAGACGCCGACACTTCAAGGAATCACGCTTACTCAGGGACTCAGCGTAGCTTGCAAAGAGCCAGCGCACTGACGGGGCAAAGGTCCATTCCCATGTGGGCCAGAATACCGACACCGCCAACGATTTCATATGCCTCGGCGGTATGTTGATTAGGAGGTTTCGTATCTGCCCTTTTGATACCGCTTCCAGATGATCCGAGATCGCGTCAAGGTGCCAGCCTGGGATGAAGGCGGTAGCGGGTTCTACGACTGACCACGCCGCCTGAATGAACGCCTTGAGGGTAAGAGTAGACTTTAGGTTCTTGGGGATAGCCTGATTACGAACTGAGTGTTCTATCTCCCAAGCTATTGCTAGCCTTGCGGCTTCTTCATCAGCTGCTAGATTAGGGTTTACTTGTGTGTTCACGCAAGATACAGGAGGACGATCAGAAATATCAACGCAATTAAGGCCAGCGGCAGAAGATCCGATTTCCAAGTGACGCCATCGTAGTCACTCATTTGCCCTTCCCCGGCTTTGGAAATGATTGGAAAGCTGAACGCGGAAACTCGTGAACATCGTCTGGATTGAAGGGCCGCTTTTCCGGCAGCGCTTCTTTTACACTCTCTGCTAGAGCTGCTTTCCTACCTGATCGAGCTGCTTTTCTATTCTTGCGGGCTTCTATAGCTTGCTGTTCGGCTTCAGGATCAGGCTCAGAGTCCGACTCGTTACGGAAGCTCATGGAAATCCTCGTACTCAAGTTCTTGTGTCGCCACCCGCATTCTAGCTGGGGCATCGAGCCGCAGAGTCAGCGAGTAATTGCCCAGCAGGATGAGCCGATGAGTGCTGTCAATGAACTCATTATGATCGCTTTGCAGTAATAGCCGCATTCCGCCGTGCGCCAGACAGTATAACAAATCCCACTGTGCGATCTGGCCCAAGAAACGACAAGCTGAGCAATGCGGCTCCCACCGAGGCTTCACAATCGCCTCGTCCTTGCGCGACTCGTTCAACGGCGGCTCATAAGCTTCGATCAGAATACGTTCAGTCGTATCCAGTTCGTACTCGCTGAGTTCAAGCCATGCCAACCGGACTTTATGAAATCGCCGTAACTGATCATAGCGATGATGCTGACGCCAGCGGCTACGGAGGTTGATGGCCCGCCCGATGTACAACACCTCATTGGCGCATGAGAGTGCGAAGTATACCGCAGGAACTTCCGGCAGTGAGCCCTTTTCAGACAGGCTCAGCATTGGCAAATCCAGAACCTTCACGGAGTCCAAGGTGATGCCCTTTAGTACTCGGTCCACGTCAATGTTATTCGTCAACTGGCTCATATCTCAATTCACGCTCTCGACGTTTCGGCTCCAGAGTATGCTTGGGGGATTGCGCGTTCCACGCCGGGCTCTTGCATTTCGCGCATCGCTTTGGCGGCATCTTCTCGGCTCGCCACTGATGCCCGCACCTATCGCAAACACAAACCTCAGCTTGAATTATCGCCATCGCACCAATAGTGTATCACGGCAACACCAATGGTGCAAGTCCTCACTGTTCCTTTTCGCTTGCCAACGGGGGAAAGGCTTTATCAAGAGCAGCAATAGCAGCAGGATTCGTTAAATTTCCAGCTATTCTGGCTTTAGCTTCAGGTAAAGATAAGTTGAATTTGCTGGCGTATTCCTTAACCATTTCAGCAAATGCGCCATCTTGGGCCGCGCTAATCTGTGTCGGCTGATCGCGTAGCAGGCGCATCTTATCTACGGCAATTGAAAGACCTGTCATTGACTGGCCGAATGGAGCCTCAGCGAGCTTCCCCGGCGCAACGTCAAGTATGTTGCCTATCAACGATTCCAGCCTGTCAGCTATGCTCAGGCCCTCCATGTGGCGTAACGTGGCCATTTCTGGCGCAACACTTGCCGCTGAGACTCGATTGCTCTGACCTCTCACCCACCGTTCGAGAGTCTTCCGAGGGACGCCTGATTCCCGGCTGGCTTCCAATAGGTTGCCTCGACAGGAATCAAAGATCGCACAGGCTTCCGCTATCTGCTTGTCGGAATAAGTACGGCGCGCGCGCTTGTGTCCGTTTCCATTTGAATTGCCGTTGTGATTATCCGCTTTGTTCATTAGGGTTTAGAAAATAAATACGAATTGTCTTGACATACAGCGCTGTTAGGCTTAGACTGTAATCACCATGAAGAACAAGGCAAGCCAAATGATTCAGCTCGAAACGGTTAACGCCCTACTCTCCCAAGGAGCGATCATCCGATACAACGAGCGTACTTATCACTGTGAGATCGTAGAGGCGAACGGGACGGTCCACGCAATCGACAACCGAACTTCCCGTAACATCTGGAACCGTACAGACCTCGTGAAGACCGAGACGGGCTCACCTGAAGATGGCAGTCGCGTTATCACGTGGGCACCTAAATAACCTGACCGTACGATGAACAGCAAGGAGGACAAACAAAATGACGCCAGCAACGAACACTCAGATCGCACGATTCGCAAGAGACTTAACAGAGATGGCGGGAGAGCCCGTCACGGTCGATGAAATCAAGGGCTGCTACTACGCGTTCGGGTCCGAATTAGCAACCTTGAGAATCTTTGCCAAGTATCTCGCCAACGGTTCCGTGACAAACTCCAACGTAAGAGTAGGCTTTAGCAAGAACCTGAATACGCATTACTTCAGCTTGGGGGTTTCGAATGCCTAAGAACAAAGCAGCCCAAAAGCTAGGAAGCCTCGGCGGGAAAGACACCGCCGCTAAGTACCCACAACCTACAGATGCACAAAAACAAGCTCGTAGCCTAAATGCTAAAAAAGCTCTGAAAGCACGTATGGATAAGTCCGGCCCGTGGCATGGTGAGTGTCGCGATTGCGAGTGGCGCGCTTGGCGTACCCTGTCCGGCGATCTGCTCACCTACGATCAGACGTGCGAGGCTGCCTTGTCCCACCGTGCCGAAACTGGCCACTTCGCTGTGCGCGTAAAAGGCTTTAAGTGAAATCTGCTGATTCATTAGTGGGTTTCGTCGTAGCAGAATATCTCGTGCTCTGATACTGGCTGGCCACAGTAGATACAACAATTTACTGTGCTTTTATCGTTGCGCCGCGTCAGGTTTCTTGCTATAATCCTTAGCATCAAATACTACTTAGTCAACTCAGATAACACGCGGGTCGAGATCCCGCAACCGATTTTCGCTGGCCTGAAAGCGGAGGCGAATATCCGCAGCTTGCAGATCGAAATCTACCCCTCAGCCCCCAACGTTGGCTATCCGATTGCTCCCGTCCGATATGTCGCTGTCGGTGATCGCGGCGTAAGAATCGAAAACATGTACAAGCCGAGTAGACCACTCGTTATATTCTGGGACGCCAAAGGGGAGTACCGACAAGTCGCTGAGGATGAGCACGGGTACGAAGAACAGACCTGCGCTGTTTGCTGGGTTAACTTCCCGTACGGGCGACGCGTACATGATGCCGCCGGGAAGTGGGAATACGCTGGGTGCCTGCGATTTGGCCGCTATATGTGCGCCTACTGCGACGACCACCGCGAGAGCCTCACGCCCTACTTGGAACGGAGAGATCGAGCCACGCCTAAGTGGGTCAACCGTCTAGCAATCGCCGCTATCTACGCACAGGCCAAAGAGGTTTCCGCTAAGACTGGCATCCCGCAGCACGTTGACCATATCGTTCCACTATGCGGAAAGAACGTCTCTGGCCTTCACGTACCTTGGAATCTTCGAATTATCCCCGCCGTCGAGAATCTACGCAAAGGGAATCGCTTAGTCTAAACCTTCGGCTGCGCCGTATTGAATAAGTAGATTCGAATAAACCAGCCACCTGTAGATGTAAAGCTCCGGCTCAGTACAAGTTGAGAGCGACATCAGCATCCGCCAGATCCCGTCAACCGCCGTAAGCGCGTGTCGGTCCCAAGGAGTTGGAACCTTCAACGCGAATCGCAAAGTCGCACCAACTGGCCATGCCTTTAGGGAGCGGGGTACGTGGGCGATGTTCTTGCATTTCTGCGAGACACGTATCAGCTTGAGGTCGGCGTAATGTTCGAATAGTGGGCGGGGAAGCGTATGAGGGGTGCCGTCTGGCAAAATGACAGTCCAAGGCCGTCTGAATCGTGGTGCGCTATTCAATCGGATCTACCTCCTTGGTAGGGCCGCGTCTCACGGCCAGAATCCTTTTGAGGCGTCCGGCTCAGTTACCCGAGCCAAACCTGAACAAGCGAAGAGGCGATTAACAGTACCATCTGTAGCATAGGCGCATGTGAGTGTCTACTATCACGTGTGGGTATCTGCCAGTTTTGGCACCTTTTCCGTCAAATGAGGGTAGCGAGCCACGTATGCGCGCATGGATTGACAGGAAATATGCCTGAATACGTTCTCGCGAAGTTCACCGGCGATAACCAACTGGTGCAGGCGTTGCCGAGTGATCTGCAAGACGTGCCGGGCGTAGGGCCTCGTATGGTAGACGTTGCAGCTTTCAGGGCAGGGGAAGGTGATCTCTCTGCTACTTCGGCTCAAGCGGATGCCTCACTAAGGAGCCTTAACTGACACGGAAATCCTAATTTGCGGGGCTCGTAATCTGCCGCCTTCCACGCAGACCACGTCACGCGTTTATCGTATGCGCCAATCACCCAACGTTGGAACCCCACCAATTCAGGGGTGCGGGAGAACGGCATCGGGTAAGGACGACAACCGAACTCCCTGAGTTTGGCCCGCCGAAATTCACGGTCCGCTGCCGTCTCGCCGGGCCAGTATCCGATCAGCATATAGACCATGATGTGATCAGGCTTAACGCCGTGTCTTACAAGCGACTCTAGGCCGCTAAATAGTCGGTGCTCGTCTTTTTGATTATCCCAAGCGGTATAAATCCGGCGAGTGATAAATTGATCATCGTAATATCGCACACTGGCGAGGGCTGCGGCGGTTTCGTCGTTCAACATCCGCACGTTAATGCCCTGATTGAAGCAGACCTTAAAGCCGCCGTCACGTATTTCCACAATACGGGCCTCCCAATT
>Ga0105248_10010059_pt1 | contig 10419 bp, 8 predicted proteins | sample KBSS34metaG_FD_81524 | JGI IMG/M metagenome (GOLD analysis project Ga0105248, IMG submission 81524) | Switchgrass rhizosphere microbial communities from Kellogg Biological Station, Michigan, USA - KBS S3-4 metaG | ecosystem: Host-associated > Plants > Roots > Rhizosphere > Soil | place... | reverse complement strand
CTTAATCGTCGCGCGGCTCAAGCGGGCGCCGTCGATGATGCTGGCGTGATTGAGCTCGTCGGAGATCACCACGTCTTCCTTGGATAAGACGGCGGCGACCGTGCCGGCGTTCGCAGCGAAGCCGCTCTGGAAGACGACGACCGCCTCGGTCTTCTTGAAGGCCGCCAGCCGGCGTTCGAGCTCCATGTGGATGTCCATGGTGCCGGCGATCGTGCGGACGGAGCCCGATCCGACGCCGAGCGTACGCACCGCCTCCAGCGCTCTTTCGCGCAGACGGGGATGCGTCGTCAGGCCGAGGTAGTTGTTCGACGAGAGATTGACGACCTGACGGTGATCGAACGAGCTTTTGTGGCTCTGTTCGCCGTCGAGAATGCGGAGCTGGCGGAATAGCCCCTGCTGCTTCAGCGCCTCGAGCTCACGGGAAAGATAGTCGAGCGGATCGCGGCGCATGCCGCTCAGTTTAGTTCGTCAGAAACGGCGCCGTCCACGGCAGGATCGCCATCGTGACTTCGAAACCGTAGGGCTTAGGGCTTAGGGTTAGAGGCCGAGGGCTGAGGGCGAAGACGTGGTCCGTGCCGAACGAAGCGACTTCGCGGGCGCCGCGAGCGCGGAGCCAGGCGCTGATCCTCATGCCGCCATCGTCGACGTACGACGCTTCGTGGACGATGGCGTGCGTGGCTGTCGAATCGGCGACCGCCTGCCACGCGCGGTCAGGTCGCGTCGCGAGATCCTTCAGGGATTCCGTCAGCACCTCGTACTCCAGCGGGGCGCCGCCGCTGTAGCCGTTGACGAGACGCCTCCAGTGCAGCGTCGAGTAGAACATGTAGCGGATGTCGAAGGCCGGCTCGCCGAGCGGGAACTCGATGAGGACCGCTGACTCCGGCAGTTGCGCAGCGAAGGCATACACCGCCGGAGCCGCCGCTCCGATCGTCACCGTGGCTGGCAGCGGCGCGAGCCCGCGCTGTTTGTAGTCGGCCGAACTCTGGTTGATGGGAATAGGGACCGCGAGCGCTTCGATCAGGATCAGCGACGCCGCAAGCGCGCACGTTCGCATCTGATGCCGGCGATCGAGCGCGGCGACGCCGAGTGCGGCGAGCGCCGCGAGGCCCAGCGTCACGATCGTGGCGAAGCGGGCTGGTACGCGGACGCCATCGAAGCCGGGCACCCTGTCGTAGAACACGGCATACAGATTCGTCGTCGTCACCGGGCGTCCCATCGCGTGAATATCGGGACCGAACGACATGACGAGCGCGAACAGGGTGATCGCGGAGAAGATACCAGCAGGCGAGAGCAGCCAGCGCCACGCCGCCGCTCGCGAATCGCGCGACGCTGCGAGCAGGATTGCGGCGCAAATCGCGCCCACGCCGAGCGCGCGCGACAGGCTGGTGATCTTCACACCCGGCAACCGGATCGAAAAGCCGAGCAACAGCGTGATGATGAGCGCCGCAACGAGCATAAGAAAAAACCGGAGAGATCGCAGAAACCGCAGAGAAACGTTTCGCTTGGCGCTCTCCGCGTTCTCCGCGGTTTTCTCTGAGTGCCAGAGTCCGATCGCTGCCAGCACGACGATGGTCAGTCCCGGAAAGAGGAGGCCCTCGGACCTTGGCCAGGCCTGCGCGACCGATCCCCAGACGCGCAGATTCGGATCCGCGGTGAAATACGCGTAGACATCGGCGGAGAAGCGCCGCGTTTCGGCCAGCGAGCGCGGATTGAAGCCGAGGCGCCGCAGTTCGAGGTACGGCAGCAGGAACGGCGCGGTCGCGCCGAGGACAATCGCCGCGGCGAGGCCGAGGCGCACCAGCGTCCGCGCATTCGTCCACAGCTCGCGTCTCGTGAGCTCCCAGCCGATGTAGAGAACGACAATCGGGCTGAAGAACAGCAGGTAGTAGCCGCACGACAGGTTTTGCGTCAGCCACGCCAGGGCCGCCCCGGCCAGCGGCAGCATCCGTCCGGTCGCGAAGTGCCGGTGCAGCCCGAACAGGACGAACGGCATCCAGGCCGACGACAGCACCTGCAGATGCGGGATGTTGGAGATGCGATACGGCGCGAACGCGAACGCAAGGCCCGCGACGAAAGCGGCGGCGGTACTGCCGGTCAGTTCGCGCCCGAGGAGAAACATCCCGAGCCCGGACAGCGCGAACGTCGAGAGGAAGAGCAGGTTGTAGCAGAGGATTGGATTCCGCGTCACCGCGTAGATCGGCAATGCCTGCAGCGCCTGCGGCAAGAAGTGCTCGGAGTACGCCAGCGACAGCGGATGCGGCGCGAAGATGTTGGCGCTCCACCATCCGCGTCCCAGATGCGTCGCGTCCCAGGAGATCACCCACGACGTGAAGAGCGGATCGCCGAAGTCGCCGGGGATGTCGCGCGCGAGACCCGCCGCCAGCGGCCAGGTCATCGCGATCGCGAGAACGGAGTAAACCAGGAACGCAAAGGCCGCAGAGCTCGCAAAGCCTGGTTTGGCTTCGCGGTCTTTGCGCGCTTCGCGTTCCATATTCACCGTTGCCGATTATAGTGATCGGATGAGCCTGCGAATGTTCGGCCTCTCGACCGCGCTCGTCGCGACGTGTCTGTCGGTTGCGCCCGCCGCCTTTCGAGCGCCTGAGAGCGGCGCGCAGGCGCCTGCGCGCTCGATCGCCGGCATCCTCGACACGCTCGATCGCGTGCGGGCCTTTCACGAGACGGCCATCTCTCCTGACGGCCGCCGCGTCGCCTGGGTCGAGGACGTCTCGATCGCCGAAGGGACCACGGCGATCTACATGCGCACTCTCGGGGCTTCCACGGACGCCGCGAAGCCGGCGTTCCACATCACGGCGTCGAACGATGGCCGCGGCCACGACGAGCGAGGGATTGCGTGGGCTCCCGATGGCCACACCATCGCCTTTCTCTCCGATAGCGGCAGCCCTTCGCAGTCCCAGGTCTACGTCATGGACGTCGATGGCAACGGGCCGGCGCGGCGCGTGACCAGCGTGAAAGGACAGATTGCACAACCGCGCTGGTCGCCCGACGGTACGCAGCTCGCCGTCCTGTTCGTCGCCGGATCGACGCAGGGCACGGGCGCGCTCGTCGCCTACAAACCTGACGCCGGGGTGGTCGGCGACGTGGTCGAGGAGCAGCGGATTGCGATCGTCGATATGGCGACGAAGGCCGTGCGCGAGGTGAGTCCGGCGAACATGTACGTCTACGATTACGACTGGTCGCCCGACGGCAAGGCGTTCGCCGCGGAAGCGGTCGAAGGCTCGGGCACCAACAACTACTGAATCGCGCAGCTCTACGTCGTCCGCGCCGACACCGGCAAGACGACGTCGATCTGGAAGCCGCCGCTGCAGATCGCGGGGCCGCGCTGGTCGCCTGACGGCACATCGATCGCGGTGATCCACGGGATCATGAGCGACGAAGGATCAACCGGCGGTGACATCTACGTCGTCCCCCTTCGACAAGCTCAGGGCAAGCCGCTTGAGGCCGGCCAGGCGAAGAACATCACGCCGAACCTCGAAGGCTCGGCGCGCGCGCTCGCATGGCGCGCCGACGGCCGGATCATCTTCAACGAGTACGTCGACGGCACATCGGCGCTCGTCACCGTCGGCGCCAGCGGCGGCGCCCGATCGACCGTATGGTCCGCGCCGCAGCAGGTCACGTACGCGTCGGTGGCCTCGCACGCCGACGTCGCGGCGGCGGTCGTGCAGTCGTTTCAGCAGGCGCCGGAGGTCTACGCCGGCGCGTGGGGCGGCTGGACCGCGCAGACGAACATCAACGCGGCGATTGCGCCGCCCTGGGGCGAGGCCAGGAGCCTTCACTGGACCAGCGACAAGTACCGGGTGCAAGGCTTTCTGCTCTACCCCGCCCATTTCGATCCCGCGAAGAAATATCCGCTGGTCGTATCGGTGCACGGCGGCCCTTCCTCGGCGAGTGTTCCATCATGGCCGCTGCGCTGGAACGCCGTCCTGCCGGCGAGCGGCTACTTCGTGCTGCTGCCGAACCCGCGCGGCAGCTACGGCGGCGGGGAAGCGTTCACCCAGGCCAACGTCAACGACTTCGGCTACGGCGACATGCGCGACATCGAAGCGGGCGTCGACGCGGCGGTGAAGGCGGCGCCCATCGATCCCGACCGCATCGGCATCATCGGCTGGAGCTACGGCGGCTACATGACCATGTGGGCGGTGACGCAGACGACGAGGTTCAAGGCGGCGGTGGCCGGCGCCGGGATCGCGAACTGGCAGAGCTACTACGGCCAGAACAAGATCGACACGTGGATGCTGCCGTTTTTCGGCGCCTCGGTCTATGACAAGCCGGAGGCGTACTCGCGTTCGTCGCCGATCACCTTCATCAAGAAGGTAAAAACGCCGACGCTGGTGCTGCACGGCGATCGCGATTCCGAAGTGCCGACGCCGCAGGGCTACGAGTTCTGGCACGCGCTGAAAGCGCTCAACGTGCCGACCGAGCTGGTAATCTATCCGGACGAAGGCCACGCGATTTCCAAGCCAGAACACCAGCGCGACATCGAAGAGCGTCTCCTCGCATGGTTCGATCGATACCTCATCCGCTAAAGGCGGCGACCTCATCCGCAACAGACGCTCGACGAATTTTGTCTGCAAGACCCTTGATTCCTGATTTCAGATCCGTGACGCTGTCATCCTCGAACGCGGTGGGGCAAACATCCCCAGCCGGCCAGGAGGAATGATGAAGCGTCTGTCGATCGCATTCGCGTTGGCCACGCTGGTGTGCAGTGTGGGCGTCGCTACCAGTGGAGATCAGGGTCAGGGTCAGGAGCACGGGCAAGGCAATCAGGGACTCGGGGGGCCACCACCGGTGGCCGAGCCGCCGATGTCTGGCATTCAGTGGGCGCGTGGCGAGGCGCGGCCAGGCGGTGGCGGCGGATCGCCGCTGCTCGTCTATCACAACGGCCCGGTCATGTCGGCGGGCGCGTACGTCGAGCCGATCTTCTGGGGTCCGCGATGGAACGACGGCACGTTCGCCGGTGACAAGGTCACGGGGCTCGAGTTGTTCTACGGCGGCATGGGCTCGTCGTCCTACGAGGCCACTAACACCGAGTACACGCAAACCGGCGGCGCGCACGTCGGCACGGGCGTGACGCTGGGCAACACGCACGTGGATTCCTCAGATGCCGTCAAGAGCGGAAGCCGCACGTCGCCGATCCTCGCCGAAGCGTGCAGTCAGGCGACGACTCTGAAGACGAATGGCTATTACCCCGTCTACATCGACCAGCCGCGCGGCCACGCCGGCTACTGCGCGTGGCACAGCGCCGGCACCTGTCCGAACGGCGTGACGATTCAGTTCGCATTCTTCTTCAACCTCGACGGCGATCCGGGCTGCGATCCGGAGGACACGTCGGGCTCGCACTCTCAAGGACTGGCGGCGCTGGCCAACGTGAGCGGGCACGAGCTCTCCGAAGCGCTGACCGATCCGCATCTGAACGCGTGGTACGACGCGAGCGGCGCGGAGAACTCCGACAAGTGCGCGTGGGCGTTCGGCACCCCGCTCCTGACGTTCTCGAACAAGTCGAAGTGGAAGATCCAGGGCAACTGGTCGAATGCCGCGTTCAACGCCAACACCGGCTATCCGAACCGGGACGGCCAGAACGGCTGCCTCGACGGAGGGAACTTCAAATAGCAGTGCAGTGACTGGTGGCTGGTGGCTGGAAGCGTCTCGCCACCAGCCCTCGGCCCTCATCTGACCACTCGTTCTGACCGCTCGCCAAACGCTCTCCCCGTGCACACTCACCATGCGCTGAATTACGTCGTCATGGGCGTAAGTGGCTCCGGGAAGAGCCTGATCGGCGCTTTGCTCGCTGGAGCGCTCGGACTCGAGTTCGTCGAAGGGGACGCGTACCATTCGCCGGAGAACGTGGCGCGCATGTCGGCAGGGATTCCGCTCACGGACGAGGATCGGCAGGTCTGGCTCGCCGCGATTGCGGCGCGCCTCGGCACGGCGCGGCGCGAGCGTCTTGGCCTCGTGGTCTCCTGCTCCGCGCTGAAGCGCAGTTACCGGGATGTGCTGCGTGCCGGAAGCGCCGACGTCCAGTTCGTCTACCTCGAAGGGGATCGCTTCCTGATCGAGCAGCGACTCGCCGCGCGCCACGGACATTTCATGCCCTCGTCGCTGCTCGACAGCCAGCTCGCCGCTCTCGAACCGCCATCTCCCGACGAGCACGCCTGGGTGTGCGACGTCAGTCAGCCGCCCGATGTGATCGTCGCCAGACTCGTCGAACGTAGCCGGTCGCGCTAAGCCGGTGCAGGTTCACTTGATGCGCTGCGAAAAACGCAGGGCTGAAGCCCTGCGCCACACAAGTCGAAAATGCTCTAAGCCGGGTGACAGTCTCACTTGATGCGCTGAATGCGGGCTTCGCGGTCGGCGGCGATTTCCTCGATGATGACCGAGAGAAGCGCGGCGGTGGGAATGGCGAGGATCGCACCGGCGAGGCCCATCAGCGATCCGCCGATCAGCAGCGCGACGAGCACGGCCACGGGACTGACGCCGACGCTCCGCTCCATGATTTTCGGCACGAGCACGTTCGCCTCGAGCTGGTGCAGCACGAGGAAGTACGCGCCGACGATCAATGCGAGTTTTGGCGACACCGTCAGCGCGACGGCGACGGCGGTGACGCCGCCGATCACCGGCCCCACGATCGGAATCGTTTCGCCGATCGCGGCGATGAGGGCGATCACGTAGAAGTACGGTACGCCCATCAGTCCGAGGCCGATCGCGGCGAACGTGCCCATCACGCCTGCGAGGATGAAGTGGGCGCGCAGCCACGCGCTCACTTTCGTGACGCCCTGGCGCGCGGCGGTCGCCAGGTCGGCGCGCCGCCCGCGCGGCACGAAGCGCACGAGATACTCGAACATCGCGCCCGCTTCGATCAGCAGATAGAACGTCAGAATCAGGATCGTGATCAGGCCGAAGATGCCGCCGATCAGGCTCGAGATCGCGACGAGCACCGTGCCAACCGCGTTGCCGCCGGTCCCGCTCGGCGCGTTCTGCACCGCCTCTTCGAGCGTGACGCGGTGCACCATCAGCTTGTGGCTGATGAGGAATGTCTGCAACCGGTTGAACTCCGCCGGCAGCCGCGCCCACAGCGCCGCGCCCTGCGAGACGAGCGGCGGAATCACGAGCAGGCCCAGAAACACGACCACCGCGACGAGGATGCCGTAGATGGACAGGATCGCGAGCCAGCGCGGCACGCGGCGTTTTGTGCCCTGCCGATTCGGCTGTTCGATGAGCCTGACGAGGGGCGACAGCCCCATCGCAATGAGCGCGCTGACGTAAACCAGCAGCAGCGCATCGCGCGCCTCCCAGAGGACGGCGAGCAGGATCACGACACCCGTCACCGTCCCGACGGTCTGAAGCATCCGGCTGGTGAAGTCGCGATCCGTTACCACGGGCGCGGAATTTATTGCAGGTATTGTGCCGTGAACGCCGCCATCAGATTGTAGATTTCCGTCAGCTCGTCGAGCGGCGCGAGGAACACGATCCGGAGGAACCCTTCTTCGGCCGGGAGGCCGAACCCGGAGCCGTACACGCACAGCACGCCTGTCGCGTGCAGCAGCGCCTTCACATAGTCTTCGTCCGTCCGTCCGGGGGGAAGCGCAATCCGCGGCATGGCGTAGAACGCTGCCGTCGGCGCGACGCAGGTGACGCCCGGCATCGCGCTCAGGCGCGACATCGTCAGATCGGCGCGCGCTTTCAGCGCCTTCCGGAATTCCGGCTGATGCGATCGGTCGCCGTTCAGCGCCCCCGCGATCGCGTACTGCATCGGCACGGTGCTGCACAGGCGGCCGTCGGCCAGCTTCTTCACCGCCGACACGACGCCATTCAGGCGGGGAGAGCGGCCGCACGCCATCCAGCCGGTGCGCCAGCCAGGCGCGAGGAACGCCTTTGACAGACTGGAGAACGAGATGATTGGCGCGTCAGGATCGAGTGTGCCGTAGGGGTCGATCGGGCCGTCGAAGCCGAGATCGCCGTAAACCTCGTCGGTGAGGATGAGCAGCCCGTGCTGATCGGCGAAGTTCAGCAGCGCGCGGCGGGTCTCGGTCGAGTAGACCGCGCCGGTCGGGTTGTTCGGGTCGATGATCACGATCGCGCGGGTCGCCGGCGTCACCAGGCGCTTCAGGTGATCGAGATCCGGCATCCACCCGTGTGACGCGTCGAGCCGGTAGTACTTCGCCTTCGCGTCGAGCTTCGCCAGTACCGCCGTGTACAAGGGGTAGGTCGGCATCGGCACGAGCACTTCGCCACCCGCGTCGACGACCGCGCCGAGCGTCAGCTCGATCCCTTCCGAGGTTCCGGCGGTGATGAACACCCGATCGGCGGTCACCGGGAATCCGTTGCGCGTGTATTCGCCGGCGACTGCGTCGCGCGCGGCCGGAATGCCGGCCGACGGCCCGTAATGGTTGTGGCCGTCGCGCATCGCCCGCTCGACCGCGGCGATGAGGTGCGGCGGCGTCTGGAAGCCGAACGCAACCGGATCGCCGATGTTCAGGTATCGCACGCGTGTGCCTGCCGCTTCCACTTTCTGGGCTTCGGCGACGATGTTGCGGATGGCGTAGGTAAAGCGGTCGACGCGAGCGGCCGTCGCGATGGGAGCCTGAGCTTTGACGATCGTCACCGCGCGATCTTACGGCAAATGCCGGTACGCCGCGTAAGGGAGTAACTTTTACGCTATTTCAGTCTCATTCTCGGGCTGTTTACAGGACCGTCCCAAAGATAACCCGCACGAAACAAAAGCTTTGGAGAAGTGGCAAGGGTCTCGCACTGGAGAGGTGCGATGGCACGGGGCAAGCTCATCATCGGCGCGACGATCGTCACCTTCGTTCTGGCCAATCAGGGGGCCGGAGCGCAGGGTCAGGTACCGCCCGTCGCGTCGTTCAAGTCGAGCGTCGACATGGTGCGGATCGCCGCGGTGGTCCGTGATGCGAAGGGGCGCTTCGTTCAGGACCTGACCGTGCGCGACTTCGAGGTGATGGACGAAGGCAGGACGCGGGCGATCTCCGACCTGCAGCGCGACATCGCCGGCGTCAGCATCGCCGTGCTGTTCGACGTCAGCGGCAGCATGGAAGGCCACATGCCGAACGCGCGCGAGGCAGCCACGCACGTCCTGAGCTGGCTCGACGCGTCTCGCGACGAAGCGGCGATCTACACGTTCGACACGCACCTCGACGAGCGCATGCCGTTCACGACGGGACTGCGCACGCTGCCAGGGTCGCTGACGAGCGTCGTCCCGTTCGGCGCGACGTCGCTGCACGACGCGATCGCGTTGACGGCGCGCCGGGTCGGCGAGCGCGAGGGACGCCGGCGCGCGGTGATCGTCATGACCGACGGCGCCGACAACGCCAGCCACCTGAAGCCGTCGGATGTGTCGGCAATCGCCAGCGGGATCGATGTCCCGGTCTACATCTTCGGCATCGTCCCGTCGATCGACAACCCGTCAGCGGACGCCTCGACGCATTCGGTCGAAGCCAACGCCTTCGCCGGTCCGCTCGCCGACCTCGCCGCCTGGACCGGCGGACACGTCTTCGTGGCGAGCACGCCGGGACAGCGCAGCATCGCGGCGCGGCAGATCATCGACGAGCTGCGGCATCAGTACATCATCGCATTCGAATCGAGCGGCAAGCCGGGCTGGCATCCGCTCGTGGTCCGCGCGCGCAACAAGGACCTCATCGTTCGGGCCCGGAGTGGATATATCGCGGGGCAATCACGCCCGACGGCGCACTAGGAGGATGATCATGTTCCGGAAATTCTTCGTGGCAGTTCCCATTGTCGTGCTGGCGATCGGCGGATCGACCGCCTGTGCGACCAAGAAGTTCGTCCGCACGAGCGTGGGTGAAGTGAACGAGAAGGTCGACTCGCAGGGACGGGCGATCGAGGAAACGCAGGAGCGGACGCGCAAGAACGAAGGGCGCATCAGCGAGGTCGACACCAAGGCGGCGGCGGCCGCGCAGGCGGCGCAGGCGGCCAACGACGCGGCTGTGGCGGCCAACTCGAACGCGACCAGGGTCGGCACCGAGGCCAACACCAAGTTCGACGCGATCGACCGGGCCAGCAAGCGCCTCGTCTACGAAGTGGTGCTGAGCGAGGACCAGGGCAACTTCAAGTTCGGCCAGACCAAGCTGCCGGATGAAGCCAAGACCAAGCTCGACGAGATGGTCGCGTCGATGAAGCAGGATCCGAAGAACATCTACCTCGAGATCGAGGGGCACACCGATAACGTCGGCGACAAGGTGACCAACGAGAAGATCGGTCTCGCGCGCGCTGACGCCGTGAAGCGGTATCTCTACGAGCAGTACCAGATTCCGCTGCACAAGATGAATGTCATCAGCTACGGCAAGGAGAAGCAGGTCGCGCCGAACAAGACCAAGGCCGGCCGCGCCCAGAACCGTCGCGTCGTCATCAAAGTACTCGCGTAGG
>Ga0105248_10010055_pt1 | contig 10421 bp, 10 predicted proteins | sample KBSS34metaG_FD_81524 | JGI IMG/M metagenome (GOLD analysis project Ga0105248, IMG submission 81524) | Switchgrass rhizosphere microbial communities from Kellogg Biological Station, Michigan, USA - KBS S3-4 metaG | ecosystem: Host-associated > Plants > Roots > Rhizosphere > Soil | place... | reverse complement strand
GGTGGTCGTCAATTTGCTTCATTGTTTGTCTCCCATGCCCTGGCCGGTGCGTCCAGCACTCGTCTGAATCGCGATGCGTTTAGCTGGATCGGGATGTGGGGACCGGGACCGAGCGAGGGCTACGGCCACCATTACACCCGCTCCAAGTCTCAATCGATCCCACCTCGGCACTGCGCTGCAGACGGAAGGGGCTCGGCAGGCCGATGGCTGTGCTGGTCGCGGCCGCCCGCTAGCCCACTCATTTGTCGGTCGAAAAACTTACCGGAGCGACGCCACTCCCGAACGGACGCGCAAACGCGATCATGGTCGTCACCTTACCGCGCCGGTTTTGGAGGAAGTGATCCACCGAGCCAAGCGCATACCGTTCCTGCCCGTTGATCAAGAGCTTGATTGCGAGCGCGACGAAACAGCTGGTTCCAGCTCCTGTGTAAGCTACCGCCACGAGATCGGGTTGAATGCGACCGATCGTTTCCGTGTAAAATTGGTTGATTTCCGCCCTGCCGCGATGGCCGCCGTCGCGCCGCGGCTCCAGCACGATGGCGTCGTCGGCAAACAGGGTGGCAACCTCACCGTACCTGTGATTGTTGATTAGATGGACATACTGCTCCGCTGCCCGGCAGCTTGGCTTGGCGGTCGCCGACGTTGGCTTGGCGACATAGGTTTCAGCCTGACTACGCAAACTCTCCTCGATCACGCCACCCGGGATGGATGTCGCCTGAGCGGGGATGGCGAGACCGCCAATCGTGCCTGCCAGCAGCGTCAGGCTGGCGCCCAATTTGCTCGCTCCGCGCCCAGCAGGAATTTCTCGCATTGCTTTTCTCTCCTCGGCAAACGAGCGTTAAGTGAAAATCGGGTCGGCACCGGCCGCCGTGCGCGAAACCTCCATCAGGATAGTCTCGTCCGAGAGTCCGACTATTGCCGGAACGGCACTGTTCGGCTCGATAACAAGGACATCGTCCTTCTCGAGCACCTTCATCCCCAGCGACACGCGACCTTCGCGCACCACGATGGCATGCCAGTCGCGATAGATATGCTCGGCCCGTCGTTCACTCTTGTCGATGCGCTTGCACGCGAGAATCCCACGCTGCGGATCGTCCTTGTCGCCCAGGTCCCACCTCGCTCCGGGTGTGAACCGACCGGTAATGATACCTTCCACTCCCGCATTGGGCAGCACCTGATTGCCATGATTGCGGGAATTGAGCTGGGATCGCGGGATGAACGGGCGCGCGGTTGTCAGAAGCGTCGGATGATCGTGGTATTCCGGTGAGTACCCGCCAGGAGAGAGATGATCCTGTGCGAAGATCTCGAAGAGCTGGCAACCGCTCGGGCCATTGAGCAGCGGACCATATTCGACGCCGGGCGCGGTGATCATGACGTCGCCCGGCTCCATCCACCAATCGCCGACCATGCAGGTGCCCTCGATAACGATCACCGCGATCCAGCAATCGTGCCAGTGCAGCGGCCAGTATTGGTTGGCGGGCATCCTGATTTCGGGGATGGTCAGCTGGAAATCGTCGTCCGGATTACCGAGGGTGAATGTGTCCATCCAGACCTGGCCGCCCGGAGTCTCCCAGCGGACCTCGCCATTCGGGCCAAAGCGGCCGCCCGGCTGTATCCGGTCCAGCGTGATGCCAGGCGAGAGGATCGGAAGCGGCCCCTTCTCTCGGTTCATTACTCGCTTCACTGCCCCTCTCCATCTTTGGTTTTTCGCTCGATGCGCCGTCTCAACACGTGTCTCAATAGAAATTGCGTCGGAGTACGGTTGCCTTGCGGTCTGGTCCTGCCATGGCGATGACATGGGCACCCGGGAAGGCGATGCGTTCGACTTCGGCAGTGGGCACGCGCTGGCGTGGATCCATGTCCCGAATGAAGGTGTTGTCATCGATCAACACGTCGACATCGTCTCCGCTGTCGGCATGGATGCTGACCTGGCCGCCCTTGACCTCGTTGACGATCCCGACGATCGGCAAGGGTGCCGACCGGGGCACGGCCCTCACGTCGAGTGACATGCGGATTTCGTTCGAGGGGTTCGGCAGGCCGGTATGCGCGACCTGATCGCTGAAGATCAGCACGTCGCCCACCTTGAAGTCGATGGTGCGCCACAGCGTTCCGGGGAAGGCATCGCGCGGGATCTTGTACGGCTCCTCACTGCTATGGAACCAACCCCTGCCGTGGGTCCGCGGTGCGATGGCAAATCCGCCACGGGTTCTGTTGATATCCATCAGCGGGATCCAGCAGATCGTCAGGTTCATCCCTTCGTTGAAGTAACCGTCCTGATGGCGCCCCTCGAACAGATCCTGGTCCGGCGCCGGCTCACCCGTGGGGAGCGCCGAACGATGCGCAGCAATGGGCACCCACACGGGCGGTTCGCCGAAGATGCTTGTCAGCAGCGCGACGAGTTGCGGCTGGCGCACCATCTTGTGCCAGACCTCCGTGCCCAATGCATCGCAAGGCCTGCGGGTTTTCGGCTCATTGCCCGTCCACACGGGCGCTTCAACCGCAGGGTCGATCAAGCCCTCCGCGGCCAGGGCGTCGCGATACCGTCCGCGTGCCCAGGCAATGACTTGGGGGTCCATGACATTGCGAACGAGCAGATAGCCGTCTTCCGCAAACCGTGCCCGCAGCGCGCCGTCGTCGCCGACCAGCGGCGTACTGTCCACCAGCGACCCGATTTCCATGAACCTGTTCATAAGCTGCACCTCGGCCATCCACCTCGGATACCGTCACTCCGGCGACACCGCCGGGTTTTCAGCATCACACGCCCGGATTCGGGCTGATGACGAAAAGTGTGGACCGGGCAACGAAGGCGGTCCAATGCATTTGACCGACAGCTGTTATGCAAGAGTGGCATATGGATTTCGGCAAGCTCAAGCGAGCGGTCGTCCTGGCGCAATACCTTAATTTCACCAGGGCCGCCGATGCCTTGAACATCACGCAATCGGCCCTGTCTCGCAGCATCCAGTCGCTCGAAGCGGAGTGCCGGCTTCGGTTGTTCGATCGCAACCGCAGTTCGGTGGCCGTTACTGCGGTAGGCCGCGAGTTTCTGCGACACGCGCAGTCGATGCTGCGCAGCGAAGCAGACCTTCGGGCCATGATCGACAGCAGCGCGCGCGGCGCTGGCGGGACCATCACGCTGGGACTGTCGCCACTGCTTTCCGGTACGATCCTCGCCGTGCTTTTCGCACCTTTCCTAGACCATCCGGACTTTCACGCCCGAGCGGTTGTGGATGGGCCACACAAGCTGCTTGCGATGGTCGGCGACGAGACATTGGAACTGTGTGTTTGCCGCCGAACCACACGAGGCAGCCTGGCTCGCTTCGCCGAAACGCCTGTCGCCCGGGTGAGAATGGCCATGGTCGTGCGGCCCGAACATCCTCTCTTGCAGCTTGAACAGGTCTTGCCAGCCGATGTCATGGCATTCCCGCGCGTGCAATCGCGACCTGCCGAGGACCAGCATGGGGATCCCAGCGGGTTCTGGGCCGGACGGGAGCCGAACGTCACGATCGACGATTACCGGGCACTGCGCCAGATCGCCGAAACCACCGACGCAGTCTGGGTGACAACGCGCCTGGCTGCGCGCGAAGCTTTGAGCAGTGGCAAACTGGTGTGCGTGCCCGACGCCGATCTGCCGGGCTTCTCGACGCTCGACCTTGCTGCCTATTATCTTGCCCGCCGGAGCTTGTCGCCCCTGGCCAAGCGGATCCTCGATCGGCTCGTGGTATTGGGCCGTGAGGTCAGCGACGGCTGATCTCCGCAGCCGCAGGTTCCGATCCCTCTGCCCAGGCCTGGCGGCGATCCACCATTGCGCGAGCCTGCCGACGGCCCAACGCAAACAGGATGAAGGCGATCGACCCCATCGCCGCAACCATGATTGCCATCGATTCACCAACCCTGTGCGTGTCGTGAAACACGTGGTCCGTGAGGAGGGCAACGAACAGCGGCCCCAGCGTCAAGCCGCACATTTGTTGCGCAGCAACCTTGATGGCTGCCATCTGCCCTCGCAGGCCCGGGGGCGTAACCAGTTGCACATGGGCAGCCACCGCGTTGGCCATGGTGCAGAGGGTAACGATCACGAGCGTGCAGCCGACCGTCAGCAGAACCTTGTCCGACAAGGCGAAGCCCCCGATGGCGAGGACCACCACCAGCGGCAGGCCGTAGACGATCGGGAGCAGATGCGCGTCCTTGTATCCGCGGCGAAACAGGGAATCCGAGATGAAGCCGGCGCCGAGGAATCCGGTCATCCCGGTGAGCGAAATCACCGACATGGCAATTCCCACCCATGCCACATCCTGGCCGAACCGGCGCATCAGCAGCGCCGGCGCCCATGCACCTACGCCGACCGCAGTTATGGTGACGGCCACCATGCCGCCGATCATCAGCAGCAGGTATCCCGAATTGCCACGCATGAATTGCCAGATATTCTCTTTCTCCGCCGCAGGGCTTTCGCTCACGACCGGGTTCAAATGTCCGCGCGAAGGCAGGGTGAAGGCGAGCAGACCCACAATCAGCCCCGGCGATCCAATCAGCACGAAGACGGCCTGCCAAGGTTCGAGGTGCCCCATCACCGGAACGACGATTCCCCCCGTTTTCGTAAGCGCGTGGACGACGTAGCCGCCCACTGCATGAGCGATGGCCGTGCCCAGCGAAGCGCCGGTCGAAAAGATCGCAAGGCCGACGGCCACCCGTCCGCGCGGCAGGATGCGCAAGATCATGGAATATCCTGCCGGAATCAGAGCAGCTTCGCCCGCACCTACCCCGAACCGGGCGATCGCCAGGGTGACGAAGTTTGAGGCCAGTCCGCAAAAAACCGTCGAAAGCGACCAGATGCAAATGCCGCCAAACAGCACCCAGCGCGGCGAGTACCGGTCAACCAACCACCCCATCGGCAGTCCGAACAGGCCGTAGAATACCCCGAAGGCAAGGCCCTGGATCAAGCTGAACTGGACATCGGTGATGCCGAGACTGCCCTTGATGGGGTCCACCATCAGCGCCAGCAAGTACCGGTCCATATAGGCAAAGACATACATGACCAGCAGGACGCCGATGATGTATGGCGGCCTAGTTAGGTAACCCTTGCTCGCGCTCGCTCCGGGCTCAGCCCTCATGCATCTCTCCTAGTCCGGCCGCGCGGTCCTGAAGGAACGGTATGCCCACACCTGGCACTGAGTCATCGGCGCCACCGACGAACCTATTTCGAATGCCGACAATTTCGCGCATTGCCTCGACCTGAACGCGCAGGGTGACACCCCTCCGGCGATGAGTGTGGCACCGTGGCGCGATGGAGGTCAAGCGTGGGTTGGCCCAGGCGAACCTTCGCTGCAGGCGCACGCCGGCGAACGCCCCGCAACGCCCCGGCGTGGGCTGTGCCGTTGATCCTGCCTCCATCGACGCTCGCGCGCTAGCGAACACGACCCAACATGCGAGGAGGTTGCCGCCCCGCGCGGGCGATGATACGGCGAACCGGTTCAGGCGCCTTCGGTTGGTCGGCGCCGACGATGCCCGGGCTCTGAGCGTCCGATACCGGAGGCGGCGGTGTATACGATTAGCATACCTGTCGGCAGTCACGACTGCGCTGTTCGGGTTTACGATGGGTCTACAATGTCGGCGCCGGTCGTCGTCGTATTCATGGACGCGTTCGGGCCGAGGCCCGCCCTCCTGGCGATAGCCGAGCGGCTATCTGCCGAGGGGTATCGGGTGCTTGTGCCAGACCTCTTCTATTGCGAGCAGCCGTTTCTCCCGTTTGACGCCCCCGCGGTCTTCGCAGGCGGCGGCGAGCGGGACCGCCTGATGGGGATGTTTGCCGGCATTACCCAGTCGCGCGTTGATCGTGATGTCACTGCCATCCTGGATTGGGTGGCGGCAAACTATGGCAACGAGACGAAGCTGGGCTGCGTCGGCTATTGCATGGGTGGGCGCTATGCGCTGACTGCAGCGGTTACAAGTCCTCGCGTTGTTGCGGCTGCTTCGTTTCATGGAGCCAACTTGGCGGTCGATGCGCCGGAAAGCCCGCATCACCGGTTCGCGGGCATTGCAGCACGAATGTACGTTGGGATCGCGGGTATCGACGAGGGGTTTAGGGGCGATGAGGAGGGGCGGCTTGCCGCCGCCATGCGAACGGCCGGTGTCGATCACATGATCGAGACGTACCGCGGGGCTCACCATGGCTTTGCCCTGCAAGACCTTCCCGTTCATCATCCGCGTGCAGCGGAGCGCCATTGGCAGCGTCTTGCGGAGACCTTGGCGGAAGCCTTCGCCGCCTGATGACAATCGCATAAGTTTCACTGCTCGGAATGTGGGTGAGGACATGCCAAGTCTGCTGGAGCGATTTGACCAGATCTCCTATGTGACCAACGACATCGACCACGCCGTGGCGATGTTCGAGGAGCAATATGGGGTCGTCGGCTGGACCGTGAACCTGACCGAATTCGACGCGGTCGTGCGGCAGGAAAGCGGCAGGATCCGCATCAATCTCGGTACTGCCCTCATCGACGACATCCGCATCGAGATCATTTCACCAGTGGCGGACCTCGGCGGGCTCTATACCGATTGCCTCAAGGGCGGGGCGACCTTCCAACTGCATTTCCACCACACCGGCGCGATCGTTCGCGGCCCGGACGATGCGTGGCGCGAGCGAGCCGCCGAATTGGAGCGCAGGGGCGTCGTCCACATGACCGGGCATATCGGCGAAAGTATCAGGTTCATCTATGCCGACGAACGCCCGTTCCTCGGCCACATGGTTGAGCATTTCTGGGTGGCTGGCGACTAGTCAAGCGGTCGGGCCGGCAATGTTGATGACATTATGAACGTGCCGCTCCCGTGTGCCAGGTCGAGCAGGCCATGTCCCGCGGCCTGATGCCCTCATCGCATTAGAAGTCGTCCAATTATGCATTGGACGCACCATGCAACATGACACATGTTGGTGCGCAGATCAGAATGGCAGTTCCGTGGGGCGCGTGGCCGGTTCTGGCCGGTTCGGCCACCCGCGTCGCCAAGAGAATGGCCGGGAGAGATTGGCCGTGCCCCAGATATTCGACGGAATCCGCGTAATTGACCTCAGCCAGGGGATGGCCGGGCCCTTGGCGGCGATGATCCTGGCGGATTATGGGGCGGACGTCATTCGTCTCGAGCCGCCCGGGGGGGATCCAATGTGGGAACACCCGGCATACATGGTGTGGCAGCGCGGGAAGCGAAGCGTAAATGTCGACTGGGACAGCGCCGCAGGTGGAGACGCAGCCCGCCGGCTGATCGAAGGCGCCGATGTCTTGATCGAGACGCTTGCGCCGGGCCGCGCGGCTCAACTTGGCATCGCCTATGACGATCTTAAGGCCGCCAATCCCGCGTTGATCTACTACTCGCTTTCGGCCTTCGGCCAGGAAGGCCCCTATCGCGACTACAAACCCTGTGACGGGGTGATCAACGCGAAATCGGGGCGGATGAGGGACCAGGCGGGCTGGCAGAAGAACCGGCCCACCTTCCGTGCGATCAACGATATCTCTTTCCACTCGGCGATGTTCGGGCTCCAGGCGATCATCGCCGCCCTGCGCGTCAGGTCCGAGACCGGCCGCGGCCAGCGCCTCGAAGGCACGATGCTCTCAGGCGTATCGGCTCCCAACAACATCTGGCGCCTGTTCGAAGGCCAAGAGATCCCGCCCGACCTCTATCCGGGGGAACTGAGCAAAGCGGCGGTAACACGCGGCGAACTGACTGCCGATCGCCACGAATCCGATCCCTACACGGCCAATCCCAGCCAGATGTGCATGGAAGCACGAGACGGCCGGTGGGTCATGCATTCACACATTCAGCGTGACCTGTTCAAGTCATGGATCAACGCTATCGGCTTCGGGTGGATCTGGGACGACGCGCGTTATCGCGACGCGCCGGACTTCGCCCGTGACGAGGACCGGATTGCGCTCAACCTGCAGATCTTCGAGCACTTCAGGACCAGGACCGCGGACGAATGGCGGGAAATCTACCGGCAGCACCCGGACTGCGCCGGCGAAACCATGCAGACCACGCAGGAAGCGATCCGCCATGAACAGTTTCTGGCGAACGGCTTCCTTGTTGAAACGGACGACCCGCGCGTGGGCCCGATCAAGCAGGCCGGCGCCATCGCGATAATGAGCGTTACCCCGGCCGTGATCGCCCGGCCTGCGCCTCTGCCGGGACAGCATACCGAGGAAGTTCTGGGGGAAGCTCCGCGTGCCGCGCCCGCGATCGTGCCGCTCGGCGGCAAGCCGTCGGCTCCGCTCGAAGGCATTGTGGTGCTGGAATGCGCCAGCTGGTTGGCCGGGCCGTTTTCTGGAGCCTTGCTTGCCGACCTTGGCGCCACGGTGATCAAGGTAGAGCCGCTGACCGGCGATGCGTTCAGGCGCATGACCAACAACGAAAACATGGTCCGGTCCTTCCAGGGAAAGGAGAACCTGGCGCTCAACCTCAAGAGCAAGGAAGGTCTCGCGATCTTCCATGATCTGGTCCGTAAGGCGGACGTGGTGATGCACAACTTCCGGCTCGGGGTGCCGTAGCGGCTGTGCATCGACTACCCGACGCTCAGCGCCATCAAGCCGGACCTGCTCTATGTTTGCGCCGCTTCCTACGGCACCGCGGGGCCCGACCGGTTTCGCGCGGCCTTCAACCCCACCATGGGGGCGTTCTCCGGGAATTCGGTATTCCAGTCAGGCGAAGGCAACGTCCCCAAGGGTGACCAGTCGCCCGATCCGATCGCCGGTAGCGGCGTTGCCACCGGGATCATGCTCGGTCTCGCCGCGCGTGTCCTGACCGGCGTGGGTCAGTACGTCGAGACATCGATGATGATGTCCAACATCCTGTGCAATTCGGATGACTCGTTCGACTATCAGGGCAAGCCTCCCCGCCGCGTCCCGGACAAGGCGCAGCTCGGGCTCGAGGCTACCTACCGTCTGTATGAGACCGCGTCAGGGTGGATCTTCGTGGCCGCCCAGTTCGATGCAGAGTTCGCAAGGCTGTGCCACGTCCTTGACCGCGAGGATCTTCTTGGCGATCCCCACTATGCCACTTGGCGGGGCCGGATCGACCACCGCCACGAACTGGAAACGGCACTCGAGCCGGTTTTCCGCACCCGCACTGCCGACGAATGGGAACCTCTGCTGCGGGCGGCCGACGTGGGATGCGCCCGAGCCGACGCGACCTCGCACCTCCGCTTCCTGCACAGCAATCCGCATACTACGGCCACAGGCTTCATGGTTCCGGCACAGAGTCCGGAATTCCTAGATCGTTCACTGGCAGGGCGTTACTGGCGCCATTCGCCAACGGTCAAATTCTCCGACACCCCCTGTCTGACCGGACTGCCTTATCGCGGGCTGGGGAGCCATACCCGCGAGGTGCTCATGCGCCTCGGGCTTTCCGGGGATAAGGTGGATGAGCTGGTCGCCCGCAAGGTGGTGAGCGTGTCTGCGGTGGACCAGGATCAGCAGTCCGGCTGAGAGGATTACTTCGCTACAAGCCGGGTGATGTCGTGATCTTCTCGAATATGACAGCCCACACGACCTTGCCCAATCCATCCGACAGCATTCGCCTTTCGCGGACATTCGAGCCGTTCCGGCGGAGGGGCCACGCCCGGTCGTCGGCGAAGTTGTCGGTGTCGATGGCCGAGTGGTTTCGATCAAGGCGGAAGACGGCGCTGTTGAGCGGGTTACCGTCACCCCCGATACCTTCATTCGTGGCACGGATCCTCGCATCCGCTTCACACCCGAGCAGGTGGATAAGGTGGCTTATCCCGGTGCTCATGTCATCGTCTTGGTCAACGAGAACAAGTCCGCGACCGTCCTGCGCGAGAATTTCTACTAATCAACTCCGCGTCCTGGTTGGTGTCCAGCCCGAAGGCGCAGAAGATCATAGTGCGGGTGCTGCGCGAACTGACGATGCACCGGACGGAATCGAGGCGACGAGAATAGACGCAGGCGCCGCGTGGCAGCACGATATGACCGCTGTCCAACCGTCTACTTCTCTGCACTCGCACTCGCGGCCACCGTGATCTTCTGGCTCTGAACAATGAGTCATCGCGTAATTGCGGCTGCTTCCCTCGGACCTTGGTTGAGGCGCACACTTCTGGTTGTCGAATCCTGAAGGAAGGAAGCAGCCATGAAGCATTATGCCGGATTGGACCTGTCGATGGAAAGCACACAGGTCTGCATCGTCGATGAAAGCGGCCGGAAGCTCGTCTCGGAGAAGGTCGAAAGTTCTCCCGAGGCGATCTCCAAGTTTCTGGAGCGGTATGGCCCGGTTGAACGGGCGGTGATCGAAACCGGGCGCATGTCGCCAGCGATCTGCCTTGGTCTGCGCGAATTGGGTGTCCCGGTGGTGTGTATCGATGCCCGGCAGGCGCATCAGAGCCTGAAGGCGATGAAGGCGAACAAGACCGACCCGCACGATGCCGCCGGCCTCGC
>Ga0105248_10010054_pt1 | contig 10421 bp, 10 predicted proteins | sample KBSS34metaG_FD_81524 | JGI IMG/M metagenome (GOLD analysis project Ga0105248, IMG submission 81524) | Switchgrass rhizosphere microbial communities from Kellogg Biological Station, Michigan, USA - KBS S3-4 metaG | ecosystem: Host-associated > Plants > Roots > Rhizosphere > Soil | place... | reverse complement strand
TTGGCAGGTCTGACCCTTTGGTATGCGCGTGCCTCGTCCACTGTGGATGCCTCTGTACCATTGACACCGGTGCTCGCCGCAACGGGTGCATCATCATCTGCTGCGAACGGATCTGCTGCGAACATATCTGCTGCGAACGGATCTGCTGCGAACATATCTGCTGCGAACGGATCTGCTCCTGCTCCGACCGCTTCGTCCACGCCCGGAAAGCCGCCGCCCGTTCCTCCCCTCGCCGGAGGAACGCCGCCGTACCCTCCCCTCGACGTCTGATGAGGGTTACCAGTCGGAACTGGTGGATATTTTGTGAAGCCCCACCGCTTTCTGCAACGCCAAGGGAAATAAAATGGAATCCAACAACGTTGATAAAGCCGGCGAAAAGGCATCCGAGGTGTCGTCGTCGTAATCGGGTTCGTCATAGCCTTCGTAAAACGCATTGGACCGGGCGCGGTACGTCGCGCCCGGCGACGTGGGACGCAACACAGGCGGTGGAAGACCCTCCTCCGGCGACGGGGCTGTGTGATAAGGTGAAAAAAGCGGTTGGGCCGAGGAGGTTGGTTGGGATGAAAAATTTGGATGGGCATTGTTCCGGGCCTGTTCGTGGGCGGTGAGCGATACGTTGGGGAGCGCACTACCATGGGTTTTCCGAAGAAAGGCGTGCCATTCCAAGGCGTTGGCAAATTGTTGGTGGTGTTGGTCGTCCACCAGGGTGGTCGAATCGGCGATCGTGGCTCGGTAAATGGTGCCATGCCATTGGAAGGACACGTGGCCTAGATGGCGCGCAAACGTGGGGACGACGGCAGCACGAGACATGAATTTATTCGCAGAGCCAACACTTTTTTCCAGGTTGACCGACGGCTACGTGGTGGATGGTGGCGTCTTTACTGCACATAGTTTCCCACCAATGCATCGCCTATGGCACGCGAGGCCGCAGCGCGGGAGGCGGCCGCGGCAGCGTCGGCGACGCGAGTGGCGAGGGTGGCGTCTCGCGAGGCGGCGGCCGCGGCGGCTGCCTCTTCCCGTGACGCGGCGGAAACGCCTGGACTGATGCTTTGAGGTCCGGAGGTTTTGGAGGCCTCCTCAATTAGTTTTTCGGCTGTTAGTCCTTGTCGCGTTTCCACGACTTGTGCGGCGTCTTTTCCCTTTTGGATGAGGTCTTTTTGCTCTTGCAAGTGCTGGGCGTGCTTGGCAGTTAAAAACGACGTCACACACCGTTGTTCCTCGGCCGTGAGTTTCAGTGGAGGGACAGAACAGTTGACGAAAATTTTGCCCGCTAGGGCTACGGTCACCGCCAAAGCGAGGGCCACCAACGACAGCAACACGATCAAGGACGGATGCAGGTCGTAGCCCGAATAATGGCAGAGCATGATGAACGAGAGAAACAATCCGCCCATGGTGAACAAACCCATGATGCCCCAGGTGAGACTGGGATGGGTGCCGCTGTAGGTTTGGTCCGGATGCACTTCGTCCCAACCCAGATTTTGAAACCGACGGATCAAAAAGGCGTAGAGCAAAATGATGAGGATGTTCAGGGAAAAGTACACGATCATGGCGATGCAAATGACGCGGTCGCGGTGCCCGCTGGGATCGTCTTCGTCCAACGCAGGGTAGTACCGTCGAATGAGCCACCCGGCCAAGGCCCAAAACGAACCCGTCACCCCCAGCCACACCAAGAAGGTGGTCACACCCGGCGACATTTTTTGGTCCAACGTCTGTTGCTGGGCCAAAAGTTTGGCGACATCCTCCAAGCGTTTCGCGGTCATGTTCATGTTCGGACAAACCCCATTCAACGTAGTACCAGCCGTTGCCATGCGTTTACTTTTTGGCCCCATTTTTTTCCGGAGCAGAGAGGTTTTATTCCAAAATGTTCCGAGCCCGGGCCCGTTTGGACGAGCGCTGCAGCGGCGGACCCTCGTCACCAGGCGGTGGCGTTTCTGCGCCGAGGGGGTCGTCGTGTTCGACACAGTCTTCCGGTTCGTCACCGACGTCGTCGTGTTCGACGTGTTCTTCTGGTTCGACATGGTCTTCCGGTTCGACGTGTTCTTCTGGTTCGACGTGGGGTTTTCCGCGAGACCGACGTTGCCGAGATGATGGGTCGGTGCCCTCCGCCTGATTTGTTACTGTTTCGGACTCCAACGGCCGTTTTTGGCCGCGAATGTTGTCCAACTTGTCCAAATGAAAGCCGACCTGGGGGATGTGATCCCGGGCCGAAAACACGGGCACTTCGCAGCCTTGCCCCTTTTTGAGCCACTGGGTGAACCCTTGCTCCCAACTCGCATGGTGCTGTTCGTAAAACGCCACACACTTCGGGTGGGCCTTGATCGACGGCCAGGTGATCGCGGTGAAGCGCAACCCAACCAGCGTGCGAACCTTGGAAAACACGTCGTACACCTGCCCATAGTCAAACATCTCTCGCATGTTGATCTCGGCGCGGCTGAGCGTCATGCCCCGCAAGCGGTGGATGCTGTGGGCCCAGCCCAACCGCAGCGGGATTTGGGCATACCACATTTTGGTGCCTTCCGAATAATCCACCGTCCACATATAGGACTTGACGACGCATTCGCAACGGTCAAAGCGCACAATGGGGTACCGCGGTTGGTGGTGGTCGTCATACGTAAACCCCGTGACAATGCCCTGGGCGCCGCGCACCAAATCATATTCGTGGTTCAACGTGGCCATGAGGATCACCACCGCGCCGACCTTGAGCACCAGTACGGATTCGGTCATGGCTTGCTTTTGCAGGCCGTTCAACAGCCGGGTTCGCTTGTACTCGTTGATCGACAGACCTTCCACCACCTTGAGCACGGTCTGCTGCAAATGCTGGCGGGACGGCGGCACGTGCAGGGGACACACCTGGTTGCCGATCTGGTACCCCTTTTGCGCCCGGAACTGGTACTCGGTGCCCTTTAACTTTTTCAAGTGCTGCTCGTTTTCGGCGTTCACGGCCTCGATCTTGGAGTACAGTTTGGTGAAGGGCGGCGCCAGCATCTCGCAGTCCAACCGCGCCTGGAACCGCGCCACCCACTTCACCTGGTTGGACGCGCCGCAGCGGATGTTTTCCAATATGGCCCGAAACTCGGGGTCTTCGGCATGACGCATGTCATCCACCAATTCCACGGTGGTGTGCACCAAGTTGCACCACTCGGGCCGTTGGAAGGCGAACTCGAGTTCGTCCCGGCCCTTTTCCTGCTGGGGCTTGCTGCCGTGCGGCGGCAGGTTCAAAAAATCGCCGATCAGCACCCACTGGAGAGCCGTCTTCACCGTGCGGGCCGCCTGGGACACGTACAGGATTTTGTGAAAGTCGGACGGAGACAGCATGGAAATGTCGTCGATCACCAACACCTGGATGCCGTTCCAAATCGTTTGCACGGTGCTCATCAGGACCTCCTTTTTCAGGTTCTCCCACGTGTCGTCCAGTTTTCGAATGCCGCAAAAGGCTTGGATCGTCTGCCCGCCGATGCTGGTGGCTCCATTGGCGTTGGCCGACGTCACGGCCACCTTGTCCCCCAACGAGCGCAACTTTCGCACCAAAACGGGGATCAAGGCGGACTTGCCCGTGCCGGAGCCGCCCGTGATGAAGACGTTTTCCCCGCTGGCAATGCGGTCCAGCGCATACCGTTGGCGGTCGTTCAGAGGCAGTTCGTCGTAACATACGGTTAGCGGCGCCAAGGCCGAGGTCAGCACGGCCTCGGGGGGCAGATCGTGGACGTCCAGGCGGAGCGGGGGCGGAGCAAGCACCGGGAGAGCAGGGGCAGGGGCAGTTCCCACCGGCAAAAGGTCATCGTCCATCATGCCGCGTTTTCTCCTTATGAGTCCTTTCCGGGTAGGGGACCGGCAACGTACACAACACGCGTAGCGAACGTGTCACCTCAAAACATCCGACAACAGGGAAACCCCTTCGAATGCCCGGGTGTGCCCGTTGCCACGGGGTTGTTTCATTACCGCGCAACGTCCGGTACTGTTCCGGGAAGTGCTGTGACGAAGACCAACGCCACCCCTTCCTTTCGACCCACGAACGCTTTTATTGCCTCTATGGGTACTGTTGGCGAACCGTGCCCAGCGGCGGCCCGGTGTTTTGCACCCCTCGTTGCTACTACCAGTTCCTCATCCGGTGAACCACGGACCGCGGCTACACCCCTACGATCCGGGTTTTCCGTGCCCTGTGCTCGCAGCGGCACAGTTTTTCATGGAGCGAGGCAAACGCAAGCCCGCTCTGGACCTCGATTATGCCGGGGCCGAAAAGAAGTCCCGAGACGAAGCCCAGCCGACGAACGGCCCTCCGGGCCACGACACCATCCAGGACACCACTCTTCGACCCCAGGACATCACCTTTCGACCCCAGGACATCGCCTTTCGACCCCAGGACAGCACTCTTCGACCCCAGGACACCACCTTTCGACCCCAGGACAGCACCTTTCGACCCCATGACATCACCTTTCGACCCCAGGACACCACTCTTCGACCCCATGACATCACCTTTCGACCCCAGGACAGCACTCTTCGACCCCAGGACAGCACTCTTCGACCCCAGGACACCACTCTTCGACCCCAGGACATCACCTTTCGACCCCACCATCCACCGCACCACCGCTCTTCCCAAATTGAAATCAACCTCGGCCACAAGGTTGCATTCACGCGCGCCGAAGTAGAGGCCATCCTCCGACGCCTGTCTCAACTTCACCGTCAGGAATTGGATGAGCAGTATCAAACGTTTCAAGCGGTGGTGACGGATTGCCTTCGTGCCCGCACGCAAACTCGTTGGGATTGCGCCTATATTAGTTAATGAAAATACCCGTTGCCGTGCGTTTTTATTCGCCCAACAGGAGCGGTTGGGTGCCCAATTGATTGACCTTTTGCAGCAGATGAACCAACAAACACACAATGGCGACCAAAAACACTCCCACAAACAGCATCCACAGCCAACGTGCCCGTCTTTTCTTCCGTTCCTCATGCTGTTGGGCTTGCCGCTTTTGGTCGGCATCTTGCAGTTCGCGTTTCAGCGTTTGCACCAAGGCCTTGAGGTAAAACACTTCCTTTTGGCAATCGGTCACCGCATCGATTTGCTGTGTGAGTTGCTCTTTAAGCCGAGGAATTTCCGACAGCGGCGGCGTCGGCGGTTGTGTTACTACGCGGCCGTCCGAGATGGGAATGTCCAAGGCCGGGGGTACGTTGTTGCCCGTGAAGGACTCGCGCAAATGTTGCGGGGGTGGCTGTTGCTGCTGATAGTACTGCGACGGTGGTGGCTGCTGCACGGGTACCGTATAGGGCGAACGTTTGGTCGGTCCCGCGGGCGGCTGGACTAAACTGGCCTGCTGCCAAACCTCATCAATGTTCACACCAAAATTGGCCATAGGAGGTGTTTTATTTCCTAACCGAGAAAAAGAATACGTTGGAGAATGGTGCCCTTACGCGTAGGGGTTGAAATTTTGCGACGCCCGTGGCCGGGCTCATTCGCGACGCCCGTGGCCGGGCTCATTCGCGACGCCCGTGGCCGGGCTCAGTTCGCGGCCACGGGGGTCGCCGCCGCTGCCGCCGCTGCCGTCGCTTGCTGAAACGCCGCCAGCGCCTGCTGCTTGTACTGGTCTTGTTCTTGTTTCGGCAGCGCCTTCCACTGCAGCCCCATCAGTCTGCCGATGTCACCGAACGTCGCATTCGGATGAGACGCCGCGATGGCAGCCCGCTGCTGGTGGCAAAACGCAATGTAAGCCGAAACCGGTTTGGGGACCTTGGCCTTCTTCTCCGTCTTGTTCTTCTTGCCCGGGGCCGGCTGATCTTCTCCCGCAGCCTTGTTTTTCTTGCCACGTGGCTTGGGCGCGGGCGCGGCTTCGACGACTTCGGCGGCTTGGGTGGCTTCGGCAGCCTTCTTGCCCCCCTTCTTCTTCGGGGCCGCTGCGGCCGCGGCCGCGGTCGCCGGCGGAGGCACAGAGGGATCGGTGGTGGGCTTCTTCGTGCCCTTCTTCGGCATCGCTGCCGGGGCCGCGGACGCGGGCGCCGGCGCCGCCTCTTCTTGGGTATCCTTGGCCTTGCGGCCTCCCTTCTTGTTCTTCGACGCTTGTTGGCTCATGGTGGAGTGAATGGAGGAGAGTGGTAAAACGAACTTGTGCCAGCCACCAACGTTCCCCGTGCAGTGACGAATGAGAATGGCACACTGCTACACCGGTTCCAACCCGTGTAGCACGAAAACCGTTGTAGCCAGTCGGATGACGCCCAACATTCGTCAGGTGATGTAAGGGTTTTTATCCAGTGAAGTGATGTAAGGGGGGTGTTGTAGCCAGCGTTAACCTTTCTTTTGTCTTTGGAGAAGCCGCGAACGGTTTCGTTTTCGTAAAAACGCCCACTATGTCCTTGTCCCCTCGACGCGTTCGACCCGCGTTCGACGCACCTTGGCGGGAATGGGAGGTTTATTTCGGGTTTACATTGCGTGAGGCGCTGGACACCTGCACACACTGTCGGCAATTGCTGCCCCTGGTCCATAACCAACGGGCCTACGCGTCTTGCACGACGTGCCATCGCCAACAATACTGTTCGACCTGTCGACCGTTTTTACTGATTACGCTGTCTTTCCGACGAACGATTTGCTTGGGCTGCATCTACCGCACGGGCAGGTACCGACGCGGCCTTCGTACTTTAAAGAACCATTGGAACCAAACCATCGGGGCCCCCCTGTTGCATTACATCGGACGGGACTTGAATGGGCTCGTGTGGAAGTACCTGCTGGAGCCTGAAGGGTGCTTGGGGTAAACCCATCGCCTAGCCGTAAAACGGTCCCGTGCAATGATGCGGCGCATAGTTCATAGCCGGGTAGTTGACTTTACAGGACCCGCAGACGGTGCCACACTTTTGAACGGCGGTGCGGAACGTCTCAAACCCGGGGTCGGTCATTTCCACGGCCAAGGGAATCAACTGGCCGTTCGGCGTCACCACGTCGTAATGAATCATGCGTTGGTATTCCCGGCACTGGGCATAGGCCTGGGGATCCACCTCCTTGAACTGTTCGCACTGAAACACGGTGGTCAAGCACGTCTTGCACTGGGGCTGCACATGATCCGAAGTCAAGATCGGGCACACCACCTTGCGCGTGCCGGTTTCATCCACCACGTAGTAAGGCTGTTGCGGACAGGTGGCCCCCTGCGGGGTTTGGTAGTTCCGCGGCGCATACCCCACAATGGTGGAGTTTTCGCGCCGCCACAAACTGTTGCGGTTGTCAAAGGGAGTCGTGGCCAACGGGTTCACGCGGTTGGGAATCCCGTTGCCGTACGCCGTATTGAAGCCGCACGCCGAATCGTCGTTCTTGATGGTGTAGTGGGAATCGTACGAAGGCATCGGGTTGTTTTCGTTCTCGTCGTTCATCCGGGTCAAGTAGGCCGGTTCGAAACAGGCACTGCGCGCAAAGGGCGTGGCCAAAGCCGTGATCATGTTGTACGACCGGCATTGGCCCGTGCGGCTCGAATACATGGTGGTTTTACTTTCAGCCCACAATATTCTGCGAAGGGGGACCGGACGGGGATAGTGGACAATGAGAATTTGAACTTTTTCGCCTGGTGGAAATAAACGTCCATGATGGAGTTGTCCCATCCGGAACGTTGGCTGCATTGGATCCACACCTCCCAAGAGGTGCTCACGGCTGTGTACCGCGACATCATGAACGACCCCCAGAAAAAGTCCTTTGTTCTCGACCTTCTCAAGGGCGTGGCCACAATCCAGTTGGCGAAGCGTGTACAAGCCACCATCCAACCCGCCACGGTCACCCCGCAGCAGGTCGTTTTGAATGGCCATGTTTATCCGGGCCGGACCTTGCGCCGCTTCTTGACCCAGTTGTTGCTCATTATTGTAACCGCCGCGGGCTTGACCGGGGCCTACCTTTCGCGCGACCGCATCCAGGCCGAACTGGAGCCGTGGATCCGGCGACTCGACCTGCCCAGGGTCTTGGACTTTTTGCAAAAGATCGTGGCTGCTGCAGTCGCCGGATTGTCCACCGCCTCCAGCGCGGCAGCCGCCGCCTTTCGCCAGGCCTTGAAACGCGTACGAGTCGATCGAAAGGGAATGTCTAGTCGCCGCAGCCACTGAAACCCTCTCGTCGCCGCAGCCACTGAACCGATCGAAAACATTCCGCAGAAATAAAGTGCTGCCTGAAAAATAAAGAGCATGCCATCCTTGACCAAATGGCTGGACGACCTGCTGCTGTTTCGGGGCCCCTACGACATCGCCCAACTGGCGGAGATTCGCATGCACTTGTTGCTGGACATGAAGGAGCGTGGCTTTGACCATTACCTGCAGCAAATGGATCGGTTCCGCCAGGCCACCAACGTGGTTTTGGCGGACGATGCGTTGGTGGAGGACGACGACTATTGGACCCGTCCGGGCGGCCTGTGCGAACATTCCTACTGGCAAGAGGAAAGCCCATGGTTGCGAGACATGCACCAAACGTTGTTTCGCTCCAGCAGCGGGAGCGTGGCCGTGTCCACGTCGTTGCTGTCCGAAACGGTGGTGGAGCAGTTGATCGGCACCGCGGACTGGATGACCGTGCAGCAAAAGATCCTGTTCAAGACCCTGATCTTTTCGTACTTTCGCTCCAACATCCGCCTCTGGCCCGTGCACCTCAACATGGACTTTACGTTTTTGCAGACCCGGCAACGCGAAAAAACCAAATCGAACTTGGTGAACCGCTTCAAAACACTGTTCAAGTCCTTGCTGTCGGGGTCGGGGCCGTTCATCCTCAAGATTTTGCAGCAAATCAACACCGCCAACGACAGCCGCATCGGCGGCCAGATTGCCGTGTCGGACTTGACCCGGGACATTTTCTCCACGGTGCCGCCGCTGACGCCCGCGGAGACGCAGGTGGTGCTGGATGCGTTGGCCCTGGACCCGTCCTACTTGACACCGCCCCACTATGACCCCCACGTGTTGGGCTCTGCCAGCATTGCCGAAACCCACCGCTCCTTTTCGACCCACTTTGACCGGCCGGCGGTGATCAAGTTCATCAAACCCGTCTACGCCTACTACTTTTTGTGCGAGATCAACTTTCTGTTGGCGGACGCGTGGCGCGCGGTGGCCCGTTACAGCAAAGGCAACCGCCTCCACCTCAAGCAAAGCCGCAAGTTGCTGATCTTTTTCGTGAAGGAGTTCATCAAGGAGTTTGACTACTACGGCGAGTTTGTGAACACGACGGTGGGGTACAAGTTCTACAACCATCCCCAACAGCACGTGTCGTCCATCGTGGCCTTGGACTGCCATATCAATCCGTTTCCGGTGTTGGTGCTGAGTTTTGTGGCCGGTCGCAGTGTGGACGGGTGGATGGAACAGTCGTCCGTGACCAAGGCCCATCTGGCCACGTTGTACCGCAACGTGGACAACCTGGTAAAGATTTGGTTCAAGAACACGCTGTGGGGCAACGGCTTTTTTCACGCCGATTTGCATCCGGGCAACCTGATTGTGGGGCCCGACCAAACGGTGTACATCATTGATTTCGGCAGTTGCGGCGTGCTGACGCCCGCCGAACAGTGCGCCATGATCACGGCCATGGTGATCAGCGGACAGTTCGTCAACATGGAGAAGCGGCTCCACGATACCCCGCAGGGCCGTAAGGCCTACCAGACGAACCTGGCGGTCGCCGAACGCTTCGTGACCGCGATTTGGAACGTGTGCCAAGTCCAGGCGCCCCAGGCGGCCCACCGCCGCGACGTGGCCCGGCAAATCGTGGACCTGCGCTTTGGCAACCCCGAAGGTGGATTTTATTTTTCCACCTTGTTCCTGGACATTGTCAAGATTTCCGATGACATTGGCCTGTGCACCAACAGCGCCGTGCTGCTGTTTGGACGCGCGTGCGCCTACATCGGCAGTTTGATGAAACGGATCGAAACCCGCTGCGCCGACCAAAAGATGTGCCCGCAGTGGGGGGTGGACGGCATCGTGGCGTCCAACATGTTTCGACACCCTTGGCAATTGGCACACTTTTTCGCCAAAGGCACAGTGTGCTGAGAAAACCCCACTTCGACCAACGTTCACAACATTCGCCAGTGCCTTCGTGGTTAGGCTACGTAGCCAAGTCGATCGTTATCGAACAACGTTCGTAAGTCAAACAACGTTCGGCAATGCCTCCATGGTTGGGCTACGTAACCAAGTCGAATGTTACCGAACAACGTTCGGAAAGACGAACAACGTTCGCCAAGTGCTTTCGTCGTTGGGCTACGTAGCCAATGGTCGAAAGTCGAGCAATGTTCGTAAGTCGAACAACGTTCGTCAATGCCTTTATGGTTGGGCTACGTAACCAATCCTCGAAAGTCGAGCAATGTTCGTAAGTCGAACAACGTTCGTCAATGCCTTTATGGTTGGGCTACGTAGCCAATGGTCGAAAGTCGAGCAATGTTCGTAAGTCGAACAACGTTCGTCAATGCCTTTATGGTTGGGCTACGTAACCAATCCTC
>Ga0105248_10010051_pt1 | contig 10422 bp, 8 predicted proteins | sample KBSS34metaG_FD_81524 | JGI IMG/M metagenome (GOLD analysis project Ga0105248, IMG submission 81524) | Switchgrass rhizosphere microbial communities from Kellogg Biological Station, Michigan, USA - KBS S3-4 metaG | ecosystem: Host-associated > Plants > Roots > Rhizosphere > Soil | place... | reverse complement strand
TTTCCGGGTAGGCGGTGAGGAGCATTTCCGATACCGCTTCAAGGAAGGGCATCCGATCGCGGGATCGGAGATCAATAATGAGTCGACTTACCAGGACATCGTGCCGGAGCAGCGAATCGTGTTCACGCAGAAGATGTCGTTGAACGGGAAGCCTGTGTCGGTCGCGGTGATCACGCTGGAGTTTCTCTCGTCCGGTGAAGGGACAGATCTGGTGCTGACGAACCAGGGAACGTTTATCGGCTGGCCCGACGGCGCGAAGATGGTGGAGATGGGCTGGAACGACCTGTTGAATCGGCTTCGCGGAGATGTGGCGGCTTGAGCGTGAGAGAGCGATAGAACAATGGCGCAACCTGAAATCGATCGGCTTTTTCACGCGCTCGGCGATCCTACGCGCCGGGCGATGCTCGACCTTCTGAGCCGGGGGCCCATCTCAGTTACCAAGCTAGCTGAGCCCCTGGGAGTGACCCTGACGGCGGTGGGACAGCACCTTCAGATCCTGGAGGAGAGCGACCTGGTGCGGACGGAAAAGGTGGGCCGCGTGCGGACCTGCCGCATTGAGCCGGCGGGCTTTACACGGCTGGAGAAATGGATCAAGGAGCACCGATCGCACTGGGAGTTGAGCCTGGACCGCCTGGGCGAGTTTCTAGCCGAAGAAGATGAAAACGCGACCGGGTAAACTGGAATAGACGAGGTCGCTATGCCAGAGATTCAGCGCAGGAAGACTCCCACGGTAAAGATCGGGAATGTACGGGTGGGGTGGGAAGTGCCGGTCGTCGTACAGTCGATGACCAACACGGATACGGCGGATGTTGACTCGACGATCGAGCAGGTTGCCGCGCTGGCGATGGCGGGGTCGGAGATTGTCCGGGTAACGGTGAACAACGAAGAGGCTGCGGCCGCGGTTCCGGCGATTGTTGAGGGTCTGGACAAGCGCGGGATCCGGGTGCCGATCGTGGGGGACTTTCACTACAACGGGCACATCCTGCTGAAGAAGTATCCTGCGACGGCGCAGGCTCTGGCGAAGTATCGCATCAATCCGGGAAACGCCTCGATCGGGAAAAAGGACAACGACAATTTTCAGGTGATGGTGGAGTGCGCGGCGGAGAATCAGAAGCCGGTGCGCATCGGCGTGAACTGGGGATCATTGGACCAGTCTCTTTTGACGAAGATGATGGACCAAAACGCACGCTCGGCGCAGCCGCTTCCAGCGCGCGACGTGATGATGGAAGCGATGGTAGTGAGCGCGCTCGAGTCGGCGAAGGCTGCGGAGCGCTACGGACTTCGTGCAGACCAGATTATTTTGTCGGCGAAGGTTTCCGGGGTTCGAGACCTGATCGATGTGTATACGAATCTCGCGGCGCGTTGTAATTATGCGCTGCACCTCGGGCTGACCGAGGCGGGCATGGGAGCGAAGGGGCTGATCGCGTCGACAGCAGGGCTGGCTCCGCTGCTGCTGGCGGGAATCGGAGACACGATCCGCGTGAGCCTGACGCCGAAGCCGGGCGGCGACCGCACGGAGGAGGTGCAGGCAGCGCAGCAGATTCTGCAATCTCTGTCGATCCGGAGCTTCATGCCGCAGGTGACGAGCTGCCCTGGATGCGGGCGTACGACGAGCACTTACTTCCAGGAACTGGCGGAGCAGATACAAGGGTATCTGCGTACCTCGATGCCGGAATGGCGGAAGAAGTATCCGGGCGTTGAGGAGCTGAAGCTGGCCGTGATGGGTTGCGTGGTGAATGGGCCCGGCGAGTCGAAGCATGCGAATCTCGGGATCAGTTTGCCGGGGACGTTCGAGGAGCCAAAGGCGCCGGTGTATGTAGATGGGAAGCTCTATACGACTCTGCGCGGCGACACGATTGTGGCGGAGTTCAAGGAGATTTTGGACAAGTACGTGGAGAGCCACTACGGACAGGGCGTCAAAGGCGAGGAACTTGTGGGCAGCCATTGAACGCCGGTTGATCGATCTGAGGATTGAGAATGAGCGCTGCGTTGGCGCTCATTTTCTTTTGCGAAGGGAATTTCTTATTGAGTGTTGCTGCGCTGGGCAGCCTGGCGGAGTTCGTTGAGCGGATAGAGGGTACCGCGCCAGATAACGCCCCCGCGATGCAAAGCGAGAAACATCGATCGTAGAAATGCCCATCCGACGAGAACTACTGCGGGGGCAAATAAGAACGCACACCAAACCGGTACGCGCGTGACGCGGCGGCTTGCCTGGTAGCAGAAGATGAGACCGATGTAGGCGAGGATGCCGGCCGCTATATTCCAGCCACCTGACAAGATGGCGGCGATCGGAACAATTGCGTGCAGCGGAAAGCTTAGACACGCGAGCAGATGGAGGGGAGTTCGAAAGCGTGCAACGGCGAAGCCGTTTTTTTCAACAAGACCGACTATGCCGAAGGCTCCTTCGATCCAGCGAAGGCGGGCCAGATTGGGGCCGAGAGTGATGCGCTGCGCGAAACCGGCACGCTTGACGCGCATTCCAAGAAATACATCTTCGAGAATTTCGAGCTTGAGATTTTCGAAGCCGCCGATTGCGTGGTAGGTTCCGCGCCGGATCATGTTGAATGCACCAGCACCGAAGGAGTCTCTGGCGCGCGGGTCGGGGACCTTCCATAGGCGGAGCATCCACATCGCCATCGCCTGCATGGCGCCGAGCACGGCGCGCTCGCCTGTTGAGTGGAAGATGATGGTTGGCGCGAGGACGAGGTGGTCGGCGTTGAGCTCGGTAGCCTGGCGCATCGCGAGTTCGAGGGCGCGGGGGCCGAAGACAACGTCGCCGTCGGTGAAGAGGATCCAGGGCGATGTTGCGCGGCTTGCGCCGATGGCGAGCGCGTGTGGTTTGCCAAGCCAGCCAGCGGGTAGTTCAGTGACGTGGGTGACTTCGAATTGATGCCTGCTGTTGCCGGCGCGCGCTTCGGCGGCGATCGCGTCCATGTATTGGCCAGTACGGTCGGTGGAGCGATCATCGACGGCGATGATCTGAAGAGTAAGGCCGGTCGATTCAAGAAGAGAGCGCAGGCATTGCTGGATTGCGGCTTCTTCGTCGCGGGCGGGGATGACGACGGTTAGTTCAGGGCCATCGGTGTCAGGTATTGCGGGAAGAGTGGCGGGATCGATTTGGCTGAGGTCTGGCACCTCGCGCATTCCGACGAGGGATGTGGTTCCCTTCCACAGCCATGCAGCGGCGAGTCCCCAGGCTAGGTTGGTGAACTGCTGGCTGAAGGAGAAGAAGGGCATGGGGATAGTATCGCCGGAGGGGTTGCGATCAGCCGTTATGCAGCAGAGTTCGGTCGTCCCTACGGGACTTGGGATTCTTATTTATCTCTTCTACCCAGGATTCTCCCTTTCCCTTCGTTGCACTCAGGGTCAGGTTCATCCTAGGCTATTTTCGTAGCTCCCTGCGGGAGCACTTAATGCTTCGGTGAGTTGGGGGGCGAAGCGGGAGCCGATGAGGAGGATGATGCAGGAGGCGACGAGGGAGATGAGGGTGGCGCCGAGTCCGATGCGGAGGTCGGTGCGGTCGGCGATTTTTCCGATGATCTGCGGGGAGAAGGTATCGCCGAAGAAGTGAATGCAGAAGAGATTCACCGATACAGCTGTGGCGCGTACAGGAGCGGAGACCGAGTTGATGATCGCGGTATTGAGCGGGCCGGTGTTCAGGAAGAGAAAGAATTCCGCACCTAGAAGAGCAGGGACGGCCAGGTTTGCCGGTCCGAAAAAGAGGAGAACGCCGAACGGGAGCGTTAGGGCGACGCTCCAGAAGCTGAGCAGATAAAGAGCGCGATGGTTGGTGCGGAGCCAGCGCTGGGCGATCCAGCCACCGACGGCGGTGCCGAGGATGCCGTCTACGACCGTGGCTGCTCCGGCTAATTGACTTGCTTTCGCGACGGACATTCCTACGGGGTTGTGAAGGAATTCGGGAATCCAATTGGAGATTCCACCCATGGCGAAGGTGAGCATGGCGAGGCCGAAGGTTCCGCAAAGGAAAGCCGGATTTCGAAAGAGGCCGAGGACTGTGGCTCGATTGGCGGTGGCGCGAATGTGGTCCTGTGCGCCGCGCTGCGGTTCGCGGCCGAAGATGCCGTAAAGGGCGGCGACGAGAAGCCCTGGGATAGCGCAGATGAAGAAAGGCTGGCGCCATCCCCACGCGGTACCCATCTGCCCACCCGCGAGGTAGCCGAGCGCCGCTCCGACGGGAATAGTCACGTAGAAGATGGAGAGGATACGATTGCGGTCGCGTTCGGGATAGAAGTCAGCGATGACTGCGGGCGCGAAGATGGTGAACGAGGCTTCCCCGATGCCGACGATGGCATGGCGGAAATAGAGGGTCCAGTAGTCGTGAACCCAGGCGGTGGAGAGGGTGGCGAGGCTCCAGAGGACTGCACCGGCGATGATGAGCGGCTTGCGGCTAAAGCGATCGCCGAGCCAGCCGGTGAGCGGAGCGGCAAGCATGTAGACGAAGAACATCGCCGTGGTGAGCGCGCCCATCTGCTCGCGCGTGGCGTGGAATTCATTCTGGATAAGGGAGAGTTCGCCGGGAAGGATATAGCGGTCGATGAAGTTGAGGAGGTTGAGGGCGATGAGGAGGATGAGCGTGGCGAGAGCGGGGCTGATGCGGGTGCGCGGAGGTTGGGTTGTGGTCGCCACAGATCAGCTCCTTGGTTACCCTCGCACCTTTCGCTTCGTCTTTTGAAGACTCGTAAAGCGCCTTTCAGCCTACGCTCAACGGAAACGATGAAAACGCGGTTTGATTTCTGCCGTCCCTTCGGGACTGGGACTTCCCATTTTGCTCCCTACCCAGGATTCCGCTGCGCTTCATCCTGGGCTATTCTCTCTTGTTCCCTCCGGGAACAAAAGCGATGCAGAGAACTCATCATCCCTCGCGAAGATTGAGGTATTGCAAAGTAGAGCTATGCAAGTTCAGTACCTGATTAGAAGTTGTTCTGAGGAACACTACTTCTCTGGCCGAGGCCATTTAGCTTCGACGTTTGTGGCGATGCCGCCTCGGGGGCGGAATTCACCGCGGACAACGGCCCAGACGGGATCGCAGGCTTTGACGACGTCTTCTAGCACCTGGTTGACGATGTTTTCCTGGAAGATGCCGAGGTTGCGATAGCAGAAGAGGTATTCCTTGAGCGATTTGAGTTCAAGGCAGCGGGCGCGCGGCATGTAGCGAATGGTGAGGTGTCCGAAGTCTGGGAGACCGGTCTTGGGGCAGACAGAGGTGAGTTCCGGGTCGTCAATGAGGATCTCGTAGCCGGGAAACTGGTTCTGCCAGGTCTCGATTTCGGGGAATTTGAAGTCGAGCCCGGCTTTGGCGTGATCATCGGTATAGCGAGGTTGCTGGGGCATATCTCTATTGTACGAGGCACCAAGATGAACACCATTGAACGCAACTTTCCGCGACTCTGGAGCGATTGATGAGTCTTATATACTGACTCTGGTCGCCCGTATGGTAACGGAAAGAAAGCAATTGAGCCGCCGATGGTTGTGGTTAGGGCTGTTTGCTGTTTTGGTGGCGGTATATGTCGTCGTTCGTTCTCTCACGCGCGATCGCATGCCCGTGCATGCCGCCCAAGTGGCGCAGACTCCGCTGGAGAGCACGATTGCAACGAACGGCCGCGTTGAGCCCGAGGGAAATGTCGAGGTCCACAGCCCCGTGTCTGCCCTGGTGAAGGCTGTTTACGTTCAACCGGGGGATGAGGTTCCGGCTGGCAAGTTGCTGATGCAACTGGATGATGTGGAGGCCCGCGCGAAACTGGCGGCGGCCGAAACAGGGGTAAAGACCGCGCAGGCGGCACTTGAGACCACCACGCAGAACGGAACCCTGGAACAAAGACAGGCCAGCGCGGCCGACATCGCACGCAACAAGCTGGAACGCGATCAGGCGCAGCACGATCTGGACGCGCTGACGAAGTTGAATTCGACGGGTGCGGCATCGGCGAGCGAAGTCGCATCGGCAAGACAGAGGCTGGCTACTGCCGATGCGGGATTGCACGCAGCTGAACAAAGTTCGCAGGGACGCTATGCACCGTCGGAGTTGGCCAGAGCCCAGGCGGCATTGCAGGATGCAGAGGCGAACCGGCGGGCGGCACAGCAGATACTCGCGCAAACTGCTGTCCATGCTGCCAAGGCGGGCACGGTATACAGCATCGAGGTCAAGGCGACAGAGTTCGTTGATCAAGGCAAGATGCTGCTGCAAATCGCGGACCTGCGCAGATTGCGTGTACGCGCTTATTTCGACGAGCCGGAAATCGGAAGACTCGCTCTCGATCAGAAGGCAATCATCAAGTGGGATGCCAGGCAGGGCGTTGTGTGGCACGGGCACATCGAGCGCACGCCCTCGACCGTGGAACAATACGAAACGCGCAGAGTGGGTGAGGCGCTGATCCACATCGACGACAGTCCGGATGGACAGCTGCTGCCGAACACAAACGTGACGGTGACGGTGACGACGTCGAGCCAGGCGGATGTGATGAGCATTCCGCGCGAGGCACTGCGGTCGGAGAATGGCAAGACGTTTGTCTACAGAATTGTCGGCGACGAGTTGAAGAAGACATTCGTGGTTACCGGCGCCATCAATATCTCGCAGGTGGCGATCACATCGGGACTGAAAGACGGCGAGTGGGTCGCCACGGGAACAACCACGGGGCAGCCTCTGCAAGAGGATATGCCGATTCAAAAAGTGCAATGAAGAGAGTGCAGTGAAGAAGCTTGCCTCAACAGTTTTGCTGGTCGCGAGTGTATGCGCCGGGGCCACGGACCTGCCGAAAAGCGGGTTGGCGCAAGCAAACGCTGCTTTGCAAGCGGGCGAGGCTGACCGTGCGCTTTCTGCTCTGACTGGCATTCCAAGCTCAGCCGAGGCTCATCTGCTGCGCTGCCGGGTGTTCTTTACCGAAGAACGCTGGGATGATGCCGTGAACGAGTGCGACACAGCGGTGCGGCTGGATGGGCAGAACGCGCAGAACCATCTGTGGCTGGCTCGGGCGCTGGGCGAAAAGGCTGATGCCGTCTCATTTCTCTCGGCGTTCAACCTGGCGAAGCGGGCTCGCGCGGAATTCGAGCAGGCGGCGAGCCTCGATCCGCATGACGGGGAGACACTGTCGGACCTTGGCGAGTTTTATTCTTCGGCGCCTTCGGTTGTGGGCGGAGGGAACGACAAGGCGCAAGGGCTGGTGCCACAGCTCCAGAAGATTGAGGTGGCACGCGGGCACGTGCTACTGGGCCGCATAGCCGAGAGCGGGAAAGACTATTCGACCGCGGAGCGTGAATACAAGCTGGCGACAAGCAACAATCAGCATCCGGCGTTTGCGTGGATGACGCTGGCCAGCTTCTATCGCAAGAGGGAACGCTGGAACGATATGCAGAGCGCGGTAGAGAGCGGATATAAGGCGGCACAACATGACCGGGGAGCAGGAGTGGCGTTGTACAACGGCGCAGCGGTCCTGATCAGGGGAAAGCGCAACCTGGCACTGGCCGTGAAGATGCTCGAAGACTACCTGGCAAATTATCCGAAGAGCGAGGAAGCGCCGGCTTTTCAAGCGCACACCAAACTTGCGCGTCTCAAGGCGCAACTTGGCGACAAAGATGGCGCACGGCAAGAAAAAGCAGCTGCGCTGAGCCTTGCACACGACTACAAGGCGGCACTGGGGTTGTCGTTTTGAATTGTCACCGGCGGTTTGCCCAGCTGCGCTTCGCGCTGCTTGCTGCTCCGTTTTTCATGGCCGGAGTGGCGCACTCGCAGGTCTCGCTCGCGACCGTCGTGGACCTGGCTCAACGGAACAGCGCGGGAGTTCGAATCGCCGTCACCGATGTGAGCAAGGCCACGTCTGTTCTATGGGAGAGCCGAGGCGCGCTGATACCGTCGATTGGTTTTGGGACTGGCTTGCCGGTATTTCCTGAGATCGGCTTCACCGGGCAGCCACCCTCCATCTGGAGCGCGACTGTGCAGTCGCTGGTGTACAGCATTCCGCAAAAGCGATACATTGACGCGGCAAATCTGGGAGTGCAGGCAGCAAGAGCCAAATTGAAAGATGCACGCGAACAGGTAGCTCTGGATGCGTCGACTACGTACATCGAAATCGACACAGTGAATCAGCAGCTGGCGGACGCACAACAGCAGGAGAGCTTTGCTGCCAAGCTCGTCGACATCGAACAGCAAAGGACCGAAGCGGGCGTAGATCCAACGAGCGAATTGCTTCAAGCGAAACTGACTGCGGCGCAGCTCAAGCTGAACAGGATTCACCTGCAGTCGCGTGCAGCGATTCTTGAGAAACAGCTTTCGATCCTCACTGGACTTCCTTTAGGGTCGATCAAGGTTGACCACGCCAGCATTCCTGAGATTCCGCAGGTTCATGGTCTGGATGCCATGACGCTGCATGCTGTGCAGGCGGCAAACTTTATCTCGCTCTCCAGGGCTACGCAGGCTAAAGGAGACCGCGAAGCCAACTATCTGCCTGAGCTGAGATTCTTCGCCCAGTACAACCGCAACACGACAATTTTGAACGACGTTAATCAGTTTTTTGCCAAGCCGCTTCCCGCGAACAACTTCGCGTCGGGGATTTCAGTACAGATTCCGCTGTTCGACATGGGACGCTATGCCCGAGCCCGCGAGTCGGCTGCGGATGCGTTGCGGTCCAGGGTAGAGGCTGAACAGGCGCAGAAGCAGAACGATCTGGCAGTTGTCCAAGCTAGCGCGGGAATCGCTGAACTGGATGCGCAAGCGGAGATCGCCGGCCTGAAGCAGCAGATCTCGAGCGAGCAACTCACTACTGTGATTGCACAGCTTGAGGTTGGAAACGGCTCGGGAGCGGGACCGGGGTCGCAGCCACAGGCGAGTCCGAAAGCAGAGCAGCTGGCGCGCATTGAGGAGCGGCAAAAGGTGGAAGACGCGCGAGAGGCGGGGTTCGATCTGGCGAAGGCGAGATTGAATTTATTACGCGCCCTGGGCCACATGGACGACTGGCTGAGAGAATTGCGCGGGAAGTAATTGTTGACCTTTTCGGAGCAAGTTGTAGCAAAGAAGACAGTTCGTGCCGTGTAACCAAGCTGAATACACAGTGCAACGGATGAGAAACCATCCCAGATGGTAAAATCGGAAGGATGCCTATGCCCCTGAAAACACTCTTCCTCAACCCGCCTTCGTTCGAGAATTTCGACGGTGGCGCAAGCTCGCGCTGGCCCGCTACGCGCGAGATTGAGTCGTATTGGTACCCCGTGTGGCTGACCTATCCTGCCGGATTGCTGGAAGGTTCTCGCCTGCTGGATGCCCCGCCGCATCACGTCTCGGCGGAGGAGACGATCAAGATTTGCAAGGACTACGAGTTCCTCGTGTTGTTTACGTCTACAGTGGGCTGGGAGGGCGATCAGCGACTGGCGGAAGCGATCAAGGAAGCGAATCCTGCCATTCGGATTGCATTCGTCGGACCGCCGGTCACGACGGATCCGGATCGTGCGCTAAATGAGTGCGCGGTGCTGGACTTCATCTGCAGGCGCGAATTCGACTACTCGATCGTGGAGTATGCGAATGGCAAGCCGCGCAACGAGATTCTTGGAATCAGCTACAAAGAGAACGGCAAAATCTTCCACAATCCCGATCGGCCGCAGGTGGAAGACCTGGACGCGATGCCGTGGGCGACGAAGATCTACAAGCGCGATCTGGACGTGACGAAATACAACGTGCCGTTCCTGCTGCATCCGTATATCGCGCTGTATTCGACGCGTGGTTGCCCGGCGCAGTGCACCTTCTGCCTTTGGCCGCAGACGCTGAGCGGACACGCATGGCGCAAGCGTTCGACGGATGACGTCGCGGCTGAATTGAAGTGGGCGAAGGAGAATTTCCCGCACGTGAAGGAGTTCTTCTTCGACGACGATACTTTCAACATTCAGAAGGCGCGAACGATCGAGCTGTGCGCAAAGCTGAAGCCGCTAGGAATTACGTGGAGCTGTACGTCGCGTGTCACCACTGAGCGCGAGACGCTAAAGGCCATGAAGGAAGCCGGCTGCCGGCTGCTGATCGTCGGATTTGAGTCGGGTGATCCGCAGATCCTCAAAAACATCAAGAAGGGCGCAACGGTTGAGCGGGCGCGGGCGTTCGCGAAGGACTGCAATGATCTGGGGCTGGTGATTCACGGGGACTTCATTCTTGGATTGCCGGGCGAGACGAAGGAGTCGATCCGCAACACGATCAACTTTGCGAAGACACTGGACTGCGAGACGATTCAGGTTTCAATCGCGCATGCTTATCCGGGAACGGAGTTCTACGAGTTCGCGAAGGCCGGCGGTTTCATCACAAACGAAAAGATGGAAGACGGCGGCGGACACCAGATGGCGCACATCGAGTATCCGGGGCTGCCGGTGGACTACGTGATGGAGATGGTGCACCGTTTCTACGACGAGTACTACTTCCGGCCGAAGGCCGCG
>Ga0105248_10010050_pt1 | contig 10423 bp, 10 predicted proteins | sample KBSS34metaG_FD_81524 | JGI IMG/M metagenome (GOLD analysis project Ga0105248, IMG submission 81524) | Switchgrass rhizosphere microbial communities from Kellogg Biological Station, Michigan, USA - KBS S3-4 metaG | ecosystem: Host-associated > Plants > Roots > Rhizosphere > Soil | place... | reverse complement strand
GAACGGAATCGCGTTCGGGCCGCGGTCGGGCACGGCGATGAAGTTCGTGCAGCCGGCGTAGGTCATCGCCGAGCCGATGCCGCCGAACAGGTTGCCCGGTGCGCCGTTTTCGAGGGGCGCCGCGGTTTCGCGCGACAGGTCGCCGGTCGTGCCGGACAGTTGGCCTTTGGCGATCAGATCGACGGTAGCATGAGCAGACGACACGACAAACAGCGACGCGATCAGCGTCAACGCGAACGAGCTTGATTTAGGCACCGATATCTCCTGGGGGGAAGTGGTTGGCGTGAAGACATCGTGCTGCAAGCGTTCACGCCATGCTGCGAACGAAGGGGCCACGTAATGCAGGAGAAATACTCGGTAATCTATGTGTCATCGCGGTGACACTGGTCGAGCACGCGAAGCGGGCAAGGTGGCGGGACGCAACCGGTTTGATGTTTATCGCTACACGTAAGCGGTCGATCGGCTCGCGCAAGCGTTTGCCATGGCCCTGAAGATAGGCCTTGGGGCATCTAAGAATTTGCGTCGCGCGTTATCTTGCCGCCGGCGGCGCGCTATTCCATCGGCGGATCACGCGGTCTTCGCGATCGAAGCCGAGAATGCTGACCGACGCCGTGTCGAGATACAGATGCGCGCCGATCGCTGCCGAACCGACCCAACTGCCTGCCAGCACGCGCAGAAAGTGCGCATGCGAGAACAGCGCGACACGGCCTTGCAGTGAAAGCAGCCGCTCGATCAGCGCGCTGGCGCGCGCTTCGATTTGCGCGAGATTTTCTCCATCGGGTATCGGCGAGGCCCACACCGACCAATCTGGTTCGCTTTCGCGAATCTCTTTGGTCTTGCGCCCCTCGTAAATGCCGTAGTCCCATTCGCGCAGCCGCGGTTCGATTTCCATGCGTTCGCCCTGGCCAGCCAGCCGGCACGTTTCCAGCGCGCGCGACAGTGGGCTCGACAATACCGTGTCGAAGTGCTGTTCACCGAGCACCGGGACCAACGCGCGCGCCTGTTCGCGGCCGTGTTCGGTCAGCGGGATATCGGTGCGGCCGGTGTGCTGGCCACTCAAGCTCCATTCGGTTTCGCCATGGCGAATCAGCCAGATTTCGTGCGGGCCGGCGTGGGGATGTGCGGCTGCAGTGTTCATCGATCGGCTCCATCAACGGCATTGCAGCGGCAAGGCGGTGCAATGCGAACAGGTTGGTCGGGCAATCTATCGCGGTTCATTCTATGACAGCGGCGGCACTGCCGCAGCTTGACGGGTTGATGCGCCTCCAGTCAAGGCCCGGACATTTCGCTGCGGCTAGTGCGACGCGACATACTCGGCACCGGGCACCGGGTCCGGCAGCGCGAAATGGCGGCGCATGCGTTCGACTTCATCCACTGGGCTCAGGCCAAACAGGCGCTTGAATTCGCGGCTGAACTGCGAGGTGCTTTCGTAGCCGACCTGCGCGGACGCAACGGCTGCGGTGACGTGCTGACGCAGCATCAGCAGGCGGGCCTGGTGCAGCCGCGTCGATTTCAGGTACTGCATCGGCGACGTGTTCGTCACTGCCTTGAAGTGCGCATGAAACGACGGCACGCTCATGCTCGCTTCGCCGGCCAGTTGCGTGACGTCGAGCGGTTCGCTGAAGCATTGGTGGATCTTGCGCAGCGCCCGCGCGATCTTGCCGAACTGGCCTTGTCGGGTCAGCGCGGCACGCATCGATGGGCCCTGTTCGCCAGTCAGCACGCGGAAATAGATTTCGCGCACCAGTGCGGGGCCGAGTACCCGAGCCGCGACGGGTTCGCTGATCGCTTCGAGAAAGCGCAGCACCGACAGGCTCAGGTTTTCGTCGAGCGGCGTCGACAGCATGCCTTTAGGTTCGGCGTCGGCGTGCACGCCGAGTTCGTCGAGCTGCAGCAGCAGTTCTGCCACGACGCTGAAATCCAGCCGCAGGTAGATGGCGAGCAAAGGCTTGTCTGCGCTTGCATCGGTTTCCATCGTGAAGGGCACCGGTACGCTGACCGCGAGATAGTGTTGCTCGTCATAGAGATAGATCTGCTTGCCGAGCACGCCACGCTTGCGTCCCTGACACACGATCACGATGCCGGGGTCATACAGCACCGGCGTGCGCGTGAGCGGGCGGTTCGATCGCAGCAACCGCACGTCGGGCAGCGCGGTGAGGTTGTAGCCCTCGAGCGGCGCGAGTGCGGCAAGCAGGTCAACCATGCGGCGGCGCATGGGCATCGAGTGGTCGGGCAGGTGGGTCACAGCAGTTTCCGTCGGCTAACTGTTCCGGCATCAATGTGCCACCGATGCGCGCGAGAATCTACGCATTCATAGAATCAGGCAATCAAAACATAAGAAGCTGCATTTGCAGGGCTCGAAGCTATCCTTAAGATCTGCTCCATCCATACCGCAGGGTTGCGGCGGAAAATGTCTGACGGAAAGGAGAGCTTCGATGCAACAGTCTGTGCAGAAGACGTTTTTGATCACCGGTGTCAGCTCCGGTTTTGGCCGCGCATTTGCACAAGCCGCGCTCGACGCGGGGCATAAGGTGATCGGCACGGTGCGCAAGCCGGATGCCTGTGCTGAATTCGAACGGCTCGCGCCGGGCCGCGCGCACGCAGTCGAACTCGATGTTGCGGACTTCGAGCGCGTCGAGCCGGTGATTGCTCAGGCGCTGCAGCAGTATGGTCCGGTCGACGTGCTGATCAATAACGCGGGGTATGGCCATGAAGGCACGCTCGAAGAGTCGCCGCTTGCCGAGATGCGCCGGCAATTCGATGTGAATGTATTTGGTGCCGTGGCGGTGACCAAGGCAGTGTTGCCGTCGATGCGCATACGGCGCAAAGGGCACATCATCAATATCACGTCGATGGGCGGGTTTATTACGCTGCCGGGCATTTCGTACTATTGCGGCAGCAAGTTCGCGCTTGAGGGGATTTCGGAGGTGCTCGCGAAGGAAGTCGCGCAATTCAACGTGCATGTGACGGCGGTGGCGCCGGGCTCGTTTCGTACCGACTGGGCAGGCCGCTCGATGGTGCGCAGCGCGCGTAGCGTGCCGGACTATGATGCGCTATTCGATCCGGTGCGCGCCGCGCGTGAGGCTAAGAGCGGGAAACAGGCGGGCGACCCGGCGAAGGCTGCACAGGTGCTGCTGGATCTGGTGGAAAGCGAGCATCCGCCGGTGCATCTGGTGCTTGGGTCGGATGCGCTTAAGCTCGTGAGTGAAAAGCTGGTTGCGATGCAGGAGGAAGTCGCAGCGTGGCAGGATGTCTCGCGGTCGACGGATTTTGGTGGTTGATGGCGATCAGCTGATTCGACGATCAATGCTCCCCCCGGGGACCGCAAGTTTCCTCCGGAGAGCGGTTTTTTTGATGTTCATGCGCACCTCGACCTCTTCGGACGAGACGGGTGGTCGCGGATCGTCAAGGGACTCCTGCACCTGCTCTCGAAACCACTTATTGGGTGTCGACACAATGATCGAAGGGAGGATTCAACCATGACACAACGCAAAAAATGGTAAAGCACCCCTATCGACCTTGATAGCCTGGACCGTCGACGGAGCATTCTCTATGGCATGCTGCGTCGCTCGATCCAACGCTAGGCTCTTTATGTCGATCAACTGCACGTTCCTTCTGAACCGGCGGGCATCTCGGTTGGCTGTACGAGTTTGCGCGAGTGCATGGATATGGAGCGGATCGCAGCCAGTGGTTCGCGCTATATCGCAACGATGGGAAAATCGATGACGAGACCTACATTGGCGGCGCACGACGTGGTGCATTTCGGCTGCATCCGATTGGCGCGATGCGCCGTAGCGAGGGCTGCATTACACTCGCCAGTCACGCTGCCTTCTCGCGGCTCAGCAGCGGTCTGCGCGGCAAGGGCGCGACCTTGGCAGTTCCCGGTACAACCTTGAAGGCTTATGGCACGGTGGAGGTTCGCTGATGAAGTGGCTTCGATATGTCATCAACCTCGTTGCCACGCTCATCATTGGCTTTCTGCTATCGCGCTGGATTGACAGTGCGCCCTATGAGTTTGCGCAATTACCGGCGTCGATTGCGCGCGTGATGCGGGCGTTTGGCGTCGATACGATCAGAAACGCCGACGATATCGAGACTGTCGGATTGCTAGTCATTATTGCGGCTTCGATGATTGCCGCTGCACTCGTGGTGTGGCTCGCCAATCTTGCGCTGAGCCGTCGACGCGCACGCTAACGCGCACATCGACGCCAACGTTATTCCGCGCCCAAACCGCGCCGAAATTCACCCCGTCCATTCACGACACCGATATCAACCGCCGTGCCACCTGCAAACCCTCATCCACATCGAGCGCCGTGGACTGCAGCGGCACGACGTTTTCCAGCGGCAAGCTATTAGACCTGAAGCGGTCGCGGTAATCCGCCGGATTGATCTGCAAACGCCGGTTGAACGCGCGACGGAAGCCATCGGTATCGTCGAACCCGCAGCGCTGCGCGATCTCGCGCAGCGAAAGGTCGGTGCCTTCAAGGTAACGCCGCGCCGCATCGATCCGTGCATTATTCAGAAACGTCATCGGCGTGGTGCTGCATTCCTTCATGAAGGTGCGCGACAGGTTGCGTGCACTCATATGCACGCGCGTCGCGAGCGAAGCCACCGTATGATCCGCGTGCAGATTGTCCAGCATGTACTGCTGCAACGTAACCATCTGCGAGCCCGGCGACGCAAGCGCATCGAGCAACGGGCTGAATTGCGATTGGCCGCCTGCCCGACGCAGATACACCACCAGATACTTCGCAACGTCGAGCGCCATGTTCCGGCCGAAGTCGTCTTCGATCATCGCCAGCGCAAGGTCGATACCCGCCGTCACGCCGGCCGTCGTGAAGATGTTGCCGTCGCGCACGAAGATGTGATCCGCTTCGATCTTCGCCTTCGGGAAGGTCGCCGAAAGTCGCGGCACATCCATCCAGTGCGTGGTGACGATGCGGCCGTCGAGCAGGCCCGCCGCGCCCAGCGCGAATAAACCATTGCAGATGGCCGACACGCGCCGGCAGCGCTTTTGCTGATCCTTGAGCCAACCGCTTAGCGCCGGATCGTCGTAGGTATCGAAAATGCCGAGGCCACCCGGCACGATCACCGTGTCGAAGTCAGGGCACATGTCGAAGATAGTGCGGTCCGGCAAGGTCGCGAGCCCGCTCGACGACTGCACGCTGCCGCGCGTCGTGCCGATGGTCATGATTTCGTAGTCGGATTCTCCGTTGCTGAGAATCTTGACTTCGGCGAAGGCGTCTCGCGGCCCGGCGATATCGAGCAGCTGAAAACCCGGGAAGACCACCATGCCGACCTTGATGCGTTTCATTGCGAGCCTCCAGATACGTGGCAGGGCATGCATCTCGGTGCGATCATCCCAGCCGAAGACAGTTTATACGGCAACATCGGAAGCTCGCCAATGAGGGGGGGTGCTTGCCATCGTTTCACTGCGGCCGGCATTCGTTAAATGTGATGACACGGCCGCAGCAGCCCGGCCCCGGCAGCGCCACATCAGTGGCATGGAAAGCCCAGCAGATGCCGGCCGTCATGCACGAATTCATGTACGAGCATACCCGGCACCAAGGACGTCGCGCCTTGTTCCGCGCCGATGAAGTACAGCACGAACAGCATCAGCAGGCCGGCAAACAGCGCCCATGGCAACAGTTCGCGCAGCGGTATCGGTGCAATTGGTGCAAGTTCGGGTACAGGGTGGATGACTACAGTATCGTTCATCGGAACCTCCTTACGTGAGTGAATCAGTTCGTGGACGCATCATTCGCAACCGGCACACGTGCCTTGATGATGCGAGTCAGTTCGCCGCGCGACAGCACACCGTGCGCTTCGATCACGTCGAGTAGCGCTTCGAGGAAGCGCTCGTAGTAGTCCCAGCGCGGCTGATCGGCGCAATTGGTCGTCTCCCAGCGCGCAATCGACGCGATCAGGCTCTGCCGGAAATCCTCCCATTCGAAGCATCCAGCCTTGGCAAGCGACAACGCAAGCCCGAACACGTCGCGCTCCCAGCGGTTGGTGAACAGCAATTTGCCATCGACGCGCGGTGGCGAATCCGGTGCACCGAGCATCGATGCTGCCGCGTACTCCTCGAAGCGGGTAAACATCGTGCGCTCCTTCAGACGGCTGGCGCGGCGACCAGCGCGACGCCCATCATCGATTCGGGAGTGACCAGTGTCGCGAGTTCGGCTTCGCTCAGGTGCCCGGTATTCGCGGGTTGTTCGGGAATGACGAACCAGCGGATCTGCGCGCTGCTGTCCCACACCTTGACCTGTTTGGTCGGCGGCACCGTTACACCGAATTCCTGCAGAACCGCACGCGGTTCGCGCACGCCGCGCGCGCGAAACACTGGGTCTTTGTACCAGTAGGGCGGCAAGCCGAGCACCGGCCACGGGTAGCACGAGCACAGCGTGCAGATGATCAGGTTGTGCACGTCGCTGCTGTTGGCGACCGCGGCCATATGCTCGCCTTCGGCGCCAGCCATGCCGAGCGGCAGCGACAGTTCCGCAATCGCCTTGGGTGTGTCGTCGAGCAGACGCTGTTTGTACTCCGGATCGACCCACGCGTGCGCAACGATCTTCGCGCCGTTGAAAGGGCCGGCCATCGTCTCGAAGTGCTTGAGCACCGCATCGACCGAATCGCTGCCGAGCACGCCTTTTTCGATCAGCAGCGCTTCGAGCGCGCGCACTTTTGCCGCGCTGGAAGCTTCGCGGTCTTCGGGAAATTCGAACAGGTTGCTCATGCCTCGGTTCTCTCGTTGTTCGGTTGATCGGCGACGGGCTGCAGGTAGGCTTCGAACAGGTCGGCGTAAATCGTCGTGTTCGGCTCGCTTTTGCCGGGGCCCCAGATGTCGGCGGCATCGAACGCGATGCGGTACACCGGCATTGGCGTACCAATACCGTCGACGCCCGTCGACACGAAATAGGCGAAGGTGCCTCCATACACGCAATCGACTACGCCGCGCCGGTTGCGCAAATAGCCGGGCAGACGCGTATGGTCGACCGCCTGCGGATCGGCCACCCACACCTCGGCGCCGGCTGCAAAGCGCGGCGCCGCGTGCGCTTCGTGATACCCGGAGTCGCCATTTAGCAGATACGCGTCCACCTGCCTGCTCAACTCGGGGTTTGGCTGCTCGGGCAACGCCGCATCCGGATGGGCGCGAAAGTGCGCGGTCTTTTGCGCAAGTTCGTCGGCCGTGATGTAGCCCTGATCGACGAAAAACTGCGAGATGCCGCCGAGCCACTTCTCGTAGTAGCGGTACTTGAAGTATTCGAACGGGTTCATGTCTTCTGCGCCCGTGCGCAGCGACGCCCATGTCCAGTCGTTTTTGAAGGTGGTGGGCAAGGTGCTGACCGGGTACGCATGACGCGCATTCGCCAGATGCGCGCTCTCGGCCATCATCACCGTATGAATGCCGAAGATGCGCTGCTCCCAAGGCTCGGCGAACACACGTGTATCGGTGCTGACCGGGCCGAGGTTTTCGATGCCGCCAAGGTGATGCGCTAGTTTCACGGTTCGCTCCGTAAAAAGAAGGCTGGTTTCAGTACATGCAACTGAGCAGGCCGGCACGCAGGTGCGCGGCATCGAGATTGCGGCCGATCATCACGAAGCGGTTTTCGCGCGTCTCGTCGCGGGTCCATGCCTTGCCGAATTTCGTATCGAGCAGCATGTGCACGCTGTGGAAATACAGTCGGCGCGCTTCGTCGTGCAGGTTGAGCACGCCCTTCATGCGTAGCAACTGCTGGCCATGCGTCTGCACCAGCTGGTTCACCCATTGATTGAAGCGTTGCGCATCGAGCGCACCGGGTAGCACGAATGCGCACGAAGCGATCGTATCGTCGTGTTCGTGATCGTGGCCGTTTTCGTCGAGCAGATCGGGTTCGACCTCGAGTAAATTGTCTAGCGAGAAACTGCGCACGCCGAGCAGCGCATCGACGGCAAGCGCCGAATGATCGGTGAAGTCGATCAGCGCAGTGGGGTTCAGCTGGCGGATCCGTTCGACCAGCGCGTTGACGCTGTCGGCGGCTGCGACGTCGGTCTTGTTGATCACGATCCGGTCGGCAAACACCACTTGTTCGCGTGCGATGTCGTCGTCGAGTTGCGCGTCGGCATGCAGCGCATCGACGACCGCGATCACCGATTCCAGTTCGACGCGCGCCCGCACGTCCGGGTCTGCCAGGAAGGTTTGCAGCACCGGTGCGGGATCGGCGAGCCCGGAGGTTTCGACGATCAGGCGCTCGAGCCGGTCGCCGAAACGTTCGAGCAGATCGCGCACGCTTGCGACCAGGTCGGTGCGCACGGTACAGCAGACACAGCCATTGTTGATCTCGATCACCGCTTCTTCTTCGGCGGCGATCAGTTCGCCGTCGATGCCGACTTCGCCGAACTCGTTGACCACGATACCGATCTGCATCGGCCGCGTCGCTTCGAGAATGTGATTGACGAGGGTCGTCTTGCCAGCGCCGAGAAAGCCGGTGACGACCGTGGTCGGAATCTTCCTTGATTGCATGGTTGCTGCCTCCGCGCAGGTGCTGAAAGTGCCCGTCTGTTGCTCGTTGTATGCCAAGTTTGGACCTGGTTTGCGCCGTTTCCGAGCGGAAATCGGTATCTGGCCGTGCTCGATCACTAGTTGGCGCGATTCGCAGCCGCGAGTTGCCGTTTATGGCCGAAACGGAGAAAAAGGACGCACGGCGCAGCGGTGTCAAACCCGCCGGCGCGGCCGGTGCTTGCCGCATCAGCGTGCATGCTGCTCGCAAACGGTGCTGTGTTGCACCGCAATGAGCAGGGAATCGAATAAGGGATACCTAAATAACTTTCGGACCGTAATAAAAATGGTTCTGCATTTCTTAAAAATTATTCGAATGCGCCGGAATAAATTCAGCGCTCGCTGCGTTCACACCCGCGTGCACCGCGATTGCATTTTTAGTCGCCGTACATGAAGAACCGCAGCCGCCGACGTAGCGGCTGCATTCGACTGATATCCCCACAACGAGCTTTCAACAGTTGCACGCGCGCCGCGCGTGTCGCTGCCGCATTTCTTCGCCTGTGCGATGGGTGCCGCGTCAGCGCGAACGCGCACGCCTTCATTACGTACGAGCGAAGAAAACCGTCACGAGATTCCATTGCCGTCGCATTTAAACGGCTGTGGCATCCCGGTGCTTTAAGCGGTTCATATTGAAGTACGTTTGAAAGGGGATACACAATGAACGTAAGGAAAGCGCGCAAAACGGCACGGGCCGTTTTTGCGCAGAGGCGGATTGGTATCGAAGTCCGCGTGGCGGCGATTTGCATGGGCATGGCCATCGCGCAAGCGGGTTGGGCGCAGACACAAAGCCAGCCTGCGGCCGCTGCGGATACGACGTCCGCACCGGCAGGCGCCGACGCGACCTTGCCCGCGATTCACATCGAGGGCGCGGCATCGATCGGCTATGGGCCGCTGGTCGAAACGAACCGCGTCAACGATCCGCTGCAGCGTGCGTCGATCAGCAAGACCGGCACGAAGCTCGAAGATCTGCCGGCCAGCGTGCAGGTGATTCCGCGCAACCTGATCACCGAGCAGGGCGGCACGATGCTGCGCGATGCGATCTCTAACGCAAGCGGCGTCAACTATGGCGGCCAGGATTCGAAGGGCTACTTCGATCACTTCCTGATTCGCGGGCTCAATGCGCAGATCTACGAAGACGGCTTCTCCGATGGCGAAGAGCTGGGCGGCATCTCGCACTCGCTAAACGGTGTGGAGCGCGTCGAGATTCTCGAAGGCCCGGGTTCGGCGCTGTTCGGCAGCGGGCCGCCGGGAGGCACGATCAATATCGTGCACTACGCGCCGTCGCCGGACCTGCATTACGGCGGCAGCATTCAGGCAGGCTCGTATGGCACCGTCACCAATACCGATTACATCACCGGTCCGACTGGCATTGCCGGCCTGAACTATCGGGTCGACGCGACCTTCTCGCGCTCCGATGGCTTTCGCGATCTGGCGAGCCGCGACTATGAAGTGCGCCCCGAACTGGAATGGGACCTCGGCCGCCATAAGGTCCAGTTCTCGCTCGACCTGCGCGACACGCACGAAACGCCGGATTCGTACGGCATCATCTATTCGAATGGCTCGCCGCTAGAAGGCGTGTCGCGCGATGCGAAGTTCTCGACGCCGTTCGCGTTCGCGCATCAAACTTATGTGCGCCCGACGATTTCGGATGAATGGCGCGTCAACGATTATCTGACGATCAACAACCGCTTCTCGTATCTGCATCGTTCGGTCGACGTGCTGGGCAACGGCGACAGTTCCAGCACCAGGATCGTCAACGGGCAGGTGGTAGCGCGGCAACTGCGGCAGCAGGACGACAGCGACAATACGTTCGACTATCAGCTCGAACCGGTGTGGAAGTTCTCGACCGGCAGCATCGGGCATACGCTGTTGACGGGCTTCGAG
>Ga0105248_10010049_pt1 | contig 10423 bp, 5 predicted proteins | sample KBSS34metaG_FD_81524 | JGI IMG/M metagenome (GOLD analysis project Ga0105248, IMG submission 81524) | Switchgrass rhizosphere microbial communities from Kellogg Biological Station, Michigan, USA - KBS S3-4 metaG | ecosystem: Host-associated > Plants > Roots > Rhizosphere > Soil | place... | reverse complement strand
TATCGGAAGTCTGCCTGCGTGAATCCAAAAAAATGGGAAAGTATCCATAAATACTGGGCAATATGGTGCCCGCGGTGACCGCGCACTCCAACGTCGACTCACGTTCGGATGTATTCGGTGGGCGTCCGCGCGACATCGGGCACGGGCGCGGAAGCTGGGAAGTCGTTTGACGTGGATGCGCCGAACGCGGTCACATTGGCGCTCCAGGATCCGCTGCTGCAGACGGATCGATTCGCGACAACATCCCTATGGGCAAGCTTGATGCGAGCGATGCAGGCCGCATGCGATTTCCAGATCCATGACCCGATTGTCGCGAATCCCGACCTCTTCAATGTCATGAAGGACTTAGGAATTTGGTAGAGTAAAGTGAACGTACTTGATCGCTATGCGGTCTTTTTGTTTCCGTCAAAACTATGACCAGTGGTGAAGACTTTCTAGGAACAGAGCGCTTCAAACTGCGGCGACGTCTTGGGATGGGCGGGATGGGAGTGGTCTATGAAGCCTATGATCTGAAGCGCGACAAGGCCGTCGCCCTGAAAACGCTTATCAACGCAGAACCATCGTACATCTACCGCCTGAAAACAGAATTTCGCTCCCTCACCGATGTGGCCCACCCTAATCTAGTCTCTCTCTATGAATTGATGTCGGATGGAAGGTACTGGTTCTTCACCATGGAACTGGTAGACGGCGTGAACTTTCTTGACTACGTGCGCGATGGCGAAAGCATAGGGGCTGAACCCACAGTTCTCAGCCTCGAAGAATTAGATACTTTGGAAACTCTGCCGCTACCCATTACGAGCCGCGCGCCGTCATTTAATGAAGGGCGTCTTCGAATAGCTCTAAAGCAGTTGGCCCAGGGACTGAATGCGCTGCACGAGAATGGCAAACTGCATCGTGACATTAAACCCACGAACATACTTGTGACTCCTGAGGGACGATTGGTCATCCTCGACTTCGGTCTTGTCGCAGACATCGCCCAGCAGAAACTCGAACCGAGTCTAGCCATTGTCGGAACTCCGTCCTACATGTCTCCGGAGCAAGTCGCTCAACGACCTACCTCGGCGGCGAGCGATTGGTACAACGCAGGGGTGATGCTGTACGAGGCGCTCACAGGCCGTCTGCCTTTCGACGGAAATCTTGTAGACATTCTGGTGAAGAAGCAAAGCGTGGAGCCTCCCCCGCCGCGTGAGATTTCTCTGGAGATCCCGGAAGACCTCAGCAGGTTATGTCAGGACTTGCTACGCCTACGACCTGAATCCAGACCTACGGGAGGTGAAGTAATCCGCCGCCTGGAAGGCGAGATGAAAACCGTGGAACCTTCGGCGGAAATTCACGAACCTGCCGACGAGCAGCTTTTCGGGCGTGAAGAACAACTGCGGGTATTGGAAGATGCTTTCCTCACGGTCAAAAAGGGAATGGCGCTAACGCTCTACATTTACGGCACGTCGGGTATGGGCAAAAGCGCCATCGCACGACACTTTCTGCAAAAGCTTGTGAAGCGTGATCGTAGCGTGGTCATCCTGGAGGGACGATGCTATGAACGTGAATCAGTTCCTTATAAGGCGCTCGACGGTGTCATTGACAGTTTGAGCAAATACCTGGTCTCGCTGCCTCAAGTCAAAGCAGAAGCGCTAATGCCGCGCGACGTACAGGCGCTGTCGCGCCTCTTTCCCGTCATGTTGCGCGTGAATTCCGTACTCAACGCGCCACAACGAGAGCAAGAGATTCCGGACCCAATTGCGCTGCGGCGCCGAGCGTTCGCAGCGCTGAGGGAGTTGCTCGGAAGAATCTCAGATCGTCAGCCGCTCGTCATCTACATCGACGATCTTCAGTGGGCAGATGCCGACAGCGCAGCGCTGTTGGAAGAGCTTTTGCGTCAGCCTGATGCTCCTCCACTGCTTCTCATCGTTAGTTTCCGAAGTGAAGACATGAGCTCCAAGCCATTCCTGAAGCTCTTGCTGGATCAGATTGGTGGCGAGACGTGTCGCGGCATCGCGGTCGATCCACTCACTGAGAAAGAAGCTCGCGACCTGACCGCGTCCTTACTGCCGGTAGAGATTGGAGGGAGAGACTCCCGTCTCGAAGACATTGTACGCGAGGCAGCGGGGAGTCCCTTTTTCATCGAACAACTGTCGCGCTACACACTTTCCTGTGAGGAAACAACGCGGGGAATCAAACTCCTGGAAATGATCGAGGCACGCTTGCGCCAACAGCCCGCTGGCGCACGGCGTTTCCTTGAGACGTTGTCGGTGGCAGGACGTCCGATGTCATCTAACATCATCCATCAAGCCAGCGGGTTGGACGGTGACGAGGACTTTCTGATTTCTTCTCTGCGCGCCGCCAAACTCTTGCGAAGCGTCGACGAGGATTATGGAGTAGAACTCTACCACGATCGCATACGTGAGGCGTTGGCCTCGTCGCTCGAGAGCGAATCGGTCCGGCAGATTCATCGCCGCCTGGTTCAAACATTGCTCGTGAAAGGGCTGGATGATCCTGAAACCTTATTCGACCACTACCTCGGTGCGGGTGAACAGGAACAGGCATCGCGTTATGCGGCGCTCGCAGCAAAAAAGGCCGCAGGAACTCTTGCGTTCGATCGCGCGGCGTTATTTTACCGTCGAGCATTAGAGCTGGCTCCGGCCGTCGGGGCGAACCGATTGGAACTGAGAGCAGAGCTGGCACAAGCGTTAGCCAATGCTGGTTCGCCAGCCGAGGCCGCCGAGCACTATCTCGAAGCAGCACGAAACATGGACCAGACCCGCGCGCTTGATCTGCAACGAAGAGCGGCCGAACAACTCTTGATGGGCGGTCACATCGAGGAAGGATTGCAAGTCATTCAAACCGTCCTCACAGCGGTCGGGTTTAAATTAGCGGCCGGACCTAAACTTGCGCTCCTATCACTGCTGATCAGGCGTCTGCATCTCAAGCTGCGAGGAATCAAATTCGTAAAACGTGACGTCTCGGAGGTTCCAAAGGAACAGATTCTCCGTATAGACATCTGCTGGGCCGTTGCAGCCGGGCTCGGAAATGTTGATCTGATACGTGCGGCAGATTTCCAGACACGTCATTTGCTCCTGGCATTACGCGCGGGCGAGCTTTATAGAGTGGCGCGGGCTCTGAGTCTGGAAGCTGGCTTCACTGCGACAGCAGGGAAATCGGCGCTGAAGCGCGCGACGCAACTCACTGCAGTGGCCGAATCCCTCTCCAAAGAGTCAGGCCATCCGCACGCGATCGGACTCTACAGTTATACGAGCGGTATGGGAGCCTTCCTGGTAGGGCAATGGCAAAGGGCGGCGGAGATGCTCAGCGAGGCGGATGAGATTCTTCGCTATCGATGCACCGGCGTTACGTGGGAAATCGCCAGCACCCAAAACTTCCTGCTGAGCTCCTTAATTTACCTGGGAGAGATGCGAGAGATTTCTTTGCGTGTGCCCGTGCTCCTCAGTGCAGCTGAAAAGCGAAGTAACCTTTTCGAGTTAACGGACCTGCGAACACGTGTCAATCTACTCTGGCTCTTAAACGACGACACTGACGAGGCACGGCGACAGGTTATTGTGGCGATGCAGCAGTGGACACAGAAAGGGTTTCATCGCCAGCATTACAATGCCTTGCTCGCGTTAGCGCAAATCGAACTCTACGCGGGGAACGGACTCGTGGCCTGGAAACAAGTTTCAGGTCAGTGGCCAGCACTTTCCGGCTCAATGATCTTACGAGTACAGATAATTCGGATCGAGGCACTTCACCTCAAAGCAAGATGCGCCCTGGCGGCCGCGGCAACTGGCACTAGCGACGCACAACAACTTATCGGAGTAGCGGAGCGCTTGGCACGTCAGATTTCTAAAGAAGGGATGAAGTGGGCCGATCCGTTGGCAGCGTTACTACAGGCAGGAGTAGCCTGTCTGCGAGATGATAAGGAGACAGCGATCAGTCTTCTTTCGAAGGCGTGCGCGGGTTTTGAGGACGCGCATATGAAGCTTTACGCAGCAGCGGCGAAGCGGCGTCTCGGAGAGATCACCGGTGGGGTGAACGGTCAACTTCTGACTAACGACGCCGACTCGTGGATGCGCGAGCAGAAGATCACGGCCCCGACGAGAATCACTCGGATGCTTGCACCGGGAATAGAATCATCCACAGATTAGGCACAGAGGTTAGGTAGTTAAGTTGGGCTTTTCAAGGGTTTCGAATCGGCGCCGAAGTTAGATTCGCTCTTTGGTTGCGGCCTCGGCTGCGCTGTGTAATCTGCCCAATCTGTGGCTGGTCTGACCTCCCACGCCCGCCGCCGCGACTTGAGGAACTTCGTCGAACCAGTTCTTAGAAAGCCACTCCACGGCTTGATCCATCAACTCTTCCGTCCTGGGGTCAGTCGAGATGGCGAGTTTGATCAGATTCTCCACTTGTCTCCAATCGTCGCACGCCGTCTGGTCCACCAGTTCAAGGTTCACTCGATGATATCTTTCTTCACCAAGTATCTCCCTACTCATAAAATCGTCTGCCTGAACCACACCATCGAAGAGTATGGTCATGAGCGGCTCCTTCGGCTGGTGGAAAGGGTTAAGCAGCCACTGCAGCACGCCCCAATTTGTCGTGTCGGCCTTAACGAGTGTGGGTGTATAGCCAGTGCCGAACGACAGAAGGCGAATGTCCTTGATATCCAACTCCGGATTGTGGCGTAAGGCAATTGCGATGGCGGCGGTGCTCGGATTGTTAGCCATCATGCCTCCATCGATATGGCCCTGGTGCGATGGAAAAATCGTCGGTGCCGCGGTGCTTCGCAATGCAACGTCAACGACTGGCTCTTCGCTCGATGGTTCAATAAGAGTTTGCTCGCTATTGTAATTGTGAAAAAAAACCGGACTCCAATTCCTGGTCACCTTATTGTCCAGTTTAAATGAGGTCACGAGAACTTTTTTCTTCAGATCAGAGAGAAACAGTTTGCGCGAGACGCCCGGCGTCACTTCCATGTCTGGGAAGTCTTGCTCCAGTAGTTTTCTCAGGTTCTCGTTTGAGTGTTTGGGCCGAAGAAAATTCCAACGCGATTTGCCAAACACGAACTTCATATGCTGCGTCGAATAGAATGCCTGTAGATCGGCGATTGATTTTCCATGGGCAAGCGAGAGCGCAAGAGCCGAGCCAGTGGAGGTGCCAGCAAATAGATCTACGTTGTTAATGAGTTCAGGGAATCGTCCTTGTAGACGCCGCAGCAGAGCTGCGACTAAAGCACCACGGATGCCGCCGCCATCGAACGTCATAATCTGAAATAATTTACCCATCTCTTGAACCTCCAGATGTTAATTGTGCGAAGAAGTGACGAAGTCGTACTTCACTTGGTTGGGGACGTCTCGTACATTCCAGACGAGACCAAGACCTGAAAGAATTTTGAGAACGTAGTAGAAGACGTCCAACTCCCACCAGAAAAATCCAGCTCGTGCGGTGCTTGGGTAGTGGTGATGATTATTATGCCAACCCTCGCCGAATGTGAGTAGGCCGAGAACTGCGTTATTCGTCGAATGGTCCTGGGTCTCGTACCTTCGGTTTTTACCCTTGTGACAATAATAATTGATGGCCGAAGAGGCGTGAAGGGCAAGGACCAGACTCAGACAATAGCCAATCGCAAACATGGAATAACCGCCGACCAGGTATGCACTGGCGGCAACGGCAACTGGTGGAAGATAGTAATGCCTGTGTATCCACATGAGTTCCGGGTATACGGTTAAGTCGCGTGCTTTCGCTAAGATCTCCTCGTCGGTGTAACCGTCGTTGAAGACGCTTCCAAACCAGCAGAACCAGAATCCTTGCTCGGGGCTATGCACGTCCAGGTTGGTGTCCGAGTGTTTGTGGTGCAGCCGGTGCTTTCCGGCAAACCAAATGGGATCGCCGAAACCTATTCCGGCCAGCAAACACATGACAAATTGGAATCCCCTGCTCGTCTGAAACGAACGATGAGCAAAATAGCGGTGCGGGCCCACTCCCACACCAAAAGCTGACAGCAGGTATATAGCGATACAGACAATCCAATCGCGCAGATGCACTCCACGAATCACAGCAATGACGGGTTGCACGTGCAGCAACAAGATTAGTAGCGCGGGCATGGCCTGGGGGAGAGCCTTACTGGTTCGCACTGTTTTCCTTCCTACCGTTAAGCGAGCGCTACCTGGCGTTGTTGTTGGCTGCTGACCTTTTCAAGCAGTCCCGAATCGACCATTTCTTTCGTTAAGTTCCCCTCACCGTCTGTCACCATCGTCGGCTTGAAGTAATGCTCGTAGCGCGAGTCAACACGAAAAGCGGGCGTGTAGACTCCGTCCAAAATCTCAGTCGTGCTGACATGCGTTCGTCGACGTCCTTTGGCAGACGGAGCAGCAAGTTGAGTCGGCGAAGTCGCAAGGGAGTAGGCGCAGAGCAACGCAGCGTTGGTTAGGGAGAACAGTAGCTGTACTTTGGTGAGTCGTGAGCGGTACCTCTGAAGAAAATGCCACGAATGCTGAAGCACGCGCGCCCGGTAACCACGCAGGCTTAACATCTCGCGCAGAAACGCGACCGCCTCATGGATCGGATCGACCGGCTTGAGTACAAGAGTTGAGCCATCCATGTCGCGAAGCTTTATATGGGGAAGGAACGCGCCCTTGGTGGCAAACTCTGAAAAGAGTGGTGTCCCCAGAAGAGGAACCGGCAACGTGACGAAACTCGGCAGTGTGATCTCCGGAGTGCCGGTTATGAATTCGATCTCGCGGCGCAGGTCCGCTATGGTCCGGTTTGATAAATCGAGCATCAAGCCGTAAACCAGAACTATGCCGGCCTCCAGACTTTTTCTGATCAAATTAACTTGCGGCACATTTGTGTTTTGCGTCTTATGCGCGCCAAGAAGCCACTCTGTGTCGAAGGATTCGACGCCGCAGAAAACGAGTTCGCAACCAAGTCGACGGGCGAGTGTCAAGGTTTCATCTTTATGAAAAAAGTCGCTCGTTACGAGTGCCCCCCAGTTTTGCAGATAGCCTTCTTCGCGCATCTCTGCGATGAGATCCATGCGCGCCAGGAAATGGCCACGGTCGCTGCCGTAAAAGTTATTGTCGATGAACAGAACATGTTTTCTTCTACCCAGCGCGACAATCTGTTTGCGCATGTACTCCAGTGGGTACGTCTGATAGCCGTGGCCCTCGCCGGTCAAAGAGCAGAACGAGCAACGAAAGTTGCAGTAGCGAGTCGTCTCGGCATACCCCATCCGGCGCATCCAGTAAGCCAAGTCATACCGCGGTAGCATTTGCTCGGCGACGAATTCTTTTCCCCAAGCGTCGTCGACCACTTCACGCAGTTCTTCTATGTCGCCCAGGCAGCAGTAATCAAAGTAGCGTTGCGCCAACAGAGGAAGAGCGCGAATCGTTGGTCCACCCGCAACAACAATCACAGACGGTTTCTTCGTACGCGCGTAGGCGGTCAAATGGAGCATTCGATCGAACGTGTTTGTGAGGCCAGTGAGCACCAACATGTCCGCCCATTCGAACGCCGCTGCATCTGAGAGCGGGCCGCTATCGACTTCGTTATAGAGGCGCACCTCGCAGCGTTCGGTGTCAAAGGCGCCAGCGAGAAAGACCGGCCCCATCGCCTGAGGAAATTTTGTCGTCCTACGCGCCGGCAGCCGCGAATCATCGAAAAAGCAGTTCACTATAAGAACTCGCTTCCTACTTGATGGCTGATAACGCCTGTGAGACGAAGCAGGGCTCATGATCGTGTTCCTGGGCTATGTGACGAACGGCCAACAGAGGAAACTTGGCCTCAATTTACGCCTACGTTAGTTCTACGAAAATGGAGACGAATGAGCCGGATCTTCTGACTAGTGGCTCGATTCCTCGTTGGTTATGCTCACATAATCAACATGAAGAATTTAATAAGAGTTCGGCAGCCGCCGCGGGAAGTTCGCTACAGTGAAAACCACACCGCTCCGTGCTGCCGAGTCGGTCAACCGTCAAACAAAGGCAAAGGCGGCGAAGTCCACGTGCCGCCCTCGCTGTTCTCTCGAGGTAATACTGGGCAATGTCTGTGGCCCTTGTGGATAGGCGCAGCATTATAACGTGGTCACGTAACCACGCAAGCCTCTCTCAGTTCCATGTACTCTAGATGAGATGGTCTGAGTGATTCTGAGGAACTTGGACCAAGCAGCATGTGGCTGGATTTACCGAACCCTTACCGTCAAAGTTAATCTCGCTACATCTCAGGCATGCCATCGCGCCACTTCACCCCATCCAAAAAACATTACGTTAGACTCACGCCCGTTGATAGTGCTGAATTAATTTGTCTTCAACAGTTGGAAGAATTTCCAGCTGGTGGAGTTAGTGGATAAGTTCGGCGTTTGCTGCGGTCAGCGTGATCGTATTTTCTCCGACCCTTAATTCGACGGGTACATCCCAGATAAGGGCGCCGTTTGGCGACTTCGCCGAACAAAAGACGTAGTAAGTCCCCGCGCGAACTTGCGCTGTCAGGACGACCCTACCTGCAGCATCGAAGTGTCCCTTCGCTACGTAGTACGGCTGAATTGCAGGTGTATAGGCGGGGCAACTCCGCGGCGGGAAACAATTTGCAGCATAGGCCTGAACCGCCTTACCGGGTGTGATGTCCGCCGCAATGGGCGCGCCCACCTTGCGTAACACAATGTCGAAGCGCTCACTCATTAACGTCACGCCCGTTCCTGCCAGTGGGTTCGCTCCACCAGGAAAAGACGAAATGATCGTGACGTTCATACCTCCGCCACCTGTGGACTCTGTTGTGGAGGGAGTCGTCGCAGTTGGAGCGGAAGTAGTCGTCGCTTTCGGCGCTGCTGGTGCAGGTGACGACGTGGCGACAGAACTTGTTGACCCCGCGCCGGTCTTCGGACGGAACATGTCGACATCGCATGTTTCAATGTGCGGTGCAAACGTGACATTGTTGCCGTTCATCCCCGTGACCAGGCGTCCGTTGATGGTAGTGCTGCCCGCGCCGCGCAGAGAGTTGTCCGGCTGCACCGCGAGGGTGAATGGGCTGACGGAGTTCTTGACATGGATCAGTAGCGCGTTCGATGTATTTTCGACAGTGTAGGGCTGGCGAACATGGGCCTCACCGCAATCGAGGACAAGCGAGTTTCCGCTGAAGTCGAGCAGCAGCCTACCGCCACCGTATTTACCAGTCATGCGCAGGCCTACCTCGCCGCCATCTGGAACGAGAGTGCCGAGCACGCCGGTGAGCATCCCAATAGCGCCTGCGTCGTTGGCGGACTGCGCAGAAGCAGGGACAGGCTTGGGATTCGGCGGCGCGACCAACGAGCCAATGACGCACCGCCCCATAGCCGGCCGATAGTCTGGAGTGGAGGTAGTTCCCGTCGCTACACCGTTTTCATAGTGGGTCTTGGTGAAGTAGCCGACGATGATCTGGCCTTTGACGTCTATCAAACCCGGGCCGGTGAGGCCACCATCGGGGCGCATAGTCAGCACGATGGGATTGGGCTCGTTCGCAATCGTGATCCGGATCAAGCCGGACCGCTGTTTCTCGAAACTATAGTTGCGCGAGTCGGAGGCGAGCTGGGCGCAGCCATCGAGCGAAACGACGTCTACGTCGAAGTTGAGGGTGGTGACAGTGGCGGGGTTTTTATAAACGCCTCTGAGAATTACACCAGCTGTACCCGGCCCCAACATGGATTCCTGCGCCTCGGCACCAAAGCCGATTAGGTCCATAAAGCCGGCACCCAAGCCCTTGCCCGTGCAGCCGACTGTATCGCCGCCGAGTTCCAGGCAACGGCGCGTGGCGACGGCAGTCGGATCGTCAGAGAGCAGTCCCGGAGGACCATTAGTTTGCCTGTCTGCGGCCTGCTGAGCTGCACGGTCCTTCTTATATTGCTCCATTTCCTGCTGATAGCGCCGGTCGCCGGCAGCCTTGAGACCCGCCTCCGCGTCCTTATAAGCGGACGCGCTTTGAGGTCCCATCAGCCGCTTCGACCAGTCCTCACGGAACGGGCCATCCATTTCGTAGCGCCCATGTAGGCTCTCAAAGGCCGCGGCTTCGGCGGGAGTGTGCGTCTTCGCATAATCCTGCGACATAAAATAGGCCGCGTTTCTATAGGCATTCCACATCTTCTGTTCGCCGGGTGTGAAACCTCCACGAGAGCTACGGTTCACTTTGATGCGATCGATATACGCCTGAAGATAAGTGAAAACTGCCACCTGGCGCGCGAGGGTATCGGTGGGATCCGAGCCCTTGATCTCAGCCTTTACGCGTTCGACCGACGGCAGATCGTTGGTGTAGTCGGAACTGGGCGCTTGTGCGAGCACAACAATGCTACTGCACATGAGGCAGAGGAGTGCAGCAAGGAGAATCACGTGAGCGCGATAAACCTCGCCCATGCGCTCGGCCTTTGCGACTTGCTCCCTGAAGGCCTTCCGAGTTGGATCACTTATCTTTCGTT
>Ga0105248_10010042_pt1 | contig 10425 bp, 10 predicted proteins | sample KBSS34metaG_FD_81524 | JGI IMG/M metagenome (GOLD analysis project Ga0105248, IMG submission 81524) | Switchgrass rhizosphere microbial communities from Kellogg Biological Station, Michigan, USA - KBS S3-4 metaG | ecosystem: Host-associated > Plants > Roots > Rhizosphere > Soil | place... | reverse complement strand
TTGCGGCGCGACCTGCGCCTGCTGATTCGCGATCGCGGGTGACACGAGGCGCACGGGTGTGCGCCTGCCATTTCCGACGCCTCCCGGTGCATGTCCCGGCGTTCGCCGCGCTCCGATTCTTGCGTTGCGTGCCTGCAGCACCGCGTCGTCGGATGTCGGCGGAGACAGCACCGGTGTCGGCATGGGCAAGGCTTGCGCATTGCCAAAATCGACGCCTGCGTTGCCTTGAGTCGCGGGACTGGGAATCAGGAGCTGAGTGGTAGTCGCCTGCGTTCTCGTCTGCTGGGCGAGCGCACCGGTATTGACGACAAAGAACAAGAAGCCAAGCACAACGGACCTGGTGACCGGATTCATTATTAACCCCTTGTTCATCCGCTGAAGAATTTCCGTTTGCGTCTGGGTATTTGTCTATTCGCCTTCCAAAGCATGATGCTTTGCGCGTGGCCAGTCCTGGCGCGCGCAAGAGCCATGTGGAATGGAGTGAATCGAGTCATTGACCGAAGTAGTTTTGAATGCTTTAAGTAGGAATGCAAGAAGTTTTTTAGGCCATGCTAAAGCCTATTATTAATAGCTTTCTAGGCGCTTAGTCTTGTTAAATATGTGATCGCAAAGACCTTATGAAATGACTCATCAATGCGGCGCGTGAAGATGCTAAGCGCAGTATCGCGCGAGCCGCTGCGCGTCGTTCTTCTGCTCATTGCCGTGGAGGGACTGGCGCATGGAGAGGAGCGCAAGTGGTCGGCGCTTCGGTCGAGACGGTAAAGAGCCGTTTCGCTCAAGTGCGCATTGCACGGATGAGCGGGATCGAAGGCCCGATTTCCGCCGCGGGCAGCACAGGGATGGCAGCTTGCATCCTTCTGACAATGCCGGTTGGAGACGCTATGCTGTGTGCTCCAACTACCACGAAGGAGCGTCCATGAGCATTGCCACGCCGTCCGCCGGCAACGCCACCCATCCGCCGCAAGGGTTGACTCCAACGCACGAGCAGATCGTGCGGCATCTGCGGCATGCAAGCGCCGTTGCCGAACGCGCGACCCTGCTTGGCCATCATCCCTTTGGCGCGATCCTCGTCGGACCCGATCAGGAAAGCGTGCTCATGGAGCAGGGCAATGTCGATACGGTGAATCACGCCGAAGCCGTCCTTGCCCGCGTTGCGGCGCTCAACTTCACGTCGCAGTATTTGTGGAGCTGCACGCTCTACACCACGGTCGAGCCATGCTGCATGTGCGCGGGAACGGCCTATTGGGCGAATATCGGCCGCGTCGTGTACGGCATGACCGAGGCGCGCCTGCTGGAGGCGACCGGCAATCACGCCGAGAATCCGACCATGAGCGTGTCGTCGCGCTATGTCTTCGACCACGGCCAGAAGGCCGTCGAACTGATCGGCCCGGTGGCGAAAGTGGAAGAGGAAGTGCTGCGCGTGCAACGGGCGTTCTGGGCGAAGCGCTAGCGGCCAGCGCCGTCCACGCCCTTCCGATTGCGCTACTGCGAGCCGCAAGCCGTATCGCCTTCCTCGCAATGCAACTGGGCGTTCAGCACCTCGTTCTGTGCGTCGGTCAGCCCGGTCGCGCAACTTGCGTAAGCCAGGGCGTGCACGCTCCCGCCCGCGCTGCCGAGCGTGTTGAATGTGCATTGCGCGTCGCGGTATGCGATCCATGCACGCTCCGCTGCCTGCAGTTTCTGCTTGCCGGCGGCACTCGACTTCGCCAGAAGCGCGCGATACGTCTTGTTGAGTTGCGCGTCAGACGCCTTGAGCGCCTTGTCGGCGCAAGCAGTCATGCTTGCCTGATCGGTTGCATTGCTGCAATCGGCGCCGGCCGCAAGGGCATTCTGACTCGCTGCGAGCAAGCCGACGGCGAAGCAGACGATCGAGTGTCGAAACATCGGATGAAGTCTCCTTGAACAAGCAAAGGGGTGGATGGGTCGGACCGGACACGCGAACGTCATCGATGCGGATCGAACGCAGTCAGCATGCCGTTGCGGCGAGCATTCCAATACCACCGTTGAAACCGGCAGCAGACGAATTCTACGATTGGTCCAGCGAATGTGATTCGCGCAGGGAATGAACACCCGGGGGCGAATTTCTATTCCGTGACTCGAGCGGTGCCGTGCGGAAACGCTTTGCGAAAGGAGTAGCGAAGAGGATGCAGTTCAGCGCCGGGTGTCGGATAATGCCCGGCGGTGCGTCCATGCTGCGGACAAGTCAACAGGAGGAGCCTCCGATTAGCGCGATATCGTCGAACAAGGAGCCGCCCGCAGACCCGCGCGAGGCGTCGACCCCGGTCCGGAGAGGGTTCGAATGAGCGCGGCCGACTCTCGCGTAAAATCGGGATTTATGGGCCGTTTTAGCTGATCGCCCGCCTTGCGGAATGCACGCCCGGTGATGTCCCCGCGCGTTGGACATCGTTTCCCGCAGGCGGCATGCCGACGAGACCTATGCGGCCCCGGAGCTTCAGAGCGCAGTGCGTGCGCGACGAGCGCCATCTCAGGCGAGCGCGTATCCTGCTCCGTCATTCATAGCAAACTTACTTTCGATATCAGATGGCATTTACAAGTCCGCAAGTTGCCGAATTGCTCGCGCAACGACAAGCACTCGAAGAACAACTGGATAAGGCGCGAGAAAGAGAAACGCGGCTCGCGCTGATCGAAATAGTCCAGAAAATGCGTGAATACGGCATCACGCTGCATGAACTGATCGGCAAGAAAGCGGTGGCCGAGCCGGCTGAGCCGGAAGGCGCGGTCAAGTATCGCGATCCCGCCACGGGGGCCACCTGGAGCGGAAGGGGACGGGCGCCGCGCTGGATCGTCGGGAAGAATCGCGACGACTTTGCCGTCTCCGGCAGGCCCGGTGGTCGGGCGGCGGCAATGTCGCAAGCTTCGCTGTTTTCCGAAGGCGACTGACGGCGATCCACCCGATCGCCTTCGCCTGGTGAACGCATCAGCGCCGCACTTCGAGGATCAGGTTAAAGGGGGTTTGCGCCGCGCGCCGGAAGTGCGTGAACCCCGCTTTGCGAAACACCTCGGAAAGCCGGGCCTCTCCGGCTTGCGCGCCGAGGACGAGGTGCCCGCCCTCCGAGACCGCATGCGCGCAGCACAGCGTGGTCGAGGCCGAGTAGTAAAGCCGCGCCACCGGCGAGATGTTGTCTTCCACGCGATCGTTGGCAAACGGCTCGACCAGCATGACCGTGCCGCCGGGAGCGAGCACCTCGGCCGCGTGGCGGGCCGCGGCGACCGGATCGCCCAGATCGTGCAGGCAGTCGAAGAAGCAGATGAGCCCGTAGCCCCTGTCGGGGTAATCCACCGCGCGCGCCGTGTCGAAAGTGACCCGCGCCGCCACGCCTGCATCGGCGGCGAGCCGTTTTGCTTCGTCGATGGACCCGGCATGCGTATCGAAGCCGTGAAAGCGCGACTTCGGGAATGCCTGAGCCATCAGAAGGGTCGAGTGCCCGTATCCGCAGCCGACGTCGGCCACGGCGATGCCGGCAGCGAGTTGCGCCACGACGCCATCGAGCGCGGGCAGCCACTCCGGCAGCAGGCTGCCCCGGTATGCGTTGCGGTAGAAGGATGCGACTCCGCAGTAGAGCCTGCCATGGTGATCCCCCCACGCGACGCCGTTGCCGGTGCGGAATGCGTCGATGGCCTTGTCCTCGTCGAACCACATCGAAGCGGGCACGTTCCACGCATTGGGAATGTATACTGGGCTGTCTTCGTCGGCCAGAACGACGGCCTGCTCCGGGGATAGTTCGTATGTTTCACTTGCCGCGTGATACTCGACGTAGCCGCCCGCGGCCTGCGCATTCAGCCACTCGCTCACATATCGCTCCGCGCAGCCCGCACGTGCTGCCAGTTCCCTGGGACTGAGCGGACCGGCGCCCGCCATGGCCTTATAGAGGCCGAGCTTGCCGCCAAGGCTGACCATCACGCCGCCATAGCCGGCAGAAAGATCTCCGACGGCGCGCATGAGGAAGGATTCGAGCTTCGTCTGGTCGATTACGGGTGTGTCCATGGATTTCGCCTCCGCGTGTCATTTCAAGGGTTCCAGCCGACGTGCACAGATTCGCACGGAGCCCGACGCGGCGTCAGAGCCGGAATCGCCCAAAACCGGTTCGTTTGTGCCACGGCCAATACGCGCGACCGACCCGGAGCCTGCGGCGCAGAGCCCGTTTCGCGATCAGGTCGCGCCCGGCCGCCTGGAGGCTGGAGCGCCTTCCCGAGCGGGACTTCCGGGCAGCCACACGCGATGACCCGAAAGTCAGTCCGCCTCGGATCGAATCCGTGCCACGTGAGCCTCGTCGCGCTGCCCGACGCGGTGGTATCCACGCTGACCGGCATCTTCGACGTCATGAACGCGTTCGCACTCATCGGCACGCCCGGCACGGGAGCGGGCGCACACGTGCCGTTTCACGTCGAGATCGTGGGCGAGGCGGTGGGTCCCCTCGAACTGGCGAGCGGCGTCCCGATCAACGTGCAGCGTGCGATCGCCGGGATCGAGTCGAGCGATATCGTGATCGTTCCCTCGGTGCTGCTGCGCCCCGAAGGCTGGGAGAAGGGGCGCTATCCCGGCGTGGTCGACTGGCTCCGCGCGATGCACCAGCGCGGCGCGATACTTTGCTCGGCCTGCTCGGGGATGTTTCTACTGGCGGAAACAGGCCTCTTCGACGGCAAGGACGCGACGGTGCACTTCGGCTACGCCCGTGCGTTCGCGAGCGCCTATCCGGCCGTGCCGATTCAGCCGGAACGCGTGCTCGTGATCGCGGGCGCGCGTGAAGAACTGGTGAGCTCGGGGGCGTCGATGAGCTGGCACGACCTCGTGCTCTACCTCATCGCGCGCTACGCCGGCGCGACCGCCGCGCAGGAGGTCGCCCGCATGTTCGCCCTGCAATGGCATCAGGACGGACTCACTCCGTTTATCGTCTTCGAAGGCAAGCGCGATCACGGCGATGCCGACATCCAGCGTGCGCAGGAGTGGCTCGACAATCATTTCTCGGTCGCGCACCCGGTAGAGGAGATGATCAGGCGCTCACGGCTTGCCGAACGCACCTTCAAGCGGCGCTTTACGCAGGCCACCGGTCTCACGCCGCTCGTGTATGTCCAGCGGCTTCGCATCGAGGATGCGAAGCGCAGGCTCGAGCGGACGGAGGCATCCATCGACGAAATCAGCTGGCGGGTCGGCTACGAAGACCCGGCTTTCTTCCGGCGCCTCTTCAAACGCACGACGAGACTGGCGCCGGGCGACTATCGCAAGCGCTTCCGGATTCCCGAATTCGCTCGTCCGTAGTGTCGAGCCCCGGCTGAGAATGCCCGCTACATGGCTTGCCACACGCATGGAGCCGGCCGGTTCTGTTCGCCACGATCTGCACGGTATGACGAGCATGCCCGAGCGGACGCTGGGCACGCTGTGCAGCCGGTGGCGCATGGCGGTCACCACGCCGAAGTTGCCGCCGCCGCCACGCAACGCCCAGAAGAGTTCGGGCTCGTGGTCCGGATCTGCCAGCACGACGCGTCCGTCCGCGAGAACAACCTGCGCGGCGAGCAGGTTATCCAGCGCGAGCCCGAAGCGGCCGATCAGAGGCCCATAACCGCCGCCCAGTGTGAGCCCGGCCATGCCGACGGCTCCCACCGAGCCCGTCACGGCCGCAAGGTCATACGGTTCCGCCGCCGCGAGAATGCCCGAAGCGCGCACGCCTCCGGAGACGCGCGCGGAAAGGCGGTCCGGACTGACGAGGACGTCGTCCATGGCGCGCAGATCGATCACGATACCGCCGGCGAGCGCACGTCCGGCCCAGTCATGGCCGCCGCCAAGGACCGAGAGCGGCAGTTGGCAATCGCGTGCGGCTTGAATGGCTGAGCGGACGTCGTCCGTGTTCCGGCAGTGGACCACCGCGCGCGGCAGGCGGCCGATCGGCTTTGACCAGATGGCCGTTGCCTTGTCGTATGCATTGTCGCCCGGCACCGACCAGCGCACGGGCGACTGCGCGCCTAGCCAGTGGCGCAACGTCTTGTCGATTGGATCAGTCATGTTCCACTCCTGTAGATTGGCGGCGCGAACTCGATTGCCGAGCGCGTCGTGGACTCCAATCTAGGGAGAACGGAGCAGCTGATCTTGAAGATTTCTGCTGTTTGATCCCGCTCAGGGGGCCAGTTGCCCGAGGGAGACACCGTGAACGCGCCGCACCCAGCGCGACAGGTGGCTCTGGTCGGCGAAGCCGGTACGGGCTGCGATTTCGGCGAAGCCAAAACGTCCGTCCCGAACGAGTTCGATCGCGCGTTGCAACCTGAGGTGCACGACGTAGCGGTGCGGCGTCACACCAATCGAGCGCGTGAAGACGCGGGTGAAGTGAAACGGGCTGCGTCCTGCCAGTTGCGCGAGGGCCTCGACCCCGATCGGCTCGTCGAGGTGAGCGTGGACATAGTCTCTGAGCCGGTCGAGCATGTCTTTGCCCAGCATGCCCCGTGCACGGCTTTCGTACGCTGTCGTGTGGCGGACGACCAGCGCGTCGATGAAGCGGCTGGCCACCTCGTTCCAGAAGAGCGGCCCGTTCGGATAGCCGTTCGCGCTTTCCAGTGCCAGGTTCCAGGCCAGATCGAGAAGGGCCTTGTCGTAGCCCGCCAGTTTTTCGATCAACCGTGCTTCGGGTGTCGAATCTTCTGCGGCTGCGAGCGCGAGCCTGCCCGGATCGATCACGACGAGAATGGCGTCGAGGCTTCCACTGGCGTCGGCGGCGCAGTCTATTCCCGCGGGACACACAGCGAGCGAACCCGCCGGCGGCGCATGATGAAGGACTCGTCCGGCCATGCGGCATTCAAAGGCCAATTGCTGCGACATCTGAAAGCAGACAAGGTGCTGCCGTAGCGTGGCGCTGAGGTGCGCTCCGCCGTGAAAGCGCACGCTGAGGACGGAAACGCCGCTTTCGCCCGGCGCGCTGCCGCCGGCCAGTGTCGTGGGCATGCCTCCGTCTTCCTGCGCGAGATATAGGTCATCGGGTCCTGTCATCATGTCCCGCGGGTTGCCATGCGTGCTTCCGGCGACTCGTTGCGGGAACAGCAGGCAGAGCCTGGCGACGAATGCGGAAGGTCGATAGGATGGGGCGGCGGCGCAAGGCTCGCTCTGTGCCGCATCCTGACGAAACACCCTGTCGTGGAGATTTATTCCGTCTCTTTCGTGATGCGAATTGGTATGACGAAAGACGACATGTCCTGCGAATAGCGCATCGTGGCGCGAGCAGACCCGTCTTCACCTACATCCGGACGGCGCGAGGCGTTCTGCGAAGGTGTGTGCATGAAGTGCCTGCGCCTGCTGACGGCGAGGGAGCCGCGACAGGGCTTGTCGTCTTCGAAGGTCCGGCTCTCGAAAAGGAGGGTGCCTAACGATTTCCCGGTATCGAGACAGAGCGGACCGGCAATCATTCGTTCGGCACGGCCATCGCGCTGCTGACGAGCATTCATCCGACCGACGTGCAGGCGACGCTGTTTCTGATTCCCGCGTTGCGCGGGGTCGAACCGGAGTGAGGATCGGGAATGTAGCGTGCCGGCCGCCGTTTCCGGCGAGCCGGCACGGTGACCTGCTATTTCGAACGGTTGTTCATCCATACTCCGATGACGACCGCGCCGCAGGCCAGCACGAACGCAGCGAGATACGAGCCTGCGCTGATTTCGTGCGTGATGGCGGTCAACTTGCCGATTGCCGTGGGTGCCATCAGACTGCCGAGCTGGCCGATGCTCGAAATCAGTGCAATGGCGCCGGCGGACGCGGTTCCGGAAAGGAAGCTCGCCGGAATCGTCCAGAAGATCGCGGTGCACGAGAGATAGCCGATGGCGACGAGCGCGAGCCCGGCGATCGCCGGTACGAACGACGCGTGCGCCGTGCCGAGCAGCACCGCGCCCGCCGATGCCAGCAACGCGCAGCAGGCGAAGTGCATCGAGCGTTCGTTGCGAGCGTCGGAGTGGCGGCTCAGCGCCACCATGCCGATTGCGCCGATCAGATACGGCACCGCCGACACCAGCCCGATATGCCACGGATTGGACACACCGGCGTTGCGGATCACGGAAGGCGCCCAGAAGTTCAGCACGCTGCCCGCCCACGTGATGGTGAAGTAGCCGAACGCGCACACATACACGCGCCAGTTGCGCAGGGCCGCTCCAAAATGCTCGGTGTGACTGGATGCCGCCGACCCGTTGCCCGCGATTTCCCGAGCGACCAGTTCCTTTTCCGCGGGCGACAGCCAGCGCGCGGTTGCCGCCGAATCCGGCAGATACCAGAGGGCGAAGATGCCGACCAGCACCGGCGGAATGCCTTCCAGCAGAAACAGCCATTGCCAGGCGTGCAGCGCATGCCAGCCGTCGGCGTTGCCGAGAATCCATCCGGAGATCGGGCCGCCCGTGATGCCCGCCACCGCAATGCCCAGCACGAAGGCGGACATCACCTTTGCGCGATGGCGGTCAGGGAACCACGACGTGAGGTAATACACGATGCCGGGGAAAAATCCCGCTTCGGCGATGCCGAGCGCGATTCGCGCGATGTAGAACTGCGTGGTGTTCTGCACGAACATCATCGACAGCGAGACGAGTCCCCACAGGACCATGATCCGTGCGATTGTCCGCCGCGCACCGATGCGCCGCAGCAGCAGGTTGCTCGGTACTTCAAAGAGCACGTAGCCGATATAGAACACGCCGACGCCAAGTCCGTACGACGCTTCCGTCAGCCCGATATCCGCCCTGAACTGCAGATGGGCGAAGCTGATGTTGACGCGGTCGATATAGTTGAGGACGTAGCAAAGAAAGAGGAACGGTATCAGCCGGCGCGCGATGCGGCCGAATATCCGGTCCGCGTCGGCCTCGAGCATGACGCCGCGATTGGCCGACAGAGTCGAGCCCGTGGTGCCGTCTTCCGCAAGCAGGGAATTCGTGGTTTCCATACCTGGGTCTCCATTTAATGTAGTCAGGGCGAAATCGAACCTGTGGTCCGGGTTCGCCGTCTGGTCTGAGTCGGTGTCGCGGGGGGCGCGGGGGTCGTATCGGGGGACCGCCGGCAATTCAGTGATCCTGCTCCGCCTGCTGCGGCGAAGCGGATTCAGCCGCGAGCCGTGCCCGCAACGGTCCCAGCACTTCATCGTTGTGCTCGCCGAGCGTCGGCGGCGCGACGACGTCGGTCGTTCGCTTGCCGTCGAAGGTCACGGGCGGGCGGACCGTGCGAAAGCTGCCCATCGTCGGATGCTCGGACTGCACGAGCAATTCCAGATGCTTCGCCTGGGGGTCCTCGAGCGCTTCGCTTGCGTCGTACATCGGCGCGTGCGGGACGTCGTGCTGCTCGAGCCGCTCTCACCACTCCGCGCGGTCGCGAAGGATGAAGATGTCGCCCAGAATCCCGATCAGCGCCTCCTGATTGGCGATGCGGCCCGACCGTTCGGCAAAGCGCGGGTCGTCGAGCAGCGCCGGGCGTTCCAGCGCGTTCGCGAGGCCCGTCCAGAACTTCTCCGGCGACGACATGTGCAGCGCGAGCCATTTGCCGTCCGCGCATTTCATCACATACGACTGAGATACGCTTGGACGGCTGTACGGCCCCATCAGCTCGCCCACCGAATAGAAATGCGTGAACGCATCCAGGTTGAAATGGCTCATGGCTTCGAGCATCGAGACTTCCACCTTGCGTCCGACGCCGGTCCGGTTGCGCTCGTGAAGCGCGCCGAGAATGCCGTAGGCGGCGTAGAAGCCGGTCAGCGAATCCGCGATCGCCGGGCCCACCACGCGCGGATTCTCGGGGTTGACGAGCAGCCCGAGAAAGCCGCTCGCTGCCTGCGCAACCGAGTCATAGGCGGGCCGTCCGGCCGCGGGGCCCGTCTGGCCGAAGCCGCTGATCGCGCAGTAGATGAGCCGCGGATTGATCTCGCACAGGCGTTCGTAGCCGGCGTTGAGCCGGTCGGCCGCGCCGGGGCGGAAATTCTGGATGTAGACGTCGGCGTCGCGAATGAGATCATCGAAGAGCGCGAGGTCGGTCGCGTCCTTGGTGTTCAGGGTGACGCTGCGCTTGTTGCGGTTGTACGTCTGATAGTGCGGGCTATAGAGTCCGCCCTTGAAAGCGCGAAACGGATCGCCGGTTTCGGGTTGCTCGATCTTGACCACGTCGGCGCCGAGGTCGCCCAGCAGCATGCCGGCTGCGGGCCCCGTGATGAAGGTGCCTTGCTCCAGCACGCGCACACCTTCGAGAACTTTTGTCATGCCACCGCTCCAGTGATGCGCTGCCCGGTTGCGTCTGCGGCAGCGCACGGATATCGAAAGAATCAGGCGCCGGGAACGAAGCCTTCGGGTGCGTCGCCGTCGAATACGAGTTCGCGGGTCGCCTGATACGACAGGGCAAAGCCGATCGAACGCGACATTTCTTCAGTCAAATGACCGATGAGGCCCGCTGTGCGCGCGAGGATCGGCACG
>Ga0105248_10010040_pt1 | contig 10426 bp, 9 predicted proteins | sample KBSS34metaG_FD_81524 | JGI IMG/M metagenome (GOLD analysis project Ga0105248, IMG submission 81524) | Switchgrass rhizosphere microbial communities from Kellogg Biological Station, Michigan, USA - KBS S3-4 metaG | ecosystem: Host-associated > Plants > Roots > Rhizosphere > Soil | place... | reverse complement strand
GACGAAGGCGGGCCATGCGGTCTCGCAGTTCGCCGTGGCCTTCCACGCGCCCGATTCCGAGCAGGCCGGCATGCTGGCCCGCGCCCAGGAGATCGAGAACCTCGACAAGCAGGTGCGCGCGCAGGGCTTCATCGTGGAAGAGGCGCGCTCGGCGCTGGTGCGCGCAGAGGCCGCCTACACCGATGCCTCCTCGCGTCTGGTCGTCGCCCGCCGCGAGGCGGCCGAGTCGCAGACCCGCACGCACCAGCTGCAGGTCGAGGTGCTGCGCCTGAGCCAGCTGGCCGAGCAGACGAGCTCGCGTCGCGCGCAGATCGAGGGCGAACTGTCCGAAGTCGATGCCTCGCTGGACGAGCTGCAGGAGCGCCGCGCCACCGGCGAAGCGCGCTTCGAGGAACTCGACATGCAGCTGGCCAGCGAGCAGGAGCGTCACGCCGAGCTCGACGAGGCCGTGATCGAGGCCGAGCGCCGCCTCGCGCAGGCGCGCGAGCAGCTTCGCTCGCTGGAGCGCGAGGCCCAGGAAGCGCAGTTCTCCTCGCGCTCGCTGAGCGCGCGTCGCGGCGAGCTGCAGCGATCGATCCAGACCGCGGCAGAGCAGATCGCCGCCAACGAGGCCTCCGCCGAGCAGTTGCGCGAGGAGCTCGCCCGTTTCGACGACGCCGCCGCGCAGGCCGGCTTGCAGGAGGCGCTGGCGCTCAAGATGGAGCGCGAGGCCGCGCTGGCCGCGCAGCGAGGCCAGTACGACGACCTGTCCGCCCAGCTGCGCCGCGCCGACGAGCAGCGCCTGGAGTTCGAGCGCAGCCTGGAGCCGCTGCGCGAGCGCATCACCAAGCTGCAGCTCGAGGAGCAGGCCGCCCAGCTCGGCGGCGCGCAGTACCTGGAGCAGCTCGCGGCCGCGCAGGTCGATCTCGAAGCGCTCGCGCGCTCCGTCGAGGACGGCAGCGTGAAGCTCTACGGCCTGCAGTCCGAGATCGACCGCATCAACCGCGACATCGCCGCGCTCGGCGCCGTCAACCTGGCCGCGCTCGACGAACTCGCTTCCGCCCGCGAGCGCAAGACCTTCCTCGACGCCCAGTCTCACGACCTGACTGACGCGATGAACACCCTCGAGGACGCGATCAAGAAGATCGACCTCGAAACGCGCGACCTGCTGGGCTCCACCTTCAACACCGTCAACGAGCACTTCGGCCGCATGTTCCCGAGCCTGTTCGGCGGCGGCAACGCCAAGCTCGTGATGACCGGCGACGAGATCCTCGACGCCGGCGTGCAGGTGATGGCGCAGCCCCCGGGCAAGAAGAACAGCACCATCCACCTTCTCTCGGGCGGCGAGAAGGCGCTCACCGCCATCGCGCTGGTGTTCGCCATCTTCCAGCTCAACCCGGCGCCTTTCTGCCTGCTGGACGAAGTGGACGCGCCGCTGGACGACGCCAACACCGAGCGCTACGCCAAGCTCGTGAAGAGCATGTCCAGCGCCACGCAGTTCCTCTTCATCTCGCACAACAAGATCGCGATGGAGATGGCCGAGCAGCTCATCGGCGTGACGATGCAGGAGCAAGGTGTCTCGCGCATCGTGGCGGTCGACATGGACGTCGCGGTGTCGATGGCCGAGGCGGCCTGAGCTGGGGCGCATGTCCTTCGCACGCGGGTGAACGAACGATGGGCACCTTGCAACTCTCCCTCGCCGCGCTCGGCGGTGTCGTGCTCGCCGCGATCGTGGCGCATGGCGCGTGGACCGCACGCCGCGCGGAGGTCAAGCGCGTGACCGATGCCGCTCCTGCGCCCGCGCAGGAGCCCTCGCTCGGCGACCCGCTGCCGCCGCGCGCAGAGGCCGACGCAGGCGCCGGCATGTGGGTGGACGGCCCGCCCGCCGACGCCGCCACCTCAGGACCCGTCCCCCTGCACGAGCCGGGTCTGGCGCGTCGCCAGGAACCGGTGCTCACGGCGCGCCGCGCCGGAGCCCGGCTCGATTCCCTGATCGACGCGCTCGCCACGCTGAAGCTCGACCACCCGGTGAGCGGTGACCACGCGTTGCCGCTGCTGCCGCCCACGCGTCGCGCCGGCAGCAAGCCCTTCCACGTGGAGGGCCTGAACGCCGAGACCGGTGCGTGGGAAAGCCCCCAGGCCGGCGCGCGCTACAGCGAGTTCCAGGCGGGCGTGCAGCTCGCCAACCGCACCGGCGCGCTCAACGAGATCGAGTACTCCGAGTTCGTGCAGAAGGTGCAGGCCTTCGCCGACGCGCTCGGCGCCTTGCCCGACTTCCCCGACATGCTCGACGTGGTGGCCCGCGCCCGCGAGCTCGATCACTTCGCGAGCCAGCACGACGCCCAGCTCGCCCTGCGGCTGGCGGCGCGCGGCTCGGCCTGGTCGCCCGGCTACGTTCAGCAGCACGCCGCACGCCATGGCTTCGTCTCCGGCGCCTTGCCTGGCCGCCTGGTGCTCGCCGGCGCCGAAGAGGGCGCGCCGCCCGTGCTCACGCTGCAGTACGACGCGCAGGCGGCCCTGGCCGAGGATCCCAGCCAGTCCGCCCTGCGCGAGCTGACGCTGTCCTTCGACGTGCCGCAGACGCCGTCGGCGCAGCATCCCTTCTCCGCCTGGTGCGCTTCGGGCGAGGCCCTGGCGCTGGCGCTCGACGCCGCGCTGTACGACGATGGCGGCCAGCCGCTGCACCCGAGCGCCTTCGCCGCCATCGAGCATGAGCTCACCCGCCTTTACGAGGCACTGGCCGCGCGCGACCTCGCCGTGGGGAGCTCCGCCGCGCGACGACTGTTCAGCTGAGAGGGTCGACCTCGATGTCCAAGCCGAGCCCCGCGACGCCGGCGCAGCGCGCCGCGGAACTGCGTGATGAGCTTCATCACCACGCGCACCAGTACTACGTGCTCGATGCGCCCGAGATCCCGGACGCCGAGTACGACCGACTGTTCCAGTCGCTCCAGGCCCTGGAGAGCGAGCACCCCGAGCTGCGCACGCCCGATTCACCGACGCAACGCGTGCTCGGGAGGGTGCTGGAGGGCTTCCGCCCGGTGCGCCATGCGGTGCCGATGCTCAGCATCCGCACCGAAACCGATACCGAGGACAGCGGCGCCGTCGCCTTCGATGCGCGCGTGCGCCGCGAGCTCGGCCTCGGCGAGTCGGACCCGGGCGTCGAATACGCCGCCGAGCTGAAGTTCGACGGCCTGGCGATCAACCTGCGCTACGAGCGGGGCGTGCTCGTGCAGGCGGCCACGCGTGGCGACGGCGAGGTCGGGGAGGACGTGACCCAGAACATCCGCACCATCGGGCAGATCCCGCTGCGCCTGCGCGGCGTGGAGGCACCGGTTCTGGAGGTCCGGGGCGAGGTCTACATGCGCCGCGACGACTTCGAGCGGCTCAACGAGCGCCAGCGCGAGCTGATCGCCCAGGGCGCGCGCTACGAGAAGACCTTCGTGAATCCGCGCAATGCCGCCGCGGGCGCCGTCCGCCAGCTCGATCCGGCCATCGCCGCGCGCCGCCCCTTGAGCTTCTACGCCTACGGCCTCGGGCAGACGCAGGGCTACGAGGTGCCGGGCACGCATTCGGGCGTGATGGATGCGCTGCTCGCCATGGGCATGCCGGTGAACGGCGAGCGCGAGGTGGTTGAGGGCGCAGCGGGCCTCGTGGCCTTCCACCAGCGCATCGCCGCCAGGCGCGACGAACTGCCCTTCGACATCGATGGCGTCGTCTACAAGGTGAATTCGCGCGAGCTGCAGCAGCAGCTTGGCTTCGTCACCCGCGAGCCGCGCTGGGCGGTGGCACACAAGTACCCGGCGCAGGAGCAGATGACGGTCGTGCGCGGCATCGACATCCAGGTCGGGCGCACCGGCAAGCTCACGCCGGTGGCCAAGCTGGAGCCGGTGTTCGTGGGCGGCACCACCGTCAGCAACGCCACGCTGCACAACGAGGACGAGACCCGGCGCAAGGACGTGCGCGTGGGCGACACCGTGGTCGTGCGGCGCGCCGGCGACGTGATCCCGGAAGTGGTGAGCGTGGTGCTGGAGCGCCGGCCCGAGGCGGCAAAAAGCAGCGAGCCTTTCGACCTCTACAAGCGCCTGCGCGGCAAGTGCCCCGCCTGCGGGAGCGACATCGCCCGCGAGGAAGGCGAGGCCGACTGGCGCTGCACCGGCGGGCTCTTCTGCCCGGCGCAGCGCAAATGGGCCCTGCTGCATTTCGCGCAGCGCCGCGCGATGGACATCGAGGGCCTGGGCGACAAGCTGGTGGACCAGCTTGTCGATGCGGGCGTCATCCGCACCTTGCCCGAGCTCTACAAGCTCGGCATTGCCAAGCTCGCCGCGCTGGAACGCATGGCCGAGAAGAGCGCGAGCAACCTCGTGGACAACCTCGAGCGCAGCAAGCAGACCACGCTGCAGCGCTTCCTCTACGGCCTGGGCATCCGGCACGTGGGCGAGGCGACGGCCAAGGACCTCGCGCGCCACTTCGGCTCGCTCGACCGGATCATGGATGCCGACGTCGAGCGCCTGCTCGAAGTGAACGATGTCGGGCCGGTGGTGGCCCAGAGCATCCACACCTTCTTCCAGCAACCGCACAACCGCGAGGTGGTCGAGCAGCTTCGCGCCGCGGGCGTGCACTGGGAAGAGCACGAGGGCGTGGCCTCGGCCGCATCACTGCCTCTGGCGGGCAAGACCTTCGTGCTCACCGGCACGTTCCCCACGCTCAGCCGCGAAGAGGCCAAGGAGCGCCTGGAGGCGGCCGGCGCGAAGGTGGCCGGCTCGGTGTCGAAGAAGACCGACTACGTGGTGGCGGGCGAGGCGGCCGGCAGCAAGCTCGACAAGGCGCGCGAGCTCGGCGTGAGCGTCATCGACGAGGCGGGCATGCTCGATCTGCTGGCCTCGAACGCCTGAAGGAGCACGTCATGGCAATCCGCGAAATCCTGCGCATGGGCGACCCACGGCTGCTGCGCCAGGCGCAGCCGGTGCACGAGTTCGACACGCCCGAGCTTCATGCGCTCGTGGCCGACATGTTCGAGACCATGGCCGCGGCCAGCGGCGCAGGGCTGGCCGCGCCGCAGATCGGCGTGGACCTGCAGCTCGTAATCTTCGGCTTCACCCACAACGAGCGCTACCCCGAGGCCCCGTCGGTGCCGCAGACGGTGCTCATCAACCCCGTGATCCAGGCGCTGTCCGACGAAGAGGAGGCGGGCTGGGAGGGTTGCCTGTCCGTGCCCGGCCTGCGTGGCTGGGTGCCGCGCTGGCGCAGCATCCGCTATCGAGGGTTCGACGTTCGCGGCGAGCCGATCGATCGCGTGGCCGAGGGCTTCCACGCCCGCGTCGTGCAGCACGAGTGCGACCACCTCGCAGGCGTGCTCTACCCGATGCGCGTGCGCGACTTCGCCCGCTTCGGCTACACCTCGGTGCTGTTCCCGGAACTCGCCGACGCGCCTGACGACTGACGGCCAACCACTGCGGTCTTATTTGCGCAGCAGCGGCGCCACCACCGGCCAGACGTTGGCCAGCATGGTCGGATGCGCGCGCTCGTTCGGATGGATGCGGTCGGCCTGGAAGAGCGAGGCCGCATCGGGCGCGTCGGCCACACCCTTGAGCAGGAAGGGCACGAGCGCGGCGCCGTCGTCACGCGCCACCTTCGCGTAGAGCGCGGCGAACTCGTCGGAGTAGGAGCGGCCGTAGTTCGGCGGCACCTGCATCCCCACCAGCACCACCTTCGCCCCCGCTTCCTTGCATGCGCGGGTCATCTCGCTCAGATTGCGCTGCGTCATCGAAAGCGGCAGGCCGCGCAGCGCGTCGTTGCCGCCCAGCTCGATCACGACCACGCTGGGCTTGTGCTGCACGAGCAGTGCGGGCAGGCGCGACTTCCCGCCCGAGGTGGTGTCGCCGCTGACGCTCGCGTTCACCACGTCGGCACGCAGTTTCTCGCTCGAGATGCGCTTGCTCATCAGGGCCACCCAGCCGGTGCCGCGCGGGAGGCCGTATTCGGCGGAAAGGCTGTCGCCGAGCACGAGGACGACGCTCGCGCCCGCCAGGCTCGCCTCGGGCGTGGTGGCGGCTCGCGCAAACACGCAGGCGCCCACAAGCGCCACGCCCGCAAGGCCCGCGATACAGTCCCGCCGGTTCAATCCTCCGGCGCCATTGGCATTCATGAGTGCATCCATCATCGCTGTCGAGCATGTGACCAAGCGCGTGCAGGACTCCACCGGCACGCTCACGATCCTCCACGATATCGACTTCTCGCTCGCGCCTCGCGAGTCGGCGGCCATCGTCGGCGCGTCGGGCTCGGGCAAAAGCACCTTGCTGGCCATCATCGCAGGGCTGGATACGCCCAGCGAAGGGCGGGTCCTGCTCGACGGCGTGGACATCTTCACGCTCGACGAGGACGCGCGCGCGGCGGTGCGAGCCAGCAAGCTCGGCTTCGTGTTCCAGAGCTTCCAGCTCATGGGCAACCTCACGGCGCTCGAGAACGTGATGCTGCCGCTGGAGCTGCAGGGTCGCTCCGATGCGCGCAGCGCCGCGCGCGAGATGCTCGATCGAGTCGGACTCGGCCAGCGGCTGTCCCACTACCCGAAGCTGCTCTCGGGCGGCGAGCAGCAGCGCGTGGCGCTGGCGCGCGCCTTCGTCGTGAAGCCCGCGCTGCTGCTGGCCGACGAGCCTACCGGCAGCCTCGACTTCGCCACCGGCGAGACGGTGATGGAGCTGATGTTCGAGCTCAACCGCGAGCTCGGCACCACGCTCGTGATGGTCACGCACGACCGCGGCATCGCCGCGCGCTGCGTGCGCCAGGTGCGCATCGAGGCGGGGCGCGTGGTCGCGTGATTGCGGGGCCGGGCGCGCCCCGGGCGGGATAATCCCGCGATGTCCAGCGCCCGCATCCTGTTCGGCTTTCACGCCGTCACCGTCCGCCTGAAGACTGCGCCGCAGTCCATCCAGGAGCTTTACGTCGACAGCGCCAGGCGCGATCAGCGCATGCGCCAGTTCATCGACCGCGCGAAGGAAGCCGGCGTGCGCCTGCTCGACAGCGACGAGCTGCGGCTGCAGGCACTGGCCGGCACGCACCGCCACCAGGGGGTGGTCGCGAAGGTCCAGCCTTTGCCGCAGACGCATTCGCTGGACGACCTGCTCGACGCCATCGAGGGGCCTGCGCTCCTGCTGGTGCTCGACGGCGTCACCGACCCGCACAACCTCGGCGCCTGCCTGCGCGTGGCCGACGGTGCCGGTGCACACGCGGTCATCGCGCCCAAGGATCACGCGGTGGGGCTCAACGCCACCGTCTCCAAGGTCGCCAGCGGTGCGGCAGAAACGGTGCCCTACCTCATGGTGACCAACCTCGCGCGCACCCTGGGCGAGCTGAAGGAGCGCGACATCTGGGTCATGGGCACCGCCGAGGACGCGCCGCGCACGCTCTACGAGGCGGACCTCAAGGTGCCGCTGGCCCTCGTGCTCGGCGCCGAGGGCAGCGGCATGCGGCAGCTCACGCGTCGTCACTGCGACGAGCTCGTCAGCATCCCGATGTCCGGCGCCGTGCAGAGCCTGAACGTCTCGGTTGCCAGCGGCGTGTGCCTGTACGAGGCAATGCGCCAGCGCAGGGGCTGAAGGCGCCGCGCGCCTTCCTTCGACACTCATCCATTCCATTCGCGCCATGCCCGTCATCCAAGTCACCCATCCGCTCGTGCGGCACAAGCTCGGCCTCATGCGCGAGGCCGACATGTCGACCAAGAAGTTCCGCGAGCTCACCGCCGAGGTGGCCCGGCTCATCGCCTACGAGGCCACCGCCGACTTTCCGCTGGAGTCGGTGGAGATCGAATGCTGGAGCGGCCCGACCACGGTCGACCGCATCAAGGGCAAGAAGGTGACGGTGGTGCCCATCCTGCGCGCGGGCATCGGCATGCTCGACGGCGTGCTCGACCTGGTGCCCAACGCGAAGATCAGCGTGGTGGGGCTCTCGCGCAATCACGACACGCTGCAGCCGGAGCACTACTTCGAGAACCTCGTGGGTTCGCTCGAGGAGCGCACCGCGCTCATCATCGACCCGATGCTCGCCACTGCCGGCTCGATGATCGCCACCATCGACCTGCTCAAGCGCAAGGGCTGCCAGGACATCCGCGGCCTCGTGCTGGTCGCGGCCCCCGAGGGCGTGGCGGCGCTTTCGAAGGCGCACCCGGACGTGCGCTGCTGGACCGCCAGCATCGACAGCCACCTGGATGAGCGCGGCTACATCATCCCGGGCCTGGGCGACGCCGGCGACAAGATCTTCGGGACCAAGTGAACGGACCCAGGCCACAGGAGGCGAGCATGAAGCGCGCAACGAAGGGGATGCTGGCGGCGGGCGCCGCCTTGCTGCTGGTCGCGGCCTGCACGCAGGAGAAGCAGAACCAGATCCGCCGAGACATCCAGAACTGGACGGGCACCAACGGCGTGATGGAGATCTACGCCGGGGGGACGCTCGTCAAGCGCTTCCTCAAGGTCGACAAGCTGAGCACCGCGCTCGGCACCGACGACAACCTGCCGCGCGCCTACCGCTTCGGCTACGGGGTGCTCGACGAGAACCTCAACGGCGTTGCCGACGCCAACGAGAAGCGCGTGTATTTCGAGGTCAGCGACTACACGACCTACGTCTTCTTCGAGAGCCCGCACTGAGCCGCGCGGCGCGGCTTCAGCCCCGTCGCACGCGCAGCGCCTCGGGGTTGACGATGTTCGTCGGCTCGCCCTTGATGAAGTTCACGACGTTGTCGAAGGCGGCGCCGAAGTACATCTCGTAGCTGTCGAGCTCGACATAGCCGAGGTGCGGTGTGCACACCGCGTTCTCCAGGCGCAGCAGCGGGTGGCCCTGCAGGATGGGCTCGCTCTCGAAGACATCGATGGCGGCCATGCCGGGGTGACCGCGGTTCAGTGCCGTGACGAGCGCGCTTTCCTCGAGCAGCTCGGCGCGCGAGGTGTTCACGAAGAGAGCGGTGGGCTTCATGCGCATCAGGTCGTCCAGCTTGACGATGCCGCGCGTGCCATCGACGAGCCGCAGATGCAGGCTCACGACGTCCGAGCGCTCGAAGAGCGCCTCGCGCGAGGGCGAGGCCTCGCAACCCTCGGCCTGCGCGCGCTCGCGCGAGGCTTCGCTGCCCCACACCAGCACCTTCATGCCGAAGGCGCGCCCGTAGCCCGCGACGATCTGCCCGATCTTCCCGAAGCCCCACAGGCCCAGCGTCTTGCCGCGCAGCACGTTGCCCAGCCCGAAGTTCGCGGGCATGGAGCCCGCCTTGAGTCCCGACTGCTGCCACGCGCCGTGCTTGAGGTTGGCGATGTAGTGCGGCAGGCGGCGCATCGAGGCCATGATCAGCGCCCAGGTCAGCTCGGCCGGCGCCACCGGCGAGCCCACGCCCTCGGCCACCGCGATGCCCAGCCGCGTGGCGGCCTCGACGTCGATGTGGGAGCCCACGCGTCCCGTCTGCGCGATCAGCTTGAGCCTCGGCAGCTTCTCCAGCAGCTGCTTCGGAAAGGCCGTGCGCTCGCGGATGAGCACCAGGACGTCGGCGTCGCGCAGGCGCACCGAGAGCTGGCCGATGCCCTTCACCGTGTTGGTGAATACCTTGGCATTGAAGCCGTCCAGCTTGGATGCTGCCGCCAGCTTGCGGACCGCGTCCTGGTAGTCGTCGAGGATGATGATGTTCATGTGCTGACCGGCGTGAACGGCGCATTTTGCATGCGCCTCTCATGCCAGCGCGATGGGGGAGACCACAGGCCGCGCAGCGGCGTGGCGCTTTGTGCGTCAGGCCCGCGCGGTGCGCGCAGGGGCAATGCGCGCGGCGACGTTCGCGGGCACGGCCTGCAGGTTCAGGCCCGCGAGGAACTGGTCCAGCGCCTGCGTGCCGACCGTCACGAGGTCGAAGCTCGCCGGGTCGAGGATCCAGTTCTGGATGAGCCCGTCGATCAGGGCGTGCAGCGCCACCGCGGCCGCGCGCGAGGGCATGCTCAGCGGCGTGCCGCGCTGCGTGGCGGCCAGCCTCAGGTCGCGCTCGATGTCGTCCAGGCAGCGCGTGCGCGAAGCCACGTGCCGCTCGCGCACGCCGCGCAGTTCGTCGACGTACTCGACCTTGCGCGTGGCGATCTCGAATACGCGGCGCGCCTGCTCGTCGCGGGTCACGAGATGCATGGCGTCGAGCGCGCAGTGCCGCAGGTAGGCCAACGCGTCCTCGCGGCGCGCCTCGGGGTCGGCTTGCAGCGCCTGCTCCAGCGGCAGCACGACACGCTCGAGCATCGCGTTGAAGAGGTCGGCCTTGTCCTTGAAGTGCCAATAGATGGCGCCGCGCGTGAGGCCCGCCGATTGCGCGATCTCGTGCAGCGATGTTCCCGACACGCCCTTGCGCTGGAACACGATTTCCGCGGTGTCCAGGATGAGGCTGCGCGTGTTCTGCGCTTCTTCCTTCGTCTTGCGAGCCATGGTGTGTGATGTGTAG
>Ga0105248_10010038_pt1 | contig 10426 bp, 9 predicted proteins | sample KBSS34metaG_FD_81524 | JGI IMG/M metagenome (GOLD analysis project Ga0105248, IMG submission 81524) | Switchgrass rhizosphere microbial communities from Kellogg Biological Station, Michigan, USA - KBS S3-4 metaG | ecosystem: Host-associated > Plants > Roots > Rhizosphere > Soil | place... | reverse complement strand
TTCGCCGGCCGCTCACCGGCGATGAACTCAAGGCGCGGCTCGATCTCGCCCAATCCATGGCCAGGAAGACGGGCGATTTCTATGCGGGTTTGCGCTATGGCCTGGCCACGCTGTTGCAGTCGCCGGAATTTTTGTTCCGCAAGGAGATCGCGATACCCGCCGGCAAGGATTATACCCTGGAGCCTTACAGCCGCGCCGCCCGTCTCAGCTATCTGATGTGGGACACCACGCCGGATGCCGAACTGCTGGGGAGCGCGAAAAGCGGCGAGATCAACACCGCCGCGGGCTTGGAGAAACAGGTGGACCGGCTGATGTCGTCGCCGCGCCTGGAAACCGGGATGCGGGCCTTCTTCTCGGACATGCTGGAGCTGGACACCTTCAACAATGTTTCCAAGGACACGCTGCTCTATCCCAAATGGGCCGGCGCGATGGCGGCTTCGGCGCGGGAAGAAACCTTGCGCAGCACCATCGACCTGGCCCTGCACCGGAATGGCGACATGCGCGAGTTGATGACCACGCGCAAGACCTTCATCAACCGCAACCTGGCGGCGATCTATGGCGTGCCCTTCACCTTTGACGGGGAGTGGGTGGCGCATGAGTTCGCGCCCGAAGAGGGCCGCAGCGGCATCCTCACCCAGGTAAGTTTGCTGTCCATGTTCTCCCACCCTGGGCGCAGTTCGCCCACCAAGCGCGGCGTGGCGCTGATGGAAATTTTCCTCTGTGAGCCGACGCCGACGCCGCCCAACAATGTGGATTTCTCCGTGGTCAATGATACCTCCGGACCGCTGAAGACGGTGCGCGAGCGGCTTTTGGCTCATGCCACCAACGCGACCTGTGCCTCCTGCCACACCCATAGCGATCCGATCGGCCTCACGCTGGAAGGGTTCGACACTATTGGCGGCCATCGCTCGACGGAGAATGGCCAGCTGATCGACGTCGCAGCCAAGCTGCAGGGAAAGAGCTTCAGCGGCGCGGACGGGCTGGGGCGCTACCTGCACGACAATCCCAAATATCCGACCTGTCTGGCCCGCAAGCTTTATTCCTATGCCAAGGGCGTGGACAGCGAAGAGGTCGATGCGGCGACCGTCAAGACGGCGTCCCAAGCCTTCAACGAGTCCGGCTATCGCCTGCGCACCCTCATCAAGGGAGTGGTGGAGAGTCCGGGCTTCTTCCAGGCGCCGCCGGCAACCGCCAGCGGCACCAAGCTGGCCGCGCAATAGGAGGCGCCCATGAAACTTGACCGGAGATTTCTGCTCAGGGGCACCTGCCAGGGCGCAGCCGCGGTCGTGGCGTTGCCGTTCCTGGATTGCTTTCTGGACAATAAGGGGCGGGCGCTGGCGGCGACGGGCCAACGCATTCCCACCCGTTTCAACACCTTCTTTTACGGCCTGGGCCTGACCAAGCAGTTGTGGGTGCCCAAGGCCGCAGGCCCCGACTATGAGATGACCGGTCAGATCAAGCCGCTGGAGCCGTATAAGAAGAAGTTGAACGTGTTCAGCGGCCTTCGCGTGCTGATCGACGACAATCCCAATTTCCAGCATTGGTCGGGGGTGGGCGCCAGCGCCACCGGCATCTCTCCCACCAAGGCATCGGAATTTGATTCCAAGACCATCGACCAGCAGATCGCCGACGTCATCGCGCGCGGCGCGCGGTTCAAATCGGTGGCGGCATCCTGCGCCGGCGATCCCAAGCAGAGCTATTCCAGCCTGGGCGGCGCCAACACGCTTCCCGCCGAAGTGTCACCTTTGGCGCTTTACACCCGCCTGTTCGGTCCGGGTTTCCAGGATCCTTCCAAGGGGGACTGGAAGCCGGATCCCCAAGTGATGCTGCAACAGAGCGTGCTGTCGGTCGTATCCGAGGACCGCAAGCGCGCGATGCAGAATCTGGCCCCCGGCGACAAGGCGCGGATGGACCAGTATTTCACCTCGGTGCGCGAAGCCGAACTTCAGATGCAGGCCGAGCTGCAGCGGCCGGAAATCGTGGCCAAGGTGAGCATTCCCGCCGCGCCGGAAGAGATGGTGGTGAACAATGCGCTGCCCAATATGCGCAAAGTGACGCCCTTGATGTCGCGGCTGGGCGCGCTGGCGCTGGCGACTGACCAGACGCGCATCTTCAATTTAAGTGTTTCCGAACCGGGCTCGCAGATTTTTCTCCCTGGCGATCCCTTGGGCTATCATCAGTCCACCCATGAGGAGCCGATCGATCCGATCCTGGGGTATCAGCCGCGCGTTGCGCAATACAATGTCTACAGCATGGAATTGTTCGCCATGTTCCTCAAGGAGTTGGATGCCATTCCGGAAGGCGACGGCACACTCTTGGACCACAGCCTGGTTTACGCCTTCACCGATGTGAGCTTCGCCAAGATCCATGCGTTGGACGGCATTCCCATCATGATCGCCGGCGGCGCCAGCGGGCGGATGAAGACCGGCCATCACATCGCCGGCGACGGCAGTCCGGTATCGCGCGCCGGCCTCACGGTGCAGAAGGCAATGGGGCTGTCGGTGGACGGCTGGGGCAAGGGATCGATGGAGACCAAGAGCCCCTTCACGGAGCTGCTGGCCTGAGGCGTTTTACGTGTGAGGATTTGCGTTCATGCTGTTTCTTTTATTTCGCCGCCTTGCCGGAGCGGCTTTTGTTCTTTCCATCGCCAGCAGCCTGCAAGCCGCCCCGTCCAACAAAGACCTGATCAAGTCCCGTCAGGACAAGCTGCGCGACATGGGCGGGGCACTCAAAGCGATTGATGACGAACTCAAGAAGCGGAGCCAGGATTGGGACAATACCATCCTGCCCAACGCCCAGACCCTCAAGGACCGCAGTTCCTATCTGCTGAACTGGTTTCCCAAGGGCAGTGGCCCGGAGAGTGGGGTCAAGACCTATGCGCTGCCGTCGGTCTGGCAAAAGGCGGACGATTTCACTCGGCTGGGAAAAACTATGCAGGGTGAGGTTGCCAAGCTCGCCCAGGTGGCGGCTTCCAAGGATGCCGGGGCGCTCAAGACCCAGGCGTTCGCGCTCGGCAAGGCGTGCAAGGCCTGCCATGACGACTATCGTTCGCCGGACTATGAAAAAGAAAATGACGAATAGGAGTGCCAGTTGACCACGGCCGAAATCATGGGAGAGCAGGCGGGCGTCTCCGGCACGGCCAGGGTCTGGGATCTGCCCATCCGGCTGATGCATTGGGCCCTGGTCCTATCCATCGCCGTCTGCTGGTGGACGGGCATGCATAATGAGCTGGAATATCATCTCTATAGCGGTTACGCGGTGCTCTGGATCGTGCTGATGCGGCTTTATTGGGGCTTTGCCGGGTCTTCCACCGCCCGCTTCGTCAATTTCGTGCGCGGGCCCAGGGCGGTGTTCGCTTATGCCTGCACCTTGCCCCGGCGCGATACGCCTCATGTCCATGGCCACAATGCGCTGGGCGCGATCAGCGTGCTCGCAATGCTGGGGCTGGTGCTGGCGGTGGTGGTGCTGGGCCTGTTTGCGGTGGACGTGGACGGGCTCTATTCCGGGCCATTGTCCAGTTATGTGAGCTTCCGCGGCGGCCGGCACATCGCACACCTGCACTACAAATGGTTCAACGTGCTTTTGTGGGTGATTGGCCTGCATCTCGCGGCGGTGGTTTTTTACTACATTCACAAACGGCACAATCTGATTTTCCCCATGATTTCCGGCCGGCGCATTGCGGCCGCCGGAGGTGAGGTGCTGGAAGCCGCGCCTCTGTGGCGATTCCTGCTGGGCGCGGTGATCGCGTCGGTATTGGTCTGGATGGTGAGCATCGGCTTTTATTTCTAGAACGGCATTCGCGCACAAAGGAAAAAGGCGGAAGACATATGGGACGTGGCGCTCTGATCTGGCGGGTTTTAACCGGCATCCTGCTCGTGGTGTCGCCGGCCGCCTGGCCGGCGGAAAAGCCCGCGTCCCAACCTTCGACGCCTGCCGCGCAGGCGCCGATTGTGCCGCCGGCCAAGCCTGGTGTGTTCTCGCTGCAGAAGCGGGGGGCGGCCCGTTATCACCTGGCGGTGGCGGGGCACAAATTCACGTCTCGGGACGAGATTGAGAAATATCTGCTGTACCGGGCGGCAGAACTGAGCCTGGAACAGAAGAGCGGGTGGTTCACCCTGATCGAAAGCCGTAGCAAGAGCGACACCCAACCGGTGCCCAAGATCGATCCTGCGGGCCCGCGCTACAGTTTCCGCATGGTCTATTGGCGTCCCGTCTGGCGCTACAAGCTGGCCGGACAGGCGGACTGGAAAAGCTGGAGTCCATTCACCAACGCCGGTTTCTGGGCGGGCGATGCCAAGACCATGACCGACTTTGAGGTCCGCGCCGATATCCTGCTGCACAAGGGGGCCATGAACGACGCCGATCCGCTGGCCTTTGAGGCGGGCGCGGTTTCCGATCTGTTGGTCAACCAGGTTTCGCCGCCGGAGTAAGGGAGAGCATTGTGAAAATCGACCGCCGCGCTTTTGGGGAAATGCTGGCCGCCCTGGGTCTTTCCACAACCCCCGCTTTCGCCCAAGCCAAGATCGTCGAGGTTTCCATGCGGCAGGCGCCCAAAAGCCGGTTTGTCCCCGAGATGGTCACCATCGCGGCGGGCGATACGGTGAAATGGACCAACCCGGCCTTTGTTACCCACAGCGTGACGTTTGATCCCGCGATGGCGGCAACGCCGGGCAATGTGGCGCTGCCGCCCGGTGTTACGCCGTTTGATTCCGGCAACCTCGAAGAGGACCAGAGTTTCAGCCACACCTTCACGGTGAAGGGCACCTATAGGTATGTCTGCAAATATCACGAGGGCATGGGCATGGCGGGCACTGTCATCGTGTCATGAAGATTCTCTATTTGTCAGTGGGTTACGGCGAAAATTTCACGTTCGTTCTGAAGAAGGAAAAGGGGAGGACAGCATGATCGGGTATCTGCGGTTTTTGGGCTTTCCCCTGGCGGCCAGTTTGGCGATGGCGGTTGTCCAGCCGGCGGCGGCCGCGCCTTGGGTGCGCGGCTTTGTCGTCAGCTCCTATGAATATGCTTTCCGTTACGGCGGCCGCGCCGGCTACGACCGCCCGGGAGAGATTGAGCCCGGTTCGGACTGTCCCCACGGCTCGACTGTCCATTTCTCCAACGAAAGTCAGATCCGCAAAGCCCTGAAGTCCCAGCGCTGGCGCAGCGCTGACGACATCGAAAAGATCGCCCAACCGCCGGGGCTGGATCAGGTCAAGGCGCCAGTCCTCACCCGGTTTCACATCTGGGACCGGGCCGTGTCCTATCGCGGCTGGCGCAAGGGTATTGAGACCTATGTCAATCCCTTTGCCGCGGAGGATCCGGGTCAGCCGCAAGTGACGGGTCGGATCGGTGACGGCTTCAATCTGGACGGCAAGATTAAGCCCACCGATTTCGTCAGTCCCGATGGCGAAAAAGGCATCGACAACGCGCTTTACCGCGCCTGGGGGTGCGACGCGCCTTGGCGCGGCAATGGAAACGCAACGTTGGACCTGCGCGCCAACGACAAGATGCAGGAAGGTCTTTACACCATGGTGATCCGGATATCCGGAAACCAGGAGGCGCAGAACGACAGCGGCGCCACTTTGGAGATCGGCTATTCGCCCGACAAGATCGTCAAGGACGCCCGCGGCAATGTCGGGGCGGACTATTCCTATCGCATCGTCAAGACCGCACAATATACCAGGATGAAAGCGACGATACGCAATGGCGTGGTCAACACCGAACAGGTGGAGGAACTGCACGCACCGCGCATCGCCTGGTTCTATGACCATACCGGCGATGCCAATTTCCACAAAGGACGCATCCGTCTGGTCATGGCCGAAAATGGCAATGCCGCCGGCCTGATCGGGGGTTATCGCGACTGGCGCGATCTCTATGCGGAAAATACCTTTGCCCAGGATGGCGGCCAGCAAGGCATCCGCGAGCATGAAGACCATGTGGCGCTGTATTTTGCGCTCCGGCGCAATGCCGACGGCATGCCCGACCCCAAGACCGGCCAGAATATGGGGATTTCCACCGCCTATCGGATCAAGGCGGCTCCGGCCTATGTGGTGGACCCCGCCAAGCCCGCTGAGATCGCCGTGCTGACGGCGGAAGAACCCCGCCGCAAGGCGTTCCTGGCGATCCGGGAGGCCACCATTAAATCCACCACTACCCGCATTGTGCAGGATGTCCCGCCAGGTACCACGGAAGCGTCCGTGCCGGCGCTGGAGCGCATCATCGTCGATCTGCCCAGCAAGGATTATTTCCTGTCGACATTGGACCGGCCGCAATACAAGAATCCGGTTGATGATTATGGCAATGAAGTCAGGCCGGAGCCGCCTAAGCCACAGAAACAAGTCAGCAATGATGTGGCAGGGGCGGCATCGCAATTAAGTGCACAGGGGAAATAAAGGGGAAAGTCCGTGTCACCGCATTTACGCGACTATATTCTGGCGGGCGCCATGCTCGCCGGCCTCATCGCACCGGCCTTCGCCGCCGATGGGCAATTCTACTCGACCCTGGACCCGGCCCCGATGACGATGGCGACCCGCGCCGATGTTGCTGGCAGCGGATCTGTCACCGCCGAGCTGGACGGAAACAAGCTCACCGTGCAGGGACGTTTTTCGGGACTGGCGTCATCAGCCACCAAAGCGGAGTTGCGCAGCGGCTCGATGATTGGGGTACCGGGCGAGGTCTTTGCCGATCTCACAGTGACGCAAGGCACCGACGGCACGCTGTCGGGCACGGCAACACTGGACCGCGCCAGGTTGAAGGCGCTGCGCGACGGCGCCGTCTATGTGCAGATCAATAGCGAAAAATCGCCGGACGGCACGCTACGGGCCTGGCTGTTAAGCCGCTAAGCGGCACAAAAAGGGGACATAAATGACGGGCTGGGTAAAAGGATCGATTCTGGGCGCAAGCCTGTTGGCCGTTGGCGCTGTTTACGCCTTGGCGCAGGAAACCCTGGCGCCTGGTCCGTTCACTGCCGATCAGGTGGCGGCGGGACGCACGGCCTATATGGCGAGCTGCGCCGCCTGCCATCAGGCCAATCTGTCGGGGCAGGGCGACGCGCTACCCCTGGCGGGCCGGCAATTCATCACCGGCTGGTCGGGCCGCACCAGCCGCGATCTCTACACTCTGATGCACGCTTCCATGCCTGCCACCGCGCCCGGCAGCCTGGATGCCGCGACCTATGCCAACATCACCGCTTTCATCCTTTACGCCAATGGCGCGAAGCCAGGATCAACCGCGCTCACGCCCAACACCGCGATCCGGATCGGCAGTATCGCCAATGGCACAGCCCCCGCCGATCTTGCTGGCGGTGCGGTGCGCCCTGCTGCTGCGGCCGCCAGCGGCGATCCGGAAGCCGCACCGGCCCGCCGCCCAGCCGGTCCACCGGTCGTGCCCCATGTGTCGGTCGCGGGCACCGTCACGCGCTACACGCCGGTTACCGAGGCGATTCTGACCCATCCGCCTGACGACGAATGGCCGATGTTCCGCCGCAACTATCAAGGCTGGAGTTTCAGTCCGCTCAGTCAGGTCAATGCCAAGAATGTCGGCATGCTGCAGCTCAAATGGGCCTGGGCGATGCGCGAGGGCGGCACCAACGAAGCCAGCCCGCTGGTCCATGACGGCGTGATGTTCCTCGCCAACACCCAAGGGGTGGTGCAGGCGCTGGACACCCGCACCGGCAAGCTGATCTGGGAAACGATTGTGGGACCGAACCAGCCGGTCGGCATTGGCGCGACGTCCAATCGCAGTCTCGCGCTCTATCAAAGCCTTGTCTTCATGCCGGCCAACGATGCGATTCTCTACGCGTTGGATGCGAGGACCGGCAAGATCGTCTGGCAGACCGATACCGCCGACGGCGTGCGGGCGCGCGGCATGACCAGCGGCGCGATCGTGATCCACGGCAAAGTGATCGTGGGCATGACCAATTGCGGCCGCCGCCCCATGTCCACACATTGCTATATCAGCGCCTATGATGCCTTGACCGGCAAGCGCGCCTGGAAGTTCGATACCGTGGCGCTCAGCGGTACGCCGGGCGGCGACAGTTGGGGTGGGTTGGCCGATGATATGCGCCAGGGCATCGAGACCTGGATCGCCGGCACCTACGATCCCGATCTGAACACGACCTATTGGGGTACGGCGCAGGCCAAGCCGTGGCGGCGCGATGCGCGCGGCAGCAAGGATGGCGCCACGCTGTACAGCAATTCCACCCTGGCGCTCGATCCCGATACCGGCAAGCTCAAATGGCACTTCCAACATATTCCCGGCGAATCCTTTGACATGGACGAAGTGTTTGAGCGAGTGCTGATCGACCATGACGGCGAGAAATCGGCGATCACGGTGGGCAAGACCGGCATCCTGTGGAAGCTCGATCGCGCCACCGGCAAATTCATCGCCGCCAAGGAAACGCTGCTCCAGAACTTGTTCACCAAGATCGATGCCAAGACCGGCAAGGTGACCTATCGTCCCGACCTGGTGGCGCAGAAGACCGATCAATGGTTGGCTTCCTGTCCCGGTCCGGAAGGCGGCCATGACTGGCCCGCCACCAGCTATGACCAGCCGGATGACCTGTTGCTGATCCCGCTCAGCCAAAGTTGCGTGATGATGCTGGGCAACGGCTCGCAGACTTTCTATTTCATGCCGGGCACCAGCGGAAACATGGGCAAGCTGGCGGTTTGGGACATCAAGACCATGAAAGAAGTCTGGTCGTTCCAGCAGCGGGCGCCGTTCTTGACGGCGGTCCTGTCCACGGCGGGCGGCATCGCTTTCGTCGGTGACTATGATCGCGAGTTCAAGGCGGTGGACGTCAAGACCGGCAAGGCACTGTGGAAGGTGCAATTGGGCAACACTGTACAGGGCCACCCCATCAGCTTCCGCGTCGACGGCAAGCAGTATATCGCCGTCACCACCGGCTATGGCGGCGGCAGTCCCCAGGCCAAGCCTTCCGCCATGCTGACCGAAGTGCATCGTCCTTCGACCGGCCAGCAACTTTATGTGTTTGCGTTGCCGGACGGGATGTAACCTGCGGGCATGTTGAAAGGTCTTTCCAGGCTTCTGCTTCTGGGCCTGGGCTTTGCTTTACTGCTTGTTCTGCTGCTGCGTCTTGATCCGGCGGCCGTGACAGCGTCATTGCGGCATGTGGGCTGGTTGGGATTCGCAGCCGTGGTGGGGAGTGGACTGATCCTGACCGCATGCCTGGCGAGCGGTCTTTATCCGCTTCTGGGGGACAAAGCCTCCGCCGGCTTGGTTCTTGCCGTGCGACAGGTTCGGGATTCGGCGGGGGATATCCTGCCTTTCACCCAGATCGGTGGGATCGCGTTGGGCATGCGCGTGATGGCGCTGGGCGGAATCGCGGCTCCGCGCGCGGTGGCGGCCGGCGTGGTGGACGTGACCACCGAACTGATGGCGCAAAGCCTGTTCATCCTCGCCGGCATTGCGCTGGCCGCGCCTGCGATCCAGTCCGATCCGCGTCTGGCGCCCTATCTGGGCTGGCTGACGGCCGGTGCTTTGCTGTTTGCGGCGGGGATCATTGTCTTTGCTTTTTTGCAGCTCGCCGGCAGCCGGTTTGCCGAGAGGTTGCTCGGCACTCAGTCCTTCGGCGGACACACCGCCTCTTTCCGGGACGCGATTTATTCTCTTTATCGGCGGCGCACGCGCGTCCTGCTGTCGGTCGGACTCCATTTGGTGGGTTGGTGCGCCAGCGGACTGTGGTTGTGGGTGGTGTTGCGTGTGTTGGGAACGCCGCTCTCGCTCTCGTCGGCGGTCGCCATCCAGAGCCTGCTGGAAGCTCTGCGCAGCGCCACCGTGTTCGTGCCGGCTGCCATCGGAATCCAGGAAGCCGGCTATGCCGCCTTGGTGCCGTTGTTCGGGCTTTCCGCCGAAACCGGGGTGGCCGTATCGGCCCTGCGCCGCGCCAGGGATATCGCGGTGGGAATTCCCGTGCTCCTGGGCTGGCAGCTCATTGAGGCGCGGCGGGCAAGGCTTTAGGATGCTTGCAACAAAGATAACCAGAACCAACTGGCCACGCGGAGGCAAACCATGTCCACGTCACGCCGCAACTTCTTTTCCTGGACCCGCAATGCGCTCGCCGCCACCGGCATCTTGAAGGCCGCGCCGGGCCAGGCGGCCGTCCTGCCGGCCGGCGGCGAGGACTACTACGCCAAGCTGGGGGTGACCAAGATCATCAATGCGGCCGGCACGTATACGGCGCTGACGGCTTCCATCATGCCGCCACCGGTTCAGGCGGCGGTGGCACAGGCCGCCAGGCATCCGGTCCGGCTGGCGGAATTGCAGCAGAAGGCAGGCCAATATATCGCCAACCGCCTTCAGTGCGAGGCCGCCATGGTCTGTTCGGGGGCGGCGTCGGCGCTCACCTTGGGCACCGCGGCCTGCATGACGGTGGGAAACCAGAAGGCCGTGAGCCTTTTGCCGCTGGAAG
>Ga0105248_10010037_pt1 | contig 10427 bp, 8 predicted proteins | sample KBSS34metaG_FD_81524 | JGI IMG/M metagenome (GOLD analysis project Ga0105248, IMG submission 81524) | Switchgrass rhizosphere microbial communities from Kellogg Biological Station, Michigan, USA - KBS S3-4 metaG | ecosystem: Host-associated > Plants > Roots > Rhizosphere > Soil | place... | reverse complement strand
GCGCGCCGTCAAGGACAGCGCGTATCGCGCGAAGGCCAGCGAAGTGCATCTGGTCGAGGAAGCGATGGCCGCGGCGATCGGCGCGGGGATGCCCATCACCGAACCGTCCGGCAATATGATCGTGGACATCGGCGGCGGCACGACGGACATCGCGGTCATCTCGCTCGCCGGCATCGTCTACAGCAAGGCGGTGCGCGTCGCCGGGAACGAGATGGACGAGGCGATCATTCAATACATCAAGAAGACCTACAACCTGCTCATCGGCGAACGCACCGCGGAGCAGATCAAGATGGAAGTCGGCTCGGCGTTCCCGCTCGAAGAAAAGATGACGATGGAGATCAAGGGACGGCACCTGATTGAGGGCGTGCCCAAGACCATCACCGTATCGGACGAGGAAATTCGCGACGCGCTGGCCGAGACCGTCAACGTGATCGTGGACGCGGTGCGCGTCGCGCTCGAACGCACGCCGCCCGAACTCTCCGCAGACATTGTCGATCGCGGTATCGTGCTCACCGGTGGCGGGTCGCTGCTGAAGAATCTCGACAAGCGCCTGCGCGAGGAAACCGGCCTGCCGCTCGCGATGGCCGAGGACCCGCTGTCGTCGGTCGTGCTTGGCGCGGGCAAGATGCTCTCGGACTTCAATCTGCTGAGAAAGATTTCAATCGACTAAGCAGGGGCTGCACGCCGCTGACATGGCTCTCCTCGACTCCCGATCGCGCGCAGGCTACCTGCTGCTGACGGCGGTCGTCGGTCACGTTCTCCTCATTTCGGCGCAGGTCAACGCGAAAACCGGCGTGCCGATTCTCGAAGCGGTCACGTTCGGCGTGTTTGCCGAGGTGCAGCGCGGGACGTCAGCGGTCACGAACAGCATCCGCGGCGTGTGGACCGGCTATGTCGGGCTTCGCCAGGTGCGCCGCGAAAACGCCGAATTGCAGCGCCAGCTTTCGGACGCCCAGGTGCAATTGCAAGAGCAGCGGGCGCTCGCGGATCGCAGCCGCGGTCTCGAGCAACTGCTCGCGCTGCGCGATCGGACGGCGCTCGAAACGACCGCGGCCACGATCGTCGGTTCCGGCGTGACGCCTGATTTCCGGACCGTGACGATCGACAAGGGCAGCCTGCAGAAGCTGAAGGCCGATATGGCGGTCATCGCGCCCGCCGGGGTCGTCGGGCGGGTGGTCGTGACGAGCCCGGGCGCGGCCAAGGTCCAGCTGTTGATCGATCGCAACGCGGCGGCCGGCGCGCTCGACGAACGCTCGCGCGCGCAGGGCGTGGTCGTCGGCACGGGTGACTCGCTGCTGCGCATGGACTATGTGTCGGAGGTCGCCGACATCGTCATCGGCGACTCGATCGTCGCCTCGGGCATCGACGGCATCTATCCCAAGGGGTTCGTGATCGGACGCGTGGAAGTAGTGGATAAAAGCGGCGGCGCGTACAAACAGGTGCTGGTCCGGCCGGCGGTCGATTTCACCAGCCTCGAAGACGTCCTGGTCGTGCTGACTCCGACGGCAGCGACCGATGCCGCGCGGGAGACTCCGTAAGTGCGGACGGTATGGCTCATCATTGCGACCGCATTGGCGCTGGCGCTGCAAACGACGCTGGACCGGTTCGTCAGGGGCCAATTGGTCATCGACCTGGTGCTGGTCGTCGTTGTCTATACCGCGCTCACGTCAGGTTCGGTGGCCGGGCTGCTGGCGGGAACGTTTGCCGGGCTGGTGCAGGATGCGATGTCGACCGGCATCCTCGGTATGGGTGGGCTGGCAAACACCATCGTCGGGTTTCTTGCCGGGGTGGTGGGCACCCAGTTCATCGTTGCGCATGCCTTTTCGCGGTTCGTGGTGTTCGCGCTGGCGACCGTGCTGCACGCGGCGATCTTCATGGGGCTGTATCAGGGGCTCGGGCTTCGGGATTTCGGGTCGCCGTACCGGGCGGTGCTCGAACAGGCGCTCGGCAACGCACTGGTCGGGGTTCTGGCGTTTCAGGTCGTCGAAATGCTGCCGGGGGCCGTCGAACGCCGCCGGTCCAGGCCCAGACGGTAAATCGCTAGCGGTACTAAATCCTTACATGTCATTATTTACCCATGTCGCCGCGTGAGGATCGTCGGCGGATCAGCGTCCGCCTGAGCGTCCTCCAATACACCGTCATCGTCCTGTTCACCGCGCTGGCGGTGAGCTTCTGGGTCCTGCAGGTCGTGCAGCACCAGAAGTTCGAGGAAATGGCCGAGAACAACCATCAGCGCACGCTCGCCCTGCGCGCGCCGCGCGGCATCGTGTTCGATCGCGACATGCAGGCGCTGGTGATGAACCGTCACTCGTACAGCGTCTCGATCGTGCGCGAGCACACAAAGGATCTGAATCACACGATCCGCATGCTGGCGCTGGTGCTGAACGTACCGGAGGCCCGCGTCCGCGAGGTCGTGGACCGCCACCGGCGCGAGCCGACCTATCGGCCGATCACGATCGTGCAGGATGCGACGCTGGCGCAGGTCGCAGCCGTCTCCGCGCGCCGACTGGATTTCGAGCTGCCCGACGTGATGGTCGAGGAAGTGCCCACGCGCCAGTATCCCAGCGACTCGATGGCCGCACATCTCTTCGGCTATGTCGGTGAGGCAAGCGACGCGCAGGTCGCGGCCGCCACCGACCTGAAGAGCGGCGACATCGTCGGACAATCCGGCATCGAACGCGTCTACAACGACTACCTGATGGGTGAGGATGGCGCCAAGCGCGTCGTCGTCAACAGCGTCGGGCGGGAAATTCGGACGCTCGACGAAGTCGAGCCGGTCGAAGGTCATCGCCTGCAGTTGACGATTGACGGCGATCTCCAGAAGGCGCTCGAAGACGGCTTCAAGGCCTCGGGATTCAATGGCGCGTCGGTCATCATGGATCCCAACACCGGAGAAGTGCTCGCGTTCGCGAGCGTCCCCGCCTACGATCCCAATGCGTTCGCCGCGGGCATCGATCGCGCGACGTGGGCATCGCTCAACGCGGACGAGTTGAAGCCGCTGCAGGATCGCGCGATCCAGGGACGTTATCCTCCGGGCTCGACCTTCAAGATGGCGGTCGCGACGGCGGCCCTCGAAGAGGGCATCGTCTCCCCGGATTTCAAGGTGTACTGCCCGGGACACGCGGTGTTTTTCGGCCGCTCGTTCCAGTGCTCGCTGCCGAACGGGCGCGGCCACGGGTTGCTCGACATGCGCCAGGCGATCGAGAAATCGTGCAACGTGTACTTCTACACGGTCGGCAACATGGTCGGGATTGACAAGATCCACAAGTGGGCGACGCTGCTCGGCCTGGGCGAGAAGACCGGCATCGACCTGCCCAACGAAGTTCAGGGACTGGTGCCGTCGCCGGAGTGGAAACGCGAACGCTTCAACGAGAAGTGGTACGCCGGCGAAACGATTTCCGTCTCGATCGGGCAGGGCGCGGTAGCGCTGACGCCGGCGTCGATGGCGGTCTACATTTCCACGCTCGCGAATGGCGGCACGCGCCAGACGCCGCACCTGCTGAAGGCAGTGGACGATGGGAAGGGCTGGAAGGATGTGCCTCCGCCCGCGCCGCATTCCGTCGTGCAGCTGAAGCCGGACACCATTCAGGCGATTCGCGACGGTCTCTGGCGTGTGGTGAACGTCGCCGGCACCGGTAGCAACGCCCGCCTCAACGGCTACGACGTGTCGGGCAAGACCGGCACGGCCCAGGTCATCTCGCTCGAAGGCGGAAAGGCTGCCAAGGGCAAGTCGGAAAGGGATCTCCGGGACAACGGCTGGTTCGTGTTTTTCGCGCCGCGCGACAATCCGCAGATCTCCGGCGTGGTGTTCGTCGAGCATGGCGGCCATGGCGGCACGACCGCGGCGCCGATTGCGAAGCATGTGCTCGAAACGTTCTTCGCCAAGCGAGAAGGACGCCCGCTTCCGGTGCTTGGCGCGAAGGGTCTGCCGACCGCGCCTGCTGCCGGCGACGAGCCGGTCAGTCCGCCAAGCGGTCCCGAGCCCCGCACCGAAGTGCCCGGCAGTCCCGTGACCCACTGAAATGTTCGAGCGTCGCCTCTACCACCATATCGACTGGGCGCTCCTGACCGCCATCCTGGCCCTGTGTACGCTCGGGGTCATCATGATCTACAGCACGACGGCCGATCCGACGCGCGGCAATTCGCGCCTCTTCATGACGCAGATCTATGGGATTGTCGTCGGCTTGATCGCCATGGCCGTCGTCCTGTCGATCGACTACCGCGCCTTCACCGACAAGTCGCACCTGATTTACATCGGGCTGGTTGGCGCGCTGATCTACGTGATCTTTCTCGGTTCGGTGCAGATGGGCGCACGGCGGTGGATCGGCCTCGGGAGCTTCAACCTGCAGCCCTCGGAATTTTCCAAGGTGGTGGTGGCGCTGGTCCTGGCGAAATTCTTCGGCGATCATCGCGGCGGCGTCCCCGGCTGGGTGGACCTGGCGATTGCGGGTGCGCTGACGGCGGTGCCGATTGCGCTGATCGCCAAGGAGCCGGATCTCGGCACGGCGGTGACGATCGTGCCCGTGTTTCTCGCGATCGCCTATCTCGCGGGGATGCAGATGCGCATCCTGGGGATCCTGGCGCTCGCGCTCGTACTGGCGGCGCCGGTCGCCTGGAAGTTTGCGCTGAAGGATTATCAGAAGAGCAGGATTTCGACATTTCTCGACCCGTCACAGGATGCGAAAGGCGCCGGCTACCAGCAGATTCAGGCGCGCATCACCGTCGGATCGGGCGGTTTGACCGGCAAAGGTTTCATGCAGGGCACGCAGGGGCAGTTGCGCTTCCTGCCGGTGGCCCACAACGATTTCATCTTCTCGGTGCTGGCCGAGGAGCAGGGTTTTGCCGGCGTCATCGTGACGCTCGGCCTCTATTTATTCGTGATTCTGCGCGCGCTCGAGGCGGCCCGGCTGGCCAAGGATCGCCTCGGCTCCTTTCTTGTGCTCGGTGTGCTGGCGAGTTTCACATTCCAGGTGGTCTACAACGTGACGATGTCGGCCGGCCTGGCCCCCGTGAAAGGCTTGACGCTCCCGCTCATGAGTTACGGAGGCTCGTCGATGATCGCCACGCTCGCAACATTCGGGCTGGTGCTCAACGTTCGCATGCGCAGATTCACGAACTGACATTTGGCTCCGGACTTCGGGCTCCGGGCTTCAGGATTTCCTGGAGCCTGCAGCCTGCAGCCTGAAGCCTAAAAGGAGTTCGTGATGAACAAGGAGATGATCGTCTCCTCGAATGGCCACGAGACCATGGTGGCCATCCTCGAGGACGACCTCGTCGCAGAGGTCTTCGTCGAGCGCGAGCGGCAGCGCGGCGTCGTCGGCAACGTCTACAAAGGCCGGGTCTCGAAAGTCCTCCCCGGCATGCAATCGTCCTTTATCGACATCGGCCTGGAGCGCGACGGCTTCCTCTACGTCGCCGAGGTCATCGACACCCTCGAAGAGTTCGATAAGCTCGAGGCGGGCGACGAGGACGAAAAATCCCCCAAGGATCGGCAGTCGCGTGAAGAGCGCGCGCAGCAGAAGATCGAGGACCTGCTGAAGGAAGGGCAGGAAATCCTCGTCCAGGTGGTCAAGGAACCGCTGGGGACGAAAGGCGCGCGGCTGACCTCGCATGTCACGATGCCGGGACGGTTTCTCGTGTTCATGCCGACGGTTGATCACGTCGGTGTCTCGCGCAAGATCGAATCGCGCGAGGAACGTTCACGGCTGCGCGGCATCGTCCGCGAGTTCCGCGAATCGCACGGGTTCACCGGCGGAGTGATCATTCGCACCGCCGCCGCCGGTCGCCCCAAAGAAGACATCGTCAGCGACCTCGAGGCGTTTCACACGATTTGGACCGGCATCCGCCAGAAGATGGAGTCGTCGCGTGCGCCGGCCGTCGTGTTCCAGGAGCAGAGCCTCGTCAGCAAGCTGCTCCGCGATCTCCTGACGGAGGATTTTCAGGCGATCCGCATCGACAACGCCCAGGAGTATCAGCGCGTGCTCGATCTCGTGCAGCGCATCCTGCCCAACCTTGCGCCGAAGGTGAAGCTCTACTCGAAGCCGTTCCCGATTTTCGACGAATACGGCGTGCAGGCCGAGATCGACAAGGCGCTCAAGAGCAAGGTCTGGCTGAAGTCAGGCGGCTCGATCGTCATCAACCAGACCGAAGCGCTGGTGGCGATCGACGTGAACACCGGCCGCTATGTCGGCAAGAAATCGTCGGGCCGGCTCGAGGACACGATCGTCAAAACCAACCTCGAGGCGGTGAAGGAGATCGTCCGCCAGGTCCGGCTGCGCGACCTCGGCGGCATCATCGTGCTCGATTTCATCGACATGGAAGAGAAGAAGAACCGCCTGAAGGTGTACCAGGCGGTTGATCTGGAGCTCAAGAAAGATCGCTCGCCGTCGAAGGCGCTGCAGGTCTCGGACTTCGGGCTCATCATCATCACGCGCAAGCGCGTGAAGCAGAGCCTCGAGCGCGTGATGACGGAACCGTGCCCCTACTGTTCGGGCACCGGCGTCATCAAGTCGACCTCAACGATCTGTTACGAGATCCTCAGCGAGGTCAAGAAAATCGGACCCGATCTCAACGGGCACCGCCTGTTGCTGAGGGTCAATCCGGACATCGCCCGCGCTCTCAAGGAAGAAGAGAGCGCGGTGCTGCGCGATTTGCGGACGTCGCTCGGCAAGGACGTCACGATCAAGCCCGACTTTCAGCTCCATCACGAGCAGTTCGACGTGATGGCCGTCTAGCGGCCGCTTGCCGCCCGGGGTCTTACGCCGCGGGTGGCAGGTGGATCAGATAGTTCTGACCGCCCTTATTGATCCACACGCGCACGTAGTCGCCGCCCTTCAGGAGCTCCACTGACGTGCCGTTCGGCACGACCTTGTGTCCCTTCGCGATCGGCGCCATGTCGGCGTTCGATACGACGGTTGCCACTTCTCGCGCCACAACCTGGTTCCCCTTGAGGAACTCGACGTATCGCGCGCCGTCCGGCGACTGACCTTTCACCGGGGGCGGCATTTCGGACGCCACTCGAACCTGGTATGTACCCGGCGCCAGCGTCTTGCCGTCGGCCATGACCGGCTTGGCGAGAGTGACCGAGCCGATGTTGGACGCCTGCGCGCTCACGACGGCGGGCAACGCCAGCGCGGCGACCATCAACCCTGCGAGAACCATGTGTCTCATAATGCCTCCCGATACTCCGTCGGTCATTCGATTGCAATTATAGAACCAGCCTAACTGCGGCGGCCGCGCCATCTATATTGTTCGATCCTGATGCGCTTGTTGCGAACAACAATACCCTCCGCTACCAGCAGAGCTTGCTTCATCCCTTCGTTGCCGCCGTAACCGCCGAGCCGGCCTCCCGCTGCAATCACTCGATGCGCAGGCACATCGGGCCGTCCGCAGCCTTTCATGATGTTACCGACCGCGCGCGCTGCGCGGGGTTTGCCGGCGAGCTTGGCGACGTCGCCGTAAGTCGCGACCCGTCCCGGTGGAATGCGGCGGACGATGGAGAGGACTCGGGCGGTGAAGTCCTGTCTCATTTCGCGAGGGCGGATCGCAGGACCGTTCCCTGCGCCTGCGGCAGTGTGATGCCACAGAGCGACGCCAGCGTCGGCGCGATGTCGGCCGGCGAAGCGGCGTCGCCGTAGCGTCCCTGCTTGATTCCGCGGCCCATCAGAAGAATCGGCACGCGCTGATCGTCCGGGTTGGCGCTGCCATGGGTGGTCCCGAGTCCGCCGGCCATCCAGCCGGCCTTCGGCGCGATCATGAGGTCGCCGCCCCGGTCCGGCACATAGTCGAGCGCGGCCGCTCGCAGCAGGGGATCGCGCGACGATGTCGCGGAGACGAGCTCGTCGCCCCGAAACACGCGGCCGACGCCAGGCCGGCCGGCCGCAGCCTTGATGACCGCGTCCACTGCCCCCGGCTGCTTCGCGAGCTTCTGAAACTTGCCCTCGGCGAGATAGATGTCGTTTCCGACGAAGCGGAGGACGTAGGGGCCGGGCCCGGCCGCGTTGATGGCCGCCTGTTCCACGGCCTGCGCGATGGCCTGCGCGTCGATGCGCCCGCCGTCCCGCCCGTCGGCGCGCAGCTGCTCAGGAATCTCGGTCACCCCATGATCGCTACTGAGCGCCACGACGTACTGATCCGGGCCGACGAGCCGGTCGAGATGATCGAAGAGCGTGCCGAGCGTCCGATCGAGATTCTCGTACATCTCGCGGATCTCGTGGCTGCGCGGACCGAATCCGTGACCGACCAGATCGGGACTCGAGAAACTGACGGCAAGCATGTCGGTCGTGTCGTGTTTACCGAGCTGCATCGATTCGGCGAGCGCCGCGGCCATGCGTCCGAGATAGGCGTCGGCAAACGGACTGCGTTCCCACTGCGTGTAATACGCGTCGGTCGGCAGGCTGTCTCCCTGGTTGCCGCGCAGGACATGGGGGAACGAACGCGTCCATCCGGGCGGCGGTGTTTCACCGACGCCGGCATCGGGATCGGCGTAGCTGACGGCCGGTAGCAGCAGATTCCAGGTCTTCCCGTAGTCCGCTTCGATCGGATTGGCGGTCACGAATTCCTTGACCTGCGGTACTGGCGCCGTGGCGAAGGCGGTGGATGTCGTCCAGCCGTCAAGCGAATCCGAGAGCCATGTGACCGCGTCGCCGCCGTGCCCGGCCATCATGATGGCGCTGCGGGCCTTGAGCGACAGGCTCACGACGTGCCCCGATCGTTGCCGCCGCATTTCGTCGGCGAAGGTCGGCACCATCAGCCGCGCCGCGCTTTCGCTGGCGGCCACGCTCTTGCCGTATGCGACCCCTTTGGCGGTCGCGTCGCCGGTGCACGTGACGACGGCGTTGGCGGCGCGATCGAACCAGCTGTTTTGAAAGACGCCATGACGGACCGGAAACGCGCCGGTGCCGATGGTTGCGTGGCCGGCGCACGTGACGGTGTCGAGATAGGGATAGGCGGCGCGGTTGAACCACGCGCCTTTCGAGACCAGGCGCTTCAGGCCGCCGCTCCAGTCCGCCTGAAAGCGATCCACATAGTCCGCGCGCATCTGATCGACCACGATCAGCACCACCAGCCGCGGTGCGTTCTGGGCCCGCAGCACCAGCGCGGACAGCAGGAGGAACAGGATCGACGCCTTCAGACGCATGGCAGGATTATCGCAGAGTTCCGATATACTCCGCTCGGATGCGCGCCGTCGACATCATCATGAAAAAGCGGGACGGCGGTGCCCTCGGACGCGCAGAAATCGACTTCTTCGTGGACGGCGTGACGGCGGGAACCCTGCCCGATTACCAGGCCTCGGCGCTGCTGATGGCCATCGTGCTGCGCGGCATGGACGCGCAGGAAACCGCGTGGCTCACCGACGCCATGGTCCATTCCGGGATCCGCGTCGATCTCAGCGAGATTCCCGGCGTCAAAGTCGACAAACACAGCACCGGCGGCGTCGGCGACAAGACCTCGCTGGTGCTCGCGCCGCTCGCCGCGGCCTGCGGCGTGCCGGTGCCGATGATGTCGGGACGCGGACTGGGTCATACCGGCGGCACGCTCGACAAGCTCGAATCGATTCCCGGATTTCGCGTCAATCTGTCGCTCGAGGAAATGCGCGCGGCGCTGGCCTCGGTGGGCTGCGCGATGATCGGCCAGACCGCGCAGATTGCACCGGCCGACAAGAAGCTTTATGCGCTGCGCGATGTCACCGGCACCGTCGAAAGCATTCCCCTCATCAGCGCGTCGATCATGAGCAAGAAGATCGCCGAAGGCATTGACGCGCTCGTGCTCGACGTCAAGACCGGCAGCGGCGCGTTCATGAAGACCGAGGCAGACTCGCGCCGTCTCGCCGAGTCGCTGGTGTCGATCGGCAATCGCTCCGGCGTCAGGACCGAGGCGCTGATCACCGCGATGGATGCGCCACTCGGCCGCGCGGTGGGCAACGCGCTCGAAGTGATCGAGTGCATCGAGATCCTCAAGGGAAGCGGCGATCAGTCCGGCGATCTCGTCGACGTGTCGGTCGAACTGACCGCGCGCATGCTCGTCCTCGGCAAAGTTGCTCACGACCGATCCGATGCCGAACGGCGCGTCCGGGCGGCGATCGCCTCGGGTGAAGGGCTGGCGCGTCTTCAGCAGATCATCGAAACCCAGGGGGGCGATCCTCGCGTCGTGGACGACTACAGCCGGCTGCCGTCGGCGCCGGAGCGCCATCTGGTTCGCGCCACCCGTGACGGCTACCTCACCGAACTCCACGCGGAATCGGTCGGCCGCGCCTCGGTGATCCTGGGCGCCGGACGCGATCGCGTCGAGGATCCCGTGGATCACGGCGTCGGCATCATGGTGCTGGCGAAGCCCGGCGATCAGTTGTCTAAAGGCGATCCGGTCCTCGAACTCCACTACCGCGAGCCCGGCAAACGCGACGCCGCGCTGCCGCTGGCCGAGCGGGC
>Ga0105248_10010036_pt1 | contig 10427 bp, 6 predicted proteins | sample KBSS34metaG_FD_81524 | JGI IMG/M metagenome (GOLD analysis project Ga0105248, IMG submission 81524) | Switchgrass rhizosphere microbial communities from Kellogg Biological Station, Michigan, USA - KBS S3-4 metaG | ecosystem: Host-associated > Plants > Roots > Rhizosphere > Soil | place... | reverse complement strand
TCACCAAAACGATCGCGGGCGATCAACAAACGTCGCCGCGGGCTGTCCCACAAGGCAAACGCAAACATCCCGTTGAGCTCGCCGACCAGCTCGTCGCCATATTCTTCGTAGAGATGCGGCAACACTTCCGTGTCCGAAGCGCTGCGAAACGAATGGCCGCGCTTTTCGAGCAACGTGCGGAGCTCGCGATAGTTGTAAATTTCGCCGTTGAGAATTACGGAGACTGACTTGTCTTCGTTGAACGCGGGTTGCTCGCCGGTAACGAGATCGATGATTGCGAGGCGGCGCATGCCAAGCGCGGCGCCGGTCGTTATAAAGAGACCCTCCGAATCCGGACCTCGATGGAGCATGCGCTCACACATCGCGTGGAGCAGGTCTCGCGCGCCGTCGGGAGGTGGCGCGTACGAATCAAGGTTAGCCCAGCCGGTGATGCCACACATTACTCTTTAAATCCTAGCCGTTCACGAACTGCGTAAATGGCTTTCGCCTGTGATTCGTGGTACGTCCGTACCAGCATCTCAGCCAACAAGCCCATCAATAGAAACTGTACGCCGACCGCGAACATTACGATTGTCAAAATCGGCAGGGGAGTTTGAACAAAGTCGGCCTTATGAAAGATTTTTAGGAACACGGCGTAGAGACCGCCCAGCAGCGAGATCGCAAACGCCAGCATTCCAAACGAGCCAAACACGTAGATCGGTTTCGTCTGGTACGAGGCCATGAACTTGATCGTCATCAGATCGAACACGACTTTCAGCGTTCGCGACAGGCCGTATTTTGACTTGCCCATCGTGCGCGCGTGATGTTCGACCGGGATCTCGGTGACGCGCACACCGGCCCACGAGGCGTAGATCGGAATGAAGCGATGCATCTCGCCGTAAAGACGAACGTCCTGCAACGACTCGCGCCGGTAGGCCTTCAACGAACAACCGTAATCATGCAGCGGCACGCCGCCGATGATCGAGATCAAACGGTTGGCGATCATCGAAGGAATCTTGCGCGTGACCATCTTGTCTTTACGATTTTTGCGCCAGCCGGAAACGACGTCGTAGCCTTCGTCGAGCTTGTTCAGAAGTCGCTGAATGTCTGCCGGATCGTTTTGCAGATCGGCGTCCATCGGGATCAGCACCTTGCCGCGCGCGGCGTCGATCCCGGCGGCCATCGCGGCTGTTTGGCCGTAATTTCTGCGCAAGGCGACGACGCGTACACGCGGATCCATATCGGCGATCTCGCGCAGGATTGCCAGGCTCCCATCAGTCGAGCCGTCGTCGACGTAGACGATCTCCGCGGAACGCCCGAGTTTCTTCAGCGCCTCGTCGAGCTTGGCGTGCAACGGTCGGAGGTTTGGTTCTTCGTTGTAGACGGGAAGAAAAACGGAGACTTCAGGCGCCTCGGCTGCGAGCTCCGGGGGCGCGTGTTGTGTCAGAGTTTCCTGTTCGTCGAGAATCTTCATCAACCCTCTCCGGCATTTTAGACCAAATTCCCTCGGAACCACTCAACAAACCTGTGCAGGCCCGCTTCGATTTGGGTTTGCGGGTCGTAGCCGAGCAGGGCGCGCGCTTTCGTGATGTCGGCGAATGTTTGCGGAACGTCGCCCGGTTGCGGCGGCTGGCGATCGATGGTTGCGTGCGCGTCGAGCTCTCTTTCGAGCAGCGAGATCAGTTCGCGGAGTTCGACCGTGCGCGACTCGCCCAGGTTGAACACTTCGTAATCGCTCTGGTCGTAGCGGATCGCGGCGACCACGCCGTCGATGATGTCGTCGACGTAGGTGTAATCGCGGCGCGTTGAGCCGTCGCCGAAAACGGGAATGGGTTTGTTTTGGCTAATCAGTTTGGCGAACTTGTGAATCGCGAGATCGGGACGCTGCCGTGGACCATACACGGTGAAAAACCGCAGACACACGCAACGCAAACCGTAGAGATGCGAATACGTGTGGCAAAGGAGTTCGCCTGCGGCTTTGGTTGCAGCGTACGGCGAGATCGGTTGGCGAATCGGATCGTCTTCGCTGAACGGAACTTTCGCGTTGATGCCGTAGACGGATGATGAAGAACCGAAGACGAACTGTTTGACAGCGTGCTGGCGCGCGAGTTCGAGAAGGTTTACGGTGCCGTTGATGTTGGTTTCGGTGTAGAGCTGTGGCTCGCTGAGCGACGGCCGCACGCCGGCGCGCGCCGCGAGATGCACGATGCAGTCGAAGTCGTTCTCGTTGAAAATCGTTTCGAGGGCGGCGCGATCGCGAATGTCGATCTCGGCGAGTTTGTATCGCGGATCTTTGAGGTGCCCGCTCGTGTTGGCGCGCTTGATTTCGGGTTTGTAGAAGTCGTTGAAGTCATCGACGACCGTGAGCTGTTCGAGCTCGCTGCCGGTGTCGATCGCGAGGAGGCGATCCACAAGATGCGAACCGATGAAGCCCGCGCCGCCGGTTACGAGAAGCCTTTTCATTGCTCCTTTGTAGCATAGATCCACAAATGCCAGCCCCACCGTGAGGCGAGTTTTGCTTCGACGGAGCGCGGCAAAAGCGGACCAACCAAAGGCAGCCAGCGTTTGTTGAGAAAGTAGGGACGAAGCTCGACGGAGGCGAAGTCTTTGAAGAGCTCGCGTGCTTCGGCGCGTGAATAAACGCGCGCGAGTGGATTGCCGGCGCCGTCCGTGTTGCGGCTCAAAAATTCGTCGGAACTGAGGTAATGGGAGTCGGAGCGGAGTTGTTGCGCGTGCTCGCGCAGTGATTGTTCGCTTTCGCCCGTGAGCGCGCGAACGAGTTTCACGCCCGCGTTCCAGCGCAGCAGATGCACGCCCGCGCGGCGGAGCAGCGAGATGTTGACGCGGTAGTTGTAGGAGTCGCGATGGTAGAGCATCACGACTGCGCGGCCGCCGGGACGCAGCACACGATGAATCTCGCGGATGGCGGCTTGAGTGTCGGGCGTGTGATGCAGCACGCCGTGTGAATAGACAAGGTCGAACGAGTTGTCGGCAAAGTCCAAACGTTCTGCATCCGCGACCCGGAATGAGCCCTGCAGATTGAAAAGCTCGAAGCGCCGGCGCGCGAGATCGACTGCCGCGTCGGTTAGATCGATGCCGGTGTAATTCGCTCCCGCTTTGGCAAACTGGGCGCCGTCAGTGCCGAGACCGCAACCGATCTCGAGCACTGCAAGATCTTTTGTGTTGGCGAAACCGGCTGCGATGGGAATGTGCCACTCTTTTGTATAGCGATGTTCTTCGACGAGCTCGTAAAACCTGGGCGAGCCTGGTTCGGCGTCGGCAAACTTCGTCCCGCAGGGATGTTCCTGCCAGAACGCACGCACTCGATCTTTGAGTTGGGAGTTTGCTTCAGACATCGCGTGAGCGTGAGAAGGATAACAGTGACGGGAGTGAGCGACAAAAGGAGTGGATTTTACTTCGCTCTCTTGTGCTCCAGAACCCAGACTTGCTGGGCGAAGCGGGCCATGAAGCACAAGAGTAGCGAAGATCGCTGGGGTGAGGTTCCCAAGTCTGGCTGAGGACACCCACCTGTCCACCAGTTGACATTGCCCCCTCTCTCAACTGGGCCAGACCAAACGCACGAACGAGACGCTCTCGGATCTTGCCATTCGTGAGACTTGCTTTTAGAATCACGCAGCCTATTGAATGGCAGCGGCGCTTGACGACAAGCGCACTATACTCACTCTAAAAACGGAAATCCTTATATAAAGCTCAAAGAGTTCTCAACTCTTTCTCAACGTGTATGCCGGATTCAGAAAACCTCACTTACGAATTTGGTCCATATCGCCTCAACCTGTCACAACGCGTGTTGACTCGAGCAGGTGAAACCGTGTCGCTCACGCCGAAAGCGAGCGAGATACTCGTGCGGCTGGTAGCGAATGCGGGACACCTGGTGGAGAAAGATGATCTATTGCGGGAAGTCTGGCCTGACACTTTTGTGGAAGAGTCGAACCTGACGCAGAACATATTTATTCTGCGGCGCGCGTTGGGTGATGAACGCGCTGAGCCTAAGTACATCGAGACCGTGGCGCGACGCGGGTATCGGTTTGTGGCGAGCGTGAGAGCCGTTGCGGAGGTGAGAACTGTTCCGCGCGTGGGCGCTACTGGTGGTGGGGGTGGTACTGGCGGCGTGGGCGCTGTTGGCGGTATGGGCGCTGTTGGCGGTATGGGCGCTGGTAGCGGTGTGAGTGCTGGTGGCGGCGGAGTTGCTACTGGCGGCGTGGGCGCTGGTAGCGGTGTGGGCGCTGCTGGCGGCGTGGGCGCTGGTGGGTTGGGTGCTGCTGGCGGTGTGACAGTGACTCAGCCCGGTGGGGCCGAGCGTGTCCTCGAATCAAACCTCGCGTCGAGAGGCCTTACTGAAGGAGACCGGGCGGAGCGTCTGGTTGTCGCAGTGATGCCGTTCATGAACGCGACGGGCGACGAAGGATTGGAATATCTCGCTGAAGGCCTCACGGACAACATCATTAACAACCTGTCTCGTGTGTCGCGGCTGCGGGTGATGTCGCGGACTGCGGTGTTTCGGTACAACGCTGATGATGTTGATCCGCGGCTGGTGGGTAGGGAGTTAAACGCGAAGGCGGTGTTGGTGGGGAAGATACAGGTCCGCCCGGCGTTAATAACTACCGCAGGTACGGTTCGGACGGGGAGGGGTGCGGGGACGCAGACGGGCATCGGGACGCCTACGGATATAGAAGCGCCGAAAGAAGTCGGGACGCCGACAGAGGTCGGAGCGCCGAAGGTAGTCGGGGCGCCGAAGGGAGTCGGGGCGCCAACGGAGGTCGGGACGCCGAAGGGAGTCAGGACGCCGAAGGGAGTCAGGACGCCGACGGAGGTCGGGACGCCGAAGGTAGTCGGGACACCGACCGAACTCGGGGCGCGCATGGGGGTCGAGACACCGAACACGACTACGCCGAGGCTCCCGCCAGCGGCGCGTCCGACCGCGAGAACAGCGCGACCGGTAGCGGAGAGGACGCCCGGGATCGCCGAGTCGCAGGGTGAAACTGCTGGGTCGCGGGCTGAAGGCGCCGAATCGCGCGCTGAAACCACCGATTCGGGCGCTGAAACCACCGAGTCGCGGGTTGCGATTGTAATTACTGCGGAGTTGGTGGATGTTGCGACGGGTTGGCAGTTATGGGGTGAGAGTTTTGACTCTGCGAGTGCGGATCTGCTGCAGATTCAGGACGCGATCACGCGGCAATTGTTGGTGAACCTCAAGCTACAGCTGACGGGCGAGGAAGAGAAACATGTTACGACGCGCTACACGGAAAATCCGGGCGCGTATCAGGCCTATTTGGAGGGGCGTTACCACTGGAGCCGCTACACGCGGCACGGAATTGAGAAAGCAATTGGGCACTTCCGAGAGGCGATCGACCAAGACCCGAATTACGCTTTGGCGTATGCGGCGATTGTAGACTGCTACCTCCGCCTCGCAACCAACTACCTCCCTCCAGAGGAGGATATTTCTACGGTGACCACTGAGCGTTCGAAACCAATTGAATCGGAGCTCAGCCACATCCTTGAGTTGGAACGAAAGATTAAGTTGCGCTTCGAATGGGATTGGAAGAGCGCCGAGAGAGAGCTACGGCGCGCCAACGAACTCAAAATTAACTACCCTACCGCGCACCAATGGTACGTCGCCTTCCGCCATGCTGAACAATTGCTTGAGTCACCAAGACATTTGGTATCGAGTACAAGGCCCGCTACAACGCTGTCCCTTCCGAGCCAAATCGCTTTTCTTCAGCTAACGCGAAACGAACAAGTGCAAATTTTTTGTGCAGTTGGTCGCGAACAAATTGAGGCTGGTAATTACGATGCAGCCTGCAAAATTCTTCAGCCTTTCTGGCTGTTGGGTGAATGGCCAGAGCTCAGTGGCTTGAGGCAAGAAGTGGCCGCAGATCTACTTTTCACCGTCGGCGAGCTCGCCGGCTGCCTAGCAAGCACGGGGCAAGTTCCACAAGGACAAAAGCATGGGGAGGCGCTACTGAGTGGTTCCATCGCCCTTTTTGAACAATTATCTCGCAAAAGGTGTGCTGCCGAGGCGCGTATCGAGCTTGCTCTTTGTTACTACAGACAGGGGTTCTTCGATTTAGGTCGGTCAACCCTCGTTAGAGTACTCGACTCGCTTCCTTATGACGAAGGTGAACTGCGCAGCCTAGCCCTAATTCGACTCGCAAGTCTTGAGCGTCACGCAGGGAGCGTTGGAGTATCGCTTACTTATTTGAACGAGGCAACAGAATTAGTCAGGGAGGCGGGACCTTGGGTAAGCGGACGGTGTTACCTTGAATTGGCTTCCACATATAAGGATCTCGGTCTTTTAGAGGACAGTACACTGCACTTTGGGAATGCTAAACATTTCTCTTTGATAGCTTTAGAAGAGTTCGAAGCTGTCGGCAATCATAGATTGACCGCAATTGTTCAAAATAATTTAGGTTTTCTCCTATCGCTGACGGGTAAGTTTTCAGATGCTGAACTACTGCTCCGTACAGCTCATCGAACATTCATTCATTTTTCTGATCGTATCCGATGCGCACAGGTCGATGATTCCTTAGCACGGCTCTACCTTGCCCAACGAAAGTTCCAAGAAGCACACGCGGCTATTGAACAGTCGATCAAGACAATGCAAACAGGCGACGAAAATGCCGTTTTCGCTGAGTCACTAATTACGGCCGGACAGATATATTGTGGACTTCAACGTTACCACGAAGCTCGCCACGCCTTTGAGAGTGCGTATCAATTAGCGTGGCGATGTGGCGATATTGAGGGTGCAGGACGAGCTATAGTGTTACTTGTCGAAGGAGTGGGTGAGATGCTGAAACCCGAAGAATTACTACTGGTGAGAATGCGGCTGGCAGACGTGCTTTCTCGTTCTCCCCAAGCCTCGACCAAAACCCAACTGAGCGGGTACCTAAAAAAAAGCGATCCCGAGGCTTAACGTAGGCAGACCACCCGCATATTGTGCTTAGGAATAATCCGTCGGGAAAATGAACCCCCTCAACGGAGTGAGTGGCACATTAAGGTGTAAAGATCTATCGGTAGTAGCACCAACTTTGCGACAATGCGTGTATCCCTGGCTTGTCATCGAATACTCCTATCTGCTGGCATGCCTATTGCCATCTGCCTTATTCGGAGTGCTTTTCGCCGTGCTTTGACACCAACGTGACGGCTTCTGGCATTTTGACCGGTCAAGTTCGCCGAGTCTATGCCTAGAAAAGGGTGGTCTCAACGAAAAGACGAATAAGACTGTGAATGTTCTCGGTCAGCAGAATGCCAAAATTATTTCTGGTTTCGTTCGATGCAGGTGGAGTAACAATGGAGGTTCCGGCAATATTCCCGGTACGGGCTCCTGGAATATTGCCGGAGCGCGCTCCAATGATTGTACCAGTACGGCTCGTACGGGCTCCGATTATAGTTCCGCCGAATGCAGTCGACGAAATACTCACAGTCATTGCTGCCACAAGCATTAGCGATTTAAGGCGATTCATGTCAATTCTCCTCAGGACTCTTTGCGTGATTGCGGGGTTGGTATCGACTTACAATCAACAACCTTTACCAATCCACCTTCGTGTGATGTAGTTACAATTCAACGGGCGTGCCAAGGAGGACCACGCTGTAGGCTCTATGTAATTCTCTGATAACGCTGGCTTTAGGCTTTCAAGGTTAGAGGTATACAGAACAATGTGTTGACATAAAAAGTGAATACCCCTTACACACTTAACGCTGCAGCCTACAGCTGCGGAATACGCGCTACGGAAGAGTTACATAAAGAACTGTTTGACATAGTATCGCCGAAGGTTTGTATACGATTGTTGCAATGGATATCTACTAATCACGGCTCCACGGCTCCGGCTATGGACACAGCACGTACAATGAGTAATGACCAGACAATTACCTCCGATTGTTCATTTTCTCCGCTGAGTGAGAGCGAACGCGTACAGGCGTGCTGCACAATTGCCCGAGAAAAACTTGAAATCGGCGATTATGCAGGTGGGGTAGCCGCCCTTAAGTCGTGGTGGGCACTTGGCATTTGGCCTCGGCACCGGGATTTAACGGATGCCGCTGCTGCTGAATTGCTTTTAACTGCTGGCACTCTTAGCGGGTGGATGGCTACGACGAAACAAGTGAACGGTGGTCAGAAGCCCGCCGAAGCCATGTTAAATGGAGCAATTACCCTCTTTGAACGAATGGGGAAGAAGAATCGCGCGTCCGAAGCACGTATAGAGCTAGCCTGCTGCTATTTTTGGCAGGGCCTTTTCGACCTATCCAAAGTCATATTGCGTGCTTCCTTAGAAGGAATTACTGATCAAGAAAATGAGCTAAGATGTGTTGCACTGATCAGGCTTGCCCTCGCCGAACATCACGCCGGCAATTTTCATGAGGCACTCGATCTCTTAAACGAAGCGTTACCATTAATCCAATTTCAACGACTATGGATCAAGGGCAGATTTCACCTGGAGCTGGCGACCACATTAAAAGATCTCGGGGTCGCTGAAAACCACCATAAATACTCTAGTCAATCATTGAGTCATTACCAGCAAGCTCTTACATTCTTTGAACAATTAGGAAACCGTCGTTATACAGCAATTGTCGAGAACAACTTGGGTTACCTATTGTTAACCCTAAAACAGTTCAACGAAGCTGAGATTCATCTTTTTCGCGCTAGGGATCTCTTTGAGGAATTTGGAGATCAAGTGAGACGTGCGCAAGTCGATGAAACGATTGCTCAACTGCGCGTTGGTTCACAACAATACGAGCTGGCGGAGGGGGCGATCGAACTCGCCGTGAGTACCCTCGAAGGCAGCGGCGAGGATGTGCTCCTCGCGGAGGCTCTCACCACCCAAGGCCTCATTTTCTGCCGCCTCGGACGCCGCCAGGACGCCAAACCCATACTCGAACGAGCGAGACGCGTCGCGGAGCGTTGCGGCGACCGCGAAGGCGCCGGCCGCGCTCTCCTCATCCTCATCGAGGAAATGTGCGAACAACTCCCCGATGACGAACGCCGCGAAATCGGCGCCCAAGCCAACCAACTCCTCGCCAATTCCCAACAACCCGCAACCCGCGAACGTCTCAGCAAGTGTCTCGACATGATCGCGGAAGCCCACAGCCGCCACGAAGCCCAGCGCGAACAGGAAATTCACGCCCAAAAGATGGCCGCCCTCGGCGAGCTCTCCTTCGGGGTCGCCCACAACGTCAACAACACCCTCACCGGCATTCTCGGCCGCGCCCAACTCATTCTTCGCAACAGTAATGACGAGGGCAAAATCAAGGCGGGGCTCGAATTAATTATCAAAAGCGCTGAAGACGGCGCCCACATCATCCGCCGCATCCAGGATTTCGCCCGCCAACGCCCGAGCCGCGAGTTTGAAACCATCTCCATCGCCGACCTGCTGAAGGACGCGTGCGAAATGACGCGCCCGCGATGGGAGTCGCGTTCCGAGTTTGCGCAGATTCGCTTTGCGCTCCACGCCGATTGCCAAGCCCACGTCAAGGGCGACCCGGTCGAACTGCGCGAGGTGCTCGTCAACATGATCTACAACGCGATCGACGCCATGCCCTACGGCGGCGAGATTCGCCTGACCACCCAGGAAAGCCGCGAACGCGTCGTGATCAGTGTCAACGACACGGGTTCCGGCATGACGGCCGAAGTCAAACAACGCCTTTTCGACCCCTTCTTCACGACGAAAGGCAAGGCGGGGACGGGCATGGGCCTCGCAGTCAGTTTCGGTATCATCCGCCGGCACGAAGGCTCGATCGAGGTCGATAGCGAACCCGGCCGCGGGACCACGTTCAAGATTTCATTGCCGAAGGTCGTGCCCGCGACCCCCACCGCTGACGGCGTCTCACCCCAGGCACCCGCTGTCGTCGCCAGCGATGACAAGGTTCGCGTGCTCGTGGTTGACGATGAAACGCACGTGCGCGAGGTGCTGATCGAGGCGCTCGAGGCTGAGGGCTGCGAGGTTGTCGCGGCGCAAAGTGGCGAAATCGCGCTGGCGCTTTACGAGCAGTATGACGGGAAGTTTGACGCGGTGTTTACCGATATCGGAATGCCGGAAATGAGCGGCTGGGAGCTGTGTACCGAGATTCGCGAGCGTTCGAAGACGATTCCGCTCGCGATTATCAGCGGCTGGGCCGACGCGATCAGCGTGCAGACGCGAAACGCGGTGAATGCTGACTGGGTGGTTGCGAAGCCGTTCGATATAAACAAGATTTGCGACATCGCGCAGGAGATCGCGCAGCGCAAGACTGTTACGGCCTAAAGGTAGAATTTCCTGACAGATTGAAAAAGGGCATTTACGCGCTGGCGCTGAGGTCGTGGCGTTCGAGTTTTAGATAAAGACCGCGGCGGGTGAGTCCGAGCTCGCGGGCAGCACGAGAGATGTTGCCGCCATGCCGTCGCAACGCGTCCGAGATCATGCGGCGCTCAACCTCAGCCAACGCGTCGGCCAAAGTCC
>Ga0105248_10010035_pt1 | contig 10427 bp, 12 predicted proteins | sample KBSS34metaG_FD_81524 | JGI IMG/M metagenome (GOLD analysis project Ga0105248, IMG submission 81524) | Switchgrass rhizosphere microbial communities from Kellogg Biological Station, Michigan, USA - KBS S3-4 metaG | ecosystem: Host-associated > Plants > Roots > Rhizosphere > Soil | place... | reverse complement strand
GGCATGGTTCAGTTGGCCCCTTCAGCACAGAAATGACTCATCACTAGCAAGATACAACCACGGCGAAACTTTGACGGAACTTCAGAAGGTATGCAGTGGAAAGTCCCGGATTAGGCCGACGAAGCACGTTGCTCCATTTATCCTAGTAGAAGCATCAAAATCCGATGACGAGTCCTACTGTAAGCCCGACCCTGCCGCACGACCATGTTGAAGTTACCACTCAGCAGGAGGGGCCTCGTCGTTCTATTGCATTCAGTTTCCTTATAGTGATCTGGCTGGCAGTCTTCGCTGCTTCCCTGTTTGCCCCACCGCTGCTGGACGATGCCGACGCGACGCATGCAAACGCGGCGCGGCACATGCTGAATTCCGGTGACCTTGTCACACTGACGGTTAATGGCATTCGCTATCTCGAAAAGGCTCCCCTTCCTTACTGGTTGGATGCAATAAGCTTTCGAGTATTTGGCTTCAATACGTTTGCGGCACATCTGCCGCAGGCGCTTGGCGTATTGCTGCTAGCCCTGCTGGGATACCACTGGGGCGTCCGTGCCTGGGGAGAACGTGCAGGCTTCTATACCGGCGTCAGCCTGCTAACCTCGGTCGGTGTCTTTCTGTTCACACGTGTGTACATTCCCGAGGTTCTACTCTCGCTATTTCTGGCGACCGCGCTGTACTGCTTACTGAGGGCCCTGGAAGAAGGGCGCGACTCTTCTGCCCGCTATGCCTATTCCATGTGGGCGCTGCTCGCCCTGGCTGTGCTAACAAAGGGGCTGGTGGCAATCGTCTTCTTTTTCGGTGCAGCAGGAATCTACTTTCTGCTCAGTGGCGCCTACAAAGAGTGGCGCGCATTACGGCCCTTCAGCGGGTTTTTGCTGTTTCTTATGATCGCTGCCCCCTGGCACATCCTTGCCGGACTTCGTAACACCGGCGGCATGAACGGCCACGGCTTCTTCTGGTTCTACTTCGTCAACGAGCACTTCCTGCGTTTTCTCGGAAAGCGATACCCAAAGGACTACAACAAGCTGCCGGGATACCTCTTCTGGAGCCTGCATCTTGTCTGGCTATTCCCGTGGAGCCTCTTTGCGCCGGTTGCTCTCATCCAGGGTTGGAGAGAGAGATCGCAGTTCAAGTCCACGAGTTTTTCAGCGAAGTCCGTACTTCTTTTAGGTATCTTTGGCGGACTGGTGCTCGCGTTCTTCTCACTCTCGACGAACCAGGAGTACTACACCTTTCCGGCGTATCTTGCACTGCTTGCCCTCACGGCACTCGGCCTGCAACGCGCCGAGAGCATGTATGACAACGATCCGGCATCCCGCCGTTGGATCGGCATAGCGCATGGTGTCTTCACGATCATCGGAATAGCTTCGGCCATGGCACTTGGCTACGGCCTGTGGAGTTCGCGCAATCTGCCTTTTGTGCCCGACATTGGCGAGTTGCTGGCCCACCGTGGCGTCGGAGACTACACGCTCTCCATGTCGCACTTCTTCGACCTGACAGGCTCCAGCTTCGCCGCGTTGCGGCTACCTGCGGCACTGGCCGCTGTAACCCTGGCTCTAGGTCCGGCATTGGCATGGCGTCTGCGCAGCCAACGACGGCACTTTGAGTCGACGACGGCAATCGCGCTTACAAGCGCTCTCTTCCTCGTCGCAGCGCACATTGCATTCGTCCGCTTTGCCCCCATGCTCTCGTCAGCAGCATTTGCCGATCGCATTGAGGAACTTGAGAGAACCCACGCAGTATCTCCTGAGACTGAAGTGATGCTCTATGGCGATCAATCCTATGGATCATCCATCGCCTTATATCTCGGACGCGTGGTCTATCTGGTGGAAGGGCGTTCAAGCTCCATGATCTTTGGCTCTACATTTGCCGATGCGCCTCATATCTTTTTGACCGACCAGGATCTGGTGAAGCAATGGGGATCGGGGCCTCGAAAGATACTCTTTGTTCCGTTAGAGAAGAGAGATGACGTCGATAAGGTCCTGGGAGAACATAAAATCCTTTTGAAGGAGGCGTCGGGCAAGGCACTGTTCACAGACCGTCCACTCGATCATTAGTGCAACGCTCAGCCGGCCGCCCTGCTCACGGCGCTGATCCTCCTGATTCGAAGGAACCACTGTCTTCCATCCGACAACTCAGCAAATAAATTGAAGAGAAGCGCACACCTCGTCGCTGCCCCCGGTGAAGCTATACCGGCCGAAAGCCTGCGTGCCGTTGGCGCGGCACCTCCAGATCTCCGCAATAAAAGCTGGAGTCTGCGCTCGATTGCAGTTATTACGCTTGCATGGCTTGTGCTCCAGGCTGGTGGGCTATTCACGCCAGGGTTGCTGGACGACGTTGATTCCATTTACATAGAGATTGCGCGAGAGATGATGCTGCGCCATGACTATGTAACGCCTTACATCAACGGAGTACGCTTCTTCGACAAGCCTCCTCTGATGTACTGGATGGCCGCCGGCTCGATGCATGTATTCGGTACGTATGACTGGGCAGCGCGGCTTCCGCTTGCGTTAGGCGTGCTCGCTCTACTGCTCGCGATCTATGCCTTGGGAATAAGGCTGTTTAAAAACTCTTCCCCTGCGAGCGCTGCAGACCGCGGGGGTTTTTACGCTGCACTGGCCATGGCGACGAGCGTCGGACCATATCTCTACACAAGGTTCTACATTCCAGACATTCTGCTGGCCTTGTGGATGACGCTGGGCGTTCATCTGTTTCTGATCGCTCTTGATCGCATCCGCGAGCAGAAGCCGGCACTGGCGCCCTCGCTGGGATTCGCAGCAGTGATGGCGTTGAACGTTCTGACCAAAGGACTGATCGGGCTGGTCTTCCCTGTTGGCTTTGTTGTCCTGTATCTATTCATCACGAAGCAGCTCTCCCAGCTGAAGCGCCTCCATCTCTTCGCAAGCTTCGCTGTCTTCCTTGCCATCGCCGCACCGTGGCATATCCTCGCAGCAATACGTACGCCAGCCATTGCCTTGCCGAAGGGACTCGGTCTGCCTGCGCATGGAGGATGGGCGTGGTTCTATCTGTACAACGAGCACATTGCGCGCTTCCTGGGTAAGCGCATCCCGCATGACTACGGCCAGGTTCCGGTTCCTCTATTCTGGCTGCTGAGCGCATTGTGGGTCATGCCGTGGACCGCGTTTTTGTTCCCGGCAATCGTGCGTCACGGCAAAGACCTGCGAGAGCGGGCCTCTGTATTGGCTCGGCGTTATGAAGCATCACTCTCGCTTCTCCTGTGGGCAGGTGTCGTGCTGGTCTTCTTCACCCTGTCAAGCAGACAGGAGTACTACAACCTGCCCGCTCTTCCTGCGCTTGCACTCATGGCTGGCGGGCTGCTCGCAAGAGCCGATGGTCGTTCAGATGAGGAAGCGCAAAACAGCGTGATGCGATGGTCGCTGTACTTCATGGTTCCCTCCACCACGCTGATTGCAGTGATCGCAGGGTACTTCGCGATAACGGCTCCGCAGGCAGCGCCAGGTACTGATATCGCAGCATTGCTCGCCGCCAACCCGGAGTTTTACAACCTGTCATTAGGCCATCTGTTTGATCTGACCGGAGCCGCAATGGGCCTCTTTCGCGGGCCGCTTGCAGCAGTCTCCATCAGCATGTTCGCTATGGGACTAGGCAACTACATTCTGCGGAGACGCGGTCTGAGTTATGCCGCCAACATTACGCTTGCAGCAGCGATGACAGTGACGCTGTTGGCAGCGCATGAGGGACTGGCGCGCTTCTATCCCATCATCGGCTCGAAGGGTCTAGCCCTCGCAATCAACGAGGCGGGAGTGCAAGACGCTGACAGTATCATCCTCGATGGCGAGTTGACCTCAGGCTCGTCACTCATCTTCTACACGCGTCACCAGGTACAACTGATCAACGGCAACGTAAATGGTCTTTGGTACGGCGGCATGTGGCCTGATGCACCGCACATCTTCGAAAGCGAAGATTCGTTGCGAAATCTTTGGGCTGGCAATAAAAGGATTTTTCTACTGACCTATGCGCCTGACAAGCGACTTCGCGATCTGTCGCCCTATGGCCACACGCGCATCCTTGCAGCGTCCGGTGGAAAGACCGTACTGACGAATCGCTAGACCAGTGCAAACAATGAATTAGTGAGCTGCGCCGGAATGCTGGTGTTCACTGTCTTCCACTCGTCCGCCTTCGCGCAGGCGATAGGTGCGGCCGCGATAGTAAAAACGATCGCCACCATAGCTTCCCAACCAGAGGATGCTGCCGAGCAGATCGCGCAGAGGATAGATCAGCGCGTTGTAAGCACCATCCGTGTCTCCCATGACGGAGAGCACTGTTCCCGCCTGTAGCCAGCGATTGGCGATCATGCCAACCAGCCACGCCAGGCCGATCAGGGCATGGCCGCTCAACAGACCCCATGCAAGCCCGAGAATCCCAAATGGCAAAGCAAACGTGAGCCCTGTACCGAGATGCCCCCATGGACGGGAACGACGCGTGCTCTGCATCCAGCGCAACTGATTGCGGAAGGAGAGGCCGAATGGAGTGTCCTCTACCAGAAGGCGGATGACGTGCGAGGCCAACAATACGCCTGTACCGTTGTTTGCAAGACGATTGCCCAGCACGAAGTCATCGGCGTAGAACTTGCCCAGTTCCTCGAACCCACCAACCTCGGTGAAGGACTGGCGGCGAGCCGACATGGTGGCGCCGAGAGCAAACTTCGTACCCTCGAGCATGTCGGCGACGATAACTCCAGAAGTCATCTCGACGCTCTTACCGACAGCATCAACTTGCGAAGAAAGGCCCGCCTTACGACCGCGATGCACCGTCCCCAGATAAACACAGGATGCGAGGCCCACATGCGGATCGCGGAGGTTCTGCACCATCTTGCGCAAATAGTCAGGCGTTACACGGACGTCCGCATCGCTGGTGATGTAGAGATCATGCCGCGCCACAGAATCAAGCTTCGCAAGCGAGAAGACTTTGGCGTTATGAAACTCCGGCGTCGGCTCACCACACGTTACAAACTTTGCATCGACATGCGGATATCTCTCTGCCACCTTGCGCGCCAGCTGCAGGCCAGCATCGCTCTCGTGACGAGCGCAGAAGAGAAGCTCAAACTCAGGATAGTCCCGCTCAAAGAAGGGTTGTATGTTGTACTCCATCCCCTCTTCCGTTCCGTGCATCGGCTTCAGAACGCTGACGGGGGGGAGGAACTCCGACGTCATTGCGGCGCGCTCTTCGCGATGGCGGCGAAGGCCAAAGCGGACCGCCGCTACAATCACCATCAGGCAATAAATAGAGGACGTGACCGTACCAAGCATCGCGATCCAGAAGAGTAGGTGCAGCAGAACGTTCATCTCAACCTGAGTGGACTGAAGGAAGATGGAGCCGAGGAAGCCCACAAACTACAAGTTTATCAGCGCGACAATGTAAATTCAGCGTTTCTTGATAGGAGTTGGAGCAGGGGGCACGCTGCGGCGCATGGGAACCAGGCCAGGGGTCGTGCTCTGTTGCTGAATGTGGGTAAGCATCTCTGACCGTACATAATCGACGAAGCCCTGCATCTGGCGATTCATCTCCTCCATACGCTCACGCATTTGAAGGATCACGCCAATACCTGCGATATTTACACCGAGGTCGCGAGCAAGATTGAGGATAAACTCCAGCCGCTCAAGATCCTCGTCGGTGTAGAGACGGGTATTGCCCTCGCTTCTCGAAGGGCGCAACAGTCCTTCCCGCTCGTAGAGCCGAAGGGTCTGCGGATGAATCTCGTACATCTCGGCCACCGCCGAGATCATGTATGCCCCTTTGCTCTTGCGCCTTGTTGCCATACCAAAGACCTCTTCACAAACCTGCTAGATGAAGCATAGCGCGAGCGATTCGGGGAGCGTCAACTTTCCTCATCCAGAAAGGTCGCGAGGAAGATAACCGAGGCTAAAGGCTACCGAGACGCCCGAGATAGGCATTCAGAGTGTCACGACGCAGCGTGTAATTGACGAATTTGCCATCGCGCTCAGCTTCTACCAGGCCAGCGTTCTCCAGTTCTTTCATGTGGTGCGACAGGGTCGCAGCTGTAACGGGGATACACTCCCGGATGTCGCCGCAGGCGCATCTCTCTTTACCGCCAAGCTTCTGCAGAATCTCGTAGCGCCTCTGATCAGCCAGGGCCCGTGAGATCAGATGAAACTGCCTGTCGGAGAGCGTTATGGTCTTGGTGTCTGACACTTCTCTTACTTTACACTTGCTTGCAAAATACGCCTATCGCGATCAAGCGCCAGCCAACTCGAAAGAGAGCGAAACGCGAAAAGGCGCATCCCGCAGGATGCGCCTTCTGATGCTCTGCTAAGCAGAGAGACTACGACTGTGCGCTCTCGTCGCCGCCCTGTGCGTTCTGCTCCTCAAGCTGCTTCTGGAGCTCTTCACGCTTCTTGGTGCGGGCATCTGCACGCTTCTGAGCCTTCTCGTTCAGCTCCTGCTCTGCTCCGAGCAGCTCGATGAATGCCATCTCGGCAGCGTCGCCCTTACGAGCGCCGGTGCGAACGATGCGGCTGTAGCCGCCATTGCGCGATCCGTAGCGAGGAGCAACAACGGCGAAGAGGCGGTCAACCGACTCAGGCGTCATGAGGTAAGCTGCTGCCTGGCGGCGTGCATGTACGTCGCCGCGCTTGCCGAGGGTGATCATCCGCTCGACGAGGGGCTTGGAGGCCTTGGCCTTGGTGATGGTCGTCTCGATACGATCCATCAGCACGATGGAGGTTACGAGGTTGCGCAGCGTAGCGCGGCGGTGGCTGGTGTTACGTCCGAGTTTAAATCCTGCATTGCGATGGCGCATGTTTTGATCTCCTTCGGTTCAGGCTTGTGCCTGACCGGAAATTTCAGTGTTGCGTGTTGATGCGGGAGCAGGCTATTTGCCTGCTCCCGCGATGTTGCTGTCAGTTAGAAGCTGTCGGAGTCAGCGGGGAGGGCGAGATCGTCGTCGTCCTCATCGTCTTCATCGTCAAAGCGTCCAAAGCTGGCTGCGAGAGTGGCTGCAGGCAGAACCGAGGTCGGTCCAGGCTGCGGGTTGCCATTCTCGTCGATCTTCATGCCGAGCGAGAGACCCATCTGAGCAAGGATTTCCTTGATCTCGTTGAGCGACTTGCGACCGAAGTTCTTGGTCTTCAGCATCTCAGCCTCGGTCTTCTGGATCAGCTCACCGATGGTCGCGATGTTGGCGTTCTTCAGACAGTTGTAGCTGCGTACCGAAAGCTCGAGCTCCTCAACCGAACGGTTCAGGTTCTCGTTGCGGACAGCGGGACCGTCGGCCAGACCGTCGTGGCCAGCCTCCATCTCCTCTTCAAAGTTGATGAAGATGGACATGTGGTCCTTGAGCAGCTTGGCCGAGAGGCCGAGAGCATCAGCGGGAAGCACCGTGCCGTTGGTCCAGATCTCGAGCGTGAGCTTATCGTAGTCTGTGATCTGACCGAGACGTGCAGCCTCAACCAGGTAGTTCACCTTGCGCACAGGCGAGTGAACGCTGTCGACCGGGATGAAGCCCAGACCGAGGTCGGCGTCGAAGTTCTTATCGGCCGAGATATAACCGCGGCCGCGCTTCAGGCGCATCTCCATGTCGATCTTGCCACCCTCGGAGACGGTGCAGATGTAGACGTCCTTGTCGAGGATCTCGACGTCTCCGTCGGCCTCGATCGAACCGGAGGTCACAACGCCAGCAGCGTCCGAGCGGAGATAGAGGGCCTTGGGACCATCGCCATTGAGCTTGAAGGGAATCTGCTTGAGATTCAGAATGATGTCGGTTGCGTCCTCAACGACGCCGGCGATCGACTGGAACTCATGCAACACGCCCTCGATGCGGACTGCCGTAACAGCAGCGCCTTCGATGGACGAGAGCAGGGTGCGACGCAGGGCGTTGCCGATGGTGGTACCGAAGCCGCGCTCAAAGGGCTGCGCGCTGAACTTGCCGTACTTTTCGGTGAGAGTCTCGCTGTCAACTGCAAGACGCTTGGGCTTCTGGAATCCTCTCCAAAGCATGTGTTATCTCCTTTGCCGTCCTGGCCGCGAAGCACTTTGCGGACCGGCGGGTGATGCGGTTGGCGTATTCGGTTGTTTGTTCGCTGCCTCCCTGCGGAGACAGCCTTGCCCCTGGATGCATGCGATATGCATCCAGAGGCGAAGCCTGATTACTTGCTGTAAAGTTCGACGATGAGCTGCTCGTTGACCGGGAGCTGGATCTCTTCACGCTTCGGCAGCGAGAGGATCTTGCCGGAGAGATTCTCACGGTTGATGTCAATCCAGGTAACGGAGCGCTGACCGCTGGCGAACTCAATTGCGGATGCGAGAGCCGGAAGGGACTTCGAAGCCTCGCGGACTGCGATCTCATCACCGACCTTGCACTGGAAGGACGGGATGTTGACCTTGCGACCGTTGACCTGAATGTGTCCGTGGCGAACGAGCTGGCGGGCCTGACGACGGCTCTGGGCGATGCCGAGGCGATAAGCCACGTTGTCCAGACGGGTCTCGAGCTGCTGCAGGAGCAGGTCGCCGGTGACGCCGGTCTTGTTGGAAGCCTTCTCATAGTACGCGCGGAACTGGCCTTCGAGGGTGAAGTAGATACGCTTCGCCTTCTGCTTTTCACGCAGCTGAAGACCGTAACCTACGACCTTCTTCTGCTTCTTGGACTGGCCGTGCTGGCCAGGGGGGAAGTTGCGCTTCTCAACGGGGCACTTCTCTGAAAAGCACTTTGCTCCCTTGAGGAAGAGCTTGGTGCCGTCGCGACGGCAAAGACGGCAAACGGGTCCTGTGTAACGTGCCATGACTTTCTATCTCCTGACTGCGGATGTCGATCGTTTTACGCGCTGGCTGCGCTTCATTCACGATCCAGTTATGTCTCCGGGAGCAGGTCATGCTCCCGGAGAATTTGATTTGAGTTATACGCGGCGGCGCTTCGGAGGACGGCAGCCGTTGTGCGGGATCGGCGTGACGTCACGGATCGAGCGAACCTCGATACCGGCCGATGCCAGTGCACGGATTGCCGACTCACGCCCCGAACCGGGGCCGGAGACGCGTACATCCACCGAACGAAGACCGTGCTCGCGGGCAGCGTTGGCAGCGCCAACTGCAGCCTGCTGAGCGGCAAACGGGGTTCCCTTACGCGAACCACGGAAGCCGAGCGAGCCCGAACTCTTCCAGCTGAGCGTGTTGCCCGTCTGGTCGGTGATGGTGACGATGGTGTTGTTGAACGAAGCCTGGATGAAAACCAGACCGAACGGAACGTTTTTCCGCTCGCGCTTCTTGAACTTCTTATTCTTGCCAGCCTTGCCGGCAGTCTTCTGCTGAGTCTTCGCCATGGCTTACTTCGTCACTTTCTTCTTACCTGCAACGGTTCCCTTACGCGGGCCTTTGCGGGTACGAGCGTTGGTGTGGGTACGCTGTCCGCGAACTGGGAGCGAACGGCGGTGACGAAGGCCACGGTACGACTGGATTTCAATGAGGCGCTTGATGTTGAGCGAGATTTCCTTGCGGAGATCGCCCTCGATCTGCCCTTCCTGCTCGATGACGGTACGGATGCGGTTCAGCTGATCCTCGTCGAGCGTTGCGATCTTAACAAAGGGATCGATGTCTGCCTTTGCCAGGATCTTCGCAGCGCGCGAGTCGCCGATACCGTAGATGTAAGTGAGTCCGATGCGTACCTGCTTGTTGTTCGGTACGTCGACTCCAGCAATACGTGCCATGAGGCGTCCTTATCGTTGGGCTCCGGAGGCTTCGCCACGGAGCGGGTCATCGGTTTACCGGTAGACTTCGCAGGGTTCAACGCACGCCTTGACTTCGGCGAACTAGCCTTGCGGGGCCGGAGGGCAGGAGGAGAAATTCCCTCCCGGTTACTTATCCCTGACGCTGCTTGTGCTTGGCGTTCTCGCAGATAACGCGAACGACGCCGCGGCGGTGGATCACCTTGCACTTGTCGCAGATCTTCTTTACTGACGCACGGACCTTCATTACTTCTCCTCAAAACAGCTCCTTGGTTCGAGCTTCAACCCATAGGTCAAAGTCCGTACCGCGAGCGGGGTTATTCCTGTTTCCGATTGTTCTCAAGCTAAAAGCTATGCCATTAGCCGGGAAGCTGCTTTCGTCTACTTGTAGCGGTAGACGATACGGCCACGATTGAGATCGTACGGGCTGAGTTCAATTGCGACCCGGTCGCCGGGGAGAATGCGAATGAAGTTCTTACGCATACGTCCAGAGACGTGCGCCAGGGCCTGGTGCTTATTCTCAAGCTCGACCTTGAACATCGCGTTGGGCAGGGTCTCTACAACCGTAGCCATTACCTCAATTGCATCTTCCTTCGACAAACGATCTCCTTGTACATAAGCGCACGGCTTGCCGCACGCAGCATCTCTTATGATACCTCAGTTTAGGCTAGGATTCCCGGCCTAGAGGCGATTTTTACCGTGTAAGTACGACCGGGC
>Ga0105248_10010032_pt1 | contig 10430 bp, 8 predicted proteins | sample KBSS34metaG_FD_81524 | JGI IMG/M metagenome (GOLD analysis project Ga0105248, IMG submission 81524) | Switchgrass rhizosphere microbial communities from Kellogg Biological Station, Michigan, USA - KBS S3-4 metaG | ecosystem: Host-associated > Plants > Roots > Rhizosphere > Soil | place... | reverse complement strand
TGCCGAACGAATGATCGCCGCTCGCTTCGGGGTAGCCGATCAAGGGCGTCCGGCCGATGCATGGCTCAGCGAGACGGTACGATGGGCGTGGCGCGCGAAGATCGCGTGGCAACTCGAAAGCGATCTGTTCGCGACGTTGCGGGAGAGCGCCGAGGAAGAGGCCATCCGCGTATTTGCGCGCAATCTGCATGACCTGCTGTTGGCGGCGCCTGCCGGTCCGCGTGCTGTGATTGGACTGGACCCGGGCTTGCGCACGGGCGTCAAGGTCGCCGTCGTAGACCGCACCGGCAAGCTGCTCGACACCGGAGCGATCTTCCCGCACGCCCCGCGCAACGACTGGGATGGATCGATCCAGACGCTCGCGGAACTCGCCAGCAAGCATTCAGCCGAGCTCATCAGCATCGGCAATGGCACCGCATCCAGGGAAACCGACAAACTTGCCACAGACCTCATGAAGCGGCACCCGGAGCTGCGTCTGACCAAGGTGGTCGTGTCCGAAGCCGGTGCATCGGTCTACTCGGCTTCCGAGCTGGCTGCCAAGGAGTTCTCGGAGCTGGATGTGAGCTTGCGCGGCGCAGTGTCGATCGCGCGCCGGCTCCAGGATCCGCTGGCAGAGTTGGTGAAGATCGATCCCAAGTCGATCGGTGTGGGGCAGTATCAGCACGATGTCGGACAGTCGAAGCTCGCGCGCACCCTCGACGCGGTGGTCGAGGACTGTGTGAATGCGGTAGGAGTGGACGTGAACACTGCCTCGGTGCCGCTGCTGGCGCGCATCGCGGGTCTTTCCGGTGCGCTGGCCGAGAATATCGTGCGAGTGCGCGACGAAAAGGGTCCTTTTCCCAATCGCGAGGCACTGAAGGATGTGCCGCGCATGGGGCCGAAAACTTTCGAGCAGGCTGCGGGCTTCTTGCGCGTTCCGCAAAGCGACAATCTTCTGGATGCGTCCGCGGTTCACCCCGAAGCCTATCCGGTAGTCGAACGCATCCTGGCCGATATCGCCCAGCGGGCACTGGTCCCTGCCGAAGGCGAGGGCACCGGCGTAAAGGGGCTGATCGGAAACACGACCCTGCTCTCGCAACTGGAGGCTGCGCGTTATACCGATGAGAAGTTCGGTTTACCCACCGTGCAGGATATCTTGCGCGAGCTCGAGAAGCCGGGACGCGATCCGCGCCCGGAGTTCAAGACCGCGGCCTTCAAGGAAGGCATCGAGGCGCTCAAGGATCTGCAGCCTGGCATGCTGCTGGAAGGTGTAGTGACCAATGTCACCAACTTCGGCGCGTTCGTCGACATCGGAGTGCATCAGGATGGGTTGGTGCACATCTCGGCGCTGTCCAACAAGTTCGTCAAGGACCCGCGGGAGATCGTCAAGGCGGGCGACGTGGTGAAAGTCAAAGTCGTGGAGGTGGATGAGAAGCGCAAAAGAGTCGCGCTGACCATGCGCCTTGAAGAAGGAACGGGTAAACGCGGCGAACCTGGTGAGCGTCCGACTGGCAGACGTGGACCACCGCCTAAGCGGGAACCGCGGCCGGCTCCTCCTTCGGGAGCGGCTCAGCCGAGACCTGCGCGCAGAACCGAGCCCAGCGCACCGGGCGCAGCGCCGCCGACCTCTGGGCAAACGAATGAACCAAGGCCCAAGCGCGAAGAACAACGCAGACCTCCGCGCGATAGAGGCGGCAAACCTCAACGGGGCAACGATGCAAGACCGCAAAGAGCGGTCGAGTCCAAACCGAATCGTGGGGACGAATTAGGCAGTGCAATGGCAGAGGCGTTGGCGCGGGCGTTAAAGCGGGGCTAAGATGGTCGACGTCTGACCGAGGTCTGAACACTAGGCAGGGAAGGAGTCGCAGCGATGCTCGAATGGTCGAAGGGATTGGAGCTGGGCGTGGAGAAGATGGACGCGACGCATCGCGAATTCGTCGATCTGCTCAACGCGCTTGCGGTGGTGCCGGATGGCGAGTTTCTCACGCTGCTCGACGAGTTCATTGCACACTCGGTGGAACACTTCGAGCAGGAAAAGCGTTGGATGACACAGATACCCTTTCCACCGCTCCATTGTCATACAGCCGAGCACGATGGCGTCCTCGAGGCGATGCGCGAGACGCGCCAATATGTGCAGGACGGTCGCGTGGATGTTGGCAGAGTCCTGGCGCGCGAGCTTGCACCTTGGTTCGCCAGCCACGCTTCTACGATGGATGCCATGCTGGCCCACGCGCTCAAGGCGAGCGGGATCGATCCTGATCATGCACCTGCTTCGCAGGCAGAGTCCGCTAACGCTTAGATACTTGACTTTGAACAGGAGGACGCAGAGCAGTACATATTTTTCTCTGCTATCTCCGCTATCTCCTGTTCAACATCCTTGAGATGTAGTCCCGCATAGGGTGGCGGTAAGCGCAGAGCGTTGCGCTCTGCGAAACTCAACCGTCCTTCAATTTAAACAGGAGAAAGCGGAGGACTGCGTATTTCTCGGTTATCTCCGTGGGCAAACTCGTGTTCATCAAACACATCGAGTTTCCTCCCGACCAGAGGTAGCGCGAGAACCCACTAGTTGAGCTGGATTGCGCCGCAAACCGTCCAGGTAGGACGGACGGTGCGTCGAGCGCGTCTGGACGCAGCCGGTTTCGCAGCCCTTCGACAAAGCGTTCACTTTCGAGGTTGCCGCTCGTCCGGCGCCGGCAGCCGCTGGTCCGTCTGTGCCGGGCCTTTAGGCGCCTAGCGGATCGCGATTCCCATCTGTCATCGCGGGCACATTCCTGGCGTCATGAGCGGGGTCATATCCCTCTGGAGGGTCGGCGGCCTGCAGGTCGGAGTAGACGGCCTGCGGGCACGATGCAAGCAACGATGCGTCCAATTGCGTTCAGTACGCCATCAACTGGAGGTTCAGCGCTCAGACGCGATGACGGCTCCGAGATCCGTTTCGAGCTGCTCATGAATGGGCTTGGCGCGCCGCGAACTCCCAATGGGTCATCCAACCCGACGACAGCTTCGACACGTTCGCGGGCCACTGATTCTCGCGTAGCCGCACCAGCAAACCCTGGAAAATGAAATCCGAACTGCGGCTTCGACTCGACCTTCCCTTTATGCAAGCGCTCGCGTCACTACCTCAGTAGTATCTCTGGATAGATGAGCCGCGTCGCGCACGCGCTGCAGGGCCGTGCGGGCGTAAGTCTGTCGATTTGCATCGAACTTTCTCCAGCGGTCGAAGGCGCGCGAGATGCGGGCCGCGATCTGCGGGTTGAGCGCATCGAGCCCGATGATCGAATCTGCCAGCAGCATGTAACCCGACCCATCCGCTGCGTGAAAGCGCACGTGGTTGGTGCTGAAACTGCGAATAAGGGCGTATACCTTGTTGGGGTTCTTCCAGTCGAAGGCCGGGTGAGAGGTCAATCGTTTGACCTCCGCGAACGTCCCGGGAAGCCGCGACGTTGCTTGCACCGACAGCCACTTGTCCACCACCAGGGGTTCGTCCTTCCAGCGCGCGTAGAACGTCTCCAGCGTCGTCACCCGCTCCGGGCAGTCGATATTCGCCAGGCAGGACAGCGCTGCCATCGCATCGGTCATGTTGTCCGCCGTCTCGAACTGCTTGACGCACAGGGCTCGTGCGACCGGATCGTCGAGCTCCATCATGTACCCGAGGCACAGGTTACGCAGCGCCCGCTGGCCAGCCGAACTCGCATCGGGACTGTAAGGCCCCGGCACGGCGAAGGCTTGATAAGCGGCCAGCCACTCCCCTTGAAGTTGCCGCGCAAGGTACTGTCGCAACGCGACCCGCACTGAATGTATGGCATCGGGATCGACCACATCGAGTTGCTCCGCGATGTAGCTCTCCGAGGGCAGGGCGAGTGCCTCCGACGTGAAGGCCGGATCGCGAGCGCCATCGGTCAGCACCCGGGAAATTGCCGCAGCGAACGTATCGGGGAATTCCGGAATGTGACCTGCCACCTGCGTCGCGACTCCCCGCAGAAGGATGTTCAGGGCCAGGCCCTGACCGGCTTCCCAGCGGTTGAACGGATCGCTGTCGTGCGCCAGCAGGTGCGTTAAGTGCTCGGCGGTATGAGGGAACCTCAGCTTTACTGGTGCGGAAAAGCCACGCAGCAGGGACGGCACCGGTGCGGCTGCGACGTTCACGAAGGTGAAGCTTTCCTCCGTAGCCTTGATCGAGAGCACGCGCGTTCCACCGGAGGCATGTGGCTCTCCGTCCAAACACAGCGGCAGATCTTTGCCGTCCGGCCCCACCAATCCCACGGCAAACGGGATATGGAACGGCAACTGGTCGGATTGCGCCGGCGTCGGCGGCAAAAATTGCCTGACGTTCAGCGTGTAGCGCTGCGTTGTCGCATCGTAGCTGCCGCTGGCTTCCAACACCGGAGTACCGGCGCGATCGTACCAACGCTTGAATTGAGACAGGTCCATCCCGCTTGCGTCCTGCATGGCCTGGGCGAAGTCATCGGTTGTCACCGCCTGGCCGTCATGGCGCTTGAAATACAGATCCATGCCTTTGCGGAAGTTGTTCGCTCCGAGCAGCGTGTGAATCATGCGTACCACCTCCGCGCCTTTCTCGTACACGGTGGCGGTGTAGAAGTTGCTGATCTCCATGTAGGACTGTGGCCGGACTGGATGCGCCATCGGACCCGCATCCTCCGGAAACTGCGCCGCTCGCAGGCCTCGCACCTCGAGGATGCGCTGCACGGGCCGCGAATACATATCCGCGCCGAACTCCTGGTCGCGGAATACGGTCAGTCCCTCCTTCAATGAAAGCTGGAACCAGTCCCGGCAGGTCACACGGTTGCCGGTCCAATTGTGGAAATACTCGTGCGCCACTACGCGATCGATCAGCATGAAGTCCGTGTCGGTGGCTATATCGGGCCGCGCCAGCACGTATTTGGTGTTGAAGATATTGAGGCCCTTGTTCTCCATCGCTCCCATGTTGAAGTCGCCCACCGCCACGATCATGTAGTGATCGAGGTCCAACTCCAGCCCGAACACCTGCTCGTCCCACTGCATGGATTTCTTCAACGCCTGCATGGCGAACGCGCTCTGATCCAGCTTGCCGGGCTCGACGAAGATGGAGAGCTTCGCCTCGCGGCCGGACATGGTGATGAAGGTGTCTTCGTTCTTCTCCAGTTTTGCGGCCACCATCGCGAACAGATAGGAGGGTTTGGGAAAGGGGTCTTCCCACGTCATCCAGTGCCGCCCGCCCGCCTCCTCGCCTTGGGCGACAGGATTTCCGTTGGACAGCAGGAAGGGATACCTCTGCTTGTCCGCATGAATCGTCGTGGAATAGTGCGCCATCACGTCGGGGCGATCGAGGAAGTAAGTGATACGCCGGAAGCCCTGCGCCTCGCATTGCGTGAAGTAGCCGTCCTTCGAGGCGTAGAGTCCCATGAGCTTGGTGTTCGCTTTCGGACGGATGCGGACCACCGTCTCCAGCGTGAACTGCCCCTGCACGTCGTGCAAAGTCAGATGCTCGTCGTCCAGATCGTAGCGGCTTGGAGCGAGCGTCTTGCCATCGATCTTTACGGATTCGAGTTCCAACTCGTCACCGTTCAATTCCAGCGGTGCACGTGGATCGGCCGCTTTGGAATTGCGGTGAACGACAAGTCTTGTTTTGACACGCGCGATGTCCTCCTGTAAGTCGACATCGATGTCGACGCTCGAAATCAGGAATGGGGGCGGCGTGTAATCCTTCAGGTAAACGGTAGCGGTGGTGGGTGTGAGCATGTTGATCGACATTGAGCAGGGTCTGGCGCGGAAAGGCGAAAGTCTACCGAAACGGACGGCTTCGCCCCAAATGTGGTCTTTAGGCGTCAGTGTCCCGGGGTAACCCAAATACCTGGTCGAGGGTACAATACCGCTGGCGGAACGTGGCCAGCAAGTGCGGGATAATCCCTAAGGAAGCGCTACGTGGTCGCGATCCAGATGCGACATGGTCGCAATTCGATGCTCAGAGATCCCCGATATTCGAGCTTCAGAGGTTCCCGATATTCCAGGTTCAAAGGCTTTGGCGGGCAAATCCATTGATGCCAATCCATTGGAAATATCCCGCGTGCCGATTATGACCGAACCGCTGGCCGGCAAGGTGGCCATTGTCACCGGGGCTAGCCGGGGGATTGGACGTTCCATTGCGCACCGCCTCGCGACGGCCGGGTGCGATATCGTCGCCAATTACTACAACAGCCACGAAGAAGCCGAGAAGCTCTGCGACGAGGTGCGTGCGCTCGGGCGACGCGCTTTCGCTATTAAAGCAAGCGTGGGCATACCCGAGAGCGTAGACGAGTTGCTCGAGGAGTTGCGCAAGCATTTCGACCGCATCGATATCATCGTGAGCAATGCGGCTAGCGGCGTGCTCAAGCCGGCGATGAAGATGACGCTCAAACATTGGCGCTGGTGCATGGAAACCAATGCGCTTGCGTTGAATCTGGTAACGCAGCGCTCCGTCGAGATGATGCCAGCGGGAGGATCCATCGTTGCCCTGTCCAGCCTGGGCGCTTCGCGAGCCATGCCGGGCTACGGCTTCGTGGGGGCGTCCAAGGCCGCGCTCGAGTCGCTGGTGCGCACACTAGCGCAGGAACTCGGCCCGCGCGGAATCCGTGTCAACACGGTCAGCGCCGGGGTCGTCGACACGGACGCACTGAAATATTTCCCGAACCACGATCAGGTGCTGGAGAACTTCGCGGAGCGCACGCCGCTCGGCCCGACGCTGACGCCCGACGATGTCGCGGGTGCGGTGTATCTCCTGTGCTTGCCCGAAGCGCGCATGATCACAGGACATACGTTGGTTGTGGATGGCGGGTTCTGCATCTCGGGTTGAGGTAGCATTCCGTATGGATTCCGGGTTAGGCGAAAAGAGTGTGCTGGTGACCGGTGGCAGCCGGGGCATCGGGCGCGCCATCGTGGACCTTTTCGCCTCGGAAGGTGCACAGGTCACGTTCTTCTTTCGCGGCGATGCGGCGGCCGCAGCCGAGGTGGTCGAAGCCGGGCGTAAGGGCGGGCATCGGATCGAGGCGGTGCAGGTAGACGTGCGCGATCCGGCCGCCTGTGGGACGGCCGTTGAGCAGATCATCGAGCGTTGCGGGAGCATTGACGTGCTGGTCAATAATGCTGGCGTCGTCCGTGATAACCTTCTGGGCTTGTTGACGCCCGAAGAGCTGCAGGCGGTGCTCGACACGAATGTGGTGGGCGTGTTCAACGTCACGCGAGCCGTAGTCCCCTATATGATTTCTCGCCGGAGCGGCAGGATAATCAACTTGAGCTCGGTGTCGGGCGAGAAGGGGGGGCGCGGTCAGACCAACTATGCCGCCAGCAAGGGCGCGATCAATGCGCTCACGCGGGCGCTGGCAGTCGAGCTGGCATCCCGTCGCATCACGGTGAACGCGGTGGCACCCGGGGTGATCGAGACAGAGATGTCGCGCGAAGTGCGCGAGCGCGCGGGCGATGAGGTCAAATCCCGCATCCTGCTGCGCCGGTTCGGGTCACCGCAGGAAGTGGCGTACGCGGTCTGGTTCCTCGCTTCGAGGTTCGCGGACTACATAACGGGCCAGGTGTTGCACGTCGATGGCGGCTTCAAGATGGAGTGAAAGGAATGAGTCAAGACGAAATCAAGAAAGAAGAGATACTGGAAGTTTTCCCGACGGTGGCAAAGACGATCGCCGACGCGTTGGGTTGCGACGTGGATGACGTCAAGTTGAACGTGTCGCTCATCGAGGGGCTCGACGCCGAATCGATCGACTTCCTGGACCTCGTTTTTCGCCTGGAACGCAGTTTCAAACTCAAGATCCCGCGCGGCAAGATCGTCGAGGATTCTCGCGGCGACCTGTCGGAGGCGGAATTCGAGCAGAAAGGCATCGTCACCCCGGCTGGCATGGAACGCCTGCGTGCGTTCCTGAGTGAGGTGCCTGCCGACCGATTCAGCACGCCGATGAAGTCAGCCGATATTCCCAGGCTCTTCACCGCGGAGACGTTCTGCAAATTGGTCATACGGGCGCGTCGAGCCGGGGCCAGTGCCGCTTGAGCGGGAACGCAGCGACCGCATGGGGTCTCGGAGAGCCGATGCAGGGACATTTCAGCGCTTTCTCCCTGGTTGATCGGATCACGGAACTCGAGGCCGGCAAGCGGGCGAAAGGTTACTTTGAGGTTCCGGCACATCTTGCTCGTTTTCCGGTGAGCTTCGCTGCCGAGGCGGCGGGACAACTGGCCGCCTGGGCATCCATGATTCAGTTCGATTTCAGCATGCGGCCCGTGGCCGGGATGGCTGCGGACTTGCGGTTCGGCATCCCTGTGCAGCCCGGCAAAAGGCTGGACCTGGAAACGACGATTAGCAACCTCGACAACGAAGCCGTGCGCTACAGCGCACGGGCGTCCATCGACGGGGAATCAGTCATCGAGCTCGGTCACAGCGTTGGCCCGATGCTTCCGATGGAGGGATTCGACTCTGCGCAGGCGATGCGCGAACGCTTCGAGCTGATCTGCGGAAAAGGTGCACCGAGCGGGCGCTTTACCGACGTACCAGAGCACGACCTGGACGTCATCGAGCTGGTGCCGAACGAGCGGTTGCGCGCCATGCTGCGCGTTCCCCAGGAGGCGTTGTTCTTTAGCGATCACTTTCCGCGTCGTCCGGTTTTTCCCGGCACGATGCTCCTCGACGCACAGATCACCATCGCGTTGAAACTAGCCGCGGAGTCGCGGCGCTGGGCACCCGGGACGAACTTTGCCGCTTCGTTTGTGCCGGACATGAAGATGCGCGCCTTCGTTCCACCCGGCGAGGTTCTCGAACTGCAGATCGACTTCCAGTCGGACTCGGGGGAGAACCGCATGATGTTCAAGACCACCGCGCGTATGAGAGGAAAGCGCGCCGGGGCGGGTCTGCTGGAGATAGCAGGCAAGGTCAGTCAATGACGAAGGGCACAAAGCGGCGCGTGGCGATTACCGGGCTGGGGCTGGTGACCTCGGCGGGCAACAATGCCGCGACGACCTGGAGCACGCTGCTGGAAGGGCGCAGTCGCATCGCCGCCATCACCCGGTTCGACGCGAGCGGCTTCCCCGTGCGGATCGCGGCGGAGGTTCGCGGTTTCGATGACGTAGCTGCCGTAGGCGACCGCAAGCTGCTCAAATTTGCCGGCCGATCCCATCGCTTTGCTTTGGCCGCCGCCGAAGAAGCCATGCGTGACGCCGGCATTCGCCCCGATGGGCAGACAGCCAAGCGCTGGGGCTGTGCGGTGGGCACCGGCATGATGGGGATGGAGTTCGCCGATTTGCTTCACCTGCACGACCACAGCGCCCCGGGCGGCGAACTCGACGTACATCGCCTCCTGGCGGATGAAGTGGCGCTCGACCCGATGGTGTTTTGTCGCAGCCAGGCTCCCGCAGGCCTGTCGCTGCTGTTGCGTCGATTCGGCATCAGCGGCTATTCCACCTCGGTCCATACCGCCTGTGCGTCCGGCGGTCAGGCGATCGGCACCGCAATGAAGTTGATCCGACGAGGAACGGTGGATTACGTCCTCGCCGGTGGTTTCGATTCGATGATCTCACCGGTCGGCCTGGCCGGGTTTTGTTTGCTCAATGCCGTCTCGCCGGACAACGACACACCCGAGCGCGCCAGCCGCCCCTTTGATGCGACTCGCAATGGCTTCGTTCTGGGCGAGGGTGCCGGATTCCTCGTACTCGAGGAGTGGGAGTCCGCGCGCCGGCGCGGTGCGCACATCTACGCCGAACTGGCCGGCGAGGGTAACTCATTGAGCAGCTACCGCATCACCGATTCGCACCCCTCGGGCGACGGGCCGATTCAGGCGATGCAACAGGCCCTCGACGACGCGGACGCGTCGCTGAATCAGGTCGACTATCTCAATGCGCACGGAACGTCCACTCCGATGAACGATAGTAGCGAGTGCGCCGCGGTGAACGCGGTATTCGGGGATCTTGTTCCGCATCTCGCAGTGAGTTCGACCAAGAGCGTTATCGGACATCTAATCGCGGCTGCCGGTGCGGTCGAGGCCGCCTTCTGTGCGCTTGCTATTCAATATGGTGTGTTGCCGATCAACGCGAACTTCACCGAGCCCGATCCGGATTGCAATTTGGACATTATTCGCGATGCCCCACGCAAGCGGAAAGTGCGAGTGGCGATGTCTAATTCGTTTGGATTCGGTGGGTCGAACAGTTGCCTGGTGTTTCGCCATCCGCTCGAAGTGGATGGACGAGCGGGGATTGCGTAGCCGATGGACGCAAGACCGAAGATTCTGGTAACGGGTGCGGGGGCGCTCTGCGCTTCGGGCAAGCATCCGGACGAGATCTGGGAGGCTCTGTGCGCGGGTCGCTCCGCGTTGTCGCCGATCCGCCAATGGGACACGACCGATTGGCCGCGTCGCATCGCAGGCGAGATCGCCGATCTGGATCCGGTCGCGCTGCTGAAGGATCGCAAGATACAGAAGTTCATCCGC
>Ga0105248_10010031_pt1 | contig 10430 bp, 7 predicted proteins | sample KBSS34metaG_FD_81524 | JGI IMG/M metagenome (GOLD analysis project Ga0105248, IMG submission 81524) | Switchgrass rhizosphere microbial communities from Kellogg Biological Station, Michigan, USA - KBS S3-4 metaG | ecosystem: Host-associated > Plants > Roots > Rhizosphere > Soil | place... | reverse complement strand
GGCGGTTCAAGGTCAGGGTCGCAACCTTGCCCTCGACGGCAAAGCCGACGTGGCGGCCCTGGTAGCCGGACAGCGGCAGGGTGACGGGATTGGCTGCGCTCATGACGCGTCTCCGTTTTTGAGCGCCTTGCGGGCCGACGCTTTGGTCTTGGCGAGGAGCGGCATCAGCGCCTCGATATCCTTGGGGGAGAGGCCGGAGAAAATCTCGCCGACCCAATCGGCGTTGACCCGCGCCATGCTGCGGAAGAATTTCTGCCCCTCCGCCGTCAGGCTGACGATCTGCACGCGGCGGTCGTTCGGCAGCGGCCGGCGGCGAATGAGACCCTGCTCGGCGAGCCGCTCGACGAGGCCCGTGATGTTGCCGTTCGACACCATCATACGCTGGGACAATTCGCCGAGCGTCATGCCGTTCGGCGCGCGGTCAAGCTGTGCCAGAAGGTCGAAGCGCGGCAAGGTGATATCGAACTGGTCCCGCAGACGGCGGCGCACTTCGGTCTCGATCAAGGTCGTGCAGGTGAGAAGCCGCAGCCACAACCGCAATTCGGTCTTGTGATCGTCGGGACGCTCGGAGACCTTGGTCTCGGCGTCGAGCGGAATGCTTGTTCTCTCGTCCATCATGGTCCTTCCGCCCCGATCACGAGTGTGGTGCCCGTCACCGCCGCGGCCTTGGGCGAGCACAGATAAACGACCGCCGCGGCGACCTCGTCGGGCTGGGTCAGCCGTCCGGCCGGCACGTTGGATGTAAACCGCGCCAGCGCCTCTTTGCGCGACATGCCCTTCTCGACCAGCCGTGTCACCGCCGACTGAATGAGATCGGTGTCGACATAGCCCGGGCACACCGCATTGACGGTGACGCCGGTGCCCGCGGTCTCGATCGCCACCGAACGCACCAGCCCGACCATGGCGTGCTTCGCCGTGGTGTAAGCCGACACGTTGGGCGAGGCCTTCAGCCCGACGATCGAAGCGATGGCAACGACGCGGCCAAAGCCGCGTTCGGTCATGCCGCCGAGCACGGCCTGCAACGGGTGCAGCATCCCGAGAACGTGCACGTCGAACATGGCGCGAAACTGGTCCGGCGTGGTTTTGACGAATGGCAGCGCCGTCGCCGTGCCGGCGTTGGCGATCAAGAGATCGACCGGCCCGCGCGCCTTAACCGCCTGCCTGACGCCGCTGTCCACAGCTTTCGCGTCGGTGACGTCGGCAACGATGTAGCCCGCGGCCTCGCCTTGCCCGGTTACATCGGCCAGCGCTTTCTCGTTGCGGCCGGCGATGGTGACGGCGGCGCCCGCCACCGTCAGCGCCGCCGCAATGGCGCGGCCGATGCCGCGTCCGCCGCCCGTCACCAGTGCGTGCCGTCCCTGCAGAGAAGCCATATTCGCCTCTTGTGCGGCAGATACTTTAAGCTTAAACTTTCTCGTCTTCAAGACCCTTCGTTGCTGCGGAGGCGCGCATGAACGTTCATGTCATCGGCGGCGGCCCGGCCGGCCTCTACTTCGCCATCCTGATGAAAAAGGCGTGGCCGCAGACGCGCATCACCGTGTTCGAGCGCAACAAGCCCGACGACACGTTCGGATTCGGGGTGGTGTTCTCCGACCAGACGCTGGAAGCATTCGAGTCTTACGACCGCGAAACCTATCGCCAGATCGTTGGCCACTTCGCCTATTGGGACGACATCGAGATCCATTTCCGCGGCACCACGCACCGGATCGGCGGCAACGGCTTCTGCGGCACCTCGCGCACCATGCTCTTGAAGATTCTCGGCCGCCGCGCCCATTCGCTCGGCATCGACATCAAATACGGCTCGGAGGCCGATCCGTCGAAGCCGACCACCCGCGGCGCCGACCTGGTGGTCGCCGCCGACGGCATCAACTCGCGCACCCGCGAGATGTTCAAGGACAAGTTCAAGCCGAGCATCGAGCTCCGCCCCAATCATTTCGCCTGGATGGGCTCGAAGCGTCCCATGGACGCCTTCAACTTCTTCTTCAAGGAAACGCCGCACGGCATCTTCATCGCGCATTGCTATCAGTACCAGCCCGGCCGTTCGACCTGGGTGATGGAGACCGACCCGGAAGCGTTCAAGCGCGCCGGCCTCGACAAGCTCGACGAGGCGGCGTCGGCGCACTATCTCGAAGGCGTGTTCGCCGACGAACTCGCCGGCCACAAGCTGATCACCAACCGCTCGCTGTGGCGAAACTTCCCGACCATCCGCTGCGAGAAATGGACCGCCGACAACGTGGTGCTGATCGGCGACGCCAAGGCGACCGCGCATTTCTCGATCGGCTCGGGGACGAAGCTTGCGATGGAGGACGCCATCGCGCTCTACGAGGCGTTCCGCTTCACCGGTGGGCGCGACGTCAAGACCGCGCTGGCGCGCTTTGAATCCGCGCGCCGAACCGAGGTCGAGAAGACGCAGCATTCCGCCGACGTGTCGCTCGTCTGGTTCGAGCACGTCAAACGGTTCTGGGACATGGACCCGACGCGCTTTGCTTTCGGGCTGATGACGCGGTCGAAGGCGATCACCTATGACAATCTGGCGCTGCGCGCCCCCGAATTCGTCAAACTCACCGACACTGTGGTGGCGCGCGACACGCAGGCGCTAGGTTTTGAGGTGAACACCGCGGAGCCTGCCCCGCCGATGTTCCAACCGTTCCGCTTGCGCGGCATGACGCTGGCCAATCGCGTGGTGGTGTCGCCGATGGATCAGTATTCGGCGGTCGACGGGCTGCCGACCGATTGGCACATGGTGCACTATGGTTCGCGCGCGGTCGGCGGCGCAGGTCTGATGTTCACCGAGATGACCTGCGTGTCCGAACCGGCGCGCATCACCTTGGGCTGCACCGGCATGTACAACGACGCCCAGGAGGCGGCGTGGAAGCGGATCGCCGATTTCGTCCACGCCAACTCCGGCACCAAGTTCTGCCTCCAACTCGGCCACGCCGGACGAAAGGGCGCCACCAAGCTGATGTGGGAGGGCATGGATGAGCCGCTGCCGCAAGGCGCGTGGCCGATCATGGCGGCGTCGCCGCTGCCCTACTATCCGAACAGCCAGATGCCCCGCGAAATGACCCGCGCCGACATGGATTCGGTCATCGCCGATTTCGTCCAGGCGGTGCAGCGCGGCGACCGCGCGGGCTTCGACATGATCGAGCTGCACGCCGCGCACGGCTATCTGTTGGCAAGCTTCATCTCGCCACTGACCAACAAGCGCAAAGACGACTACGGCGGCACGCTCAGCAATCGCCTCCGTTTCCCGCTCGAAGTGTTCCGCGCCATGCGTCAGGCCTGGCCCGACGGCAAGCCGATGTCGGTCCGCATCTCGGCGACCGACTGGCAGGATGGCGGCATGACCGGCGACGACGCGGTCTTGGTGGCGCGCGCTTTCGCCGAGGCTGGCTGCGACATGATCGACGTGTCGACCGGACAGACCACGCCGGACGCCGAGCCGGTGTACGGCCGCATGTTCCAGACGCCGTTCTCCGACCAGATCCGCAACGACGCCGGCATCGCCACCATGTGCGTCGGCGCCATCACCAGCGCCGATCAGGTCAACACCATCATCGCCGCCGGCCGCGCCGACCTCGTGGCGCTGGCGCGGCCGCACCTGGTCGACCCGTCGTTCACGATGAAGGCCGCCGCCTGGTACGGCGCCCGCGCCATCGCCTGCCCGCCGCAATACCGCGCCGGCCGCGACCAGTTGTTCCGCAACAGCGAGCGCGACCGCGAGGAGCTGACCGAGCTGAAGCTCAAGGCCAAGCCGAAAACCCACGCCACCACGTGGAAACAGGCCGCGGAATAGCCGGTCAACAACCGAGATATCGTCCACGAGGACGACAGCCCGATGTGGGAACTACACTGACGACGCAGCGCCGGTTGGCTGAACGCTCATTCATGGAACGTAACGGACGGTCGCGGCTTGAACTCCGTGTTCACAAACCCGGAGGAACTCCCATGAAAAAAGTATTTCTGATTACCGCAGCCAGCCTGTTCATCGTTGGACAGGCTCTCGCCCAGAGTCAAACCCCGGCACCCGCTGGCCCATCGACCAGCCAGCCGAATGCCGCACAGAGCAAGCAGACGACCAAGGCGCCGGCAACGAATGCGCAGAGCACCACAGCGCAAGGTCAAGACAAGGTCGCGAGCGCCAAGAAGGGCTCCAAGCACATGAGCTCAAAGCACATGAGTTCAAAGCGGTCGGCTCATCGTATGGCTCGTTCGCACAGGAGCCATCGCCACATGGCCCAGGCCAGCATGAAACAAGGCCAGCCGCAGCAGGGCTTCGGTTTCGCTCCGCAGCAGCAGCAACAGAAAATGACCGCGCGCAGCATGACCTGCAAAAACAACCAGAAGCCTGACGGCATTACCTGTATGTAACGAGACAAGAAAACGCGCCTCTTGGTTGGGGCGCGTTTACTTACTCCAGGCTCCGCTCCTGCGCTCGCTATGACCAAAACTACGGCGGGCTCGACCGCGAGGAACTGACCGAGCCGGAGATCAAGGCCGCCACGTGGTAAAGAGGCCGCCGAACCGCGGTCAACACCGGGATAGACCGTCACGAAAGTTCGCCCTATATAGGGGCCGCATCCGGTTCGGGCGCCCGCCCGCAGCGGTTGCGGCTTCCCGAAGCCCGCGATGCTCATTCCGGCTCGCGGCCGCGTTGGGGGATCGTCCAATGGTAGGACAGCGGACTCTGACTCCGTCAATCTAGGTTCGAATCCTAGTCCCCCAGCCAACAACCTGTACCGGGACATCTCATTTGCAGTACCTGGGCCATGCGTATCGCGCGCTGATAGCGCCAAAGAACGGCCCAACGGTTTACGATCTTTGCGATCCGCTGCTGCTCGGCCCGGGCGGCGGCGACGCGCATCTTCGCAAGTTCTACAAGACCGCCATCGCCAATCCGGCGCTGCGGCCATTGCTGTCGCGCGCGGGCCTGCCGCAGCTTCGCGACCCCACGCAATTCAACGCGTTGCGCGACGCCATCGTCGCGGCGCGCGACCAGGCATCCCCGGACTGGCTTGCAATCGGCCGACCGGTTGCGGCCCTGCTCGACCAGGTCCCACACAGCCATCCAAAACGGCCGCCCGCCCCGCCGCCAACGGAACCCGTTGCCGCCGTGGAATTCGACCGTATCGCCACGGCGTGCGCCCGCCACCTGCTGCGCTCCTATGCCCGGCACGATTTCATCCCCTGCTATGCGGCGTTCAACCTGATCGGCGATCCGGACTTCCGCGGGCGCGAACTCCTGATCGCGCTGCAAGGGCTCAATGCGCGCGCCTACAAGAATTCGACCTTGCTGTTCAACCTGACGCGCGCCTTCATTGCCGGCGCGCCGGCGGCCGCCGTCATCAACCCGCCCTGGCAGGGCCTCGCCGAGCTGATCTGGTCACCGGTGCAGATCCGCCACCGGTCGGCGTACTACGACGCGTTCTACGCCGAGGCGCTGATGGATTTCCTCGGTAGCGGACTTGCGACCGCGCAGGAGGCCGGCGCGGCGCGACGCACGGTCGAGAAGCTGATCGGCTTTTGCCTCAAGGAAAGCCGCGAGCGGGTGCCGAGCCTGATCGACCGCAAACCCTTCGACGTCGTCACCGCGCTGGCACCGGCGCCGCACGCGCGGTTCAGCCGCTTCTTCGCCAACATCAAGAGCGATCTCGGCTTTGCCACCTATGTGCCGGACTGCGACACCACCGCCTGCTCGTTCTCGGCCGCGACGCAATTCGGCTCGCAGGACCCGATACTCGACCAGCCGCTGATCGACTTCTACGCCGGCTATCAGATCGGCCGCGGCGACAACCGCGCGATGCTGACGGTGCCGATCAACGACAACATCGAGTTCGACGGCGGCATCGTCACCTGGATCGAGAATAGGGCCGGCGATCGGCCTTACGGCAACGACCTCGACCCGACCTTGAACCTCGACGTGCTGGAATTGAGCTTCCGCAATTGCGAGCGCTGGAAGATCGTCGAATCGCCGCAGCGGCTGGCGACGATCCACAAGATCATCCACTTTCAGCGCCGGCTCGCCGAGACCGGTGCGTTCGCCGAGCCGCGCTCGCACATCTACTATCTGCCCGAGCTGTACTGTGCCTATTTCGGCCGCTGCTATGCCGCGCTCCGGGCGCTGCCCCGCGCCCAGCAGGACGCGCTCGACCCGGACGGCAGCTTCGAGCCGATCCGCCGCCACGTCATCGCCTATGTCCGCGACGATCTGCTGGCCGCCGAGGTCAACGCCTTTGACGCAGCGCTGGCGCTCCTGGCGCTGGCCAAGCTCGGCGCCGAGCCGAGGAGCTTCACCCCGGCGCTGTCATGCATCGCGAGATCGTTCGGCGAAGGCGGCTTCGGCAGGCCGTACAAGGCCTACGAGTGGAACAAGATGAAGACACCGACCCGCATCCTGGTCGGCGGCGCCGAGGTGACATCGGCGTTCGTGCTGTCGGCGCTGGTGCACGCCCGCGAGGCGATGAAGACCGGGGGCGGCGGCGCCTGAGCGCTTATTTCTGGCCGACCGGCACTCCATTCAGAAAGGCCCGAACGCGATCGCCTTCGCGGAAGAACGCTCCGGCTTTGGCGACCACCAGATCGCCCTCGGCGAGACCCTCGCGGACCTCGGCCTCGCCTTCGGCAAGGTGACCGACCACGACCTGCCGGGTCTCGACGCGGTCGTTGCGGACCACAGCAACGACGGCGGTTTCCTGGCTATACAGAACCGCGGAGAGCGGGATTGCGACATTGCAGCTTTGCGCGACGACGATCTGCCCGCGGCCGAACGCGCCGACACGCAGCCGCGCGTCGCTACCGATGAAAATGTTGACCTGGCCGAGCTGCGTGCCCCCGTTGACGGTCGCGGCGATTGACCTGACCCGGCCCGTCACCTCGCTGGCGCCCGCCACGCTGATCTTCGCCACCTGCCCGGCCGACAGCTTCGACAGATGCTGGGCCGGAACCTCGCCCAGCAATTCGAATTCGCCGCGCGCGATGATCTGGAACAACGGAGCCGCTCTTGCCGATGCAGTGGTTCCGATGGTGGCGTCCACCTTGAGGACGATGCCGGCGACCGGAGACTGAACCTGCACGGCCTGCGACGAATTTGGCTGAGGGTCCGGCGGAACAAGCCGCGCCAGGACCTGACCGGATGTCACGGTTTCGCCCGCGTCGACCAGCACCTGCGAGATCTGCAGGCCCTCGCGCTCCGGCCGCACCGTAACCGCTTCACGCGGAACCAGCATCCCGGACACCGAGATGGTATCGGCAAAGCAGCTCCGTTTCGCCCTTACCACCGTCACCGCGGCACCGTTGTAGGCGCTGGCTCCGGTTTTCTCCGCGCCGGCGGGTCGATCCGGCTCAGCCACCAGCAGCCCCGCGACCGCCACCCCGCCGATCAGCGCGCGCCGGGCAACGACCGCGCATTTTGCCTTCTCAAACATCGATAAAGCCGCGCGTATCAACATGATACTTCGCTCGAACCTTCATTGGCCGAACAAGCCTTTGAAAAACCCAATAGGCCCGTCGCGCAACAGAGACGGAGGTTGCGAGGAGGACTGCGACTGCGAGGAAGATTGCGCCGGTGGTGTCGGCGGCGGTTGCGGTTGCGGCCTTGCCTGCGCCTGCGGCGGCTGAGGCCGCGGGAGGGGCAGCGGCGTGGGCGACGACGGTTGTCTCTCGGTATTCGCCGGAGTGGGGACGGTCTTGCGATCATCGCCGAGGCGATCGATCAAGGCATCGATGGTCTGCGGGGGCAGCGCGGCGGGTACGCCGGACTGTCCCGGATTCATCCCGAACAACCCGGCGCCCAGCTCGCGAAGCTTGGCATAGGCCGCTTCGGGATTCTCCAGGATACCGGCAACCTCCGGGTAAATGCGCGGTGCGCTCCAAGGCCCCTGCACCAGCACCGGCACGCCGATGCCGACCGGATCGGCGGCGCCCCCCTGCCCTTCGAGACTGAGCACGAGCTTCGGCTCGACCCTGAACTGCAGCGTCTTCCCCGCAAGGTTGGCGGTGCCTGCTCCGGCCACGCGAACCAGCGGGCCGAGCAGCCGAAGGTTATCCGTGGACGCTTTACCGCCTTCGAGGCGGAAGAACGCGCTGAGCTCGGTCAGATCGGTCTTCTCGGCCTTGTTTTGCTGCCAGCCGCTGAGCGTACCGGCCGCGACGAAACGGATCATCTTTGCGACGTTCACGCTACGTAGCTCGCCGTCTTGAATCGACAGGTCCACCGCGCCGTAGAGCGTCGACATGATGGCGCGCAGATTGGTGCCCCGGCCGCGCGCATCTATTTTTGCCACCATGCGGCCGTCGATCCCTTCGAACGCGGCGATTTCGGACAACAGCGGCAACGCCCGCACGCCGGTCAAGTCGACGCGTAGGGCCTGGCTTGGCTCAGGCTTCGAGGCATCCACGACAAGCGTGCCTTGAATTTGCCCACCGTAGGCTCCGGTGCGCACCAAGCCCGCCGTCAGCACGCCATTGGTAAGAATCACGCCAACCGATATCGGCGCAAAGCGGAACCGGTCGACGCGCAGATCGGCAGCGGTGATCTGCATTTCGGCGTCGAGAAAATTCAGCCCGTCCAGATTGACCGGCTTGTCGTTCCACGGCTGATCGAGGCCCGCCGCAGGGCCCGCGCCGCCCGAGACCCCGGCGCTCGCCACCGCGAGATCGAGACGCTGCAGATCCAGGTTCAGCTTGATGATGGGCTTGCCGGCAAAATCCACCGACGCCAATCCATTGAACCTGTTTTTTCCGACCGCACCTGTCAGCGAATTGAGCGTCAGCACGGTGCCATTAACGCCGACCTCCGTCCGGCCAATCATAGCGTCCAGCAACAGGCCCGGTGCGTCGATGGTGAATTCGACGGGGGCAATGTGTCCATCGCCGCCTTGGGCCGGCAGCTTGCTCTTGATATCGGCGCGCCAAACCTGCTCACCCCAGCGGCCCGAAACCTTGGTGGCCAGCAGGCGATCCGACGAAAGCGACCCGCTCACCGCGATCGCATCGATGCGGCTCTCGACCTGACCCGCCTGGCTCACGAACTCCACCGCACCGTCTTCCACCAGCAGACGATCGATGCTCACGACCTTGGGCGAAGCGGCGCGCGCGACCGTCGCTGGCGTCGCCGGGCCAGCACCTGGGCCAGGAGCCGGGCGTTGGCGCAGCAACGGGACTTTGAGCGTTGGATGGGCAATGGCGAGCTCGGCCAGTTGCGGGCGGCGAGCCACCAGACTCCAAAGCGACAATTGCAAACGGGCGCCATCAGCCGTGGCGACAGTGCGTCGCGACCCATCAGTGTTCAGCACCGCGATGTTGCCGAGCGTTACCGTCGGTGACGGCCAGAGACGGACTCTGGCACGGCCCGTGACCTGCAGCCGGTATCCGGTCTCGGCTTGAAATCGCTTTGCGATCGAATTGGCCAAGAACGGCACCGGCGCTCCGATGACCAGGGCCAGAAGTGCCGCCACGGCGATGATGCCGACCGCAATGGCGGTTATGCCCATCGCTCTGGTCGCGAATGCACGTTTGACCAGCGGCGAATTCGAGGACGAAACCCAAGTTCGCAGGCCATGCGGGAGCTCACGCCGCCGGAGCCAGAGCGCCTGCAGGCGCGGTCCCACGCCGGCTGCGGAAGCCCGCATGACAGCGACGGTTTCGCCGCGCCGGGCCCATGACGCTTGCAAGCGCTGTCCGATATCAGTCGTGAACGCCGCCACGGATCGCCCCGTTTATGCTCCGGTGCCCACCACTCCGGCGACACCGCCGGAAACTATCGAAATTCGCTCCATCTGTCCCCGCTATTCGGCAGGCGATGGTCGGGGCGGGACGTGATCCGGCCGATGGCCACTCTCGTCACTGGACGCGATGAAACGCTGGCCGATACGCCAGCATAATGCGGAGAAATCGTCCATCATTGCGAACATCGCCGGCACGAAGAGCAGCGACAGCACGGTCGAAAAGATCAAGCCGCCGATCACCGCCAGCGCCATGGGCGATCGGATTTCGCCGCCGGCGCCGAAGCTCAACGCGCTCGGTACCATTCCGGCCACCATGGCGATCGTCGTCATGATGATCGGCCGCGCCCGCTTCTGGCCGGCATCGACGACCGCGGCGTCGCGGTCCATGCCCTTGTGAATCGACCCGATCGAGAATTCGACCAGCATGATGGCGTTCTTGGTGACGATGCCCATCAGCATCAGCACGCCGATCCACACCGGGATCGTCAACTGATGGCCGGTCAGCAGCAGCGCCGCGATCGCCCCGCCGATCGACAGCGGCAGCGAAAACAGGATGGTGATTGGCTGCAGGAACGTGCCGAACAGAATGACCAGCACTGCATAGACCAGCATCATCCCGATGATCATCACACCGGCGAGGCTCGGTCCGAGCTCGGCCAGGTTCTCTACATCGCCGGATTGCTGGAGGCTGACGCCCGGCGGCTG
>Ga0105248_10010025_pt1 | contig 10432 bp, 5 predicted proteins | sample KBSS34metaG_FD_81524 | JGI IMG/M metagenome (GOLD analysis project Ga0105248, IMG submission 81524) | Switchgrass rhizosphere microbial communities from Kellogg Biological Station, Michigan, USA - KBS S3-4 metaG | ecosystem: Host-associated > Plants > Roots > Rhizosphere > Soil | place... | reverse complement strand
GCCCGACGCCCTGTTCGACACCATCAATCTGCCGGTCCTCGAGGTCGCCGCCGGCAGCGAGGCTGGACGGCCAGAGGACATCGCGCTCGCCCTGTTCTTGGCCGCGCCGGGCAACGCGAGCCGACGCTTCAATCCGGTCGAGATCTATTGGCGAAAGCCCGTTCAGGGCCGTCAGCCCTGGCTGGCGACCAGCGACTACGCTGAGGGACGCCGCCTGCGACCGTTCGGGGACGACCCCGAGGCCTGGCTCAGCCGCTTGCCGGACACCGCACGACCGCTGCTGGAAGACCTGTCGCCCGACTACTTCCGGCCTGGGCGCATGAGCCTCGATGTCCTCGGGCGCAAGCATGGGTCGGACTGGCAAGCCGACTGGGCTGTGCCCGATCCCTTGACGCCTGTCGTGGAAGCGGTGCGGGGCGACGATCATCGCACGCTGCGCGTCCGCGACGACGCGCGCGGCTTCCTTCGCGGGTTCCCGGTGGTGAAGGCGTCCGACACGCCGGCGGCGACGCTGTCGAACGCGCCGATCGCGTCGTGGATCGCCAAGGTCGAGGCCTACCTCGGAAACGGCCTCGGCGGCCGCGAGACGGGTCTCGCCCTCGCCCGGGTCTTCTGGGGCGCCGACGCCGAATTGAACCTTGAGGGGCCGCCCAGCCAGACGGTCGCGATCACCCAGACGTTCACCAGTCCCGACGACGATCGGCCGATGCTTCACGGCTACCACGTGCAGACCGAGGGCGTGCGTTTCACCGTCGATCCGCAGGCGCTTTCGAGGTTCGTCGCCGAAGAAGCGGCCCGCCTGGAGCGCGATCCACCGCAGCGGGAGTGGCGGCTCGGGCAAATGCTCCGCTTCCTACTCGAAAGCGGCGCCCAGGCGGCCGGCATCAGCACGTTCGAGGCCCGAAGGATTTCGGAGCTCTTGCTGACGACCCACGCGGAACCGGATCTGCGACAGCGTTTGGCCCGCTTGGCCGCATTCTGGAGCTCGACCGGCCTGGCGGAGTTGCTGGAGGAGACGCGGTCGCGCCGGCTCAGCCAGCATCCGCTCCTCACCGTCGATCGCGTGCAGCGCCTGACGGCGACCCTCTCACTGCCCGCGTTCCGCGGCGTCTTTCAAACGGCGGTGCGCGCCCTGCAGAGCCAGGAGCGCCTGGAAGCCTACATTGCGAGTTGTCTGCTCCACGGCCTGGGAAACCGCCTGCGCGAATCCTTCCTGCAGGTGGGCTTCGGCGACGAGCGGCAGATCGTGATGCATGTTCAGCTCCCGATCCAGTTCGCCGCGCCGGGATCGCCCGTCATAACCGTCTGCGAGGCCGGCGCCTTCGGCGACGGCACCACCCGGGCCTACCTCGATCGCTATGCCTTGGCCGAGGCTCACTGGTCCGACGGGTTCATCGGCGACTGCCCGAACGCGCGGGAAGACGCCGCCGTCGCAGCGCTCTTCGCCGCCCCGGAGCGTCACGCCGCCTGGCGGGCGATCGACCCCGCCCAACCTGGCGCTCTGGCGAGGCTCGCCGCAGAACTTGGCCTTCCGGAAGGGCAAGCCGCGCCGGAAATCATTCTGCGCATCCTGTTCGGCGCAGAGCGGATCGGGGTCGAGGCCTTTGCGCTCTATGACATCGCCACCGCCATGGCGACGGTCGACCAGACCCTCTCGGCGGTGTTCGGGCGTCCGCCAACCGCCTGGGAACTGACCAGCGCCGTGGTCGAGGCTGCGAAGGCTGACCCCGCCTCGGTGGCCGGGCGATTGCTCGCAGCCTATGCCGGTATCGAGAACGCCGTGCAGGACGAGTCGCTCAGCGCCGAGGCGCGGTTGGCTGACCAGGTCTTCCGGTTGCATGGCCGTCTCTGCGTCGATGGCTGCCCAGCCTGCGTCCACCGCCCCAGCGACATGATGTCGGACAGCCTCGTGGAAGCCTCGACGAGCCGAGGGATGCTCGCCCGATTTGTCTGCGTGGCGGCCTAGGTGCTCACGCGGAAGCGCTCGAGCCCCCCGTTGGCGGCGAGCCAGTCCAAGACGTCCTTGCTGACGTCGGCGAGAGTGGCGGTCTGGGCGCCAATCGCACTCAGAAACGCGCCTACGCCCGGGACCGCCCCCAGCTTCTCGGCGCGCTCGGCCTGCAATCCGTCGGCCCGCGCCCGCAGCCGCATTATAGTCGTTCGCAGGTCCTGTGGTCGCGCGGGACCGAGACTTTCCATCGCGTCGCGCCCGCAGGCCTGCATCCGCTCTCCGAGATCGGCCAAGCTGTCGACGCGCGCGAGCAGTTCGCCAAAACCGATCAGGGGCTTGAAGTCGCGAAGGACGATGGTCCGCCAATGTGACGCGAGTTGCGCCACCATGCGGGTCATCGCCCTCTGGAAGGCGCCGTAGAGATCCTGGGCGGTCCGCAGTTGGTCGGGCGTTTGCGCGGACCGCAGACCGGACGCGAGCGCCGCGGCGGCGTCTTCCAGTTCTTCAAGGAGTTCGCCGCCGGGGAAGTTCGTCAGGGCCGCCAGGTCCAACACCGCATCGAGACGCTCAAACTCCGCCGGGGCGTCGCGAAGGGCGGTGGTGAGACTGGTTAGGCGTTCGCCGAGCGCGCGACGCTCGGTTGCCGGTCCCAGTTGGGGGATCAAGGCGCGCAGGTCTTCAAGCGTGTCGGTCATGCGGCCTCGCTGTCCTGCGGGACGCGGGAGCGGTCGAGCACGGCCTGCAGCGCCTCCCCGAGACCGTGGATTTGCGCGAGGGATCCGGCCCCGCCGGCGCCGATGACATCTTGGGCGCCCTTCATCAGAGCCGCGAGCGCCTGGTCGCCAGCCGCGGCGAGGTCGCGATAGTCTTCGATGTCGCGCGCCGGCGCCCGCGCAAGCCACCCGAGGCGGGACGTCTTGTTGGCGGGCGCCGCGCCGTCCCCGCCCATCAGGGCAAACAAGAAGCCTTCACTCCGCTCCGGACCGCCCTCCTCGAAGCGAGCCTTCACCCGTTCGAGCCGACGCTTCCAGTCGGCGACCTTCTCGATCGCGACCTCGGGGATCTTCTCCGACACGCTCGAAATCACGCTGTCGACCTGTTCAAGGTGCTCGACGATGCCGCGACCGTTCAAAAGGTCGATCAAGCGCTGGCCTCGGTCGACGATCTGATCGTGTTCGATCCGACCGACCCGCGACAACTCGTCCCGCCATTCGCCGACAAGCCGTCGGACGGTGTCATACTCATTGACGTTGACGTCGCCGGCGTCGGCGGGCGTCGGATCGAACGTCAGGGTCTCCCGAAGCCTCAGGATGGCGCCGGCGATCTCGCTCAAATCGGCGACCCCTTGCCCATCGCCGAGCGACAGATCGATCGCCTTGCGCAACTCGGCCCGGAACCGCTCGTGCCACTGGTTCGTGGCCGACAGGAAGTCCTGCCAGGGCTTTGACCGGGCCCGGGTGTCGGCGTCGGCCAGGTCTTCGTCCTTGACCATCGCCTGCAGTTGTTCGGACCACGGCGCGTCGGGCGACACCACGCCACGCAGCCACGCCCGGGCGAGAAGGATCTGCGCCAGGCTGCCGACGGGGGACCAGCGCCGCCCATCCGCCAACACGCCCAAACGTCGGTCCGCATAGTCCGACACGACCCCGGCCAGTCGCCGGATCATCGCCGCCAGCTTACGCCGATTGTAGTCGGCCTCGCCGGAGTTCTTGACGCCGCCGGGTTCCTTGAACGCCACATAGGCTTCCAGGCCGCTGCGAACCCAAGGCTCCGGCCCGATGCTCAGGTAGTTCCGCTGTCGAGAGGTCGTGCCTTCCAGCTTGACCATCTCCAAGGTGACGATCCGATCGAGGACCGATGGCGCGAGCCCAATGCTGCGCGCATCGATGTTGCGGATCAGCAGGTGGAGCGTCTTGTTCCAATCCGAAAGGTTGGAGATCGGTCGCTCCGGCGTCCAGGTCCGCAACTCCTCGCGGAGCCGCTCCAACTCCGTGCGTGTCGGGCCCTTTGGTTTCGGCGGCGCGGAGGACGGTGTCGCCCGCGGCGCCGGGGTTAATCGCAGCGAGCTTGTGATCGTCGTCGTCGGTCCGGCAGGTTCCGGCGTCGGCGCCGCTTCAGGCTCGACAATGAGGGCACCGGCCTCTTGCGCGGGTTGATGGACTTCGCTGGCTTCGCTCCGGCCGATCCAGGGCAAATTAAACGCCGTGAGCACCCTGCGGCTCGCGCCGGCCAAAGCAAGATCGCCGTCAATTTCCGTCGTGTCCGCAGTCTCGGGGTCGCCCCAGTAGGCCAGGGTGCGACGCATGCGCGCCCGGTCTGCAGGCGTGCTTTGGACCATCTGGGTCTCGATGATCGCCGACAGTTGGTTGGCCGAGAGGACTTGGTCTGCGCGCCGATGATCCTGGAACGGCTGCGGCTCAATGCCCACGCCCGGATAGAGGCCTTGGTCGAGAAGGTCCGGCTCGGCCAGGCTGGGGAGCAAGACCGCCTGCAGCATCCCGCGCGGCGTCTTCCAGGTCAGGCCGTTGTCGCTTTCCTTGAGGCTGTCGTAGAGCCGATCCAGCGCTTGCGCTGTGAACGGGAAGAGCGAGATCTCATCCACCTCGCCAAACGCGCGGACGCAATCCTCGCGGCGATTGCACCCCAGGCACTGATTGGGCGCCGGAAGATCGGGCTCCGCCGCGAGATGTTCCGCCCATTGATCAAGCCGCTCGGGACCGGCGCGAACGGCGGCGAGGTAGCGCGCCGCGAAGGCCAGTCGCGCCGGCCGGTCGCGAAGCGTTGCGACGTCCTGCAGTTCCTTGGTCACGCGGCCGAGCCGGATTTCATGGGTGATCCGGCCGCGATAGTTGCCTTGCAGCTTGACCCGATAGGCGGGGGTGACGCCGACGACGGAAATCAGCGGGCAGACGTCCACCTCGGGCTCGTCACCGCGGACTTCCGCATTGAACGTCAGGACATCGATCAGACTGTCGTCGAGGCCCTCCCAGCTCGTGATGTCCTCGAGCAGGAGCACCAGGCGCTGATCGCGCTTGGCGAGCGCCTCTCTCACCTGGCGGAATAGGGTCTTGAGCCCGGCGGCCGACACCCCGAGGACGTTCTGGATGGCGTCGTTGCGTCGGCGATTGAGGACCTCGAGAAACTCGAGCGATCTGGCGACCTTGTTGGGAACCTGCTGGGCGATCTCCTCCGCGCTCCAACCCTGGCTGCGCCATTCCTCGATCGTGTAGGCCTCGTGGATCAGCCGCCGCGCCAACTCCTCGGTCGCGGGGGGAACGCCCGTTCCCTCGATCGTCACGCAGTGGCGCGCGAGATCCTGAATATCGAAGAGATTGAAATCGGCGGTCTCCGAATTGCGTTGGCCGCCGGCCCCCTCCAGCAGGCCTAGAATGCGGCTTGGCGCCACCCATCCGCTGCGAACCAAGGCGAAGCGCAGCAGGCTCGCCGGCTTCTTGTCCCGACACCAGGCTTCATCCTCGAGCGGCGGGTCGAAGTGGCCGATCTCGAGGGTGTCGGCGAGGGTGCTCAGGAAGATGTTGGCGCGCCCCTGGGGCGAGGCGCGATGCTTCTGGCCCAGGTTGTCGAACAGGGGTTGGAATTCGGCGGGCAGGCGCTCCTTCAGTTGGCGCAGGGCGCCTTCGAGGCTGCCGTCAGCCCGGCGCAGCAACAGCTTCACGTCGCGGCCCTTGGGCCATTTTACCGAGAGCCACCGGATGAGGTGGGATTTGCCGGAGCCCGGCTCGCCCTGGACCACACAGAAGGCATGGTTGCGATCGGCGCGGCTAAGCCCTTCCAGCAGCGCCTGTTCATCGGCGCTCGCGATCTCGGCGCGCAGCGGGCCTTCGATGTCGAACCCGGTCATCGGCGTGTGCGTGGCGAGGAAGATCGCGTCGTCGCCGGCCAACGCCTCCGTCGGGATGACGTCGGTCGCGTTCTTCGCGGTCCAGCAGGCGAAGGCGTGCGTCATCGGGCGGTGTCAGTCGCGATGGCGACGCTCAGGAAGCCCTTCGTCAAGTGCGCGGGATCCTCGGCCAGCTGAAGGATTCCGCCCGCGTCGCCGAGTTGGGCCATCTGCAGCGCCCCTTCATCTTCGAGGTCGCGCAACGCGATGCTTAGCATCGGCGACAGGCGCTGATTGGACGGCCGGCGTCCCAGCCGCTCGCACGCCTGTAGGAAGAGTCGTCCCCGATCGAGGTACGGCAACCGCTCGGCGACCAGGGCCATGAACTCCTGCGCCCCCAGGGTCGTCCCGGCGACGCCGGCCCGGGCGAGTTCACGCCGCAATCGGCTGGCAGCTGACGGCTGCGGGAGCAGCGGCGAGGGCAGCGGTGTCGCCAGTCCGAGAAACACCAACCAGCGGCGCCAGGCGACGACCTTCTCCTTGTTCATCTTGACGCCGCCGTCGTCGTCCACTCCCAACAGACCTTCGACGGCCGCGTTGGCGAAGGCGTCGGCGTTCATCTCATGCATCCAGGCCATCGACCCGGCTTGATCACTGCGCGCCACCAGCCAGGCGTACGTCTCGAGGATTACGGCGTCCTTGTTGTCGGGCTCAAGCGCGCAGAGCACGTCGTGCATCCAATCCGCCATCTCGACTTGGCTGAGCGCTGACGCCTTCAGGTCCGTCGTCGCCGAGGTCCGGTCGCCTTCGACAGCGCCGAGGCTCGACGCCGCGCCGATGACCTGGCGGATGTTGACGGTCTTGACCGGATCCAGGCCCGGCTTGAGGAATCCGGGATTGAGCAGGCTCTCCAACTCGGCGCGCGACTGCTCTCCGAACGTGGCCAAGCCCGCCAGAGCCGACCAGACGCGTTCGGGCGATCCTTGCGTGTTGGTCAACAGGCTCACGTCGTGCTCCCCCGTTCGAGCGCAAGTTCGTCCAGCATCGCCTCGGCGATGGGCGCCCGTGCCGATGCGGTCTGATCCAGACGCCGTCCGTCGAGTTGACGGTCGGGCCTTGCCACAACGATTAGTGTCTGTTCCGGCCAGGCGCGAGAGAGAACCTCAACCCTGGCGAGGGTCCGAAGCGCCAGACGGTCTTGCCTGGGCAACAGGAAGGCCGTCGTGGTGCGGGCGAGCCCGGTCACGGGGCCATCCCACTCATCGTGGGTCAGAACAAAGCCGAAGCGCGACGATGCGGCGGCCAGGGTGCTGGTCACCACCGATCGCTCGGCGGCGGACAAGACCACCTGCTCGACGCCGGCGGCGATCAACCTGCGCCCCAGTTGATCGAGTCCGGTCTCGAATTCGCTGTCGCGCGGCGCTAGCAAGGTGACCCCTGCGGGAAGGTTTGAACGCGTCTCGGCCACCGGTTGCGGCCACGCCGCTTCGAGCCCGGCGCACGGGATCAAGCCCGGCGCCGGCAACGACCGGGCGCGGCAGCCCGGACAGCGTCCGCAGGCGTCGGCGAGGGTCTCTCCGCCTTCAATCGCTTCAAACACCGACCGGGTCAGGCACTGGTTGAGCGGGTGACGCATCAGCTCAACGAATCCGTCGAGCTCGGTCTCGCTGGCCTGTCGTTCGGCGTCTCGCACCGCAGCGACATGAGTCCAAACGCCCGCCGTATCGCCGCCCAGCAGCCGGTCATCGATGATCTCGACAATCCATTTATCGCCCGCCGACGCATCCTCTCCGCCGGTCGACACCACCTCCAGGGCGCCGGCGCGCTGCAGCAGCGTCAGCAAGGCGCGGTTCCAGGCGCGGTTGTAGTCGCCTGAGCGGTTGGCGAGCCCTTCGCGCACGGCGTCGAGATCCAGCGTCGCGCGCAGTCGCGCGCCCTCCCAACGGCGGTCGGCCGAACACGCTACCAGCGCCTGCCATCGCCCGGCGGCCTTGACCCGCCCAAGCCAGCTGCGCGTCGACTGCCCGTAGGCGTTGCGCACATCGCTGACCTCGGGGCGCCCGCGCGGAAAGTCCGTGAAGAGACAGGCCGCGAGCGCCTGGTGGCCGTCGCGCCCGGCCCTGCCGATCTCCTGATACCAACGGGTCGGGCTTTCGGGGAGACAGGCGTGGATCACGCTCCGGACGTCAGCCTTGTCCACGCCCATCCCGAACGCCGTCGTCGCGACGACCAGATCCAGCTCATCGCGCGACCATTGCTGCAGAATCTTGCGACGCGCCGCGGGATCGGAGACGGCGCCGGTGAAGAGCGCGACGCGCCGATAGCCCCTTTGTTTTGTCAGCCGGTCGAAGAGCGCGTCCGCGTGCTCGACGAGGGTGGTGTAGATCACCGCCGGGCGTGGCGCCCGGTCGATGACACGATCCAGCGCGTCGTCGCGGTCCTGCGGATGGCCATAGCTTTGAACGGCGACATCGAACTCGTAGCGCGGGGCGCGCGCGTCCACCTCGAGCCACGGGGTCCGCCCCGCAGCGTAAGCGCGCCGGAGTTCCTCCTTGGCCGCCCGCGGTAAGGTCGCGGAGAGAAAGACGGACCGCAGAGCCGGATCGACGCGCCGAAGCGCATCCAGCATGGCCGGCAACCGCTGAAAATCGGGTCGAAAGCTGCGCCCCCACTGTTCGATGATATGCGCCTCGTCGACGACGAAGGCGCAGAGCCGAGCCTTAAGTTCACTGGCCTTGTTCGCCGCTGGCGTTGCGGCTTCGAGCGCGGCCGATCGCACGTCAGGGCTGAGAAACTGCTCCGGCGAGAGAAACAGCACCGGGATCTCGCCCCTGCGGAACGAGAACAGGGCGGCTTCCCGGGCGGGCCCTTTGAGGTCACCCGTTAGCGCGAGGCTCCCTTCGAGCCCGGGCATGGCGGACAAGGTCCGTTCGTGGTCGAGCGCCAGGGCTATGGTTGGCGTGATCACCACCACACAGGCGCCGGGATGGTTCCGCCGGCCTTCCAAGGCGGCGAGCTCAAATAGCAGGCTCTTCCCCGACCCGGTGGGCATGCTCACCATCAGGCCCGCCCCAGGGGGCATGGTCACCAGCGCGCGGACGGCGCTCTTTTGCGCGGCGTTGCGGTAGGTCGCGTGCAGCGTCGAGCGCAGAAGCAGGGCGTCGGCGGACGCCGGTTGGAAGACCTGCCGCTCGCGACTGTCGAGCACGACGCTCGCGCCCAACCCCGGAATCGTCTGTTCGAAGTCGCTCGCGGCGAGGCGAACCGTCGAACCGTCGAGCGCCAACCCGAAGCGACCTAATTGCTCCAGCTCCGCGGCCGGCAACGAGAGCTTCTCCTCCCGAAGGTCCACCAGCCCGTCGCTCAGCCGAACAAGCGACCGCAGCAACGCCAGCCGGTCGGCGCTCGTTGCGCCGGCCAGGGCTCGCCGGCACCGCTCGCGGCCCCGTCGCCGCCAGTCTTCGGCTTCGAGTTCGGCGCTGCCGGCTCGCTGTTCACCCGCCCCTGGAATCATTTCCTTCAACACGCCCCAAGGTAGACTAGACCATCCGCGTCCGGGTTCGGCAAACCTGCCATACCGCTACGGCCAGAGCGCCAATCGTCCGAAATAGCGCCCTCGGAGTTCAACTTGTCGACCTCGATCGCCCAAGCCCTGCCGGCGCTGCACCAGAAGGCCGTGACCCTCATGACCTCACGGTCGCCATGCCCGGTGGCGACCTACCGCCTGATCCGTCGGACCGTGGCCGCATCAAACCTTCTGGAGCCAGACGCCGAGCCGATCCGCCGTCGGTTCAACGCCTACTATGGGGTGCGCCGGAACGCCGAATGGCGCTCGCGGTTCTATGCGCGGTTCGAGGCCGCGAAGAGCTCGCCGATGTCGTCACCGGCGCTCTTTGAGGACGTCCTTGTCGGGCTGGAGGCCGACACCGGCAGGGTTGAAGCCTCCTTCGCCAGCAAGTTGGTCGCCACCCTGCGGCCGGAGAGCCCGATCATCGACAGCGTGGTCCGCGCATGGCTCGCGCGACAGTTGCCGGCGCCGCCCTTCGGAGGGGGCGTCGGCGCGGCGCTCGCCTATTACCGGTGGCTCAATGACGTCATGGACGAGGCGGCGGCAAGTCCCCAGGCCAGGGCATGGGGCGGCGTCTTCGCGACCGCGTTTCCGGCGGGGCCTAGCGAGGAGCCGGTTTCAGCAACCAAGCAGCTCGACTTCCTGATCTGGGCCGGCGGCGATCGCTAAGCCGCCGCTTCCAGCCAGCCGGCATAGCCGCCTGCGCGCAGATCGCAGGCCGGGCAGGTTCCACAGCCAAAGCCCCAGGCGTGCCGGTGGTCGCGGTCGCCCTGATAGCAGGTGTGCGAGTGTTCGATGATCAGATCGACCAGCGCCTGACCGCCAAGGTCGTGGGCAAGGGCCCAGGTTTGCGCCTTGTCGATCCACATCAGCGGCGTGTCGATGACGAAGCGCTTTTCCATCCCGAGGTTCAGCGCCACCTGCAGGGCCTTGATCGTGTCGTCGCGGCAGTCGGGGTAGCCAGAGAAGTCGGTCTCGCACACCCCGGTGACGAGGTGCTTGAGCTCACGTCGGTAGGCGATCGCGCCGGCGTAGGTGAGGAAGAGGAGGTTGCGCCCGGGCACGAACGTGT
>Ga0105248_10010022_pt1 | contig 10433 bp, 7 predicted proteins | sample KBSS34metaG_FD_81524 | JGI IMG/M metagenome (GOLD analysis project Ga0105248, IMG submission 81524) | Switchgrass rhizosphere microbial communities from Kellogg Biological Station, Michigan, USA - KBS S3-4 metaG | ecosystem: Host-associated > Plants > Roots > Rhizosphere > Soil | place... | reverse complement strand
CTTCGCGAACGACAGGTCGTTCGAGGCGGTCCAGTAGAAGCTGTTGGCGGTGTTCGGGTTCTGGGCAGTGCCGCCAATGGCCGTCACGCCGCCGCCGATGGCGATCACGCCCATCTCGTTCTGGCCGGCGATGAACGCGAGCTCGGGAACCGAGGGGAACGCGGGCAGCCCTTCGAACCGCAGCCGGCTGTGCGAGAAACGGATCGTGTTCAGAAAGGCGGGCGTGACGACGCGCTTGTACTCCGCCGTGAAGAATTGATTCCGCGACACCGAATTGACCGCGTAGTCCGGAAACCCCGTCGTGTTCGTCTGATCGGCGCGGTCGGCCGTATAGCGCGCGAACACGGTATCGCTCGGGCCGAGGGTGTAGTCGACCCGGCCCTGATAGAAGAGCTCTCGCGTGGGCTGGTTGTGTTCGAACGAGAACACGCCGACGCCGGTATTCACGCCCACGTCACCGCCGTTGGCCCGGGGATACAGATCGAGGTAGGGACGGACGGTTGACTTGATGGCGCCGAAGGCGCCGGCGCGCGCGGCGTCACTTGGCACGAACGACGTCGTCGTGGTTCCGAGATCCTCCTGCAGCCGTTCGACGCCGCCGAAGAAGAACAGCCGGTTCTTCCGGAGCGGGCCGCCGACGCTGGCGCCGAACTGATTCCTGCGGAACGGCGTGGGAGCCGCGCCGCGATCGAAGAAGTCGCGCGCGTCCAACGCGCTGTCGCGGAAGAACTCGAAGCCCGATCCACGAACGGTATTCGAGCCACTCTTGGTGACGAGGCTGATCACGCCACCCATCGCGCGGCCGTAGTCGGCCGAATACGCGTTGGTCACGACGCGGAATTCCTGAATCGTTTCCACGCCGAGCGTCGATCCTGCCGCCGACCCTGTCACCGTACCCGGGTAGCCGCGCATGTTCGCCCCGTCGAGCAGATAACTGTTCGAGCGGAAGGTCATGCCGTTGATATTGAGCTTGATGCCGCGATTGGACGACCCCGCGCCGCCGTCCTTTTCGTAAAAGCTCGCCACCCCCGGCTGGAGCAGTGCGAGGTCCATGTAGTTGCGGCCGTTCAACGGCAGCTCCGACATCGTCTTTTCGGTCACGACGCCGGACATCGCAGCGCTGCGCGTGTCGACGATCGAGGACACCCCGGCGACCGTCACGAACTCCTGGGTGCCGGTGAGATGCAGCGTCAGATTGAGGCCGGCCTCCTCGGCGACGGCCAGCGTGATGCGCGCCACGGCTGGGCCGAAGCCCTCGAGGCTTGCCCGCGTCTCGTACGTGCCGGGCGGTAAGCCGGTCATCGTGAAGTAGCCGTTCCCGTCGGTCACGCCCGCCCGCTTGACGCCGGTGTCGGGGTTGTCGACGACGATGTCGACGCCCGGCAGCACCGCGCCGGTTTGATCCCTGATCGTGCCGGAAACGGTTGCTGCCGTGATCTGCGCGAATGTCGTGTGTGCGAACGCGAAGGTGACGAAGAAGAAGACGATGAGGAGGGCCGCGACGCGACTTTCCCTCGGCGGCGGCTTTCCCGCAGAACCCATGGCACGAATCCTAGCACCGGCCGGCCTTCGCGTCTTCGTGGTCAGGGCAGTCTCACTTCACCCGCACGCGGCTCTCGAGATACGTGATCGTTCCGTCGATCGCCTTGAACCAATGCGGTATCCCTGGCGGAACGACGATCACGTCCCCTTTCGCGACCTTGGTCGTGACCCCCGCCTTGATCGCCTTGCTGCGCACGACGTCGGGATCCGCCGACGGCGACAGCGGCATCTCGAGCGTGCCGCCGGTCACCAGCGAGCCTGTGCCCTCGACGATGTAGTACGTCTCTGTGCTGAACGGATGGACCACCGCGTATTGCGGCTCGCCTCCTCCACTCCGTCGCCGCACGACGACGCCAGGCACAACCGTCACGGCAGCGCCGGCCGCGGCGTCGGTCGCGATCGCGGTCGACAGACCTTTGGCAATATCCGCCGCGCTCATGTAGGTGGCCGGAGAACCGGCCGTTCCTTGCGCGAGCGGCGAAAGTCCGAGGACCGGAAGAGCGGCGAGCACGAGTCGCACAGCGCGCATGTCAGGCTCCTGTTTCGATCTAGCGGACGCGACCGAGCCAGCGATCCGCCGTCGCGCGCAGCATCTTCAGCTGACCGGCGCCCAGCTCCAGCTCCGTGTTGAACGTCCGATCGACGACAACGCCGGCGGCTGCGATGCGATCGAACTCGGCGAGCGAGACCGTCGCCACCACCGACCGCTTGCTGTGAAGGCGCGTGACGATCGGGACGGTTTCGCCGTCCACCCGCAACAGCATGTCCGGCGCATCGTCTTCGACAGGATGCTGTGTCACCACGATGTCGACGACGCCTGGTGACGCGACGGGCTCGTTCACCGGATGGTGCGCGATGAAATCGATGGTGTACTCCGCATCACCGGTGCGGCTCTGAAACCGGAGCGTGGCGGTCTCCGCCATCACGCCGGCCTTCATGTCGATGTTCATCTTCGCGGAGATCTGGTTGCCGACGATATGCTGGATGGATGGCTGCGGCTGCGCACCAGCTCCCGGCGCAAGACCAAGCACGACGACGACGCCGACCAGCACGATAGCCTGTCTCATCTGCACCTCCTGACCTGTTCCCTCGTTAGACACCTCGAGCGGTCATTCGGTCTTTCATTTGCATCTTCTTCACGTGACATCTCGAGGGTCAGCTCATGCTGGCAAAGAGTGCGATCGTCGCGCTATGCCTGACGGCGTCCGCCTGCGGCGGACCGGCGCCGATGTCACCGGCGCCCCAGCCGACCACGCTTACGCTGAGCGGACGGGTCACCGACGCCGACACCGGCGCGCTGCTGGCCGGCGCCGCCGTCACCATCCTCGACGGGAAGGATGCCGCACGGGCGGCCGTCACCGACGCCGGCGGCTCCTTCCGCCTGACCGGACTCACCGCCGGCGGTTTCACCGTCCGCGTGCGGGACGAGGGTTACGACTCCTTCTTCCAGGGGATCACGTTCGTCGCCGATATGTCCATCGAGGTACGGATGAAGGCGGCGAAGCAGACGCTCGCCGGAACGTGGACCGGCACGCTGTCGTTCACGACCGCGAACGGCGCGCGGCAGGATGTCGCCATGCCGCAGCTGACGATCATGCACGTCGGTGACGCCGTGTCGTCGACGTTCCTCACGTCCGGCCCCTACCAGGGCAGCTTCGCCGGCACGCTCCGCGACCCGTCGTCGATCGGATCGACCACCGCGATCACCGGCACGATGACGGTGATCCTCGACCTGAGCGGGCGCCCGCCGAGCACCTGCGCCGGCACCGCGGACTTCACCGGCACCGTCAACTGGACGCAGCTGTCGATCGGCGCGCCGCAGATCGTGTTCGCGTGCGGCACGGTCTTCACGGACGTCAGGATGTCGTTGGTGCGCCAGCAGTAGGTTTGGAACCCACGGACGCGGTTCAAAACCGGACAGGTATAATCGACGAACTTTCGGCCCAGACCCCTTGCAGTCCGGTACACGCCTCGGCCCCTACGAGATCCTCTCCGCCATCGGCGCCGGCGGCATGGGCGAGGTCTATCGCGCGCGCGATACGAAGCTCGGTCGCGACGTCGCGATCAAGGTACTGCCGGAGATCTTCGCCGCCGATCCCGAGCGGCGCGCGCGATTCCAGCGCGAGGCGCAGGTCCTCGCGTCGCTGAATCATCCGCACATTGCGGCCATCTACGGGCTCGAGGACGCGAGCGGCGTCACTGCGCTCGCGATGGAGCTCGTCGAAGGAGACGATCTCGCACAGCGGCTGGCGCGCGGGCCGATCCCGCTCGACGAGACGCTCGCGATCGCGATGCAATTCGCGGAGGCGCTCGAGGCCGCGCACGACCAGGGGATCGTGCATCGCGATCTCAAGCCCGCCAACATCAAGGTCCGCGCGGACGGCACCGTGAAGGTGCTGGACTTCGGCCTCGCGAAGCTGACGGAAGCGCCCGGCGCGCCGTCCTCGCTCAACGTGACGCAATCGCCGACGCTGACGAGTCCCGTCGGGGTGACCGCGGCCGGGATGATCCTGGGCACGGCCGCGTACATGAGCCCCGAGCAGGCGAAAGGGCGAGCGGCCGACAAACGGTGCGACGTGTGGGCGTTCGGCTGCGTGCTCTACGAAATGCTCGCCGGACGCCGTCCATTCGACGGCGAGACGATCGCCGAAACGCTGGCGTTCGTCCTCACGAAGGACCCGGACTGGACCGCGTTGCCCGCGGACACGCCGGCGCCAGTCGGCAGACTTCTGCGCCGGTGTCTCGAGAAAGATCCGCGGCGGCGGCTTCGCGACATCGGCGATGCGCTGCACGAACTTCGCGACGCCCTGTCGCCCGACCGTGCCGGCGAGCGCATGACGTCGGCCGGCGCGCCGACGAGCGGCCGCCGGCGGTGGCTTGGAGCGTCTGTTATCTTCGCCGCGATCGCGGCGGCATCCGCGGTCGCGGCCGTCGTCGCGTGGCGGATCAAGCCGTCGCCCGCCATGCCTGTCTCGCACTTCGCTGTGGCGCTGCCCCAGGACCAGCTGTTCAGCGGTACCCTCGGGCGTGTCCTGGCGATTTCACGAGACGGCAACCGCATCGCATACGTGGCGAACAACCAGATCTTCAGCAGGGCGATGTCTGACGCCGCGATGCAGCCGATTCCCGGAACCGCATCACAACGGCCTCGTGGTGCGGTGACGTTTGCCCTGTCTCCCGACGGCGAGTTCATCGTGCTCGCCACCGACGACCTGCTCAAGAAGCTTCCCGTCAAGGGCGGCGCCTCGACGACGATTTGCGCGTGCGCCGATGTGGCCCCGGGCTCGCTCGCGTGGGACCCGACCGGTATTTCGTTCGTGACCGCCGGTGGCATCATGCGGGTCTCCCCCGATGGCGGCACGCCCCAGCGCATCGTCGCGATCGACGCGCGCGAATGGGTCAGCGGAGCGCAGATGCTGCCCGACGGCCGTACCATGATGTTCGCCGTGAGAAAACGGCGCGATGACATCGTCGCGCGCTGGGACGAAGGCGAGATCGTCGTGCAAGCGACTCCGTCGGGCCCGCGTCGCACCCTCATACCGAACGCCACCGACGCTCAATACGTGCCGTCCGGACACATCGTCTACGCCGCGGGCGGCAGCCTCATGGCGGCGCCCTTCGACGCGGCACGGCAGCAGCTGCTCGGCCCGTCCGTCGCGATGCTGGAAGGCATCGGCACGTCGACCACGACAAACTTCCCGCACTTCCAGGTCTCCGACAACGGCTCGCTGATCTATATCGCGGGGGCCAGTAATTCCGTGAGCGGCCGCCGCTTTCGGCTCGTCACCGTCAACGAGACCGGCGCCGTGTCCGTGCTGCCGCCACCCGAGGGCGGGTACGAATTCCCGCGCGTCTCACCTGATTCGGCGCGGCTGACGTTCGACGTCGACGACGGCAAAGATGCCGACGTGTGGGTCTACGACATCTCGGGAGCGAGCGCCATGCGGCGGCTCACGTTCGGTGGACGGAACCGCCACCCGATCTGGTCGCGTGACGGGCACTGGATCGCGTTTCAATCCGATCGCGACGGCGATCGGGGCATCTTCCGGCAGCGCGCCGACGGCACCGGCGCGGCGGAGCGGCTGACCACGGCCATGACCGGCACGAGCCACGTGCCGCAATCGTGGTCGCCCACCGGCGACTGGCTGCTGTTCTCGAGCAACACGGGCGGGCTACTGGACGCGTGGACCGGCGCGCGGAACCCGGGCCAGAAAAGCACGTTGATGCTGCTCAAAATGAAGGACCGCACGACGGCGTCTTTCCCGAACGGACAGTCGACCGACCGCGCGGCGAACGGTGAGTTTTCGCCCGACGGGGCCTGGATCGCCTACAGCGTTGGGGTGGAACCATCCGTCGTCTATGTCCAGCCATTCCCGGCCAACGGCGCCGTCTACCAGATTTCGAAGGACGACGACGGCCATCATCCGTGGTGGTCGCATGACGGCCGGGCGTTGTTCTACGTGCCGGGGCCCGACGGGCTTGCGCGGGTGACCGTGACTCCCCGTCCGACTTTTTCGTTCGGTACCGTGCAATCGCGACCGCGAGGCGGTTTGTTCGAAAGCCCCATCACCTCGCGCAGCATCGACTCGACGCGAGACGACACGACGGTCATCGGCATCGCCCTGTCCAGCGTGATCAAATCGGGGAACGCGGTGAAACCGCAGATCGATGTGATCCTCAATTGGTCGGAGGAGCTGAAACGGCTCGCGCCGCGAGCGCGGTGACGGACGCGCCCGGTGCGGCTCGCCCATTGTCGATGTGGCGCAGGGCTTCAGCCCTGCGTTCCTCGCAGCCCTGAAGGGCTGCGCCACTCCGCCATATCGAAACCGCTCATCTAAGGAGTGAACATCGACTTGGCGAGCATCGCGTGCACGCCCTTGGTGCCATCCACCAGCTGCGTGACGTGGAGGTCAACGGCGATCGAGCAGAGGATGTAGGCCTCGTCGCGGTTCATCTTCTTTTCGGTCACCAGGAAATCGATCATCTCCTTCACCGCGAGCTTCGCCGCCTCGTCGAGATCGGTGTGCAGCCCCATCGCGATGAAATGCGTCGGCGTCTCGCCGCGCGGCCACCTCAGGTGCATTCCCTTGCGGACGGTGATCTGCACCGTGCCGCGCAGCGACGTCTCGAGTGCGGTGAGGGTCGCTTCCCCGTCGCCCTGCATCGCGTGGCCGTCGCCGAGCGACAACAAGGCGCCCGGGACGGCGACCGGAATGTAGAGCGTCGATCCGGCGACGAGCTCCTTGTTGTCGAGATTGCCGGCGTGCGGTCCGGGCGGCCCGCTCGAGATGCGCCCGACGAGCGGGTTCGGCGCCACGCCGATCGATCCGAAAAACGGCGCGAGCTTCAGCGTGACACCTGGCGCGAATACCGCCGTCCCCGCGCGCTCGTCGAACCGCACGAGATGGAACTTCACGTACGGGAACTCGTCGGGCAGCGTGCCGTTGCCGGGGATGAAGCCGCTGACGCCATACGGATGCAGGAACTCGAAGCCGACAATTTTCACTTCGAGGACATCGCCCGGCTCGGCCCCTTCGACGAAGATCGGCCCGGTCATCGGATGGGCGCCGGGGCCGCGCTCCGTGACCGTGCGCTCGACCAGCTTCAGCGATTCCGGGATCTCCTCTTCCTTCACACCGGCCGCGCGCAGCCGCGGCAGCCCGCGCGCGATCATCGTCTCGACGCGGACCGTGTCGCCCGAGGCCACACGCAGCACCGGCTTCACCGATGCGTCGTAGTAGCCCCAGTGGACGTTCTGCGGCAGCAGCTTCAGATCGTGCGTCCGCGCCTGCGCGAACGTGAGAGGGGAGGCCAGCGCGATCGCGGTGGCCACGGCGCACAGTGTTCTCATGGTTACGGTTCCAGCGCCTGATACACGAGCGTTGGGAACTTGCGCCCGATGTCGGTGGTCGTGGGCAGCACCTGCACCATGAAACAGATCACCAGGTGGGATTCAGGATCGACGCGATAGGTGGAGCTGTAGGCGCCGGACCATCCGTACGCGCCCGCCGAGTCCAGGCCGTTCGCGCCGAAACGATCGGTGGTCTCGAACCCGAAACCGAACCCCAGGCCGGCCGGCGAGTGCAGCGTGCCGATCTGATTGGTCGTCATCAGCGCGACGGTGCGCGGCGACAGGATGCGGACCCCGTCAATGGCGCCGCCGCGGCGGATCATTTCGAGAAAGCGCGCGTAGTCCTGCGCGGTCGAGAGCAACCCGGCGCCGCCCGCGAAGCTCTTGCGCGGACCGTCGACGTACGTGCCCTGGCCGCGCGGGCCGTCGGGCGCGCGGACGACCGTGCCGTCGGGCGCACCCGTGTACACGGCTGCGAGCCGGCCGCGCTGCGCGGGTGTCAGAAAGAAGACGGTGTCCTTCATCCCCAGCGGGCCGGTGATCCGCGTCCGGATGAACTCGTCGAGCGGCGTCCCGCTCGCCTTCTCGACGATGCAGCCGAGGATGTCGGTGTTGTAGCCGTACACCCACGCCTCACCCGGCTGCGCCACGAACGGCAGCGTCCCCAGCCGCTCCATCGTCACGCAAATCGGCTCGTCCTTGTCGGCGGTGAACCAGCCGTAACCGGCCGCGGGGCCGAGCCCCTTGGCCTGGTACTCGGCGGCGACAGACGGATCCGTGCCGTACGAGATCCCGGCGGTGTGCGTCAGCAGATCGCGAATCAGGATCGGCCGCTTCGCCGGCACGATCTCGACGCCGCTCTCTTTACGGACGGCGACCTTCGACGAAGCGAACGACGGAATGTAGCGGCTGACCGGGTCGGTCAGGTTCAGTTTGCCTTCCTCCATCAGCGACAGGATCGCGGCGCTGGTGATCGCCTTCGTCTGCGAGGCGATGCGGAAGATGGTGTTCGGCGCCATGCGTGTGCCGGCTTCCTTGTCGGCCCAGCCGACGGCGCGCTCGTAGATCGGCTTACCGTCCTGCAGCACGTAGCCGACGGCGCCGGCGATGCGGTTTTCGTCCACGTATTGCTGCAGCACCTTGTCGATCCGCGCGACACGCTCGGGGGAAAGTGTGCCGGGACCGGCGGCAGGCGCCGCGACGGCGAGTATCACGCCAAGGGCAACGGTAGAGAGTGTTCTCATGGGCCAAATGGTAGGCTGTGCCCATGAACCGGGCAAGGGTTCCGTGGTACTTGTGGTGCTCCGCGCTCGCGGTCACCTCGGCCTACGTCGGCGGGTACTGGGACATTTCCTGGCACCGCTCGATCGGGCGCGACACCTTCTGGTCGGCGCCGCACATGGCGATCTACGCCTGCGGCGTGCTCGCCGGCATCGCCTCGGGCTACCTGATCCTGACGGCCACCTTCGGGCAGGGCGGAGCGCTGAAGGACGCCAGCGTCAGGATTTGGGGGCTGAGAGGGCCGCTCGGCGCGTTCATCTCCGCCTGGGGCGGCGTCGCGATGCTGGCGTCTGCGCCCTTCGACGACTGGTGGCACAACGCCTACGGGCTCGACGTGAAGATCATCAGCCCGCCGCACATGATCCTCGCCGCCGGGTTCTTCGGCATCGAGATCGGCACGGTGATGCTGCTGCTGGCGTTCATGAACCGCGCCCAGCCGCAGCTGCGTCCGTCGCTCGAGCGGCTGTTCCTCTACGTCGGCGGCACGGTGCTGTGCGAGTCGCTGCTGATCAAGCTCGAATACAGCAGCCGATCCGATCAACACAACGCGCTGTTCTACACGGTCGTGCTGCTCGGCACGCCTGCGATCCTCGCAGCGCTGGCCACCGCATCGGGGCGCCGCTGGGCCTGCACGATCATGGCGGGCGTGTACACCGCATTCGCGCTCGGTTTTCTCTGGATCCTGCCGCTGTTTCCCGCGGAGCCGAAGCTCGGGCCGGTGATGCGCCAGGTGACCCACTTCATCCCGTGGGAGTTTCCGCTGCTCCTCATCGTTCCCGCGTTGGTGACCGATGTGATCCTGCAGCGGACCGGCGGGTGGCGGCCGCTGGCCCGCGCCATCGCCGGCGGCCTCGCGTTCTTCGCCGTGTTCGTCGCCGTGCAATGGCCGTTCGCGAATTTCCTGATGACGCCGTTGGCGCGCAACTGGTTCTTCGGCGCGGCGTATCTCGACTTCAGCACGCCGGCGCGCTCGGCGCTCGCGCGCTACGAGTTTTTCTATCGCGAGCCGGGTGCGGCGCAGTTCTGGCGTGGCATGCTGCTCGCGGCGTTCGTCTCGTGCCTGATGATGTGGATGGGATTGCACGCGGGGCGCGCGATGCGCAAGATCCGCCGGTGAGAGACGAACAGAAAAAACCGCAGAGTACGCGGAGATCGCTGAGAAAAACATTTCTTTGCGATCTCCGCGGTCTCCGCGGTTTTTTCTTGATCGTGATCGTGATCGCCGTCGCCCTGCAGGCGGGCGCATCCGCGCACGTCGGCAGCCCTGACGTGTTCCTAGATGCGCAGGCGGGACCCTATCGATTATTCGTGACCGTGCGGCCGCCGCACGCGATCCCCGGCGTCGCCGACGTCGACATCCTGACGACGAGCGATGACGTGCGCGACGTGCGGATCGTGCCGCTGCCGCTGACGGGGCCCGGTGCCCAGTTCGCGCCGATCGCCGATCGCGCCGTTCGGTCGGCCGAGGATCCGCGGCTGTTCACCGGCCACCTCTGGATGATGGGTGCCGGCGCGTGGCAGGTGCGCGTGACGGTGGCCGGCGACCGTGGCGACGGCACGCTGTCGGTCCCGGTCCCGACGCTGCCGCAGTCGACGCTGGCGATGAGCGCCGGCCTGCGCGCGACGCTGTTCGGCCTCATGCTGCTGCTCGCCGCCGGCTTCGTCGGCATCATCGCGGCCATGGCGCGCGAGGCGGGGCTTGGCCCGTGCGAGCCGCTCGATCGCCGGGCCCGCGTGCGCGGCCGGATCGCCGGCGCCG
>Ga0105248_10010021_pt1 | contig 10433 bp, 7 predicted proteins | sample KBSS34metaG_FD_81524 | JGI IMG/M metagenome (GOLD analysis project Ga0105248, IMG submission 81524) | Switchgrass rhizosphere microbial communities from Kellogg Biological Station, Michigan, USA - KBS S3-4 metaG | ecosystem: Host-associated > Plants > Roots > Rhizosphere > Soil | place... | reverse complement strand
GGGAGTTCCCTTGCCTTTTCTCTTTGCGATCTCCGGCGGCAGATAATCTCGCAGCGCGCGGCGCATGAGTGATCTGGTTTCGCCCGGACGAATCCATTGAGTTGCCGGAATCGCCTGCAAATAGTCGACTAGCGGACGGTGCGTGAATGGGTACGTAATCTCAATCGGTTCCCAGGCGAGCAGGTACCCCGACGAGATGACGTCAACTACCGACGCGAACGCGATCGACTGCCCGCGAGCGCTTGGTAACCGGAAGCCAAAAGGATCCACGCGGCCGAGTAGTCGATCGTGCACGTTGCAGCGTTTCACAAAACCTGGTTCGAAGAGGTCCAGTCGTTTTGCTCGTTCACTACTCTTATAGAAACTTCGCAACCGTCTTGGCAGTGACGGAAAAACAGTGTGCTTCCAAAGAAGTTCGATGTAAGGTTTCTTGAGTGCGAGACTCCAGACCTGCAAACGCTGGTGTAAGTCTCGTAACCTGCCGTGGACCAGGAGGTCGCATAACTCCGGAGACGGATCAGACGAGGCGGTCAGTAATTCATCCCCCCCAATACCGCACAGTCTTACGCGCACTCCGGCGGCTCGCATCGCCCGCTGCACGCCCTTGTGATACTCGGCCCACATCTCGAGTGGATTCGGAATAACTCTGAAGGTTTCAGATTCCTGTTCAGCAAGCAGCGGGTATTCGCTTTCGAGGAAATGGTGACCTGGCTGTCCGCGTTTTTCCTCTACGACGCGGCTAAACTTACGTTCGTCTGATAGGGACGACTGATCAAACACCGCGGAAATCGTTTCCACTCGCTGAGCCTGGACCGCTTCTCTTTCCAGAATCCGATCCGCAACGCACACTATGGACGACGAATCAAGACCACCACTCAGGTCGGCCCACGCTGGTCCATCAACCCTCAAGCGCGCTCGCACACCTTCAGAAAACAGGTGTAAGAAATGGTCCTCGTATTCACGATCGGACCGGTATCGAATTTCTCGCGAAGGATCCAGCGACCAGAATCTCTGGAGCGTAATTCTTCCCTGCTCCACATTGAGAATATTTCCCGGCGGCACCGCATAAATATTTTTGTAAGGTGTAAGCCCCGGCGCCGGGTGGCTGGTGAGGTAGCCGGCGACGTATTCGTCATTGACCTCCAACTTCATATCAGGCAAGTTCAGTAACGACTCGAGCCGGCTGGACCATATGAACTTGTCAATGCCCAGGTGATAAAACAACAAACGAGCACCGACGGGATCGCGCGCCAATAACAACTTCCGCGAGCGCGAATCCCAAAGCGAAAGCGCGAAATCTCCGATCAGTCGTGAAATCGATTTGAAGTTCCAGCGTCGGTACGCAGCCATTACAATCGCGACGTCACTGCGGTCCTCACACAACTCATCTCGCAGCAGAGGTATTAACTCTTCTCGATTATCGAGCCGGCCGTCCCAGGCCAGGATGCAGCCGTTTTGAACTAATGGCTGCCGCTCCGAACGCGATTCAAGATTGGTGTGGAACGCTCTGTAAACCATGCCGGCTGAACCGAGACACACTTCTCGTCCGCCGTCTGGACCATGAGCGTCCAGACCGCGGGCCACTTGCATTAATATCTCGTCGTCGATTGGGCCGGCGTCGAAGTTAATGACTCCACCAAGTGCGCTCATCAGAATCAACCTCCGAATTACAGCCGCCTGAGTTCCCGGTATTTCATCTTGACGGTAGGCGAGTCGCTTACCACCTCGTTCAACACCTCGGCCCAGGCGTGAGCCTTCGGTGGAAACTCCTGTGCTGCCAGGACCATCTCCGCCGGCACACCACGCCGCCGCAACAGGCATGTCACAACGGCTGAGTGCTGCAAACACATAGCTTTCTTTGGGTAATACATCTGCGCACGGTCCACCATGCCACGCACGCGGCGACAAACCTCACCGTCTGTTGTATGCGGCTGGGCGGTGGGCCATCGCTCGACTTTTTTGATTAGTGATTCAAAACCTGCGAATTTCAGTAATAGATCAAAAGCGAGGAGACCTAGAAAGGCGCTGAATGTCTCACGTTTCGAAAACTGAATGTTCGGTAAAGTCTCTTCACGATCCACGTCAAGGCTTTGAGAGATTTGTGGAGATGATGTAGTCGCACTCACGTCACTCTTGATTGAGTAGAGATCTTGATCATCCAGATCCCGATCAATGCGCAGCAGTCCCATTGCTGCCAACTTGCTCAGGAAGTGAGAAGTGTCGGAGTGAAGTTGTGCTCGCGGGACCTCGTAGTGTAATTCACCTTCAGCGTTGATCGCCTGGAATCTATCTTCGAGAGCACACACAATCTCATCGACACTGACACTGTGCTGCCTGTCTTCGAGAATCATCCACGTGAGCGCGCCCACGCCGTTCAACTTGCAGATGCGATCCTCCGCTATCGAAAGCAACAGAGCGCCATCTCTGTGCCTTCGCACCTTGTCGGCGATGGGGTGAGTAGTCAGTGTTGAGGCTGTCATTAATGATCACCTCTGAACTTTAAAGGTTTGTTTAGCTGCTTGAGACTTGGGGGAAGCCTGCGCCGCGTCTGTTGGACTACCGTTGAGTTGTTGTCGTTTCGTGAGAGACTTTACGTGCGCTCGCGTTGCAGAAAAAATCTTTCACTTTTTCTGCTCGTGATCGTAAGCGCGGTACGGTTTTTCGAGTGCTTAAGAATGGAGCCAAGACGGTGAAGGTTGAGTTGCTTAGAATTCCACGCAACCACTTCAGCGACCACTGAAAGTGCTCTGCGCATTGTCATCGATATGGCCGTAGTTGAGGTGCACTATGCGATTGGCCCACAGAGTCGGATAAGGCCGATGTGAGATAACGATCGTTGTCACGCCCTTCAAATACTGACGAATGGCATTGAACAGACGTTTTTCCGTTAGTTCGTCGAGTGCGGAAGTGCTCTCGTCAAGAATAAGCACTTTCGGATGCTGTAAAAGTGCGCGGGCCAAAGCCACGCGCTGGCGTTCACCACCGGAGAGCCGGTTGCCGCGAGGGCCCAATGATTCGTCGAGGCCATTCGGCAATCGATTTATCAGATTCTCGAGTTGCGTCAGTTTCGTGACCGTATCGAGTTCTTCCTGCGTAGCGCGTGGATTGCCGTACACCAGGTTTTCTCGCAGTGTCACATCAAACAGCACCGGATCCTGCGGCACAAAAATTACCGACGACCTCAAACTCTTGAGTTTGATGTCGCGCACGTCCCTGCCGTCGAGTAGTACCGCTCCGGCGCGCGCGTCATACAGCCGCGCTATTAATTTAGCCGCTGTGCTTTTTCCATTCCCACTCGTTCCTGTCAGTGCGAGTCGTTCACCCGCTTTCACGCGTATGCTGACGCTATCCAGCACAGGCCGATCTTCATGGTAACTAAAGCAAACGTCCTTCAGTTCCACGGCTGCTGAAGTATGTTTATCCAGCGTCCAGGCACCAGGGCGATCCTTTAGCACCACTTTAGCCTGCGCGATTTCCATCAGGCGCCGGACGCTTGCGCCAACTCGCTGTAGTTTTGCGTAGATGTCCATGGCGCCATATAGCGGTAGAAACAGTTGCAACGTGTAACCATAAAATGCGACCAGGCCGCCTGCAGTCAGAGTCCCCGACATTACCTGATAACCACCGTAGAAAAGCACAGCTGCCATACCAAACACGATGATCAAATAAAGCAGTGAACTGAAGAATAGTTCGGTGACGCGCCGCTTTACCTGCAACCTCATTGCATTTCCAGAGATACGCGCAAACCGACGTGCTTCTCTCGACTCGCAGGAAAGAAGTTGCACTTGTACGATTGCGGAGAGATGCTCCTCCAAAAAATTAATCATCATTCCCGATTGCTGCTGCACCAGGTCGGAGGCTTGGCGCAAACGCCGCTGAAAACGCCGGCGTATCAAGATAAATACGGGAATAAGTGGCAGCACGATCAACGTTAGCCGGTAGTTCAGCACCAGCATAGTTGTCATGACCAGGCTGAAAACAGTAACCATTCGTAACGCACTCGGGATCACTTCACCACTCAAGGTTCCAATCTGGTCAACGTCGACTTGAAGGCGATGCAACGTGTCCCCCAGCGACTGGTTGTCGTGATATTCAGCCGAAAGACGTTGCAGGTGACGAAGCAACTTAAGCCTCACTCGAAAGATCATCTTCTGCACCGCCCGGAAACTCAGCATTGCGGCTACACTGTCAAATCCAAGCCGGCCCATGTAAGTCAGAAAAAACGCGAGGGCTACGAGCGGCAGCAAACGCAAGCGGCGGTGGGGAATAACATCATCAATCAACAGTCTTATGATCAATGGATCGACCAGACTGAAAACACCAGCCAGAACGATGCAGAAATAACTACTGACGTGGAGACGAAAGAAAGGTCTCACTTGTGAGACGAGCCACGAGAACTCACCGGATTTGTTTAACCTCATGATTGCCACTCCTACACCGGTATCGGCTTAGTCCTGCGGCTTAAGATCCACACAGCCCGTGTCATAGCCCACAACGCGCCCGACAATCTCTGCTTCTCTGGGATAGGTGAATCGGCGCACGCTCGCCCGCGAGGAATGATGCGGAATTATCAGTAACTGATTTCCCTGCAACTCACACCAACCACACGCATACGCCCCGCGCAATTCAATAAAGAATATTGGTCGCTCGTATTCGTTGTGCCAAATACCCGACATCAGCTTGTTTTGACTGGTGTCGATGCGCAAAAGCGCCCCCGGTCTTATCATCGGATACATCGTGAAGTCCGTTAGACCTACCTGACCATAAACAATATGCGGTGTGGGATTGCTGTTCACTTTGCCATTGGCCATTAAGATCGTTTCCAGCTGCTCAGTCGAAGTAAAAAGCTCGCCAACGTTTGGCTTATGAGGTATCAACTGCGTGAGATAAGGATCGGCAACCGGTTCATACTCCTGTTTTTCATCCACATCCACGTCATAAAGTCGCAGCAGATCGAGAAAATTCACGCGGTAGATCACGCTGAGACTGAAGAACTTCTGGATGTTCGGTTCAGAGGCGCTATTTTCCAATTGGGCGAGCCACCCGTTGGAAATACAGAATCGCCTGTCTCCTTTCGCGTCGGCGATGCGCCGGCTTGCTTGTTCAACTTCTCTAACTGTGATGTTGCGTCCATTGCGAAGTGTTTTCAGTTTTTGACCAGCCGCCACAGCATCCTCCTGGGGAGTGTTAGATTCTGGGCTCTCTATTGTTTTATTAATGAGCCTGAGCAGGCCCATGTCCGGGCTTTGTAGACTTGGGAGGGATTATCGCTGCTAGTGTGTCGCCGTAAATTACCTGGTTGCGTCGTGCCCTGACTAGAAGAAAGCTTTTTGTCCGGGATACCGGACGGAGTTTTTGGACAAGTCTATCTGTTAACCGCTGTGTTCTTAGTGTCTTACGACATCTCAGTGAACCACGAATATTCGGCTTCGGCGTTTGTCGCGCTGCGGATCACCATCGGGTAAAGACCCTAGGTAGTTCTCACTGTGTTTGCAATCGATTGAGTAGCCGAAACATATGGTCCATCAATGTGAAGATCATTGTTCACGATCCCGGACGAGGATAAAGAACGCCGACTACCTGACCAATGATCGTGATCTCGTCGCGATTGAACTCTTCACGCACATTTCCAGATGCCGGATGTGGAATCAACACGATCTTAGCACCGGCGGCAAGCTCCGCGTACACACATGTGAAACCATTCGGTGTCATAACATAAAACAACTCGCGCTCGTGAAAGCTGACGTTGTCTGACGGCTGTACCTCGTTCAAGAGCTTGTTCACAAGCAAACGGCTGCCGGGCGGAGCGATCGGAGCAGCATTCACGTCTTCTTCACCAACCACAACGTAGCAGAAGTGAGGCGGATAAAAGGAACTCAAATACTCCACTTCAAAGTTGGCCCAACCCTTCAGTGAACCTTCGAAGAACTGCGTCTCCTCGAGCTCCGCATCCTCACGCACGATCGGCAACCGGATCTTGCGATGACGTGTCACTGCATCAAACGGCAGTTCGTGAGTGCGTGCCCGACTCATCTCCAGTTGTTCGGCAAAACGTCGCTCGGGCTGTAAACCGATTGCTGCGTCAATCTCGGATCGCGAAAGATTCAAAATGATCCGCAGACTATCGAGTTTTGCGGTGCCCGGTTGGCGAATACTGCCGCTGATGATGTTGCCCAGCGTAGATTTGCCGATACGCATGCCGGAATTGTTGTTCAGTTTTGCGAGTCGTTCACTCTTTGAAACTACGTCTTTGTAACTGAAACCAAGTAGTTTCATCGTCTTAACGATCAGCTTTCCGAGCGGCGACGCGGTTTGTCGTTGCGGCCGGCCACGCTTCGTGCGCCGCACCGTACCAGGACGCCGCCGATTTTCAGCCACGCCATTTCCATCAATGGACTCAATCCCATTTAACACAAGATTCAATACCGTGTCCTCAACCTGTGCCAGGACGAGATGGATCTTCGACACCTCGTGACGCACCGCTTCCATCCATTCACGTTCCTGGCCGGTGAGTTGACTGTGTTGAAGAAACGCGTCCGCCACTCCCTGGATACTCGCCAGCGGATTTCGGATGTCATGGACCAACTCGAACACACTTTGACGTTCGGCTGTTGCCGCCTGATTTCGGTCGTCCACACCTTGGCCCATAGCAACGAGGATGGCGGACGGCAATGGCTCGATGACAGCGAGCGGCAAAGTCCGGGGCGAGCCGCGCTCTTAGCTCAAATTGTTCTGCTTCTGGGAATGTTTGTACGGGAGGTCGTGGACGCGAATTCTACACTATGCCGACTCTTTGTAAAGCGAAAATACGTGTGGCATCTTAGTTGCGCTAGTTCTATTTCGAAAGCTAATTGTGATCTGGAATAGAACAGGAGTCTGTGCGATGCTCGATCAAAAAGTTGACGACAAAGGAACCGATCAGGAAGACGCCCAACACATGATCGAGGCCCTGCGCGACGAGGGGTTCAACGGAGACAACGAACAAGTTGCAAAGGCCCTCGGCAGGACAATCGAACAAGTCGAGGGTATGATCGACGGAACGGAAACGATTGATGACGACGTTGTTATGAAAGCCAGAGGAATTGCGCTACACCGTGGCATTCAAATCGAGTAAAGGAGTCGAACAGTTGAAGAGCGCTGAGACACGCACCGCCGCGTCGCCCTGGTGGTGGTTTGAAGGCGGGACCGAAATCTGCTCCAGTTGCAATCAGTCGTACGCATATCAAACCGGGTCTTACTGTCTCGATTGTGACTGTAACCTCTGTCCAGTATGCGTACAGGAAAACGACGATCGTGATCCGCTCTGTCCTGGTTGCTGTAGTTAATTACGAGAGGTTTTATGGCAGCACGCGCGATTTGGAAAGGTCAGTTGAAACTCGGTACTACGCGAGTCCCGGTGAAGCTTTATTCGGCAGTGCAGGATCGCACTGTGCGCTTTCACGTGCTTGACGATCGTCAAAAGAAACGCGTGAAGCAACACATGATCGATCCTGATTCGGGCGATGAAGTACCGACTGAAGAGATTCAAAAAGGTTACGAAATCGAGCCGGGGCGATACGTGATTCTCACCGCTGAGGAACTCGAGAAACTACAGCCGCCAGCTTCGCGCGATATCGAAATCGTCGAGTTCGTACCGCAAACGAAGATCAGCCAGCAGTGGTATGAGCGGCCTTACTATCTTGGACCGGACGGTGACGAAAAAGATTATTTCGCACTCGTCGACGCGCTGCAAAATAAAGAGAGTGAAGGAATCGCAAACTGGGTGATGCGCAATAAGTATTACTCGGGCGCGCTACGCGCGGTCGATGATTACCTGTTTCTGTTTACGCTGCGCGATGCGAACGAAGTGATCCTCGCCGATGAGTTGACGAAACCATCGGGTGCGGCGCCCACTCAAAAAGAGCTCGCGATGGCGAAACAGTTAGTCGACATGTTGCAGGGTGAATTTAACCCGAAGGAATACAAAGACGAATATCGCGAGCGCGTGATGGAGTTCATTGAGAAGAAAGCAAAGGGACACGCACCGCGATTGAAGGCGGTCAAAGCTAAACCTAAGACGACCGCGCTCGACAGCGTGCTCGCGAAAAGTATTGAGTCGTTGAGGAAGAAGGAGAAACGCGCTGCCTAGAACTACACGCAAAAAGGTGGAAGCCGAAGAGGAGAATGCCGGCGGTCGACCGTTTTGGTCGGGAACGCTGACGTTCGGACTCGTGAGTGTACCGGTGAGTTTGTTTCCGGCACAACGCTCGACTCGTACTTCGTTGCGCATGCTTGGACCAGACGGACAACCGCTCGCACGCAAGTACTTCGCGGAGAAGACCGGCAAGGATCTGGACGCTGACGAAGTTGTGCGTGGCTACGAGATCAATAAAGAGAAGTTTGTGATCGTGACTGACGAGGAGTTGGAACGACTCGCGCCCGAGAAGACTCGCGACATCGATCTCAAGCAGTTCGTACCTGCTGACTCGATTCCGCCGATCTATTTCGAACGCGGTTACTTCCTGACGCCGGCCGCGGGTTCGCAAAAGGCTTACAAACTGCTCGCCGAAACGATGGAGAAAAGTGGGCTCGCGGGTATAGCAACCTTTGTCATGCGCGGTAAGGAATACCTCGTCGCGATCTTCTCGGAAAAAGGGATCTTGAGAGCGGAGACAATGCGCTTCGCGGACGAGTTGCGCTCGCCTTCAGATATCGGGCTGCCGAAGAAGAAGGAAGCTCCAAAAGCGACGCTGCATAAGTTTGAGAAGCTGATTTCGACGAGATCGAAGAAACAGTTCTCACCGAGCAAGCTCGAGGACAAACAGACCGAATCGCTTTTGAAACTGGTGAAGAAGAAACAGGCGAACCGCGCGAACGTGGTGAAGGTCGAAGAAGAGGGTGACAAGGATCACAAGGTCGTCGACCTCGTTCAAATCCTCAAGAAAAGTCTGGGCGCGAGAAAGTAGTTAGCCACAGATTACACAGATGAATACAGATTAAATCCGTTTTCAATCCGTGTAATCCGTGGCTAAATTTCGATCCCTTTCCACTTTCCCTGCCTGAACCGAATCACACTCAACACACAACGCGTTACATGTCCCGCCAGGATTGCGAGCCAGATGTCGATCGGATCCAGTGTGCTCGTCTGCTGAATCACAAAGCAGATCCCGAGCGGCACGATGATCTGCGAGATGATCGAGATGTAGAGCGGACTTCGCGTATCGCCTGTCCCTTGCAGTCCACCGGTGTAAGTCAGAGCCACGGCGATAAATAATCCTGAGAGACTCAGCACGCGCAACAGTTGCACTCCAATCTCAACGACGACCGTGTCGTGCATCCCGAAAATCGCCAACAGTTGTCGCGGCAAAAAGAGAAAAAGGATTCCGATGAAGACAGCGCCCGCCAATCCAAACTGCGCCGCCACATGCACAGCCGCACTTGCACGCTCGGGTTTACCCGCTCCCAAATTCTGACCCGCCACCGCTGCCGCCGCTCCCATCAGACCAACCGACGTCCACGTTACGAGCGAGAAGAGCTCATTATAAGAAACTGTAAACGCACCCTGAGCCGCGGCACTCTGCGCCAACGATCCGATGAACGAAAGCATGAACACGCCGCCAATGTTCATCGCGATCCCCTGAATGCCGGTCGGCAGTCCAAACCTAAAGATCTCCCTGATGATGGACCAGTTTGGTCCATAACCACCGCCGCGCGGAATCGACACGACCCACGTACCAGCCCATAAACGCGACAGTGAGTACACGGCGATCAATCCCGACGCGATACACGTCCCCATTGCGGCGCCCGTCGTACCAAAAGCCGGGATCGGACCAAGCCCGCGGATCAGCACAATATTCAGAACGAGATTGAGCACTGTCATAGTGATGCCGAGCATCATCGGCGTGCGCGCGTCACCGGCGGAACGCAAAGCGCCGCTCAACATGAAGAACACCATCAGACCGCTGCTGAACACAAACATGATGCGCAGGAATGGCAGTGCTTCGGCTTTCACTTCCGGAGCCGCATGCACAAAGTTAAGTAATGAAGGTGACACCAGGTAACCGATCGGCGCCATGATTCCAACGGCGATGAAGATCGCGGTGAGAAATGCCTGGTAAACTGTGCGGTTCACTTTCTCTTCATCGTTCGCACCGGCATAGCGCGCGACGAGGACACTCATCCCTGTAAACAATGACGAGATGAAGACGATCACGACCAGAAAGATCTGCCAGCTCACTCCGATCGCCGCATTGCCCTGGTAACCGACGAGACGCCCGACGAGTACATGGTCCACCATGCCCTGTAGTCCGCCGATCGCGTTCGTAAGCATCGTCGGCCACGCAATCTTCCAGACTGCCGGACGCAGTGGTCCGTCAACGATCGATCTATCGTATCGAGGCTTAGCAGGGGCTGTGGCTGTCGCAACAGTTGCCATTCTTATTAGCCACAAAAAG
>Ga0105248_10010019_pt1 | contig 10434 bp, 13 predicted proteins | sample KBSS34metaG_FD_81524 | JGI IMG/M metagenome (GOLD analysis project Ga0105248, IMG submission 81524) | Switchgrass rhizosphere microbial communities from Kellogg Biological Station, Michigan, USA - KBS S3-4 metaG | ecosystem: Host-associated > Plants > Roots > Rhizosphere > Soil | place... | reverse complement strand
CTCCTTGATCGACAGCGAGGTGCCGCAGGGATCGCCGTTCACCGGCTTGCTGCCGACGAACTTGACCGAGCCGCCGTTCGCGTCGAGACAGGCACCGAACGAGCCGTCCCAGAACGCGCCGGTCGTGTTCCAGCTGTTGTTGCCCAGCGTGACATGCACGGTGCCGTCGAGGTTCGACAGGTCGGTGATGTTCTCCGCCGTGAAGAACGTCGAGTAGATCTGGACGAGCTTGCCCGCGGTCGCGAGCGCGTTGCAGTCCAGAGTACCGCCGTTGGAGTTCGAGCCGGCGATGCCCGGACAGATGTGGTTCGCGGCGAGATCGATACCAGGACCCGCAAACGCCGGCGCGGCGATCGCCAGAGCGGCGAGAACGAGAATAACTTTCTTCATTGTTGCCTCCGAAAAACCCACAGGGGGTGAAGAAATCGAGGGTGCTGTTGGTCAACCTCTAGAATTAGAAGCCTATGAGGACCGGGCCACCACCACCTTCCGTAGCCAGAGGTCGAAGGCGACGCGAACGCCGCCTTCCATGCCTGGTCACCTTGTTACGGACAGAACGGCGCCGTGACGCGCGAGCCCGTTCCACCGCTGGCCTGCGTCGCCATCACTGCCGATGCCGCCGCGTCCGCGCCCGTGGTCTTCGCGTCGTGGTTGTAGTCCGAGCGAGCGTAGGCCGGGTTGAACGTCGGCGTACGGCTCGCTTCCAGAGCGATGAGAGCCGCGTCCGCGCCGCTGACCGCAGCCGCAGGCGAACCAGCTCCGTTGACGTCGTAGATCGTGACCTTGAGCTTCTGGCTGAACGGCACCGTGTTCGCCGTGACCTGCGCGCAACCGGCGACCGTCGTGTCCGCCGGCGAGCCGGGGGTCACACCGTTCGGAGGCAGAGGAGCAGCCTTGCCGCCGCCCTGCACCTTGAACGTGAACTTGCCAGCCGCATTCGTGTTGCCGCACACCGTCGTCGTGCCGACGAGGGTCTGGCCGGTTTCGGGCGTCAGCTGATCGCAGGACAGACGCACGTCCGGGCAGCCCGAGAAATCGATGCACACCGACACGCCGCTGAGCGGGCTACCAGCGTTGTTGTTGATCGTGACTTCGTAGCTGCCGAAGAAGCTCTGCGCGGGGTTTGCGTCCGGCTGATCGGGCGTACGGACGCCCGCCACGGTCGTATAGCCTTCGACGACGATCCACTTGCGCCACGCAGCCTTGGGCCAGTTCGAACCGAGCGTCGACTGAGCCTCGTCAGGCGTAGACGCGAGCGCGGCGCCGGCCAACATGAGGCCGCCGACACACGCACAGAGAAGTGCGGCATTGCGAACCACACGAGTCATTGTTGCACCTCCAGGAAATGAAATAGCGATGGGGCATGCACTGGAATGCTAAAGCACAGTTGCAAGGACTCGGGAATGGCTGCCAGCCACCTCCTTTCAAACATTCAATTAATTATTGGCGTGCTGAAGCCGGATGCAGTAGAGGGTAATTTCTGCGCCCGCAAGGTCTTCCAAGCCGAAACGAGTCTAATTTCCCAAGCGAGCAGTGTCAAGAACCTTTTCGGTCTCCAATCCTCGTTCTGCCACCCATTTAGCCCATGATTCGCTTTTTCCGGCGGGCAAAGCCGGCTGCACTTTGCAGTTCCTAAACGAATCCGAGCGGCTCCAGTTACGATGCTGCCATACCGCACGGGATGGTGGGCGAAACAGGTCTCGAACCTGTGACCTCTTGCTTGTAAGGCAAGCGCTCTGCCAACTGAGCTATTCGCCCGGAGCTGCCTTCCTACCGACGAGGACGAGGGCTGCGGGCACGACGACAACGTAGCCCGCGACGAGCAGCACCGGAGCGAGGGTGATCGAACCCTTCGACAGCGCGAGGTAACCCAGCAGGAGGAGCACGATTCCCAGGGCGAGGAGCGCGGTATTCAGGCGCCCCCAGTTGAACCCCAGGTCCGGCTCCACCGGCCGACGCTGGCTGCGGGATCTCACGACTGGCTTGCTCTGGCTCATCTCGTCTACCTCCGTCCTCACGGCAGCGAAAACAAAACGCCAACTCCCTCCGGGCTCGGTCGAGCGCCGGGGTCGTCGGGCCTTGACGGATGGCCAGCTGGGGGGCTGGCGCGCACGACGATCCCAGCGAGGATCGAGTTGTGTGCCACCGCCTCCGTGGGGCGTGTCCCATATACCCCAAAGGCGAAGGAGGCGGTTCCGAGAAAGTTTATACGAGCGGGCGGCCTCGGGTCACGAGGCCCCTGTTCAGGCTCCCCGAACGGAATCCCTCGAGGTCCACGGTCACGTAGGTGAAGCCCAGCTCGCGGAACGCCGCGACGATCCGGGCCCGCGTCGCCTCCTCGGCGAGACGCGGCAGATCCGCGATCGGCACCTCGATCCGGGCCGTGTCACCGTGGTGGCGCACCCTGAGCTCCACGAGCCCGAGCGAGCGCAGGAAATCCTCTCCGCGCTCGACCGCCGACAGCTTCTCGCGCGTGATCTCGGAACCGTACGGGATGCGCGAGGCCAGGCAGGGCGAGGCCGGCTTCGCGCGGCTCGCGAGCCCGTAGCCTGCGGCGTCGGCGCGGACGTCGGCCTTGGTGAGCCCCAGCTCGGCGAGCGGCGAGCGCACGCCGCGCTCGGCCGCCGCACGCCGGCCCGGGCGCCAGTCGGCGGCATCGTCGGCAATCGTCCCGTCGACGATCACGGCGCTCTCGCGCGCGGCGACTCGCTCGAGCTGCTCGTAGAGCTCGCTCTTGCAGTGGTAGCAGCGCGTCGTTGGGTTCGAGCGGAAGTTCGGGTCGGCGAGCTCCCCCGTCGTCACCGTTTCGATGCGCGCGCCGAACGAAGCCGCCTGTTCGAGCGCCAGGACCAGCTCCCGTTCCGAGTACGAATCCGAGCGGCCGATCACGCCGAGCGCGCGTTCGCCGAGCGTCTCATGCGCGACTCGGAGCAGCAGGCTGGAATCGACGCCGCCCGAGTATGCGACGACGACCGAGCCGAAGCTCGAGAGCAGTGCGCGCAGGCGCTCGAGCTTCTCGCGCAGGGCGTTCGGGTCTTCCGCGGTGGCGGGAGGCGTGAGCTGGACGAGGCGTGCGGGATCCACGGGCCGGCGAGCGTAGCACAGCGCGCCGGTACACCGCCCCGGTGCCGGCGCGGCGCGCGCTACATCTTCGCCGGGCGCGGCGGCGTGTGCGAGGTGTCGCGCGCGACCGTGCTCGTCTCGATCGCGGTGCTCTCGGCGCGCGCGGCGATCATCGCGCGGGCGCGCTGGATGTTCGCGAGGTGCTCGGGGTAGCTCTTCGCGAACATGTGCCGGCCGTCGCCGCGCGAGACGAAGTAGAGGTCCTCGAGCCCCTCGGTCGGGTTGAGCGTCGCCTCGATGCTCGAGCGGCCCGGGCTGCAGATCGGCCCGGGCGGCAGCCCATCGTGCAGGTAGGTGTTGTAGGGCGAGGGCGACTGGAGATCGCGCAGGTAGAGCCGCGTGCGCGGCGGCCGGCCCTCGCCGAACGCCACGGTGGGATCCGCCTGGAGCCGCATGTGACGCTCGAGTCGGTTCAGGTACACGCGCGCGATGCGTGCGCGCTCCTCCGGATGCGCCGCCTCCGACTCGACGATCGAGGCGAGCGCGAGGATCTGGTCGAGCGACAGTCCGAGCGGTAGCGAGTCGCGGCCCGCCGAGGCGTCGAGCAGGATCGACTGCGTGCGCCGCGTCATGGTGCGGAAGGCGACCTCGGGCGAGGTGCCGGGCAGGAACTCGTAGGAATCGGGCGCGAGGTAACCTTCGAGCGAGGGCGCCGAGATGCCGAGCGTGTCGAGGAACGCTCGGTCGTGCGCGAGCGAATCGAACGCCGCGACGGGCACGCCGAGATGGTTCGCGAGCAGCCGGCTCACCTCGGGCACGGTGAGTCCCTCGGGGATCGTGACGAGATTGAGCCCGCTCATCCCGCGCGCGAGCGAGCGCAGCATCGAGGGCACGCTCGTGCCGAGCCGGAACGCGTATTGGCCCGCCTTGATGCCGCGATCGAGACGCATGAGCCGCGCGAGCACCTCGAAGCCGAGCGGGCCCTGCATCAGCCCGACGCGAACCATCTCGTCGGCGATCTGGTGGAGCGACTGGCCGCGCTGAATGAGGACGACGCGCCGCTCGTCGGGCGGAAACGCGCCCGCGGGCAGGAACAGGTGCCAGGCGACCGCGAGGGCCGCGACGAGTAGCAGCAGCATCGCCCAGCGGCGCGGGCGAAATGGGCGCCGCCGTGCGGAGCTCGGGGTGCGAGGCACTCGCTGGCCCTAGTGGTCCGTGCCCGGCGCGTCGCGCGAGCGCGCCTCGAGATGGCGCAGGTACGACTCGAGCAGCGCGATCGCGGCGCCCTGGTCGACGCGTCCGCGCTCGTGGCCCGTGCGCACGCCGATCTCGCGCAGGCGCCGCTCGCTGAGCGCCGTCGTCAGCCGCTCGTCGTACGTGTCGACGCGGAGTCCGGTGCGTCGCGCGAGCCGCTCCGCGAATCCCTGCGCGGCCTGCGCGGCCTCACCACGCTCGCCCGACATGAGCAGTGGCAGACCCACGACGACGCGCTCGACTTCCTGCTCGGCGGCGACCTTCGCGACCCGCGCGACGGCCTGATCGTCACCGCTCACGGTGAGCGTGTCGAGGCCGGTCGCGATGATGCCCTGCGGATCGCTCACGGCGAGTCCCACCCGCCGTTCGCCCCAATCCACGGCGAGCACACGCATTCGACGCTGAGTGGTTAACCGGTCGCCGAAGCGGGCGGACGCAGCTTGACCAGGTGGCACACGGTCCCCGAGGGCGAGAACTCGAAATCGACCGAGTCCATGCAGCTGCGCATGATGAACACGCCGCGTCCACGTGCATCGAACAGATGCTCGGGCGACGTCGCGTCACCATTCAGCGCGGCGGGATCGAAGCCCGGGCCGGTGTCGTGGACGGTGACTTCGAGCCGATCGGTGTACAGCTTGAAGTCGATGTCGACCGGCCGCGTCGCGTCGCGCTTGTGACCGTGCTGGATCGCGTTCGTGCCCGCTTCGATCACCGACATCGACACGAGCGACGCTGCTTCCTCGCCGAACTGCATGCGCTCGCACACCGACACCGTGACAGCGTCGAGCATGGCGAGCAGCTCGAGGCGGCTCGGCATGCGAATGCTGATCACCTCGGGCTCGGGAATGTTGGGCATTGTCGGGTCAGGCCCTCCGGTCGGGTGCGGACGCCCGGAGCCGGTCCAGGGCGAGCTTCAAATCGCCAGCGATGGAGGACGTGAACGTCCGTTCCTCGCCGGTAACGGGATGCGTGAACGTCAGCTCCACAGCGTGAAGCGCCTGCCGAGACAAGCGCATGAGCAAGTCCGCCGCGAGGCTACGCTGCCGCTCGTCGGCGCTCAACTGCTTTTTGGGCCGTCCACCGTACGTCGAATCGCCCACGACCGGGTGCTGGACGTGCGCCAGATGCACCCGGATCTGGTGGGTACGGCCGGTTTCGAGCCGCACTTCGAGCCGCGTCACGATGCCGAAGCGCTCCACGGCGCGCCAGTGCGTGCGCGCCGGCCGGCCGCCGGTGCGAACGACCGCCATTCGCTTGCGCTGGCGCGGATCGCGGCCGATCGGCGCCTCGATCGTGCCCGCGCTCGAGCGCGGATCGCCCCAAACCAACGCCCAGTACACGCGCCGGATCTCGCGACGGCGCATCGCCTCGACGAGCGCACGGTGCACGCGCTCGGTCTTCGCCACGACGAGCAGTCCCGACGTGTCCTTGTCGAGCCGGTGCACGATGCCGGGCCGGTCCGCACCACCCACCGAACGGATGCCGGGCGCGTGGTGGATCAGCGCGTTGACGAGCGTGCCGCCACGCACGCCCGCCCCCGGGTGCACGACGACGCCGGCGGGCTTGTCGACGACGATGAGGTGCGCGTCCTCGTACACGACCACGATCGGTCGGTCTTCGGGAGCTGGCGCCGTTTCCGGCGCCCGTTCGATCCATCGGACGTGGACGTCGTCCCCTTCGCGCAAACGCGTCGACGCGCGAGCGAGCTCGCCGTTGACGTGCACATGGCCGTCCCGGATCAGGGACTGGAGACGACTACGCGACAGGTCGGTCTGCGCCCGGGCGAGAAAGCGATCCAGACGCTCCCCCTTGGCGGACGGAGGAACCGAGAGCCGGAGACTCTGCGGCATCGGGGGAACCGTCGTCGTTGGGCCGCGCCGGCTGCTCGTGCTGCATCCACGTGATGCCGAACAGCACCACGCCGATCGTCACCGCGGAGTCGGCCACGTTGAATACCGGCCAGTACCAACGGCGCCAGCCGATGAGGATGAAGTCGACGACCTCGCCGCTCGCGAGGCGATCGACGAGATTGCCGAGCGCGCCGCCGAGGATCAGCGCGAGCGCCACCTGGCGCAGGCGCGAGTACTCGCGATGTCGCGCGTAGAGATAGAGGATCGCGACGACCGCGGCGATCGAGAACACCGCGTACGGAAACGGCAGTCCGGCGCCGAGTCCAAACGCGACGCCGGAGTTGCGCGTGTAGGTGAGGCGTACGATCTCGCCGAGCACGTTGACCGGTGCGCGGTGGGCGAGAGTGTCCTCCGCCCACCGCTTGGTCCACTGGTCGAGCGCCAGGATCGCGGCGGCGATCCCGAGCAGCATCGCGAACGAGCGTTTCACATCGCGCCCCGCTGCTCCTTCTCTTCCTTCTCCTTGCAGGCGATGCACAGTCGCGCGTGCGGCATCACCTCGAGCCGCGCCCGCGCGATGGGATTGCCGCACGATTCGCACACGCCGTACTCACCGCGGTAGAGACGCCGCAGCGCATCGTCGATCTCGAGCAGCACGCGGCCTTCGGCCGATGCGAACAGGAACGCCTTCTCGCGCTCCATCGCGTCGGTGCCCGCGTCTGCCATGTGGAAGGAGTAACCGGATAGGTCACCCGAGCTGTCGCGCTGATTCACCTTGAGCACGGTCGTCTCGAGATGGCCCATCTCCTTGAGGATACGGCGGCGTTCGTTGAGCAGCCGCTCTTCGAATTCCTTGAAGTCGTTCTCGGTCACGCGGGGCGCTCCCTCGGGGCTCGAGTCATGGGGACGAGGGGTGGGCTTCGGGGTCACGGGCTTCGGCGTCATTGGCTTCGGTGCGGGCCGGTGGGTGGGACGTGCGACCGATTGCGGCGGTAGCATGCCGATCGGGCGCACCTCTTCCGGCCCACGCGAGCCCTTCTTTGGCGTCGACTTGGAAGCCGGCGCCGACTTGGAACGGTTGGCAACGGTGCCCGGCGGCGCGAGCTTCACGCGCGAAGGTCCCGCCGGCACGGCCGGCTTCGCCGGCGGTGCCGCGATCGGCTTGCCGGCCTTGGCCGGCGTTGCCTTGGCCGACGCAGCCTTCACCGGCGCGGCCTTGGCCGGCGCGGCCTTGGCCGGCGAAGCCTTCGCCGCCGGCTTGGCCGCGGGCTTCGCGGCCGCCTTGGCGGCGGACCGCGGCGGCGCGGGCTTCGCGGCGGGCCGGGCGGGCGCCGGGGCGCGCCCGGCGGGCTTCGCGGTCAGGCCAGCGCGCGAGGGCGCGGCCTTCTTCGCGGGCTTCGCCGTCGAGCCACCGCGTGCTGCCGGCTTCGTCGATCGGGATTTCGCAGCGCTCTTCTTGCGAGGAGTCGCCATGGCATTACCTCCGTGGTTCGAATCGGAGCGGCGGGGAGTCAGGCCGCCTCGTCCAGCCGGCGGACGACTTCCGCGATCGCACCGATCAACCGGGGCCCCGCCCCGGCTGCGATCCGCAGGATCTCCGAAAGGTCCACTGGGTGAAGGTTATCGGGCAGACAGGCGTCCGTGACCACACTCATCGCGAGGACACGCTGGCCGCCGTGAACGGCGACGATCGTCTCCGGCACGATCGACATGCCGACGACATCCGCGCCGATCCAGCGCAGGAACCGGTACTCCGCCGCGGTTTCGAGGCTCGGCCCCGGCACCGCGACGAGCACTGCTCGCTGGAGCATCCAGCCCTGCTCGAGCGCGACACGCTCGGCGAGATTCACCAGCGCGCGCGAATACGGCTCGCTCATGTCGGGGAAGCGCGGCCCGAGCTCGTCGTCGTTGGGACCGATGAGCGGGCTGTCCGCCATGAGATTGATGTGATCGGTGAGGGCGACGATGGTGCCCGCCGGCATGTCGGGGTTCATCCCGCCGACCGCGCTCGTCAGCACCAGCGTGCTGCAGCCGAGCTCGCGCAGCACGCGCGCCGGAAACGCGACCTGCTGCATCGAGTAGCCCTCGTAGTAGTGCACGCGGCCCTTCATCACCGCGACGGCGCGGCCGCCGAGGCGGCCAATGTGCATCTCGCCGGCGTGGCTCTCGACCGTGGAGACGGGGAAGCCCGGAATGTCCGAGTAGTGGATCGCGGTCGGGCTCTCGAGCGCGCCGGTGAAATCGCCGAGCCCGGTGCCGAGCACGATGCCCACCTGCGGAGAGAGCGCGCAGCGCGAACGAATCGCGTCCGCCGCCTTCCGGATGGCCGTCAGCATCTCACTCGCCACGCTCGCTCCCATCAACCGGGATCGCCTGCGCGATCCGCCGTGCGATGTCGGCGTCCGCGACGCCGTCCACTTCGATCCACTTACTGCGCGATGCGCTGCCGCCTGCGACGCGCACCGCCCGCCGCTCGACGCCGAGCGTCTCGCTCAGCAGCCTCACCACAGCCTCGTTCGCCTTGCCGCCTTCCGGCGCCGCGGTCACGTCGACCGCGAGCGTGCCGTCCGCGCGCCAGCCCGCGATGCGCGAGCGCCGCGCGCCGGGATGCACCCGGACGCGGATCCGCGCGGTCACAACCGGATCGCGAGATCCATCAGCGTGCGCACGAGGAACACGTGCCCGCCGTACCACAGCACTAGCATCGCGATGAACGGCGCGAAGTCGATCCCCGACAGCACCGTCGGGAACAGCCGGCGAATCGGACTGCACACCGCGTCCGAGATCCGATCGAGCAGCATGACGATCGGATTCGACGGATCCGGCCGCACCCACGACAGCAGTGCATTGACGAACAACACGAGACACAGCGCCTGGATCAGGAAATCGAGCAGCGTAGCGGCCGCATGCAGCAGATTGCCGATCACGAACATGGTGCGCCCTCATGTCGTTCGCTGGCCGAACAACGCCGTGCCTACGCGGACCAGAGTGCTTCCTTCTTCGACGGCGACTTCGTAGTCGCCGCTCATTCCCATCGACAGCTGCGGCAGCGCGAGCCCGAGCGCGCGCTCGGCGCGATCGCGCAGCTCTCGCGTGAGCGCGAACTCGCGCCGCGCGTCGTCCGCGCGCTCCACCGCCGCGCCGATGCTCATCAGGCCGTCGAGCGCGATGCCCGGCAGCTCGACCATCCGCGCGAGCAGCGACTCGAGCGCGTCCGGACTGACGCCGTGCTTCGCGGGCTCGCCGCTCACGTTGACCTGTACGAGCACCGGCATCCTCAGGTTTGCGGCCTGCGAATGCTTCGACACCACTTCGGCCAGCTCGAACGAGTCCACACCGTGGATCCGGTCGAAGGTCTGGACCGCCTTCGTCACCTTGTTGCGCTGCAGGTGGCCGATCATGTGCCACCGTGCCGCCCGCCGGCCGACCGAGTCGATCGTGAGGAGGGCCTCCTGGACGCGGCTCTCCCCTACGTCCGCGAGGCCTGCCTCGATCGCCTCGGCGACGAGCGCCGACGCCACCGTCTTCGCCACCCCGATCAACGTGACCGCGCCTTCGGACCGGCCCGAACGCTCAGCGGCAGCGGCAATTCGGCCCCGGATCTCGCTCAGTCGCCGCGCCAAGGCGGTCGGGGGGGCTTTCACGGAACGCGGGACTTTAGTCTCGGGGCCCCTCGCGAGCAAGCGTGAAAGGAAGCGCGGGACCGGCCCGATGGGCCAGCCCCGCGCGAGTGGTGGAGGCGGCGGGAATCGAACCCGCGTCCGAAAATCCGTTGCCAGAGAGATGCTACAGGCGTGTCCGGCTATTTAAGTTTCGCGTACCTCCGCTCCAACCGGCGGGATCAATGGCACGCTAGCTCGATTGGTTCTCGTCCTCCGCCCCCGAGCGAGGGCCTTGGACCAGCCTGCGTTTGTCTGACGCTCACTCCGGCCCCCACAGGCGGGGTCCGGGTGACCGTCGCTGCTAATTAAGCAGCGAGAGCCATCTGCTCGTTGGCAGATGAATGTTCCCGCTTTTTTGACGAGGTCACGGGTCCCCGGCCTGCACTCTAAGACGTCAGATCCCCGTCGAGCCCATTACGCCCCCGAGCCGACGAAAGCCTGTGCTTCGTTAGATGCTCAAAAGGGAATGTCGTCGCCGGGCCCGCCGCCGAAGTCGGCGGGCATCCCCGGATCGTCGGCAGGAACGATGGCGCCCATGTCGTCGCCCTGGCGCTCGCCCGGACGTCCGCCGATGAACTGGAAGTTCTGAGCGACGATCTCGGTCG
>Ga0105248_10010017_pt1 | contig 10435 bp, 14 predicted proteins | sample KBSS34metaG_FD_81524 | JGI IMG/M metagenome (GOLD analysis project Ga0105248, IMG submission 81524) | Switchgrass rhizosphere microbial communities from Kellogg Biological Station, Michigan, USA - KBS S3-4 metaG | ecosystem: Host-associated > Plants > Roots > Rhizosphere > Soil | place... | reverse complement strand
GCCAGAAAATCCCCCGGATCCCATCGGTCGAGTGTCACATCAGTCCGAGCCGGGGTGACCGCCCGTTATCCTCTCGCAACGGCTTCGGGCCGCGTCGGGTAACCCACCAAACTGGACAGTCCGGGGCGACCACCGCGGCTCCGGTCGCGCAGCACCACGCCGTACGGTGGGTGGCGTGCGTGTGGGCATCGTGATCCTGGCCGACCAGCCGTGGTCGGTCGCCCGCCGGCGGTGGGAAGCGGCGGAGGCGTACGGGTTCGCCCATGCCTGGACCTACGACCACATCGGCTGGCGCAGCCTGGTCGACGGACCGTGGTTCGACGCGGTGCCCACGCTCAGCGCGGCCGCGCTCTGCACGAGCCGCATCACGCTCGGCACGATGGTCGCCTCGCCCAACTTCCGCCATCCGGTGCACTTCGCCCGGGAGGTCACCGCGCTGGACGACCTCGCCGGCGGCCGGCTGGTGCTCGGCATCGGCGCCGGCGGCATGGGGTTCGACCAGGCCGTGCTCGGCCTGCCGGAGCTGAGCCTGGGACAGCGGGCACGCCGGTTCGAGGAGTTCGTCGAGCTGCTCGACCTGGTGCTGCGCGCGCCCGGAGCCGTCACGTACCGGGGCCGGCACTACGAGGCGGTGGAGGCGCGCGGCCTGCCGGGCTGCGTGACCAAGCCGCGGACCCCGTTCGTGGTCGCCGCAAACGGTCCGCGGGCGGCCGCGGTCGCCGCCCGGTACGGGCAGGGCTGGGTCACCGGCGGCGGGCCGGCCGACAACGTGGCCGGCTGGTGGCGGATCGTCGCCGACAACCAGCGCCGGTTCGACGAGGCCCTCGACAAGGCGGGCCACGAACCGTCGCATGTGGACCGTTACCTGGTCCTCGACGCGAGCGGGCCGCTCTACTCGCTGTCCAGCGTGACCGCCTTCGCCGACCAGCTCGGGCGGGCGGCCGAGCTCGGCTTCACCGACGTGGTCACGCACTGGCCACGGGCGGAGGGCTGGTTCGCCGGCGACGAGGCCGTACTGGAGGCGGTCGCGGCGGAGGTCCTGCCCGCGTACCGACGGCCGCCGGTAGAGTAACGCGGCGTGACGGGTCGGCCGAAGAGCGCGTACGGCGAGATCCTCACCGTGCCGAACCTGGTGAGCTTCGTCCGGCTCCTCGGTGTTCCGCTCTTCCTGTACCTGCTGCTGGTCCCGCACGCCGATGTGGCCGCGATCGTGGTGCTCGCCATCGGCGGTACCAGCGACTGGGTGGACGGCTTCCTCGCCCGGCGCCTGAAGCAGGTCAGCCGCCTGGGTGAGCTGCTCGACCCGCTCGCCGACCGGCTCTACATCTTCGCCACGCTGATCGCGTTGACCGTCCGGGACGTGCTGCCGTGGTGGTTCACCATCGCACTGGTCGCCCGCGAGGCGTTCCTCGGCGTGCTGCTGCTCCTGCTGCGGCGGCGCGGGTACGGCCCGCCGGCGGTGCACTACGTCGGCAAGTCGGCCACGTTCATCCTGCTGGTCGCGTTCCCGGTGCTGCTGCTCGCGCACGTGCTCGGCCAGCCGTACGGCTGGTGGTACGCGGCCGGGTGGGGCCTGGCCCTGTGGGGGCTGGCGCTGTACTGGGTCGCGGCCATCTTCTACGTGATCCAGGTGTACGGCGCGCTGCGTGAGTCGCGGGAGCCGGCGTGACGACCCCGCCGCGGGACGGGCTGGCGCCGGACTTCCTCTCCGATCTGTTCCGCCACCCGCTCGACCCCGGGTACGCCGACGCCGCGGCCCGGCGGGCGGAGCACGGTCCCCGGCCGCCGTGGCGCCGGCGCGGCGCCTACGGGCTGAAGGTGTTGACCCTGGTGGCGATCGGGTTCCTGCTCGCGGTCGCCTACCGGCAGGCGGTGAAGGCGGAGCCGGAGGCGACCAGGGCCCACGCCGGCCTGGTGGGCGAGGTGAAGTCGGCTCAGACCGCCACCGACGACCTGCAGAACCAGAGCGACCAGCTGCGTCGCCAGGTCAGCGACGCTCAGGCGGCCGCGCTCGGCGCCGACGCCGCGGAACTGCGCCAGCTGCGCCAGGAGGAGGCGGCGACCGGGTTGGCCCCGGTGACCGGCCCCGGCGCGGTGGTCCGGCTCGTCGACGCGCCCACGCCGATCGACCCCAACACCGGCAGGCAGTCCGACCAGCCGGTCAACCGGGTGCTCGACATCGACCTGCAGGGCGTGGCGAACGCGCTGTGGGCCAGCGGCGCCGAGGCGATCGCCATCAACGGGCAGCGGCTGAGCACCCTGTCCACGATCCGCACCGCGGGTAGCGCGATCCTGGTCGACTTCCGACCGGTCACCAGCCCGTACGAGGTCTCGGCCATCGGCGGCCCGAACATGCTGGGGACGTTCAACCACACGCCGACCGCGGCCACCATGCACTCGTTGGTCACCAGGTACGGGCTGAGCTTCGCCACCCGGAGCGAGGACCACCTGCAGCTGCCCGCCGCCCCCGCGCCGGCGCTGCTCTACGCCAGACCGGAGGCTCCTCGATGATCGCGGTCCTCGCCCTGATCGCCGGCGTGGTGGCCGGCATCCTCATCGAGCCGACGGTGCCGGTGTACCTCCAGCCGTACCTGCCGATCGCGGTGGTGGCCGCCCTCGACGCCGTCTTCGGCGGCGTGCGGGCCAAGCTGGACAAGGTCTTCGACGACAAGCAGTTCGTCGTGTCGTTCGTCTCGAACGTGCTGGTCGCCGCGTTCATCGTGTTCCTCGGTGACAAGCTGGGCGTCGGTGGGCAGCTCTCCACCGGCGTCGTGGTCGTGTTGGGGGTGCGCATCTTCGGCAACGTGGCGGCGATCCGACGGCACCTGTTCAAGGCCTGAGCACAGTGGACGACCTACGCAGGCGGAAGCGGATCTCGGCGGCGGGCGCGGTCATCGGCCTGCTCGTCGGGCTGCTGGCGTTCGCCCTGGTGGTCCAGGTCAAGAGCAACACGTCCGGCGACACCGCCCTGGCCAACGCGCGCCAGGACGACCTCGTGCGCATCCTGTCCGACCTCAACGCACGCGAGCTGCGGCTGCGCACGGACATCACCCAGTCGCAGGGGACGCTGAGCCAGCTCGGGGCCGGCGCGCAGGGCCGGGAGGCGGCGCTCAACGAGGCTCGGCGGCGCGCCGACGAGCTCGGCATCCTCGCCGGCACCCTGCCGGCGGTGGGCCAGGGCCTGCAGATCCAGATCGTGCGCGGCTCGGCCGCGGTACCCGCCTCGACCGTGCTGGAGACCGGGGAGGAGCTGCGCGGCGCCGGCGCCGAGGCGATGCAGATCCGCGGCTCCACCGGCGGGCCGGTCCGCATCGTCGCGTCCACCGCGTTCGTGGACGGCCCGGCCGGCATCACCGTCGACGGCGTCCTGCTCACCGGCTCGTTCACGATCTCGGTCATCGGCCCCGGCCCGACGATGCGGACGGCGCTCACGATTCCCGGTGGTGTCTCTGACGCCGTCGCGCGCGTGGGCGGTACGGTCATCGTCGACGAACCGGCGTCGGTGACCGTCGACGCCCTGCATGCCAGCACCGAGCTCAGGTACGCCAAACCGGCGGACTGAGCTCCCGAGCCCGAAGGCCCGACCGTGATCCCAGCTGACCTTCGCTACACCGACAAGCACGAGTGGCTCGCGGCCCCGCAGCCTTCCGGCGCCGTGCGGGTCGGCATCACCGACTACGCCCAGCACGCGCTCGGCGACATCGTCTACGTCGACCTGCCCGAGGTGGGCACCGCGGTCGCGGCGGGGGAGTCGTTCGGCGAGGTGGAGTCCACCAAGAGCGCCTCCGAGGTCTACGCGCCGATCAGCGGAACCGTGGTTGCCCGCAACGACCGGCTCAAGGACAAGCCCGAGCTGGTCAACGGCGAGCCGTACGGCGAGGGCTGGCTGATCGAGATCGAACCGGCCGACCCGTCCGCCGGCGGCGATCTGTTGGATGCGGAGGGTTACGCCGCGTTGATCGAGAGCGCCTGAACGCGCCGCCGACGGCTGTGTTGATCACCACTGTCCGTGTCTGCGCCCGCGCGTCCGGTTGACCCGGATCTTCGCGCGTGACTAGGCTCGCCAGGTCGGCTGGTGCCAACCGCAGCCGGCTGGTCGTATATGCGGCCCTTGTTTCGCAGTTTCGCGACGCTTGCGGAGCGGAACCGACCGGCAACTTCGAACCGTGAGGTGGACCCGCACATGACGCGCCCAGACGACGAGTACCCCCCGCTCGACGTCACCTCGACGCTGCACATGGGGTCCATGGACGAGGTGCTGGAGGCGGGGGACACCGAGGTCGTTCCGGGCCGCGTGCCGTCGCTGCCGCCCGGGATCGCCCTGCTGGTCGTGCGGCGCGGACCCAACGCCGGGGCGCGGTTCCTGCTCGACCACGACGTGACCACCAGCGGCCGCCACCCGGACAGCGACATCTTCCTCGACGACGTGACGGTGTCCCGCCGGCACGCCGAGTTCCACCGCGGCGGCGCCGGGTTCACCGTGCGCGATGTGGGCAGCCTCAACGGGACGTACGTCAACCGCGAGCGGGTCGAGTCGGCCACCCTGAGCAACGGCGATGAGGTGCAGATCGGCAAGTTCCGGCTGGTGTTCATCGCCGGCCCCCGGCTGGACGACGTGACCTGAGGCGATGACCTCCCCGGCGGCTTCGCACCCGACCTCGCCCCGCGGTGAGGGGGTGCTCAGCATCGGCGAGGTGCTGGGCCTGCTCCGGCCGGAGTTTCCGGACGTCACCATCTCCAAGTTGCGCTTCCTCGAGGCCGAGGGGCTGATCGAGCCGATGCGCGCGCCGTCGGGGTACCGCAAGTACACCCGCGCCCATGTCGAGCGGTTGCGGTTCGTCCTGACCGCCCAGCGCGACCGGTACCTGCCGCTGCGGGTGATCCGGGAGCAGATCGAGGCGCTCGACCGCGGGGAGCGGGTGGTCGGCCTGGCTCCGCTGCCGTCGCCGCCTTCGGCGCCCGCCCCGCCCCTTGTGTCTGCTCCTGTGCCCGCCTCTGTGCCGGCCGTGCCGCGGGTCGCGCCGGTCGCTCCTGCCCCGGCGCCCCGCACGGATTTCGCCGACAACACGCGGCTGACCCGGGAGCAACTGGCCGAGCGGTCCGGGCTGGACGAGCCCGGCCTGGTCGACCTGGAGCAGTACGGCCTGCTCGTACCCGGGCCCCACGGTTTCTACGGCGTCGAGGCGCTCACGGTGGCGCGGATCGCCGCCCAGCTCGCCGAGTACGGCCTCGAGGGGCGCCACCTACGGCCGTACCGCGCCACCGCCGACCGGGAGGTCGGTCTGCTCGCCCAGCTGGTCACGACGATGGCCAAGCAGGGCAGTCCGGGTGCCCGGGAACACGCCTTCGAGACCGTGCACGAACTGGCCGCGCTGTGCGCGCAGCTGCACGGCGCGCTGGTCCGCCAAGGGCTGCGGCAGGTCCTCGGCGGCTGAGGACTCGGGATCGGCAACGGTCGCGCGGCGCGTGTAACGTGCAGAAGAGGGCGTTGGAGATCCAGGGTTGCGGAGGCTACGGTGCGCGAGCTGAGCGTGGTCGGGGTACGGGTCGAGTTGCCCAGCAACCAGCCGATCGTGCTACTGCGCGAGGTTGAGGGCGACCGGTACCTGCCGATCTGGATCGGGGCCGTGGAGGCGACTGCCATCGCATACGAACAGCAGGGGGTCAAGCCCGCCCGGCCGCTCACGCACGACCTGTTGCGCGACATCCTCGCCGCGCTGAAGACCCCGCTGCACGCGGTCGAGATCATGGAGATGAAGGACAGCATCTTCTACGCCGAGCTGATCCTCGGCGAGGGCGTCCGCGTCTCCGCCCGGCCGAGCGACTCGATCGCGTTGGCGCTACGGGTGGGCGCGCCGATCCGGTGCGCCGACGAGGTGCTCACCGAGGCCGGCATCATCATCCCGGACGAGCAGGAGGACGAGGTGGAGAAGTTCCGCGAGTTCCTCGAGCAGGTCCGTCCGGAGGACTTCGCCGGCTGAGCGCGTTCCGGCTCGCCCCGCCACACCTGCGCCGATCATGAAGTTAACGTCATGATCGGCGCCTTTTTGCGCGGTTAACGTCATGGTCAACTACAGCGTGTGCCACCAGCGCAGCACGGGGAACTCCGCCAGGCTTTCCGGGTCGGGGTCGGCCAGCATCACGCCGAACATGGGCAACGACAGGGCGTCGGTACGCCGGACCATCTCCCGCAGCTCCGTGATCGTGGTGTCCTGTTCGAGGTCCGCCGGATCCGCGTCGAAGTCCATGTCGAGCACGAGCAACCGGTACCACTGGGCGATCAGCTCCCGGTCGCCCCGCTGTTCCGCGAGCGTGGCCACGCGCAGCGCGACCTCGGGCAGCGCCACCTCGCGGGGCGGCTCGGCGTCGCGCCCCTCCAGGCGGCCCAGCTCCACCATCCGCCGCCACAGCGGGGAGCCGGCGTCGAAGTAGAGGTCCGGCGGCTCGGTGTAGCCGCCGTCGTCGCCGAGCTCGAGGAAGCTGAACCCGGACAGCCCGTCGAAGTACTCCCGGTGCCCCTCGTAGTCGGGGTGCTCGGACAGCGGGAACCGGTACACGAACCGGGCCGCGATCAGCTGGTCCAGGTTGCGCAGATGGGTGAAGGAGGTGTCCCACCGGCCTTCGAATTCGTACATGACGGCGTAGAGCGAACGCAGCTCCCACGGGTCGATCCCGGATCCGTGCAGGGTGTTCACCGAGTCCTCGACCAGAGACTCCAGCTCGAACATCGACACGGCGACAAGTCTCGCGGGCGGAGTCAAGGGTCTCGCGGCGGCCGTCAAGGCGATCCGGCGCACGCCGTGTCCGCTCACCCGGCGTGTCGCGACCGATGCGGTCGGAGACAACCCGGATACTCGCGATAGGGTGTGATTTAGCTCCGAACATTGGGAGGTCCTCGCGCATGGAGTCCATGACTGGCCAGGTCGAGACAGGCGCGCCCGCTGAGGATAACGACGCGGTGGGCTATCGCGGTGTGACCGCGTGCAAGGTCGCCGACATCACCTATCGCCAGCTGGACTACTGGGCCCGCACCGGCCTGGTCGTGCCGAGCGTGCGGGACGCGTCCGGCTCCGGCACCCAGCGGCTCTACTCGTTCCGCGACATCGTCGTGCTGAAGGTGGTCAAGCGCCTGCTCAACGCCGGCGTCTCGCTGCAGAACATCCGCAAGGCGATCGAGACGCTGCGGCAGTGGGGCGAGGAAGACCTGGCCACCATGACGCTCATCTCCGACGGCACCACGGTCTACGAGTGCCGCTCCGCCGAGGAGGTCGTCGACCTGCTGCAGGGCGGTCAGGGCGTGTTCGGCATCGCGATCGGTGGCGCGTTCAAGGAGATCCAGGGATCTCTGGCGGATCTGCCGGCGACCAGCGGCACGGCCGACGAGGAGCCCGAGGTCGACGCCGAGGACTCCGAGGAGATGGACGAGCTGGCCGCCCGTCGGGCCCGCCGTCGCGCCGGCTGAGCCTGAGCGGAAACAGCGAAACAGCGCGGCTCTCGCGCGACCTCTAGGGTCGAGCGCATGAGACCGCGGGTCGCGCTCCTCCTCGTCCTCTCCGTGTTCGCTCTTGCTGGCTGCAGCTCAACGCCGTCCGCGGAAGGTCCCGACCAGGTCGATCCGACGACGGCCGCCGACGATCCGGTCGAGCAGTCTCCCGCTGGCGCGGCACCGACCTGCGCGAACGTCCCGGCGGCGGTCATCAAGGCGAGCCTGAACATCGCTGTGGGCGAGCCCGCACAGACGACCAGCGGATCCACCGTCACCTGCGAATACGGCGCCCTCAACGTGATCATCAAGTTCACCACCGGCGTGGACAAGGACTCGTTCGCGCGCGAACGGCGGTCGCTGGACAACGGCGGCCAGCCCACCTCAGACGTGCCGGGCCTGGTCGACGAGGCGTACGCGAGCAGCACGGAGTCCGGCGACACCGTCACCAACAGCCTGGTCGCCCGCAAGGGGTCGACCGCGATGAGCGTCGCCGCCGCCGCGCCGATCGAGGCGGAGAAGTCGCTGGTCGCCAAGGTCCTCGGCGGTTCGGGCTGACATCGGCGACGATAAATCGATACGATGGACGCAATGGGCGAGGCGCGACAACGAGGTCGGCCTCGCCCGCTGGATGTTCGGCCCGAGGCTCCCGAAACGACAGGGGCGGCAGAAGTTCGACGCTGAGTCCGTCCACATGCGACGCCCCTTAGCTCTCGGTTCGCCGCACCCAGCCCAGGAACCGCACGTACAGCTCCGGCACCGGCAGTCCCGGCAGGTCGCCGACCGCGTCCCCGAAGTCGCGCGCCAGGTCCAGAGCCAGGCTCACGCGGGCGTCGGCGTGCTCGCGCAGCAGCTCCTGCCGGGCCACCAGGCAGGGCCACGGCTGCCCACAGCTGGTGCAGAGCCAGGAAGGTCGGCGGGGTCGATGGGCGGTCATGCGCGGCCGATCCCGTCCGCCAGCTCGGACAGGGCCTGCCGCCGGGGCGGGCAGGGGAACCGCTGCGAGCAGAAGCGGCAGCGCAGCCGCGTACCGAGCCAGCGCCAGTCCCGGATGGGCACATGCGTGGTCAGGACGTGATGGGCGCGAGAACGGTCCACAGTGGTCTCCCGGTCTGCCGGTCGTGAGGTCATGTCGACCACGGTCGCTGGTGCGAGCGGTCCAGCGTAAGTAGTCCAACCGACCATTTCGTTGTGTCACAAGGTGACCAGCGCTGCCGATAGGTCCGGCCGATCGCGCGACTCACCCCCTTGCCCTACGCGGTTCGGCGTCGTTAGTGTGCAACGATTGTTCGAATCGAACGGGGAGGAGGCGGTCGTGGCGACCCAGCGAGTCACCCCGCGCGAGCGGGATCAGGTCGATCCCGGGCTGTGGCTGCGGGCCGACATGCGCGCGGTGCTGGCCGCCCGCGACATCGCCGGGGTGTTCCGGTTGCTGCAGCGGGTCGGGGTCTCGCAGCGGCGGATCGCGGCGCTGACCGGGCAGTCCCAGTCGGAGATCTCGGAGATCCTCGGCGGGCGGCAGGTCGTCTCCTACGAGGTGCTGGCCCGCATCGCCGACGGCCTCGGCGTTCCGCGCGGCCAGCTCGGCCTTGCCTATGACGACCTCACCGCGCAGATGGTCGGCGAGCCGATGCCGGCGCCGGAGGACGAGGACTCACGCCGGCTCATGGCCCGGCTGACGGAGCTGTCGATGGGGGTGGCGTCGGTCGACCCGCAGGCGTTCGACCGGCCGGTCGCCCCCACCTGGGCCAAAACCCCGGAGCGGGTCGGCCTCGCCGATGTCGCGCGCTTGGAGGACATGACCACCCGACTGCGCGCGATGGATCACGAGCACGGTGGCGGCGCCGCCCGCGACGCCGTGCTCTCCCAGCTCGGCTGGGCCCAGCGGTTGCTGAGTGCCCGGGTCGGGGAGGAGGCGGCGCGGGCCCTGCACCTCGCCGTCTCCGAGCTCCACCTCCTCGCCGGATGGACGTCGTTCGACATCGGGGCGATCGGGCCGGCCAAGCGCCACTTCTACCGCGCGCTCGAGCACGCCCGGTTCGTCGACGAGCCGTCGCTGATCGCCAAGACGCTCTACTGCTACGCCCGGCTGGACCTGCACCACCGGTGGGCACCGCACGCGACCCAGATGCTGCTGATGGGCGAGGTAGCCGCGCAGCACTCCGGGTTCGGTCGGGCGGTCGCCATGATCCAGGCCAACCTCGCCTGGGCCTACGCGATCAGTGGCGACATCCGGCGCGCGATCGACACCATCGGTCGGGCGCGCGACGAGTTCGCCCGCGCCGAGCACGCCGAGGTGCCCCGATGGCTGACGTTCTTCGACTCGGCCGAGCTGCAGGCGTTGCGCGGGACGACGTTGGCGGCGCTGAGCACGATGACCCCGCAGCAGCGTTCGGAGGCGATCGAGCGGTTCTCCCTCAGCTCGGCGCTGCGCGAGCTGCCGCAGGCCCGACAGCGCGCGTTCGAGCTGACCGCGCTCTCCTGGCTGCTGCTCGACGACGGCGCGGTCGCCCAGGGCATCCAGGTGGGGAACGACGCGGTCACCGTGGCGGCGGGCGTGCGCTCGCAGCGGGTGGTCGACCGGCTCGAGCCGCTGCGCGAGCGCCTGATGAAGCGCCTGTCCGACGGCGACGCCCGGGACCTCGTCGAGCGCATCCGTGACCTGGCACCCATCGATCAGGTCACCGTTCCGCCGTGACAGGCGTTCGCCCGCGGGCGAGAATGCCTCGGTGCGCTGCGCCTCCATGCTGTTCCGCGTCGCTCTGCTCACCGTCGGTGTCCTGACGGTCAGCGCCGTGGCCGGTTGCTCCGGTGCCGGTGCTCCGGCCGGATCTGCCGCGCCGGCCGCGACCGCTTCGACATCGGTGACCGGAACGCCGCCGCCCACCACGGGCCCATCGCCGGCCGCCGCGGCCGCGTGCACCGTCTTCCCGAGCGACAACGTGTGGCACG
>Ga0105248_10010016_pt1 | contig 10436 bp, 10 predicted proteins | sample KBSS34metaG_FD_81524 | JGI IMG/M metagenome (GOLD analysis project Ga0105248, IMG submission 81524) | Switchgrass rhizosphere microbial communities from Kellogg Biological Station, Michigan, USA - KBS S3-4 metaG | ecosystem: Host-associated > Plants > Roots > Rhizosphere > Soil | place... | reverse complement strand
TTTCCGATCCGGGCTGGCACTTCTGCTGGGGCTCATGCTGTTCGTAACATTCAATGATCTGGGGACGGCGGGCCTCTGGAAGAGGCTGGCGTCCTGGATCGGTTGACGTCAATCATCGGCAGGGCAGATTGACCTGGGTTGATTGGCCGCGCCTGATGGGGCAGGGGCATAGGATAGAGAGCAGCCGGCATGGCACAATGTCATGTCAGCAAGCGCGAGGGCGGGTACAAGCGTGAGAATGGAAGGCAAGTACGGCCGGATTGGATCCGCGCTGCTGATTGGAACGATCCTCGGTACGGGCTACATCGCCCCCGCCCAGGCTCGACGCGATACGCGCCAGGCGCATGGAGTCCCTGTACCGGCGGCGCCAGTTGCACCGACTGCACCTGCTCCGGAGCCTGCGTCCGCGCAGGAAACCATCCGGTCGATCAAGGTGACGGGCAACCAGCGCCCCGAAGCCGAGACGGTGCTGTCCTACATCAAGCTCCACGTCGGTGACGTGTACACCCGTGAGGGTGGCGACACGGCGCTCAAGGCGCTGTACGCGACGGAGCTGTTCGCGGACGTGACCATCCGGGACGAGAATGCCGGTGACCTGGTGATCGCGGTTCGCGAGAACCCGGTCGTCAACCGGATCGTGCTGGAAGGCAACAAGCGCCTGAAATCCGACAAGATTTTGCCGGAAATCAAGCTGTCCGCACGCGAAATCTTCACCCGTTCGAAGGTGCGGGCGGATGTGGGGCGGATCATCGAGCTCTACCGTCGCCAGGGGCGCTATGCCGCGACGGTCGAGCCCGAGATGGTGCTGCTCGATCAGAACCGGGTCGACGTGGTGTTCGAGATCCACGAGGGCGACAAGTCCAAGGTCCGCAAGATCAACATCATCGGCAACGACCATTTCTCGGATAGCGAGATCAAGGCGCAGATGGCGACGAAGGAGGCGACGCTCGTCCACTTCCTGTCGTCGGGCACCAGCTACGATCCCGATCGCATGGCTTATGACCAGCAGAAGCTGCGCCAGTTTTACCTGACACAGGGCTATGCCGATTTCCGTGTCGTGTCCGCCGTCGCCGAGCTGACGCCGGACAAGAAGGACTTCATCATCACCTACGTGGTGGAGGAAGGGAAGCGCTACAAGTTCGGCAAGGTCGATGTCATCAGCGACATTCGCGACCTCAAGTCGGATCTGCTGCGGCCGCTCATCCACGTTCAGACGGGCGACTGGTACAACGCGAAGACCGTGGAAGACACCGTCGATTCGATGACGGAGACGGCGGGCATCCTCGGCTATGCCTTCGCCGACATCGAACCGAACTTTGAACGCGACCAGAAGAACCTGACGATGGGCGTGACCTTCCGGGTCAACCAGACGCCCCGCGTTTATGTCGAGCGGGTGGACATCAACGGTAACACGCTCACCAAGGACAAGGTAATCCGTCGCGAATTCCGCCTCGCGGAAGGCGACGCGTTCAACGGCTACCAGGTGAAGCGCTCGCGTGATCGCATCCGCTCGCTCGGCTATTTCCAGGAAAAGCTGGAGATCGACCAGAAGCCCGGCTCTTCGCCGGACAAGGTGGTGCTGGAAGCGAACCTGCAGGAGAAATCCACGGGGCAGCTTCAGGTCTCGGCGGGCTATTCGAGCCTTGAGAAGTTCATCGTCAACCTGTCGATCGAGCAGGCGAACTTCCGGGGTATGGGCCAGACGGTACGCGCCAGCGCGGATTGGTCGGCTTTCTCGAAGTCCGTCAGCATGGGCTTTACCGAGCCCTATTTCATGGACAAGAACATCGCGGTCGGCTTCGATATCTATCGTCGCGACTACCGTTCGTTCGATTTCACGAACACCAGCGATACCAACACCACCTACAACCAGGTATCGACCGGCTTCCAGCTTCGCAGTGGTATTCCGCTCACCGAATTCTGGTCGCTCGCGACGCGCTACACGCTCCAGCAAGACAAGGTCTCGCTCGACAAGAGCATTTACTACAGCACCAACAATCCTGCGGGCGTGCTGGCTTGCGACCCCATCCTGGCGGGCCGTTACCTCTGCGACGCGGTCGGCAACCGGACGACATCGTCGGTCGGCTACAGCATCGTTTACGACAACCTCAACAATCGCATCTTGCCGACGGCGGGCGATCGTTTCGTGATCGGGCAGGATTTCGCGGGTCTTGGCGGCAGCGTGAAATATGTCCGCACGACCATCCAGAACGACAAATATCATAATCTGGGCAGCGGCTTCGTCCTCGATTTCCACACCGAGGGCGGTTTCATCCTGCCTTACGGGCCAAAGCGGTTCGACGATACCGGCGCCGAGGAAGATCCCATCCGCATCACGGATCGCTTCTACCTGGGCGAGCCGCAGTTCGCGGGCTTCGATATTCGCGGCGTCGGCCCGCGCGTGGTCCGCTACTCCTACAATGCGGACGGCACACTCAATACGTCCAAGGAAGGCGAGATCCAGGACGACGCGCTCGGCGGCCATGCCTACTATCTGGCCCATGTCGAGATGCAGATCCCGCTGGGCGAGGGTGCCAAGGAAGCAGGCTTCAAGCCGTCCATCTTCATGAACGCGGGTTCGGTGTTCGACCTGACAACTCCGACCACTCTCAACCTGCCGCCGGGGTCGCCGGGTCTGACGAGGCCGATTCTCGATGCGAACGGGAACCAGCAGTGCGTCACTCCGAGTGGCGGGCTGCAGTCGAAGCCGGGCACCGGGGCCTGTCCGACGGGCACTTCGCTCGATCAGACTACTCTGGCGGCTTTCAAGGAAGTCTACACCGGCAATACATGGCGGCCGCGCGTTTCGATCGGTGTCGGCGTGTCGTGGAACTCGCCTTTTGGTCCGTTGCGGATTGACATCGCAAAGGCGCTGGTCAAGCAACCGGGTGACGACACCAAACTCTTTTCCTTCAACGTGGGAACACAGTTCTGATGACCAAGATTTTCAAGTCGGCCCTGCTCGTCGCCACGGCGGCCGTTTCGTTCGCCGCGATCCCGGCCTTGGCGGACTCGTCGATCCTCGTTGTCGATTTCGACCAGGTGTTCCAGAACTCGGCCGCCGCCAAGAGCGGCACCCAGCAGCTCCGCGATAAGTTTGACTCGGTGCTGACACAGCGTCGCAATGCGTTCCAGACGGCCGCGCAGACCTACAACACGCAGCTCGATGCCGCAAAGAAGGCCGCGAAGCCGAACGTGCCGGTTCCGGCCGCGACGCAGACCGCCATCCGCGAGGCCGGTGAACGCGCGCAGGCGGCCGAGCAGGCGCTTCAGGATCTGCAGCAGGAAGTGAACCAGACTGCGCAGTATGTTCGCCAGCAGATCATCGAGCATGCCGCCCCGGTTGCTGAGCAGATCCGTGCCGAGCACAAGGCCGCTGCCGTTATCAGCAAGGACTCCGCGCTGGCTTCCGATCCGGCGAACGACGTGACCGCGGCGCTGATCCAGCGTCTCGACACGTCCTTCCCGACGCCGAGCATCGTGCCCCCGCAGCAGCCGCAGGCCGGTGCTGCTCCGGCTCCGTCGAACCCGAAGGCGCCGCAGGGCCGGTGAGCGACGGGGTTACGGGCGACAGCGCCTCCATCGGCCCGCTGGATATCCGGCGGGTGATGGCGGCGCTTCCCCATCGCTATCCGATGCTGTTGGTCGACCGGGTCGAAAGTCTTGTTCCGAACAAGTCGATCCGGGCGATCAAGGCAGTCACGATCAACGAGGGCTTCTTTCAGGGGCACTTCCCGGGCCGTCCGATCATGCCCGGTGTACTCGTGATTGAGGCGTTGGCGCAGGCCGCAGCAGTCCTCGCGATCGAGAGCTTCGGCGTCGTCGATTCCGGCAAGCTCGTCTATTTCATGGGTATCGAGAACGCGAAGTTCCGGTCGCCCGTGGAGCCCGGCGTGCTGCTGACGCTCGACGTGGAAGTGCTGCAGGCGCGTGGCAAGGTCTGCAAGTTTGCCGGCAAGGCATCGATCGACGGCAAGCTCGCCACCGAGGTGAGCTTCACCGCGATGATCGCGGACGCTCCGTCCGCGTAAAGGCCGCAAGGTCGTGCGGGGTGTTGATGTTGGCGATATCGCCTTCGATTGACACCCACCGTACGTCATTCTCCATCGCCCACGCGCGGATCGAAAGGTCCGTTGCGTGGGCGAGCCATTGAAGGAGAAGAGGCGCGAGCGCGGGGCTCCAGAGGCCGATCGTCGGCTGGCCGCGCAGGATCGCGTTCGGGGCCATGAGCCGCTCCCTCAGGTCGCATGGCAACCCGGGCAGATCGCAGCCGCTGGTGAGCACCGCGTCATAGCCCCGCCGGCCTGCATGGGTGAGGGCGCCGGCCAGCCCGCCAAGCGGCCCCAGGCCAGGTCTAGGCAGATCTTCGATCCTCTCGATGCCGGGCCAATCATGCCCGACGATCACCAGCGCGTCGCACTGGCCACGCAATCGGCCGGCGACATGATCGAGCATCGGGCGCCCATCGATTTCCGCGAGCGCCTTGTCGCTGCCGAAGCGCCGCGAAGCGCCGCCCGCCAGAATGGCACCCAACAGCTTCATCACCCCGTCCCTTCGGCTTGCGTGTCCGGCCGGCTTCGACTATCGGGGCCGCCTGCCGGTACTGGTCGGTAACCAGCGCCATCTAGGAGATTATTCGGTGAAGAAGAACACCCATCCCAATTATCACATGATCAAGGTGCAGATGACCGACGGCACCGTGTTCGAGACGCGCTCCACCTGGGGCAACGAGGGCGAGACCCTGCTTCTCGACATCGATCCGCTGTCGCATCCGGCGTGGACCGGCGGTCGTGGCCAGCTTCTGGACGCCGGCGGTCAGGTCGCGCGCTTCACCAAGCGCTTCGGCAGCATCAACCTCGGCAAGAAGTGAGTGCGGAGGGGCGAGGCCTACTCGCCCCTACCGATTTGCTGGCGAATATCCGCGCCGTCCGCGTCCAATCGCGGAGCGGCGCGGTTTGCGTTCTGGCGCACGCCATCGATCACGATCGGGCTGGCGAGCCCCGGCAGCGGGCCGTCCGGCCCCGGTGACAGGATGGCCATGCCGCGTGCAGCTACCTGTGGATCAGCGAACACCGCGTCGAGCGGATTGATCGGCCCACCGGGCACACCCTCGGCTTCCAGCTTTGCAGCCAGCGCGTCCCGTGGCCAGATTGCGATGGCGTCGGCCAGTAGCGGGATCAGCGCCTCGCGGTTCACCACCCGGCCGGCGTTGGTACGGTAACGCTCGTCGAGAGGCAGAGTATCCAGTCCGAGGATGGCGCAGAGCCTCGCGAACTGGCGATCGTTGCCGACAGCGATGATGATGTCGCCATCCGCCGTGCGGAAGCTCTGATACGGCGCAAGATTGGGATGCGCATTGCCCATGCGGGTTGGCGCAACGCCGCTCGCCATGAAATTGAGCGCCTGATTGGCCAATACGCCAACCTGCGAATCCAGCAGGGCCATATCGATATGGGCGCCGACGCCCGTCTGGTCTCGCCGGCGGAGCGCGGCCAGTATCGCCACCGTCGCATAAAGGCCGGTGAAGATATCCGCATAAGCGACACCGGCCTTCTGGGGCGGCCCATCGGGTTCGCCTGTGACCGACATGGCGCCGCCCATCGCCTGGATGATGAAATCATAGCCGGCGCGGGCGGCATAGGGGCCAAACTGGCCGAAGCCGGTGATCGAGCAGGTGATGAGGCGCGGGTTCACGGCGGAAAGGCCGGCATGGTCGAGGCCATATTTGGCCAGCGCCCCAACCTTGAAATTCTCGATGACGACATCGGAAGTCGCTGCCAGCTTCCGCACCTCGTCCTGTCCCTCCGGCGAGGCGATGTCGATCGCGATCGAGCGCTTGCCGCGGTTACAGGCGTGGAAATAGGCGGCGTCCAGCCGCTCGCCTTCCGCGTTCGAGAGGAAGGGCGGCCCCCAATGCCGGGTATCGTCTCCTTCCGCCGGCCGTTCGACCTTGATGACCTCCGCGCCGAGATCGGCCAGCAACTGGCCCGCCCAGGGGCCGGCGAGAATGCGCGCCAGCTCAAGAACGCGCACGCCTTCCAGGGGGCGGGCCGTCATTTTTAGAACGCCGAAAGTCCGGTGATCGCGCGGCCCAGGATCAGGCCGTGGATGTCGTGAGTGCCTTCATAGGTGTTCACGCTCTCCAGATTGGCGGCGTGGCGGATGACATGGAACTCGGCCGAAATGCCGTTACCGCCCAGCATATCCCGCGCGACGCGGGCAATGGCTAGTGCCTTGCCGCAATTGTTGCGTTTGGCGAGCGAGATGAGATCGGGCTGGAGCACGCCTTCTTCCATCAAGCGTCCGATGCGCAGCGACGCCTGAAGGCCGAGCCCGATCTCCGCCATCATGTCTGCGAGCTTCAGCTGCACGAGCTGCTTGGAAGCGAGCGGTACGCCGAACTGCTTGCGATCGAGCGCATAGGCGCGCGCCGTGTGCAGGCAGGCCTCCGCCGCACCCATCGCACCCCAGCCAATCCCGTAACGTGCGCGGTTGAGGCAGCCAAACGGCCCCTTCAGGCCCTGCACATTGGGCAGAAGAGCCTCTTCCGGCACCTCGACGCCGTCCAGCACGATCTCGCCGGTGATCGAGGCGCGGAGCGACAGCTTCCCCTCGATCTTCGGGGTGGAGAAGCCCTTGGCGCCGCGCTCGATCACGAAGCCGCGGATCGCACCTTCATGCGCATCGGATTTCGCCCAGACCACCGCGAGATCGGCGATAGGCGAATTGGTGATCCACATCTTGGCGCCATCGAGGCGATAGCCGCCGTCGATCTTCCTCGCGCGGGTGCGCATCCCGGCCGGATCGGAGCCGGCGTCGGGCTCCGTGAGGCCGAAGCAGCCGACCCACTCGCCGGTCGCGAGCTTCGGCAGATATTTCTGGCGCTGCTCTTCGGAGCCATAGGCGTGGATGGGGTGCATCACGAGAGACGACTGCACCGACATCGCCGAGCGATAGCCGCTGTCGACCCGCTCTACCTCACGCGCGATGAGGCCATAGGAGACATAGCCGAGGCCGGCCCCGCCATATTCGTGCGGGATGGTGGCACCCAGCAGGCCGAGCTCGCCCATTTCCGCCATGATCTCGCGATCGAAGCGTTCGTCGAGATAGGCGCTGGTGACGCGGGGCAACAGCTTTTCCTGCGCGTAGGCGTGCGCGGTATCGCGGACGAGGCGCTCTTCATCCGTAAGCTGCTCGGCGAGGTTGAACGGGTCCGCCCAATCGAGCGGCGTGATGACGGGTTCGGCCATGGCATCCTCTATCGGTTGCCTAGGCCAAAGCCTGTTCCGCGATGCTTGGCAACCCCTTGGGCCGCACGGCCTTCAGGCGAGCGAGGCGATCCGCATCGTCAGCATCTCGCGCGACACGAGGCGGCGGTGAAAGCTGAGGCCAGAAAATCGCCCTTTCCGCCAGGCGATCGTGGCGACGACCTCGATATCGTTGAAGCGAATCACCACTTCGTCGCCCACGTTCAGGCCGGACGTATTCGTCCGCAGCATCGCGCCGCCGGGGGAAATATCCTGAAGCACCCCGGGAAAGGGCGAACGACCGTAGACGCGAACGACGACCGCGATGTCGGCTGTACGCCGGACCTCGGCACGCCTGTCCTGGCCAATGGCCATCGCCGCCGTCACTCCTCGGAAGATCGTTATTATTACGGTAACGGTACACGCGAAAACAATAAGGATCGGTTAAATGAGCGGCTCTTTCTGGCGGGCGGGGTGGGATTCGAACCCACGGTGAGCGTGAACCCACGGCGGTTTTCAAGACCGCTGCCTTAAACCACTCGGCCACCCGCCCGGGCGCTTCATGCCTCGCCCGCTTATCCTGCCCGCGCCCCGATGTGCAAGCGGGACGACGAGACGGGCTGACCTCCCCGCTCGGCTATGCCAGAAGCGCAATACGGAGGTGGGGCCAGTGCCATTAGCGTTTCGCATGTTCAGCAGGGTGTCAGGGCTCGTCGCAGGGGCCGTGCTGCTGCAATTCCTGTTCGGCGGGGCAACGCCCGCCATCGCGGCGGGGCAGGATGCTTCCGCGGTCGGCGATCCGATGCAGGCCTCGTTCCAGGCCTATCTGGCGGATTTCCGTGGCCGCGCGCTGGCACAGGGCATTTCGGCCCGCACGCTGGACAGCGTGCTGCCGACGCTCACCTACAATCCGCGCGTGATCGAACTGGATCAGGCGCAACCCGGCGGGCGGCCGACCGGCCCGGTCTCCGCGCCGACGCCGTTCGCGCCCTATCGCATCAAGCATGTCACCCCGGACCTCATTCGGCGCGGGCGCGATGCCTATGCGGCCCAGCGCGTTTTCCTCCAGCGGGTGGAAGCCGAGACGGGCGTTCCCGAATCAGTGATGGTGTCGATCTGGGGGCAGGAAACCAGCTACGGCAATTATACCGGCGATTTCGATCTCGCCCGTTCGCTCGCGACGCTGGCTTATGAGGGGCGGCGGCGGCCTCTGTTCGAAGGCGAATTGATCGCGACGCTGAGGTTGATGGATCGGGGCGTCCCGCGCTGGCAACTCAAGGGGAGCTGGGCGGGGGCGACCGGCTACCCCCAGTTCCTGCCGTCGGTCTATCTCCGCCTCGCGCGTGATGGAGACGGCGACGGCAAGGCGGATATCTGGACGGACCCGGCGGATGCGCTCGCGTCGATCGGCAATTATCTGGTCAACGCCGGCTGGAAGGCGGGAGAACCCTGGGCGGTGCCGGCCTATGTTCCCGCCACGCTGAACCGGGATGCCGTCGCCAGCCGGCTGACGTCTCCTCGCTGCCCGCGCGTCCATGCTCGGCACTCTCGCTGGCTGACGATGCGCGAATGGCGCGCGCTGGGCGTCGTGCAGATGGGTGGGGCCACGGTTTCAGACGATGAGCAGGCGACGCTGCTGGAGCCGGATGGCCCCGGCGCCACGGCCTATCTCACCTTCGGCAATTATCGTGCGATCCTCGATTACAACTGCTCGAACTTCTACGCCCTTTCGGTAGGCCTGCTCGCCGATGCCGTGGCGAACTGAGCCCGGCCCGCAGGGCGAGGCGCTCCGTCGTGGCGGAGCGTTCGCCGGGCTGTTGTTGCTGGCGGGGTGTGGCGGCGGCGTTCACGGGCTCGTCGATGATACGCCGGTCAAGATCGGGCGGCCCTATATGGTAGCGGGCCGGACCTATGTGCCGACCGACGACCAGAATTACGATCAGATCGGCCTCGCGAGCTGGTACGGCAACAACGAGCAGGGCCGGCACACCGCCAATGGCGAGACCTTCTATCGCCAGCGGGTCAGCGCCGCGCACACCACATTGCCGCTGCCATCCTATGTCGAGGTGACGCGGCTGGATACCGGGCGGCGCATTCTCGTGCGCGTCAATGATCGCGGCCCCTATGCGCGCGATCGTATCCTCGATCTTTCGGAGGAGGCCGCGCGCGAACTCGGTATGCAGCAGGCCGGCACCGCCATGGTGCGCGTACGCAGGGTCACGCCGAGCCGCCATGACGAAAAGCAGCTGAGGCGGGGCTATCCGGTCGTGCTGTCATCTGTCGCGCCGTCTGCCAATCCGCTGCGGATCGGAACGGATGAGCGCCGCGCCACGGCCCGGGCGCCTCGCCCTGTGCCGATGCAGGCGCCGGCGCTCCGGCGTGGCCGCTACATCGTCGTGGCCACGCCCACGGACCCTGACGCGGCCGATGCCGTTGCCACGGCGCTGGCCTCCGAGCAGGCGCGCAGCGTGGCGACCGGGCGCGGCTATCGTGTCATTACAGGCCCCTATCCCGATGATCCCGCCCTGATGGCAGCGCTGGCGCGACTGCGTGCAGATGGTTATCAGGGGGCCACCGTCGTCGACGCGCCCATTCCACAAGAGCCGAACGGAACCACGCTGCCATGAAGCCCGCCCAGTTTGCCGTCCTGTCCCTCAGCCTCGCGAGCCTCTCCACGGCGTCCTTTGCCGATGCGCCGCCGTTCGATACGACCGCCCGCGTCGCCTTCCTGCAGGATATGAACACCGGCGCGATCCTCTACCAGAAGGAGCCGGATTTCCGGATGCCGCCGGCCTCACTGGCGAAGATCATGACAGTCTACGTCGCCTTCAGCCTCGTCAAGAGCGGCGAGCTGAATCTGGACCAGAAGTTCACGATGAGCCCGTCCACCTGGCAGAAGTGGCACTCGCAGGGCTCCACCATGTTCATCGGCTCGGGCGAGCAGGTGTCCGTTGCTGATCTTCTCTCGGGCATCATCACGCTGTCGGGCAATGACGCCTGCATCGTGTTGGCGGAGGGCATCGCGGGCACCGAGCCGGCCTTCGTCAACCTGATGAACCAGCAGGCCCAGCGCCTCGGCCTCAAGAATTCGCATTTCGGCACCGCCAATGGTTGGCCCGACGGCGGCGTGACCTATGTGACGGCGCGCGATCTCGCGACGCTGGCCGAGGCGACGATCCGTGATTATCC